>Ga0302320_10000587_pt1 | contig 86736 bp, 68 predicted proteins | sample Bog_T0_3_FD_202130 | JGI IMG/M metagenome (GOLD analysis project Ga0302320, IMG submission 202130) | Peat permafrost microbial communities from Stordalen Mire near Abisko, Sweden - Bog_T0_3 | ecosystem: Environmental > Terrestrial > Soil > Wetlands > Peat | place: Sweden: Abisko, Stordalen Mire...
ATCCTTACCCGCAAATCGTCCGAATAGGCTCGTCCCATCCTCGTTATCGCGGTCACTTCGCCAGAGAAACATAGTATCTACCCAACCCGCCAATGCTGGGTATAGCTAGCTTGATTCTGCTCTAGAGACAGGTATGCCCTATTCTGGCGAAGAAAGGACCGTTCGCCAGAATAGGGTGGTGGCTTCAGGCTGCTCCCTGCGGAGCGCGTGGCCAGAATTTACTGGAAATATGCCCGGTTCTTTTCGGCAAAATCCGCCTTATCCGCAGGCAGTTCGTCGCCCGGGAAGATGGCGTTCTGCGCGCAGATGTCGGCGCAGTTTCCGCAATCGATGCATTCATCGGGGTTGATGAACACCTGGGAGACGGTGCCGGCAGCCGGATCGCCGGCCGTGGGCGCAATGGCAGCGGTGGCGCACTCCGCTACGCAAACAAAATCCTTGGTACATGCATCGGTAACTACGTAAGCCATAAAAAATTGCTCCTCGCTTGCTGGCGGGCGCGTCGCATGCGATGCACCCTTCAGAATGAGGTTACCGGTGTGTTCTGCGTGGCTACAGTGACCCAAATCACGTCCACTGAAATGTTCTACCTGATTGCGGTACGCCGGCACAGGCTCGCTGCGATGCCTGAGCGGTCCTGGCACTTGAGAACACAGGCAAAATCAGAAGATGCGGACGCGAATGCCGGTACTGACGCCGAGGCCGGTCATGGAGCTACTAGTCGTGGCGCCATAGTTGAACTGGGGCCAGAGTTGATACTCGAAGTCCGCCCGCCAGTGGAGCCTGCCATTGATGCGGTAGTCCGCGCCGACTCCGGGTGAAATGACGAGATAGCTTCCGTGGCCATAGTTATACGGAAAATTGAAGTCTCCGAAACCTACGAGTCCCTTGGCGTAGGGCTGGAACTTGCCAAAATTCATGTGGTAGCGGGGACCGATGGAGTAGGTTTCAGCGTGGACGTTGGCGGTCTGGTGAAACTCCAGCCATCGTCCCTCGGCTTCAACGCCAATGCCGCGCCTTGTGTCCGCATCGACAAAGCCGGAAACACCAAGCATTTTGCGTTCGCCATATTGCAGGTAGAAGCCGGAACCTGTGGCGCCGGCCGATACTGTGAAACCGCCGCCAGTGGCCGCCGGGACAACCTGGGCGGACGCCGGGCGCGCGATTGCGAGGCATACTGCGAGAACGACTACGACACCACCAAGCCGTAAGCCCAAAGTACCACCCCAGTATCTACCTAAACCATGGAAGCGATTCATCTCTCTCCTGCGACGTGTCTCAAGATTCCGTTCTACTACTTAATCGTCAGGGTCACGTTCTGGTAATGGATGACATTGCTGTTGATGCCTGTTCCTGTTACCTGAATCACATACGTGCCCGGCGTGGCGCTGCTTGAGGTGAATCCGCCGCAGCCGGTCACCAGCATCGCGGCTCCAGAGAGAACCAGGAGCAACACTATGGTCAGGGCAGCCGCGTGCCGTTTACGGAAGCGCCAGAACAAGCCGCCGAAAAACAGACTGAAGGGCAGGAAGAGGCCTGCCAGATACGTTCTCTGGTTTCCCGCATGGGAGTTCATGGCCGAGCCGCCGCTGAGAGGGTTGTTGGTGTCGATGGTCAGTTTAGCGGTGGCAGTGCCGTTGGCCGCAAGAGCGGCGCTGATGGTGGAGAAGTGGCAGGTTACCCCCGCCGGCAGCGACGCACATCCCAAACCGATTGTGTCGGTAAAGCCGTCGATGGAACTGAGCGTCACGGTGACCGTGGCGTTCTGCTTTGTCGCGATGGACAAGGTGGCCGGAGTCACGGCGAGATTGAAGCCCGAGGCCGTGCCGGAGATGGTGATTGGCAGGGAGGTGGAGGGACTGTGCAGCAAATCGCCGCTATAGACGGCGACGATGGTGTATGTGCCGAGGGGCAGATTCGGCACGAGCGTGGCCAAGCCGCTGGAATCCAGCTGAGCCGATCCGACCACCGTCGGTCCGTTATTGAACGTGATGGTGCCTGTGGGCACAGGCGCGCTGCCAGGCAAAACCGCCGCAACCAGGATTACTTGCGGAGTGGTTCCGCTGGTGGTGGAGGTGCCCAAATCCGTGGTGGTCGCGATTTTTCCTATCACCAGTTGCGTCGCGTCCGTGCCGGTGTCTCCCTGGTTGTCTGTATCGCCACTATAGACCGCGGTAATCGAGTACGTGCCCGCCGCGAGCCCGGAATAAGCGAGCGCGGCTGTCCCGGTACCATCCAGCGTTGCCGGTGTGCCAATCTGCGTGCCGTTGGCGCTGAAGGTCACAGTGCCCGTTGGAATGGCGACGGCGCCGGTCACCTTAGCGGTAAAGGTCACCGTGGCCTGGACGAGTGCGGGATTCGGCGTTGCGGTGACGGCTGTCTGCGTGGTTGCCTGATTCACAGTCAGCGCGAGCGCTGGGGTGGATGCGCTGCCGTCATCGTTGGAGTCGCCCGCGTAGGTGGCCACAATCGAGTAGGTCCCCGGCGTCAGGACCGGGTTGATGGTGGCCGTTCCGGTTGTCGTGTTGAGATTGGCGCTGCCCAGGGTTGTGGTTCCTGATGTGAAGGTCACCAGACCGGATGTGGTTGCCGCGCCCGCGACTACCTTTACGGTGGCGGTAATGGCCTCCGGCGCTCCGGCAATGCCGGGACTGGGCGCGGCAATCACGGTGGTTGAGGTCTGGGTTTTGTTTACCGTCTGGGTAATCGCCAGGGAATTGCTGGGTCCGTTGTTCGTATCGCCCAAATAGTCTGCGGTGATCGAGTCGCTGCCGACCGGCAGTGCGGAGTACGCAAGCGTGGCCTGATTCGGCGTGCTCCCGATCGTGCCCGATCCAATTATGACGCCGTTATCCAGAAAGTTCACCGTTCCGGTGGCGGGCGCGGTTCCGTTGGGCGTGACCGTTGCGGTAAACGTAACGGGCTGCCCATAGTTCGATGTGGGAAGCGATGAAGTCACAGCAACGGTCGAAGCGGCCTGCACATCCTGGCTCACGGTAGATTGACTGGGCTTAACCTGGGGATTGGCGATACCGCCGCTGTACTGCGCAGTGATAGTATGCACCCCCGGTGTGAGGGTTGATATCGGGAAGGTTACGACGCCGCTCGAGGTGAGAGTCTGACTGCCGATCTGATTGCCGCCGTCGTTGAGCGTGACCGTGCCGTCCGGGGTTACACCGCCTCCACCGAAGATCGATACCGTCGCGGTAAAGGTGACAGTATTGCCGACGGCGGAGGGGCTTCCGCTGGTGGTGAGGGTGGTCTTGGTGTCCTCGAGAATCGTCTCAGGAGATTGCGGCGAGGTGCTGCCCAAATGGGTAGGGTCGTTGGTGACCACGTAGGTTGCGGTGATCTCATCGATACCGACCGGCAGCGGCGTGGAGGTCACGAAAGTGGCCGTGGCCGTAGAGTCGGTGCCGACGGTAGTGGTCGCGCCGACGGCTACGCCGGATTGAATAACGTTGGTGCCGTTATAGGAGAAGGTGATCGTGCCGGTGAGTTTGCCGGTGCCTGAGCCGGTTTGGACGGAGGCGGTGAGGGTGACGGCCTGACCATAGCCGACGGTAGCGGGCGTTCCGGTGACCGTGACGGTGGTGGAGTTGACGGCCGTTGCATCGCCGACGAGCTGGATATCAAGGGGCGAGTTGGGAGCCGTGACCGCCGGGGGACCATCCTGGGTATTTCCGGCGACATAGATGTTGGCGACCAGCGGATTGGCGGCTACTTGGGGCCAGAAGACCGCGCCGATGACGCAGTCTGCATTGACGGCGAGATCGCCGAGGCCGCAGGAGTCGGTGATGCTGGTGTCGTTGAGGGCGTTGGTGTCGTGAGTGATGGCGGTGACGTCGAGAGGGGCGTTGCCATCGTTTTCCACGGTCTGGTCTTTGACCGTGGACTGCGAGTACTGGCGGACCGACGGCGTCCGAAAATCCAGCGCAACGATGTTACCCTGCAGCTCGCGCACGATCATGTTGGCCGAATCGGCCACGTAGAGGTTGCCGGCGCCGTCGAGGTAGAGGCCGCTGGGACCGAAGAGGGCGTTCACCGCGAAAGTGCCGTTGAAGTAGTCCGTGCCGGTCTTGTTGACGAGCAGCGTGGTGATGACTTGCGTGGCTCCATTCACCTTGCGAATGGCGTTGTTGCCGGCGTCTGCGATATAGACGTTGCCGGCGGCATCGATGGCAACGCCCAGGGGCGAATCCAACTCGGCCTTGTTGGCCGCGGCACCGTTGCCTGTATAGCCCTGGATGCCGGTTCCGGCGAAGGTGGTGATGGTGCTGTTGCCGGTGACGACGCCAGCGGTGGCAGCAACCTCGCGCACAACGTGGTTGCCGGAGTCGGGGATGTACATGTTGCCGGAGGGATCGAAGGCAACGGTGTAGGGGTAGTTGAGCTCGGCAGCCGAGGCGTTGCCTTTGTCACCGGAATAGCCGCCGGCGCCGGTGGAGGGATCGGTGGTGCCGTTGCCGGCGATGGTGGAGATGTTGCCTGTGGAGACACTGACCAGGCGGATGCGGTGATCGTTGGTATCGGCGATATACAGATTGCCTGCGCCGTCGAGGGTGACGCCCTGCGGCGAGCTGAGCGTGGCCGCGGTGGCCAGGCAGCCGTCGCCGATGGTGTTGGACGCGGCGCCGCAAACGGCCGCGGGATTGCTGCCGGCGACGGTGGCGATGTTGCCGGTGGCGGCGGAGATCATGCGGACGACACCGTTGCCGGTATCGGCGATGTACAGATTGCCGGCGCCATCGATGGCCAGGCCGGAGGGATCATTGAGCGTGGCGGCGGAGGCAAGACCGTTATCGCCGGTATCGGTTGCGTTGCCGTTGCCGGCAATGGTAACGATGATGCCCTTGGCGGTGCAGCCGGAGCCGGTGCCCTTGATGGTAACGGTGGCGCTGGTGGAGCCGGCGCAGACCATGCGGAGACGGTTGTGGAGGCTGTCGGCAATATAGAGGTTGCCGGCGCCATCGACAACCTGGCTGGTGGGCCAATAAAGCTCGGCCAGGGTAGCGGCCTTGCCGTCGTTGATGGCTCCCAGATAAAGGCCGTCGCCGGCTACGGGGAGGAGATTGCCGGGCGTCAGCACGCCGAGGCCGCCGGAGCCGGTGCCGGAGATAAGCGTTGTGCCGAGCACCGCGCCGCCGGAGTCGAGCAGAACCACCGCGCCGATGCGCAGGCCGGGAGCCGTGGGATTGAACGTAACGGACTGGTTGCAGGTTCCATTGCCCGCCAGCGCGATTGAGGAAACGCAAGTAAAGGCGCCGGTTACGGCCTGGAAATCAAGCAGGGGGTTCGTGGTCCCAGGCACTCCAAGCGTCAGAACCTCCACGCTGCTTACCGTGCCGCCGGAGGGTGCGGTGACGCTAATGCTTTGGTCGCCCGTTACGGAGCCTACCGGCTGAGGGCCGAAGTTGTATTGCGCCTGCGCTCCGGTGGCCGTCAGCAGCAGAGCCGCCAAAGCCAGCGTCCAGCTTCCCTTCACAAGCCGCCGCGGGGCGGCTGCTCTGGCCCATCCATGAGCACCGCGGCAACTGTTCCTCAACGCCTGAGATTGTCCGGCTGCAATTACTGCAGGACTAGGAAAACTGCTTCCATGATTCTGCAGACTGGATACTTGCACTGGAATGCGGGTCATGAGCATCTCCGTATGCGATTCTTCTCCACTATTCACTTCCGGCAACCGGCGTATCTGTCCTGTTCGATACAACCAGGACGGTTGCCGACAACGATCAGACCAAGGTAGGACAGCGAACAACGAAGCACAACAGTATTGCCAGGGGAAGACGCCGATACGATTGAGCCTTATCCTCGCATAAATCCGATGGCGTTTGCGACATTTATCAACGCGTATTGACGTCTATTGACGCGCACTGTAGTGACTTGAAAATCTGTCCTATTCTGCGACAGTAACGTATAAATGTCCAGCGGTCACTAAAGTATGATTACTTTTGCGTTGAGTCAAAGGGCTGCCTTGTAGAAAATGAGGGCAAAGCGGTTGGCGTAAGAGTTGCGAAAGCATGGAACGCAGGTTCACGCCACAGGCGTGCAGGCTGTCTTGCACAGAATTTACATGGTTCGCTTACAATGATCGCGGTGTGCAACTCAGGGTATGCCGTTGTGAAGCGGCTCTGAACAAAAGCGCCCCCGGATGCAGCGGGGCGGACGAAACCTTTGATGGTACTGATTCGTCCGTAAAAAGTATGCGGACAGTATGACTTTTGTCAGGCCTGGCCGCTTTAGTGCCCCCCTGTGGGCATTCACTCAAAAGAAAACGACGGGAATCGACATATGTCCAGCGAAGGCACTCCGGAGTCCCATCTGTCCGCAATCAGCGATTTACATCAGCCACCGGTCCGCAAGCGGTCCTGGATCAGCATTGTTGTGTACCTGGTTCTAGCGGCCGCCCTGGGCCTTATTGTGTGGAAGGTCTACCAGAACCAGCAGGCAACCAAGGCCGCTGCGGCCACCCAGGCGGCGGCGCTGCTGGGCAGGCCGGTTCCTGTGCAGGTGACATCCGTGGAGCAGCGGCCCATGCCTATCTTCCTGACCGCACTGGGCACGGTGACACCCTACATGAGCGTTACGGTGAAGGCGCGTGTCAACGGCGAACTGCTGCCGGTGAAGTTCACCGAAGGCCAGCAGGTGAGGAAGGGCCAGACGATCATGACGATCGACCCCCGGCCCTACAAGGCGGCGCTGGACCAGGCCAAAGGCACCCTGGCACACGATCAGGCATTGCTGAAGAACGCTCAGGCGGAATTTGCCCGTTACAAGGCGCTTTACGCCGCGGGCGTGGTGTCAAAGGAAACATTGGACACTGACGAGGCAAACCAGGGCCAATATCTGGGGGCTATCGAGGCTGACAAGGCGGCGATTGAGACTACCCAGTTGCAGCTGAACTGGTGCTCCATACAATCCCCTATCGACGGCCGCATTGGCCTGCGCCTGGTGGACCCCGGCAACATCATCAGCGCCAATACGACCAACCTGGTGATTATCAACCAGTTCCAGCCGATCGCCGTCTACTTTACCCTGCCTGAGAACGAGCTTCCCCAGGTGCTGCACAAGCTGATCACGGACAAGCGCATGCCGGTGGATGCGTACGACCGTGGCGACGTAGTGAAGCTAGCCGACGGCGTTCTGATGACGGCCGACAACCAGATCGATACCACGACCGGGACCGACAAGCTGAAGGCAGTCTTCGACAACAAGGATCAGGCGCTTTTCCCTAACCAGTTCGTGAATATTCACCTGGTTCTTGAGAATCGCCCGACTGCGCTGGTGGTGCCGTCGGCGGCCATCCAGAGCGGCCTGGACGGGTCGTATGTGTGGGTGGTGGATAAGGACGCCAAGGGAGTGCAGACCGCCAAGCGTCAGGTGGTGACTGTGGCGCTTGCCGAAGGCCAGGTAACCATCCTGGACAGCGGCGTGAAACCGGGACAGAGCATTGTGGTGGACGGCGCGGACCGGCTGCGCAACGGACAGATCGTGCTGGCGAGCGCGGCCCGGCAGCGGAGTGGACAGGGGACAGGAAACGCCGCAGGACAGGGCGCCGGCAACGCGGGTGGTCCCTTCACGACGCCCAACGCAACTCCCATTCAAGGAGCGGCAGCCGGAGCCAACGCGGCCGGCGAGGGCAAAGGGACAGGAAACCACCATAAGAAGGAGCAGCAGTGAGCCTGAGTCCTTCCCGGCCATTCATTCTTCGCCCGGTAGCCACCTCGCTGCTGATGGCGGCCATTTTGCTGGCTGGCTCAGTGGGCTACGAGCAGTTGCCGGTTTCCGCGCTGCCCGAGGTGGATTACCCCATCATCCAGGTGCTCACCTTTTACCCGGGTGGCGGCCCTGAAGTGATGGCATCGTCGGTGACGGCGCCTCTGGAAAGGCAATTCGGCCAGATGCCGGGCCTGAAGCAGATGACTTCAGTCAGTTCCGGCGGCGGCTCGGTGATCACGCTCGAGTTCAACCTGGACGACAATATCGACGTGGCCGAACAGGAAGTGCAGGCGGCCATCAATGCCGGCAACAGTTTTCTGCCTGCCGATTTGCCCAATCCGCCCATTTACAGCAAGGTGAACCCGGCCGACGCGCCGATCATGACGCTGGCGCTTTACTCCAACGCACTGCCGTTGGACAAGATTGAAGACGCGGCCGACACGAACCTGGCGCAGAAGATCTCCCAGGTCACCGGCGTGGGCATGGTCTCGATTGCCGGCGGACAAAAGCCGTCAGTGCGCATCCAGGCGAATCCGGCCCAGCTTGCCTCTTACAACCTCAGCCTTGAGGACCTGCGCACGGCTTTGGCGGCGGCCAACGTGGATCAGGCAAAGGGCACGCTGAACGGCACCCGCCAGTCGTACACCATCGGCGCCAACGACCAGTTGCTGACCAGCGGCGATTACAAGCCGGTGATTGTGGCCTATCGCAACGGAGCCGCGGTTCGCGCCTCCGATGTGGCCACGATTGTGGACGCAGCCGAGAACTCGCAACAGGCCGCATGGATGGACCGCCAACCCGCGGTCATCGTCAATATTCAGCGCCAGCCCGGCGCCAATATCATCGCGGTGGTTGACCGCATCCAGAAACTACTGCCGCAGTTGCAGACCAGCCTGCCGGCATCCGTGCAGGTGAGGGTGCTGACCGACCGCACCATCACCATCCGCTCCTCGGTTCTGGATGTGGAATTTGAATTGATGCTCACCGTCGCGCTGGTGGTGATGGTGATCTTCCTGTTCCTGCGGAACCTGGCAGCCACCATCATTCCCTCGGTCGCGGTGCCGCTCTCCATTGTGGGCACCTTCGGCGTGATGTACCTGCTGGGCTACTCGCTCAACAACCTTACGCTGATGGCGCTCACCATCTCCACCGGCTTTGTGGTGGATGATGCGATCGTGATGATCGAGAACATCTCGCGCTTCATCGAGGAGGGCGACAGCCCGATGCGGGCGGCGCTCAAGGGCAGCGAACAGATCGGGTTCACCATCATGTCGCTGACCGTTTCGCTTATCGCGGTGTTGATCCCCCTGCTGTTCATGAGCGACGTGGTAGGGCGCCTGTTCCGCGAGTTCGCCATCACCCTGGCCGTGACCATCCTGGTGTCCGCGGTGGTTTCGCTGACGCTGACGCCGATGATGTGCTCACGCATTCTGCAGGACAAGGCGAGCGCCAAGCAGACCCGCTTTTACTACTGGTCAGAGAAGGTTTTCAACTCCATCATCGCCGGGTATGGGCGCACCTTGCAGGTGGTTCTGCGCTATCGCTTCATTACCCTGATGGTCACCATCTCCACGTTCGTGGCCACCGTTCTGCTGTTCATCGTGATTCCCAAGGGCTTCTTCCCGGTGCAGGATACGGGCGTGATCCTGGGCATCTCCGAGGCGCCGCAGACGGTGAGCTTTGCCAGTATGGCGCAGCGCCAGCAGAAGCTGGTGGACGTAGTGCTGCAGGACCCCGCGGTGGATAACATCTCCTCCTTCATCGGCGTGGACGGAACCAACACCACGCTGAACTCGGGCCGCATCCAGATCAACCTTAAGCCGCTGGACGTACGCAAAATTTCCGCCACCGAAGTGATTCGCCGCCTGCAGCCCAAGCTGGAGAGCGTTCAGGGAATCCAGCTCTTCCTGCAGCCTCTTCAGGATCTGACGGTGGAAGACCGCGTCAGCCGGACCGAATTCCAATATTCGCTCGAAGATCCCGATTCGACTGAGCTCGCCACCTACACGCGCAAAATGGTGGACGAACTGAGCAAGGAAAGCATCGTAACGGACGTGGCCAGCGACCTGCAGGACCAGGGGCTGGGCGCGCAACTGGTGATCGATCGCGACACGGCGGCCCGGCTGGGCATTGCCATGGCCGATGTGGACAACACGCTTTACGACGCCTTTGGCCAACGGCAGGTTTCCACGATTTTCACCCAGCTCAACCAGTATCACGTGGTGATGGAGGTAGGGGCAAACTTCCAGACCGATCCCTCGACGTTGAGCAATCTGTATGTGAAGTCCGGCAACGGCGCGCAGGTACCGCTCAGCATGGTGGCCCATTGGGAGCAGTCCCGCGCGCAACTGTCCATCGGCCATCAAGGCCAGTTCCCTTCCACCGTGGTCAGCTTCAACCTGGCGCCGGGCAAAGCGCTGGGCGACGCCGTCAACGCGGTGCACCGCATCGAGCAGCGCATCCAGATGCCGGCCTCAATCAATGCCAGCTTCCAGGGAACGGCAGCCGCCTTCCAGACCTCGCTGGCCAACGAGCCGATCCTGATTCTGGCCGCGCTGGTCACGGTTTACATCGTGCTGGGGGTGCTGTACGAGAGCTACATCCACCCCATCACGATCATCTCCTCGCTGCCCTCGGCCGGCGTGGGCGCCCTGCTTGCCTTGCTCATTTGCCACACCGACTTCAGCGTGATTGCGCTTATCGGCATCATCCTGCTCATCGGTATTGTGCAGAAGAACGCCATCATGATGATCGACTTTGCGCTGCATGCCGAACGCAACGAGGGGAAATCGGCTGAGGATGCCATCTTCCAGGCCTGCCAGTTGCGATTCCGCCCCATTATCATGACCACCATGGCGGCGCTGCTGGGCGGATTGCCGCTGGCGCTGGGTGGCGGCGTGGGCGCCGAGTTGCGCAAACCGCTGGGCATCACCATCGTGGGCGGCCTGCTGCTGTCGCAGTTGCTCACGCTGTACACCATACCGGTCACCTATCTCTACTTTGACAAGCTGGCGCAGCGCTTGAAGCCGCGTCACATCCATACCAGTTACCTGGAAGAAACGGCCAACGCCGACTAGAAACGGCCAGGCAGTTGCTGCGAATTGAACTTATGAACACCGATTGGCTTTTGCAAATAGAAGAAGCCGTCTTGAACGAAGCCGGAAACCTCCCGATCACCGGAGAACCGCACTAGGAGCCCCGAGCGATGCATCTGTCCGCACCATTTATCAAGCGCCCGGTGGCCACTTCGCTGCTCAGCATGGCCTTGTTATTGGCCGGTTCGGTGGCTTACTCGCTGCTGCCGGTGGCCTCGCTGCCCGATGTCGACTTCCCGGTGATCGGCGTAGGCGCGGGACTGCCCGGCGCCAGCCCCGAGACCATGGCCTCGTCGGTAGCGACGCCGCTTGAGCGCCAGTTCGGACGCATCGCCGGCGTCAATCAAATGACTTCGACCAGTTCGCTTGGCTCGGCGAACGTCACCCTGCAGTTCGACATCAATCGCGACATCAACGCGGCCGCCCGCGACGTGCAGGCCTCAATCAATGCGGCGCGCAGCCAACTGCCCTCTTACCTGCCGCAGAATCCCAGCTACCGTAAGGCCAATCCCGCCGACGCGCCGATCCTGATTCTCACGCTGACCTCCACCGTGGTGCCCAAAGCGCAGATCTACGACATGGCCGACTCCATCCTGGCGCAGAAGATGTCGCAGATCAAGGGCGTAGGACAGGTATTCGTGGGCGGCAGTTCCAGCCCAGCCGTGCGTGTCGAGCTGAATCCCATGCAGTTGGCCAACAACGGCATCGGCCTGGAAGCAGTGCGCACGGCGCTGGCCGGCGCCAACGCCAACCGGCCCAAGGGCGCCTTTCAGGACGCGGATCATCGCTGGCAGATCCAGGACAACGACCAGATTTACAAGGCCCGCGATTTCGCACCGATTATTGCAGGCTATAACCGGCAGACCGGCGCTGCGGTGCGTGTCTCCGACCTGGGCACGGTTACCGACAGCGTGGCCAACATCCTGACCGCCGGCGTTTCGGGCATCAACCCGGTCAAAGGCCCTCCCGGGCAACTGGAAGACGCGATCATGCTGATCGTCTTCAAGATTCCCGGCGCCAACATCATTTCGACAGTGGATAACGTGATGGCCGAGATGCCGCGTCTGCAGGCCGCCATCCCGCCCACCATCAAGATCGACGTGGCCGTTGACCGGACCACCACCATCCGCTCCAGCGTGCACGATGTTGAGATTTCGCTGATCATCAGCGTGATGCTGGTGGTTCTGGTGGTTTTCGTCTTCCTGCGCGAGGTGTGGGCCACCATTATCCCCTCAGTGGCCGTGCCGCTCTCGCTGGTGGGCACCTTCGGCGTGATGTACCTGGCGGGCTATACCATCGACAATCTTTCGCTGATGGCGCTGACGGTGGCAACCGGCTTTGTGGTGGATGACGCCATCGTGGTGATTGAGAACATCACCCGTTATCTGGAAATGGGCATGCAGCCGTTTGAGGCGGCCATGAAGGGGTCAAAGGAGATCGGCTTCACGGTGCTCACCATGAGCACATCGCTGATCGCGGTCTTTACGCCCATTCTGCTGATGGGCGGCATTGTGGGCAAGTTATTCCGCGAGTTCGCCGTCACCCTGAGCGTGGCCATCGCCGTCTCGCTGCTCGTATCTCTGACCACCACGCCCATGCTCTGCGCCCAATTCCTGAAGTCGCGGGACGACAGCCGCCATGGCCCCATTTATCGCGCCAGCGAAGCCGCCTTCAACCGGCTCCACGCGGAATACGCCTCCGCTCTACGCTGGGTTTTGCGTCACCAAAGTCTGATGCTACTGGTGATCATCGGTACGTTTGTCTTCAACGTTTACCTTTACATTATTGTTCCCAAGGGCTTCTTTCCGCAGCAGGACACGGGCCGGCTGAGCGGCTCGACGCGCGGCGCGCAGGATATCAGCTTTGCGGCCATGAGCGTGAAGCAGAAGATGCTGGCGCAGATGACGCTTGAAGATCAGGCGATCGCGTCGGTGACGGCGTTTGCGGGCGGCGGCGGCGGCGGCAGCAACAACGTGGGCCGCATGTTCATCGCTCTCAAGCCGCTCAGCGACCGGGTCGGACGCGTCTCCGCCGACCAGGTGGTCAACCGCCTGCGCCGCAAACTAACCAGCGTACCCGGCGCCACGCTCTTTCTGCAGGCCAACCAGGATATTCAGGTGGGCGGCCGCGGCAGCGACTCCCAATACCAGTACACGCTCTCCGACGAGAATCTGAACGAGCTGAATACCTGGGCTCCGCAGTTGCAGGCTCGCATGAGGGCCATGCCGGAACTGCGCGACGTCTCCTCCGATCAGCAAAACCAGGGACTGGCCACCAACCTGGTGATCGATCGCGACACCGCTTCGCGGCTGGGCATCACCGCCTCGGCTATCGACCAGGTGCTGTACGATGCCTTCGGACAACGCGAAGTCTCTACCATGTACACGTCACTGAACCAGTACTTTGTGGTGATGGAGGTGGATCCCAAATACCAGCTCAGCCCCGATTCCCTGAATGGCATCTTCATCAAGGCCAACAATGTAACGGGAGCCACCACCGCCATGTCGGCCAATGTTTTAAAATCGGCCGCCACCGCCTCCTCAACTACAACAGCGTCCACGGTTTCATCCGTGGGCTCACCGACGGCCACGACCACTGCCGTGAGCACCGCTTCGGCAACTGCCGCTCCAACCGCCTCCACGGGCGGCTCCATGGTGCCGCTGTCGGCCATCGCTCATTATGAGAACCGGCGAACCAATCTGCAGGTCAATCACCAGGGCCAGTACCCGGCGATTACGCTCACCTTCAACCTGGCGCCGAACGTGGCCCTGGGCGACGCCGTCACAGCTCTGGAAAAAACCCAGCGTGAGCTGGGCATGCCCTCTGCCATCCACGCCAGCTTCCAGGGAACCGCACAGGCCTTCCAGGACTCGCTCAAGAACGAGCCTTATCTCATTCTGGCCGCGCTGATCGCCGTTTACATCGTGCTTGGCATCCTGTACGAAAGCCTCGTCCATCCGCTGACCATTCTCTCCTCGCTGCCTCCGGCCGGCGTGGGCGCCATCCTGGCGCTGCTGCTGACCGGCACCGAACTGAGCATCATTGCGCTGATCGGCATCATCCTGCTCATTGGCATCGTGAAGAAGAATGCCATCATGATGATCGACTTTGCGCTGCAGGCCGAACGCAACCAGGGCCTGCCGCCGGTCGAGGCCATTTATCAGGCATGTTTATTGCGTTTCCGCCCCATCATGATGACCACCATGGCCGCCATGTTCGGCGGCCTGCCGCTGGCCATCGGCATGGGCGTGGGTTCCGAGTTGCGCAAGCCGCTGGGCATCACCATCGTCGGCGGACTGCTTGTTTCCCAGGTTCTCACGCTGTTCACCACGCCGGTTGTCTACCTCTTCTTCGACCGCCTGCAATGGAAGGTGATGAAGCTGCATCGAGTTGGCGCGGAACTGGAAGAAGCGCCGGGAGACTAATGCAGCTTTTAGCTTTTAGCTTTTAGCTTTTAGCTTTTAGCTTTTAGCTTTTAGCTCTTAGCTCTGGCACAGAGCGTTTCCATTCCGGGTGTACTATTTTCACCAGGAATTGGCTATGGAAAAGCTCGATCTGAAGGTGCAATGGAAGCATCTCTACCAGCCGCCATCCAACGCTGTAACGGCGGTGAATGTTCCTCTGTTGACCTATCTCATGGTGGATGGCGAGGGCGACCCCAACACCGCGCAGAGCTATCAAGACGCCGTCGAAGCGCTCTATTCGCTCTCCTATACGCTCAAGTTTGCCGTGAAGAAGGGTCCGCGCGCACTTGACTATGGCGTGATGCCGCTGGAGGGCCTGTGGTGGGCCGACGATCCGAGCGTGTTTCGTCTGCCGGACAAGTCCGCCTGGAAGTGGACGGCGATGATTCTGCAACCGGAGTTCATCGAGAGAAAGCAGGTGGACGCGGCCTTCGACGAAGTCCGCAAGAAGAAGAATCCCGCGGGGCTGGACCTGGTTCGCCTGGAGACGCTGACCGAGGGAGAGTCTGCGCAGATTCTGTATGTGGGTCCGTTTTCAGCCGAGGGTCCCACCATCGAGCGGCTGCACGAGTTTATCCACGCCGCGGGAAAACGGCTGCGCGGCAAGCATCACGAGATTTATTTGAGCGATCCGCGGCGCACCGCCCCGGAAAAACTGAAGACCATTCTGCGCCAGCCCATGAAGTAGGGCGCTTTCTGCTGCGCGGGCCTTCGGCGGTACCCCACCCTTTCCGCAAGGAACGCTGAAAGGATGGGGCACCCAAATCATCCGGTTACACGCCAAGCCGGGAACTGGAGGTTTGCAGCTTAGAAGCTGTTCCCCGGTTCAGTCCACAAAAACTTCTTCTTCCACCTTGGCGCGCTCAATCAGTTTCACCGGATAGTAGGAGTTGCGGGTGTACTGCTTCACCATGCGGTTGGTGTTGAAGTAGGAGCCGTTAAATGCCAGCGTGTTGCGCATGAGGCGGGCCCATTTCTCAGGGGTGTCCCGATACAAGGGAACCACGGCGGTCTCCAGCTTTCTGTAAAGCGAGTTGGCCTCTTCGGCATCGTCCTCGCCGTCCTCGATGGCCCAGCCGGTGTAACCCTCGATGCATCCCTCAATCCACCAGCCGTCCAGAATCGACAGGCTGGGAACGCCATTCAAGGCGGCCTTCATGCCGCTGGTGCCGGAGGCCTCATAAGGCCGCTTGGGCGTGTTCACCCACACATCCACGCCGGCAGTGAGCATGGCGCCCAGAGCCCAGTCGTAGTTTTCGAGATAAACGATCCGCAGCATGTCGTTTGAAAACTTGGCGGCATCTTCCACTACCTTGTGAATCAGCGCCTTGCCGGGCTCGTCCTGGGGATGGGCCTTGCCGGCATAGAGAATCTGCAAACCGCCGGCGGCGGTGGCAATCTCAAGCAACCGCTGGGGATCGGTGAACATCAGCGTGGCGCGCTTGTAGGTGGCCACACGGCGGGCAAAGCCGAGCGTGAGCACCTTGGGATTGAGCACCAGGCCGGTGCGCGTGGCAACCTCGGCCAGCAAATCTTCCTTGGCGCGGGCATGGGCTGAAAGAATCTCGTTCTCAGGCAGATCGATGGCGTTGCGCAGGTAGAGATTGTCGCGCCGCCATGAGGAAATGTGTGCGTCCAGCATCTGCTGGACCGGCTCGGAGACCCAGGTGGGCGCATGCACGCCATTGGTGATCGAGTCGATGGCAAACTCCGGGAACATATCGCGCGAGACCTTGCCGTGCTGCAGGGCCACACCGTTGGCATAGCGCGAAAAGCGGAGCGCCAGCAGCGTCATGTTCAACATGCCGTCGCGAAAACAGCCCTGCTTTTCCAGGCGCGCGGTCCGGTCGCCGCCGAGAATGCGAATGGTCTGCTCGGTTGAGAAGCGATCGTGGCCGGCCGGAACCGGGGTATGGGTGGTAAATACGCACTTCTTGCGGACCTGTTCGATGTCGGATTCCGTGGCCGAGCCCAGCGGTCCGCCGCCCAACTGGCGTTCCAGCAGAGCAAGCACCAGCAGCGCCGCGTGCCCCTCGTTCATGTGATACACATTCAACCTGTGACCGAGCGCGTGCGCCATCCGCACCCCGCCCATGCCCAGCACGATCTCCTGCTGCAGGCGGTAGTTGGTATCGCCGCCGTAGAGATGGTCGGTCAGCCCGCGGTCCCAACCGGAGTTGCCTTCCACATCGGTGTCCAGCAGGTAAATCGGCACTGTGTGTCCGTAACGGCCCACCATGTCATAGCGCCAGGCGCGCACCGTCACCGTGCGGTCTTCGACTGAAACCGTAATCCGCGCCGGCTCCTCGGTGCAGAAGTCCGCAGGATTCCACGGCTGAATTTCCTCGGTCTGGGTGCCCGCGCTGTCAAGATGCTGCTGGAAATATCCCTTGCGGTGCAGGAGCGTGAAGGCCACCAGGGGAACGCCCAGGTCGGCAGCGGAACGCAGCGTGTCGCCAGCCAGAACTCCCAGGCCTCCGGAGTAGGTAGGCATGCCGGGATTGATCGCGATCTCCATGGAGAAGTACGCGACCAGGCCGGAGCTGGGAAAAGTTTCGTATGAAAACGGCTTTGTCGATGTCGGCTGCATGGTGTTTCATTCTCCTCGACGCTTCCTAGGTGCAAAGCGGCGACCTGGGGTATATGAAGCTGGCGAGGAAAGCAGAGGCAGCTCCTCTACTCTTCATCGGGCAAACATTTTTCAAGTTTAGCAAGGAGCGCTGTGTATTTCCGCTGCGCTCCCCTTATGGAGTATGCCGGCCTGTGGCCTCCCAAAGTTTTTGGCCGTCTCGTTTTTATCCTGTGGAAACAAGGCCACGGCGGATTCACTCTGATGGAAAAATCCGCCGTGGCCCCGTCTTGCATGCTGGTAACAGCTTTATTCCAGCCGGTGAGCGCCCCCAGAAGCGTGGCAGATGTGAATCTGCGGCACAATCCCGATTTGAGCGGCATAGCGGCCTGCCAGCGCCTCAGCAAAGCCGGCGGCCTGGCTCTGCTCCACCAGGTTGATGGTGCAACCGCCAAATCCCCCTCCGGTGAGCCGGGCGCCGATCAGCCCCGGCAGATCCTGCGCCAGGGCGACCATGGCGTCGGCCTCGAGGCAACTGCCTTCGAAATCCTGGCTATAGCTGGTGTGCGCCTCGCCCATCAACCGGCCCACTTCCGCCATGTCGCCCTTGAGCAGCGCCTCGTACGCGGCTACGGTGCGCAGATCTTCGCTGATGACGTGGCGTGCGCGCATAAGGGATTTCGGCGCCATCTCGTGGCCCCATTTTTCCAGGTCTTCCAGGGTCGCATCGCGCAGGAAAGGCACACCGGGCCGATGACTGGCGATGATGGCGCAGGCGGCTTCAGACTCGCGACGGCGGGTGGGGTAATCGCCCCCGGCCACGGAGTGCTTGACCATGGTGTTGGCAATCACCAGCGCCACGTGGGAGGGAATGGGCGCCAGCCTGAAGCTCAGGTCGCGGCAGTCGAGCAGCAGGGCGTGGTCCTTGGCGCCGTTTACAGAGATGAACTGGTCCATGATGCCGCAATTTGCGCCTACATATTCGTTCTCTACCCGCTGGCAGAGCCGCGCCAGCACGGGCCCAGGATAGCTGACGCCGATGAGCGACAGAACGGCCAGCGCCGTGGCTACCTCAAGGGCAGCAGAACTCGACAGGCCAGAACCCAGCGGAACGTCTCCCCACAGGCTCAGGCTGAAGCCAGGAATTGCAAGACCCTCACCGGCCAGAATGGCAACCACGCCAAGCGGGTAGTCAGTCCAGTGCTGGCTGGCTTTGGCGGGCAGCGCCGCCGCCTCAAAACTCCGCTCCTGACCGTAATTCTCAGAGTAGAGAACAATCTTGCCGTCGGTGCGCGGCGAAATGCCAGCCAGAGTGGCAAAGTCGATGGCCGCGGGCATCACGAACCCCTCGGCGTAGTCGGTATGCTCGCCGATCAGATTCACCCGGCCCGGCGCGACAAAGATCGCCGGCTCGGCCTGGAAGCGGGCAACGTGCATGGAACGGAATACAGCAGGATCATGCATTTCAGTTCACTCCCTCAATGGATTCAAACTCAACAACTATAGGCCGGGAAAGAGACGACCTTCAAATGAGAACGTTTTCAAGCTGGCGCCAGGCTCTCTGAGCCAAACCCTCTACTCTCCCCTAACTTCAGCCAGAGCCGCGGTGAGTCTTTCCCAAATCCTGTCCAGCCACTCCTCGTGCTCCGGCTTCATCAAAACCGAACGCATGCAGGTGACCGTCCTGGCTGCCGCTCCGCTTGCAGCAGAACCTGCCGCTTGCAACCCGGCCAGAGGCTGAAACCACGTCAGCGGCAATTCTACAAGAGCCAGATGCAGGTCCCGCGCGGCGCAAGCAGCAAACAGCTCCTGAGCCAACTGCGAAGACCGCTCAGGGGTTTCGGCGTGCAACTTCCACACCACAATATCCAGCTCCGGAGCCCCGGCGGCCAATGGCTCGAAGCGGCCGTCCTGGCGCAATCGTCGGTCCAGTTCCAGAGCCGCCGCCCGGCCGCGCGCCAGTCCGCGGGCAAAGGCGCCTCCGGGAGTGAGCGGCAACAGCTGCTGCGTAGCCCACAAAGCCACCGCAGCAGCACCGGCCCGCGAGCACTCCAGACTGATCTCGCCCAGGTGCAGCTTCTTTGAGGTGAAGTAGGTATAGGGCGAGTCGTGCTTGTAAAAGCGGCCCACGGCCGGGTCGCGAAACAGCACGCACCCGCAGCCGAAGGGCTGCAGACCGTGTTTGTGGGGATCGATCACGATGGAGTCGGCCCGGCCGATGGCCGCGTAAGCCCGCCGCGCCGGCCCGTCCAGACTGTCGGGAATCAGCCGGAAGTAGCCGCCGTAGGCCCCGTCTACATGGACCCGGAATTTGTACTTTTCACGCAACGCCAGCACTTCGTCCAGCGGGTCCACCGCGCCCATGGCCGTGGTGCCCAGCGTGACCACCACCGTGCCCACATCGCCCTTGCCGAGTTCGGTCTCCAGAGCTTCCAGGCTCATGCGCCCGCGGCTGTCTGCCGGAATACCTTTATAGTCCAGCTTGAGCACGCCGGAGATGCGCTGATGGGTGTAGTGCGCCTGTTGCGACCCGACAATACGGCGGCCCGGCGCCAGTTGCCCGGCGATCCATAGGGCCTCAAGGTTGGCCAGAGTGCCGCTGGAAGTGAGGTGACCCAGAAATTCTGACCAGCCGAACATGGCGGCAATGCTTTGAACGGCCTCAATCTCCATCTCGGAGCTGGCCCGGCCGCCGTCGCGCGCGTGGTTGTTGGGATTGACCGTCATGGCCAGCGCATAGGCGGCACGCGCCACCGGATGGGGCGGCTTGAGCATCTGCCCGGCATAGAGAGGATGGAAGTAGGGGTAATTGTCGGCGAGTCGATGCGCCGTAGCTTCCAAAACCTGCGCCATAGCTGCGGTATCGATGTCAGGCGCGAAGGCCGGCAAAGCCGCAAACTCCGCCTCAAGCAGCTCAGTGGCGCGCGATAACAGAGCGGGGACGGGATCCTTGGTCATGGCGACCTCTCACAGTATCACAGCCTGGAAGTAACCTGCTAAGCCCATATTGGTCAACAGGTTCCGGAAGTGGGAATCACGCAACGGGACAAAGAACAAGATTTTCTGTTCCCTTTTTGTGAGCAATGCTACACTATCGCCAGCGTTAGAGCCGAAGCGGGCGTGAGCAGTAACTCGCCCAACCAAGCAAGATTCTGCCAGTGGTCGCTCCGATTCATCCAGCGCAATTCAATTCAGGAAATACGATCAAAATGGAACAAGGTACTGTGAAGTGGTTCAATGACGCGAAAGGCTTCGGCTTTATTTCGCGCCAGAACGGCGAAGACGTCTTTGTGCACTACTCTGCGATCAACTCAAGTGGTTTCAAGAGTTTGCAGGAAGGTCAAGCTGTGCAGTTCAACGTGGTGAAGGGGCCCAAGGGATGGCAGGCTGCGGACGTGCAGCCGCTGTAACCCTCCAGGCCGGATTCCGGCAGAATCTAACAAACACAAACGAGGGCTGGGGGGAACCCCAGCCCTCGTTTGTGTTTTGTGCCGGTTGCAGCCAATTTCAGTTCAGCCGCCAGTAAGCGGCGTTCAGTACGGTGGCAAAGCTGACCCAGGCCCAGTAGGGCGCCATCTGCCACGCCGCAACGGGCGCAACCCGGCCAAATACCAGGGTCGTGGCTCCAATCATGATCCAGAGCAGCAACACCTCAGCCAGCGCTGCCCCAAGCGCATGTTGGCGAAAAAAGATCCAGGACCAGGCAAAGTTCAACGCAAGTTGCACCAGAAACAGCGCCAGACCCCAGGTGCGCATTGCTGAAGGGGCCGAGAGCCAAACATGCCACGCGGCAATGGCCATCAGCACATAGAGCAGGGTCCAGACCGGACCAAATACCCAATTCGGTGGAGCGAACCCAGGCCTGCGCAGGGTGCGGTACCAGCCAGCCACCTCGGCAACCGTCCAGCGGTTGGCGAAACCTGCCACCGCAAAACAAAGCCCTAACCAACACAGCAGTGCTATCCAGTGCATACCGGCCTGCTTCTCTTACAAAATGGGAGTAGGTCGCTCAATAGAAGAATATTACCAGCCGCAAAAAAGTGATGCTGGCCGCGATGACCTCAAAGGGTGAAGTCGCTGGCCAGCATCAGAAAAACGCCGCATGGTGCGCGTTCATGCTCGTGCTGAGAGGCTACGAAGAGAATTCCAGAAGCAACAACCGATTTCTCGACCAAGACTCATCTATTGTTCTATTCGGCTCAAACTGCGAGCCCTTGAGCCAGATCGTTCCTGCCTGCGCCTGAGTTGCGATTCCCAAGGTAACCGCTCGCAAGCGCAATGCCGAAGGTGCTACGCCTGTTGATACGAGGCCCTAAAGAGCCCAGGACGGCGCGTGGCCCAGAATCGCAGCGCCAGAGAAGGCGATGGGACCATTCCACTCCGGAACCAGAAAACCGCCGGGCGGATGAGCCTGCGTGCCTGGGTGGTTGCGGTGATGGTTGCGCAGCGTCTGTTGAATCTCACGCAGAGTGTCAGCGCGCTCCGCGGGCGACTGCCGTTCCCAGAACATGACAAATCCCTGGCCACAGACACAGCACTGGGCCTCGGAGTTTCCTTTTGTGCTCTTGCAAAGTACCTGCATCGTATTACCTCAAACTTGTCGGGCGTTTCCCAGCCACGAGTGCAACATTAGCGAGTCCGTTTAATGGCTGAACATTCCCCATTGCGGCTGGATGGGCGGTCTTTCGGGGCAGGCATCCATGCCCTGATCGGGGGATACACGGCGCCCGGCACAGTGCATATTCCGGGAGGAACAGCGCGTGCCGCTCGACTTTGCGCCCGTTTTCCTTCTATCCTCAAAGAGTTGGCCGTGTTTTCTCAAGGCGCGGCCCCATTGGAATCCTAATCAGAATGAGCACGCAGACCATTGCCGTACACCTGCCCGACGGGGCTGTTCGCGAAGTGCCCGTGGGCACAACGCCCCTGGATATTGCCAACTCCATCTCGCCGCGCCTGGCCGCTGCCTCTGTGGTTGCGCGGCTGAAGCCGCTGGCCATCCCACAGCCCAAGGAATCCTCCTGCTGCGGACAGGATGCCGGGGAAGAGCCATCGGCCGAGGCCGAGATGTATGCCGCCGAAGACGCCGCGGCGACGCGCCTGGTGGACCTGACGACGCCGCTCACCGAGGACACGCGCCTGGAACTGGTGACTGAGAAAGATCCGGAGGCGCTGAAGGTGGTGCGCCACTCCGCCGCCCACGTGCTGGCTACCGCGGTGCTTGAACTCTTCCCGGAGACAAAACTGGGCCACGGTCCGGCCACCGACGCCGGTTTCTTTTACGATTTCTACCGCGAGAAGCCCTTCACTCCGGAAGACCTGGTGACGATCCAGGCCAAAATGGCCGAGGTGGTGGCGCGCGACGAGAAGTTCCACCGCGACTCCGCGCCCCGCGAAGAGGCACTGGCGGATTTTGAGCGCGACGGCGACTTCATGAAGACGCACTTCGTGACCAAGTTCACCGCGCCCGGCGACCAGGTAAGCTTTTACCGCAATGGGAGTTTTGTGGACTTCTGCCGTGGGCCGCACGTGCCCTCGACCGGCCGCGTCAAGGCCTTCAAAGTGCTCTCGCTGGCCGGCGCCTACTGGCTCGGCGACGAAAAGAATCCACAACTGCAGCGCATTTACGGAACTGCTTTCTTCTCGCAGAAGGAACTGGACGCCCACTTTGCGCGACTTGAAGAAGCGGCCAAGCGCGACCATCGCGTGCTGGGCAAGCAACTGGATCTTTTCAGCATTCAGGAGATTGCCGGCGCCGGACTGATCTTCTGGCATCCCAAGGGCGGCATCATCCGCAAGATAATGGAAGATTGGATGCGCGACGAATGCCTGCGCCGCGGCTACTCGCTGGTTTTCACTCCCCACGTGATGCGCCGCGAACTGTGGAAGATCAGCGGCCATGAGGGTTTTTACTCCAACAATATGTACACCCCCATGGAACTGGACGATGCCGAGTATCGGCTGAAGCCGATGAACTGCCCCGGCCACATTCTCATCTACAAGAATTCGCCGAAGAGTTATCGCGACTTGCCGGTGCGCCTGGCGGAGTTAGGCAACGTGTACCGCTACGAGCGCTCGGGAACCATGCACGGCCTGCTGCGCGTGCGCGGGTTTACGCAGGACGATGCACATATCTTCTGCACTCCCGGGCAGATTGAAGACGAAGTGGTGGCCTGCATCGACTTTGCCGAGGCGGTGCTCAGGACGTTCGACTTCAAGGAGTTCAAGGTAGAGCTTTCAACGTGGGATCCCAATGACCGCGCTCATTACGCGGGTTCCGACGAAAACTGGAACCTGGCCGTGAGCGGCTTGAAGAGCGCCCTGGAACGCAAGGGAATTGCTTACAAGACCATTCCGGGCGAGGCCGCTTTCTACGGCCCGAAGATCGACGTGAAACTTGTGGACGTGCTGGGGCGGCTGTGGCAGTTATCGACGGTGCAGTTCGACTTCAACCTGCCGGCTCGCTTCGAGCTGGAGTACGTGGGCGAGGACGGCGAGCGGCATCAGCCGGTGATGGTTCACCGCGCGCTGTTCGGCTCGGTGGAGCGCTTCTTCGGCGTGCTGATTGAGCACTACGCCGGAGCCTTTCCGCTGTGGCTGGCGCCGGTGCAGGTGGGACTGGTGCCCATCAGCGAGCGGCACAAAGCGTATGCCGATAAGGTTGAGAAAGAGCTGAAGGATGCGGGCCTGCGCGTGGAAGTCGACGATCGCAACGAGAAGATGAACGCCAAGATCCGCGACCTTGCCAACCAGAAGACGCCTTACATTCTGGTGTTCGGCGACAAAGAAGAGGGAGCCAACGCGGTCAGCGTCAGGACCCGCGGCAAAGGCGATCAAGGCTCTGTGCCGCTGGCTGAGTTTATTGCCAAGGCGAAGGCGCTGGTGGCGGGGCAATCGACGGAACTGTAGAGCGGCGTTTCTTTGCCGGCTGAAAACTCTGCTATTGTTCCTGTTACCGGAAATTTGCCTTATGCGATCGACGATAACAGGATCAATACGCCCTTTTTGTACATTTTTCTTCGGCCATGAAACGGCAGCCCTTGTCTTGGCGGGCTGCCTCTGCGCAACAACCGCCGCGCAGACGAATCCTGCTGACTCGCATCCTTCTACGGCAGCGCCAGTTGCGGAGAAAGATGCATCGCGCCCAGCAGCGCCGGGCGCACCCGCAGCAGCCACGAAACCCGGCGACATCTCCAAGGAAGCGCTGGTCTTCGACAAGCTTTCCACCCGTGTGCGCGAAGAGAGCGACGGCACCGGCACACGCCAGACCATTGCGCGCATCCGCATCCTGGCCGATGCCGGCGTCAAGACGATGGCCGTGCTCACTTTCACTTATACGGCCTCAAACCAGCAGGTTGACATCGGCTACGTCCGCGTCATCAAGCCCGACGGCTCGGTCGTCGTCACGCCCGACTACAACGTACAGGACATGCCTGCCGATGTTACGCGCGAAGCGCCGATGTACTCCGACATCCACCAGAAGCACGTCGCGGTAAAAGGCCTGGGCGTGGGGGACGCGCTCGAATACCAGATCACGCTGCGCACGCTCAAACCTGACGTTCCCGGTCACTTCTGGTTCGAGTACTCGTTTGAAAAGAATCTCATCGTTCTGGACGAGCAACTCGATCTCGACCTGCCGGCGGACAAGGCGGTGACCGTTGCCAGCGCCGACGTACAACCCACCACGACAACTTCCGCGGGGCGCAAACTTTACCACTGGGCCAGTACCAACCTCGCGCGGCCCGATCCTGACGCGCCGCCCAAGTCCGTAAAAAACTGGAAGCCTTCCGTGCAGGTGACCACCTTTGCCAGTTGGGAACAGGTCGGCGCCTGGTACGCATCGCTCCAGAAAGATCCACTCGCCATCACGCCGGCGATTCAAGCCCGTGCCGCGGCGCTCACCAAGGGCCTTACCTCGGAGGAGGACAAAATGCGCGCCATCTTCAATGACGTGGCGCTGCATATCCATTACGTCGGCCTCAACTTCGGCATCGACCGCTATCAACCGCACCAGGCAGACGACGTACTTTCCAACGAGTACGGCGACTGTAAGGACAAGCACACGCTGCTGGCCTCTCTGCTGAAGGCCGCCGGAATCGAAGCCTGGCCGGTATTGATCTCCAGTAACCGCAGACTGGACCCCGCCATGCCTTCACCGGCGCAGTTCGATCACGTCATCACGCTGGTTTCGCTGGGCGGCAAGTTGGTGTGGATGGATTCAACCGAAGAAGTCGCGCCCATCGGCGTACTGATGGGCGCCCTGCGCGACAAGCAGGCCTTGGCGGTTCCCGACGGCAAAGCGGCCTATCTCGAACGCACACCCGCGGACCTGCCTGTCCCAAGAACTGTTCGCGTCCAGGTAGAGGGCAAAATTTCCGATGAGGGCCGCTTTACCGGTCACATCGAACAGACGGCCGATGGAGACATCGCCATGTTTTTTCGTTCAGGCTTCCGCCAGGCACCCCAGTCCCAATGGAAGGAACTGGTGCAGAGGGTTGCCGCGGCTGAGGGTTTCGGGGGAGAGGTATCCAATATCGAAGTCTCCGAGATTGAACAGACCAGCCAGCCCCTTCGGTTCTCCTTCGACTATGTGCGAGAGAAATATGACCGGTGGGACGACCACGATACTACACATTGGATTTCGCCTCCTCTGCCGGCCATGGGCGGGGAACTGGCGCCTGGCGACAAAGAGAAAAAGCCCGCCGACGATCCGGGACTCGGTTACACAGGCAAGACCATTTACCATGCCGCCGTGCAATTGCCAGCGGGCTGGTCCATGACTCCGCCCAAGGATGTCGATTTCAGCGAGGACTGGTTTGAGTACCACGCCAAATACAGTTTCAAGGACGGAATCTACACGGCTGATCGGAGCTCCCAAATCAAAAAACACACGGTTCCGCTCGACCAGTGGGATAAGTATCTTGCGTTTCGTCGCGGCATGTTTGAAGACTGGAATCGCCAAGCACTTATTTCGCCCATCGATCAATCTGTGGTACAGAACTGGAAGAATCAGATCGCGGGAATGTCCGCCGTCGAGAAGGCGAAGATGGACGAGAACCTGGCCGCCATGGTCGCTTTGCGCGAAGTCACGACGATGCTCGCGGCATTCCCGCCTCAGAACGCAGACGACTTAGTCAAAAGTGTCGATCTCGCCAGGAAAGCAGTTGAAGTCATCGAGGCAAGAACCCTGCAGGATTCAGCCGATGATGCTGGCTCGCTCTCATGGACCCAGGTACTGGCCCATGCGTGGGGTGCGTTTGGCTGGGCCAAGCTTGAAGCGAATGACTTGCCGACGGCCGAAAACTATTTGCACGCCGCCTGGCAACTAAGCCAGAACCAGGTTATCGGTTACCAATATGGACGTCTGCTCGAGGCTAAAGGCGACAAGGCCGCCGCGGCCCACCTCTACGAACTGGCCAGGGCGGGGGGCAGCGATATGTCCAACACGCTCTTATACCCCAACTACTCCGTGCAAGACCGCATCGCGGCCAGCTACAAGAATCTAACAGGCAAGGAACTCACCTCGACCCAACTGAACGGCGATGAGTACGACGGTACCCCACGCGCCGAACTCGACAAGCAAGTTGAAATCCTCGGGTTTACTCCTACTAGCGAGTTCACCGGCCAAGCGCTCTTTGCCGTGGCCTACGAAGCGGGCAAGCCGCCTCACGCGCGCTATCTCAGCGGCGAAAAGAAACTTGCCCCGATGGCTTCCACACTTGAAGGGCGCCGCTTTGCCGTCTCTCTGCCCACGGGCTCCAAGGCACGCCTCTTGCGCGAGGTACGCCTTGATTGCTTCTCCGATGGCAGTGGCTGCGACGCTTACATGCTGCTGCCCACAGCCATCGAAATGCCTACCCGAAGCATCCCTGCGAAGAGCGACCCCGGCAACGATACCAAGGGTACGAAGACAGTCCAAATTCAGCCTCGGCCGTAACCAAGACATGCCACGCAGCAAGGTGGGCCGCCGCTAGCTGGCTTGCTCCGCAGCCTTACGCGTTGATCGCCATTCCTTCGACGGCTCCGTAGGCATCGAGCAGGCTCTCGGCCAGCGTGGGATGGGCGTGGATGGTGAACATCATTTCCTCGACTGTGCCTTCCAGCTCCAGCACCGCAACCGCTTCCGCGATGAGTTCCGTGGCCTGCGGGCCGAGGATGTGCACGCCCAGAATCTCGCCGTATTGCGCGTCGGAGACGATCTTCACAAAGCCGTCGTGGCTGCCCACAATGGTGGCCTTGGAGTTGCCCGCAAAGGGGAACTTGCCCACCTTTACCGTGTAACCTTTTTCTTTGGCCTGTGCCTCGGTGAGGCCCACCGAACCGATCTGCGGCTCGGTATAGGTGCAGCCCGGGATGCGGTCGCGGCGGATGGGGCGGAATTTGCGGCCGGCAATTTTAGCCACGGCTACCATTCCAGCCATCGCGCCCACGTGGGCCAGTTGCGGAAGACCGGCCACAATGTCGCCGATGGCAAAGACGCCGGGCTCCGCAGTCTCCTGCGCCTCGTCTACCTTGATCAAGCCGCGTTCCAGCTCGGCTTTGGTCTTTTCAATGCCGATGTTTTCCGTGCGGCCAGCGCGGCCTACGGCCACCAGAACCTTCTCGGCTTCCTTCACCTGGGTCTTGCTGTTGGCGTCAGTAAACGTGACCTTTACGCCGCTGCCGGTCTTCTCCACCTTCTCAACCCGGGCGCCGGTGTTTACGTCGATTCCGCGCTTTTTGTAGAGCCGCGTCAGCTCCTTTGAAATCTCCTCGTCCTCCACCGAAACCACGCGCGGAAGGAACTCGACAATCGTGACATCGGTTCCGAAGCTGCGGAAGATGGAGGCAAACTCCATGCCCACCGCGCCCGCGCCGATGACGATGAGCGACTTTGGCACCTGCGCCATGGACAGAATCTCGATGTTGGTGAGGATGCTGCTGTCGGCCGTGAGCCCAGGCAGCATTTTGGCCTCAGAGCCGCTGGCCAGAATCACGTTTTTCGCCTGGACCTCAGAGAGAACTTCACCGCTGGTGACTTCGACTGTGTGCACTCCGTTCGCCGCCGGCCCGGTCAGCCGCCCGTAGCCTGCGATGCGCGCGATCTTGTGCTTCTTCATCAGGAAGTCGAGGCCCTTGACATGCTTGGCGATGATGCCGTCCTTGCGCTTGAGCACCGCGGCCCAGTCCAGCGTGGGCGTGCCGATGCCGCCAATGCCGAAGTCGGCGGCGTGCTTCAGGTGGTCCCAGATTTCGGCATTGAACAGGAGAGCCTTGGTGGGAATGCAGCCTACGTGCAGGCAGGTGCCGCCCAGCTTGTCAGTCTTCTCGATGAGGGCGACTTTCAGCCCGTACTCCGCGCCGCGAATGGCCGCCGTATAGCCGGCGGGGCCTCCGCCGATGATCGCCACGTCATAAATTGTCTCTGCCAAGGGAAACTCCGTTCCGGGACGCACGCATTTGGCTGCGCCGCCCTACCACTGCTTATTTTAAATGGCGGCCATGTTTCACCGGCTGCGCTCCCGCCTGGTAGTAAACTTGTTGCGCAAACCAAGGAGGCTAAAATGCAGCGCTCTCTCCTTTTGGCCGTACTGTTGCTGGCAACCGGCACAGCCGCACTGCCCGCACAGCAGACCAGCAACGACGCCAATCCTCTCTACCGCCCTTTTTCCATCACCATGCACACGATCTCCGTGCCGCCCATCGCCGGAGTTCCCTTTTCCGCAACGGCGGTCATCAAGAACGAGCAACTGATGCCCGACGGCACAGTGCAAACATTTAACAACATCAATTTGATTGGCCGCGACTCCCGGGGACGCACCCACGGGGAGATGCGCGCGCGGGTTCCAGTGGACTTCAAGGGCGATCCGCCGCTGGTTGAGGTGCACATCTACGATCCGCAGGCCCATCTGAAGACCGTTTGCTACACGGCGACCCACATTGCGACCCGGCAGCCACAACCCATGCCGCATTTCGCCGTCAACCCATCCAGGTCCTCCAATCCGCAGGTGAAGATCGAGGATCTGGGCACTGAGGTCCTGGGCAACATCGACGTCAGAGGCACGCGCCGCACGCTGACATTGCCGGGGCAGGTAACCGGGACAGGAGCGCCGATAACGGTGGTGGACGAGTACTGGTACTCAGAGGATTTGCATTTGAACGTGGTGTTCCGCCACAACGATCCACGCACCGGCTTGCAGTCCATTGCGCTCACCGACATCAAGCGCGAGGAACCCAATCCGGCATTCTTTGAGATTCCGGCTGGCTACAAAGTCGTGGATATGACGCCGCCTCCCGACGCGCCTGTGAATCGCGTCAGAACGGCCCCAGGCAGCCCTGCGCAGTAATACTCAGAGGAGTTCGTCCTGCACCAGATCGATGGCTGCGCGCACCGTCTCCGGCTGGTCGCCGAAGTCTTCAATCCAGTGCACCTCCGGCTCGCGACGGAACCAGGTCAATTGCCGCTTGGCATAGTTGCGGTGCCCCTGCTGGGCGGCTTGAATCGCCTCGTCAACGTCCAAAGACTCACACAGCACGCGAAGTGCCTGGCGGTAGCCGAGCGAGTCCAGCGCCTGGACCGGACCGTATTGCGCGAGAAGACCGCGCGTCTCCTCGACCAGGCCCGCGGCAAACATGGCGGCTGCCCGCTGGTTGAGCCGGGCGTACAACGCTTGCCGCGGAGGATTGAGCCCGATGCGCAGCAGCCGGAAGCCGGTGAGCGGGTCGCGGGCCAGGGCCTGGTTCTCCAGAACCTGCGACAGCGGTTTCCGCGCCGCCAGACAGACCTCGATGGCTCGAATCAGCTTGGGCGCATCGTTGGCGTGGATGCGCGCGGCCGAGGCCGGGTCCAATTTGCACAGAACACGGTGCAGCCAGCCCTCCCCATGTCTTTGGCGGCTCCGCTGCAGCCGCGCCCGCAGTTCCGCTTGCCGCTCCGGCCCGGCAAACAGCCCTTCCGTCAGCGCCCGCAGATAAAGTCCGGTTCCCCCGGTCACAATGGGCAACCGGCCCCGTGCGGCGATCTCCCGCATGGCCGCACGCGCCGCACGGCTGTATGCGCCCGCGGTAAACGGCTGGTTTGGGTCGGCCACGTCGATGAGGTGATGCGGCAGGCGCGCCTGTTCTTCCGCTGTTGGTTTTGCGGTGCCCAGGTCCATGCCGCGGTAAACGGCCACCGAGTCGCAACTGACAATTTCGCCGCCGAATTGCTCGCCCAAGGCAAGGGAAAGCGCTGTCTTGCCGCTGCCGGTAGGGCCGAGGAGCAGGATGGCCAGAGGAGCCGGGCCCTCGTCCAAAAAGCTGCCGCGCGCAGGACTCACGGCCGCCACCATCCGGGGGGGAAGATCCACTTGGGGTTGGTGTGGAAGAGCCACCAGAGCAGAATCGCCGCCGCTACCAGCAAAACGCCAAAGACCTGATTGCGCCGGTAAAACCGCGTCTGTTCGTCGCGGCGCGCCTTCTCGGCCACCTGCTGGAAGTACGGTTTGATGCGGCGCTCTACCAAGGAGCATGGTCCTCGAAAATGTGCAGTGATTGAGAGTAAATATTGCTCCCAAGGGAAGGAACCGGGGCAGCAATCCAGACCCCTCCTACGAAATCCCAGCCTTGCTTCCGCTAAGATGCCTACCGGGTAAGATGGCGCAGCTCACCAATCCCATGCTGAAGGGATGGGACCACGTGGGCAGACAATTCCGGCTGACCGCCCGCCAATATATGCAATTGACCCGCTGCTGGTCTAATCAATCGCTCCCAATCCCGGTTCTGCGTCTTATATCGTGTTTCTTCGTCCACAGCCTCTCCAGTTAAGCAAAGAATCCAAGTCTCAATAGACCATTTCGGAATTAGACGCGTTACGTTCTCCTTTTCAGCTCGGCATTTGCGCACTCGCTCGTCGCTCGAAGCCAAAATGCGTTTTCTAAATTCATTGAGTCTCGCCAGCACAGTCCCAGCGTCTGCGTCGATGACCACAATAAGCCAGGTTTCTGGTCCCTTGTCGCTCAACCGCTTTGCCCGGCGGATAAGATGTGCACGGACCTGAGCCTCATAATGTTCGATCACCCATTGCGCGCCGCTGCCTTGGCCATTCGCCATGGGAGCTTCGTGAATCTCCCGTTGTTGCAGGCTGGGAACCCTGTTTCGGAGGTAAGCCCGCACCAGTCGCATCTGCCTTCGGTCCTCAGCTAGAACGATTACCGGCGCAGGATTACTCATTCTCCCAACCCCGCGCAATTACTTCCGAGGGTTGAAGGACGCCGTCATAGTCTGTCTTGAACTTCTCAGTGCGCACATGCCCGTTCTCTTCCCGGAAGAAGCGCAGACCGAATTCCTGTGCCCATTGATTCAAAATTTCCGGATGGTGCGAGACCAGAATGAGCTGGCCGTTGTTGTCCTCCACTGCTTCTTCTACAGACAAAAGCCATGGTTGAATCTCGCGTAAAGAGATGAAGTTGTCCGGCTCATCGAGGATGACTGTTTGGCCTTTGGCGATGACAAAATGAAGGACCATGTATAGACCAATCAACATCCGCTGTCCCTCAGAAAGCTCGGATATTGAATAGGTAGTCCCTTCCTTTTGCTGTGATGCAAAATGTGCCCGCAGCTTTCTCACACCGTCATCAACTGATGAGAACCGCAAGGACTGGAAGCCTGTCAATGTCTCTTTCAGAGCTGAAAGAAAGCGCGCATTGTTCTCCGGTTCTTCCTGTACCAGGTGTCGATACCACGGGGCCAGATTCGAAAGATCATATTCTGGCATTTCATCCTGCCCATCCGCCATCTCATCCATTTCGCCGGGATAAGGATCTATTTGAAAACAATTCAGGCTCTTTACCCATGCAACAAAACGGCTGACATACGAATTGCTGAATTGTGCAAGGTGCAATGCAGATTCATTCGTTTCCCATCTCAGTGCGGTAGCTTGTGTGCCCTCATTGGGGAAGAAGTGTATCTCTCCGTTGACCAATTCAAATACTGGCAAGCCGGAAACTTTCAGTCTCTCAACACTGATCGAAGGAAGTTTGGATTCCGGAGCATACTGAATCTCCAGTCTGTACTCAAAGGTCTTTTCATCCAACAGCGCTTCGATTTCAAAGACCTGTTGAGGACGATCTTGCCAGCGGGTTCGCGTCAATTGAGTAAATCGGCTTTCACCACCCTCAATGAACCACTTGACAAACAAGATCGCATCCAGCAGCGACGACTTCCCGCTGCCGTTCGCCCCTAGCAATAGTTGCTTGCGCTCCGGCTTGTACTCGAAGTTCACAAAGCAGCGGAAATTGTCGATATAAATGCGTTTCAGCATGGCAGGATTATACTTCGATTGCCTTCTCACCGACCCACCGGTTTGACTTCCCAACCCCAGTTTGCTCAGATAACCTTTCGGGAATTAGGCAGTACAAGGAAGAGCGGGGAAAAAATGAAGGTCTTGATTTTGGGTTCGGGAGGCCGGGAACACGCGCTGGCCTGGGCGGTAAAGCGGAGTGAGCGGGTATCGGAGGTGGTGTGCGCGCCGGGCAACGGCGGCATTGCGCAGGTGGCCCGCTGCGTTCCTGTGGACCTGAAGGACCTGGACGCGATGGTCCGCCTGGCTGTGGCTGAGCAACCTGGCCTGATCATCGTGGGCCCCGAGCTACCGCTTTCCCTGGGCATTGTGGATGCCTTGCAGGAGCGCGGCCTGCGCGTCTTCGGCCCGACCCGCGCCGCGGCCATGCTGGAGAGCAGCAAGGCCTTTGCCAAGCGCTTTCTGCAGCGGCACAACATTCCCACGGGCAAGTACGCCGTGTGCAACACCGCGGCCGAGTTTGAGAAAGCCATTGACAAGTTCCACGCGCCTATCGTGGTGAAGGCCGACGGGCTGGCTGCGGGCAAGGGCGTGATCATCTGCCACTCGCGCCAAACGGCTATCGAAGCTGCACAAGGCCTGTTCACTGGCGCGCTGCTGGGCGCTGCGGAGCAGCAGGTGGTGATTGAGGAGTTCCTTGAGGGCGACGAAATCAGCTTTCTTTGCCTGACGGACGGCAAACATGTGGCGCCGCTGGCCCCCGCGCAGGACCACAAATGCATTGGCGAAGGCGACACCGGCCCGAACACAGGCGGGATGGGGGTTTACTCCACCGATGCGATGCTGGATGAGGGCATGAAAGAGTGGATTCTGCGCCACATTGCGGAGCCCACGGTGCGCGGCATGGCGGAGGAAGAAACGCCCTTCACCGGGGTGCTCTACTGCGGCCTGATGATGACGGCGCGCGGCCCCCAGGTGCTGGAGTTCAACGCCCGCTTCGGCGATCCGGAGACGCAGGCCATTCTGCTGCGCCTTGAAAGCGACCTGGTGGAGGCGCTGGAAGCCTGTATTGACGGGAGGCTGGATGAAATAGAAATGCGATGGGCCCCGGGAGCCTCAGCCTGCGTGGTGGCCAGTTCCGCCGGCTATCCCGGGAGTTACAAGACTGGATTCCCGATCTCCGGGCTGAGCGCAGCCGCACAGATTCCGGGGGTGCAGGTCTTCCATTCCGGTTCGTCGCAGGTTGGCGGCAAAATTCTGACGGCTGGAGGCCGCGTTCTGGGCGTCACCGCAGCCGCGCCTTCGCTGGAAGAGGCTCTGGCGCTGGCCTATAAGGCTATGACAGAGATTGAATTTGAAGGGATCTACTATCGCCGCGATATCGGCCATCGCGCATTGAGGAGGAAATCATGACACCTGCCATCACTCTGCAAGAGCTGCTTGTCTGGAGCCAGGAATCCTCCGACTTCTGGCATGCGCACCTGGAAGCGAATCCTTCGCTGCTGGAACTGCCCTGCGGCATCGGCGGAACCAGGAATGTGCAGGAGTTTGTACGCCACATCTGGGCGGTGGAGCTGCGCTGGAGCCAGCGCATTGCCGGACTGCCGGAGTTGCCGCGGGAGGATGTGCCCACCGGCCCGCTGGACAGGCTCTTCGGCCTACATCAACAGGCCGTTCAAATCTTCAGCGCGCTCCTGAGCGATCCAGCCCAGGACTGGGAAGCAATCAAGACGCTGGAGTACGACTGGCTGCCGGTCCATGCGCGCAAGGCTTCACGGCGCAAGCTGATGGGGCACGCGCTCTTCCACAGCCAACGCCACTGGGCGCAACTGGCTACGCTGGTCCGTGAGGCTGGTTTCCCCTCGAAATTTCAGGGAGACATACTCTTCAGTTCAGCTCTGTAGCCGCTTCCGGCACGGGCTGGGATATCTCCGCCTGCCTGGCTGGGGACGCCGGTTGAGGCTTCGGTTGCTTCTGGAAACAGGAGCGGCACAAAACCGGCCTGCCTTGTGTCGGCTTGAACGGAACCGTGGTTTCCGCACCGCACTCAGAACAGGCGGTACGGGTTTCGGGACGAACCCGGGCGCCCCCGCTGCCGCGCTTGGCCTTGCACAGCTTGCAGTGCTTGGGGTCGTTTTTGAATTGTTTATCGTGGAAGAAAAGCTGCTCGCCTGCAGTGAATACGAACTCGGCGCCGCAATCGTTGCACTTCAATATTCTGTCGGTAAATTCCATGGCCGGCTTCCCCATAGAAGGGAAACTTCTTGAAATCGGCCATAACTCAGAAAACTTGCCGTTCCCGTTTCCCTGTCTTCGATCTTCAATAACAACCAGGGCCCGGGCCGCTCCAAAAAATTAGCGGCTTTTAAACTGCCTGCCCGGTGTGCCGGGAAGACTTGGATAACTCTACCACGCAATTCGCGGAATGCAAGATGATTGCAAATAGAAAAATCGCGACAGGCCGCCCCGGTGTTTCCTGGGCAATCTGGTAACTCCCACTTATTGTCAGCGGGAGTTACCGGAGCGGCGCGTGTCACGATTTGTTTATTGAAACTAGTCCTGCTCTTTGCGAGCCTTCTTGCGATTCCGCTTGCGCGCCAAAGCTGCCTTGACGCGTTTCTTCTCACCGGGCTTCAGGTAGTAGGAGTGACGTTTGACTTCCTTGATGATGTCTTCCTGCTGAACCTTCCGCTTGAACCGGCGAAGAGCATTTTCTAGCGGCTCGCCTTCTTGTACGCGAACCTCTGCCAAAAAATACCACCTCCAAACCTGCCAACGGGCTTCTCTAGGATACGCGAACCGGGCGAATTATGGTACTGGCGCCCTTTCTGTTCCTGGGATTCTGCACCGATTTGTGTGCAATTTCTGGATAAACCCTCTCAAAATCTCCCTTTCGCCGCATCTGTGGCGTTCTCTTTTACACTTTCAGTGAGGGGTTCCCCGCAACCCTCGGGAGGTTGCAAACCCATGATCCGCAGCTACCAGGGCCACCTGCCCCAGGTTCCGGCCAGTTGTTACGTCGATGTTTCCGCTCAATTGATCGGCGATGTAACTCTCGGCGAACACTCCTCGGTGTGGATGAACGCTGTTCTGCGCGGCGATGTCCACTCGATACGAGTCGGCGCGAACTCGAACGTCCAGGACTGCGCCGTACTTCACGGCCAGCGCAATCTTTATCCGGTGATCGTGGGCGACTGGGTAACCATCGGCCACAATGCAACCGTGCATGGCTGCGTGGTTGAGGACACCGTGGTGATCGGCATGGGCGCCAGGGTGCTGAACAACTGCCGCATTGGCGAGGGGTGCATCATCGCCGCCGGCTCCGTGGTGCCCGAGCAGACAATTGTTCCGCCGCGCACTTTATGGGCCGGCGTGCCCGCCAAGCTACGCCGCGAACTCGGCGAGAAGGATCGCGCCCTGATTCTGGAATACGCGAAGAACTACCTGGATTATGTTGAGATTTACCTGAAGGAAACGGCCAAGTAAGCGCGGTGGCGGCAGTATCCTTGATTACTGCACTAATAACATCTTTGATAACTATGTTTGCCGGAGACGTATAAGTCGAGCTAGCTTTCAGCCAGCAGCCCGAGCGCTTCGCCGGCATCGGCGGCCACGCGCAATAACTTCCGGTTCTTTGCTTTCAAAAATCCGGCCTCAACCGTGGTGTCAAGAAAAGCCAGGAGCCCATCCCAGTAGCCGGCCGTATTGATGAGGATGCAGGGCTTGGCGTGCAGGCGCAACTGCGCCCAGGTGACCGCCTCCAGCAGTTCTTCCAGGGTTCCGTAGCCGCCGGGAAGGATGAGAAACGCATCGGCCAGCTCGGCCATGCGCGCCTTGCGCTCGTGCATGGTGGAAACCAGCTCGAGCGTGGTGAGCCCGCCGTGGGCGATCTCCTTGCCGGCGAGCACGTCAGGCAGTACGCCGATGACCTCCGCGCCGCCGGCCAGAGCCGCGTCGGCCACTGCGCCCATCAGCCCCACGCGGGCCCCGCCATAGACCAGTCCCAAGCCCGCGGCGGCAATCGCCGCACCCAGCGCAGTGGCCTCGGCGCGAAACGCGGGATTGTTTCCATCGGCCGATCCGCAGTAGACGGCCACGCGGCGTGAAACCTTCGAGTGCACTGTCATGATGACTCAAGGATAACGTGACAGCGGTGGGACTATTTCAGTTCGAGGTAAGCCGCCGGGGTGAGAATCGCAATTCCCCGGAACGGGTGCAGTTCAAGCAAGTCGCGGTCGCCGGTGACAATCACTTCGGCGCGGCCCTCGATGGCCAGCTCAAGGAACTTGTCGTCCCTGGGATCACGGCAGATGTGGAGGGAAGCGCTGACCTGGACCATCTCGCAGGCACTCGTAAATTGCGCCGCAAGCTCTTGCCGGATGTTGCGCTGCACATAGCGATCAAAGCGGGCGCGGCCCAGCACCTCAACCAATTCGAGCAAGGTTGCGTCTGACGCGAGTACCTGGCAGGTCTGCGCCTTGAGCAAAGCCCGACTTGGAGCGGAGCCCGGAAAGAGAAACCCACTGACTATGACGTTGGTGTCCAGAACCAGCCGTTCTGCGCCCGGCATCAGCCTGCCAATATTTCAGACAGAATATTTTCCGTCAGTCCCTTGGCTTTCGCCTGCTCTGCGGCAATCGCCGAAAGACGATTGAACTCGGCCCAACGGTCCTGTTGCAGTTTTTCGTACCGTTCCGAGGAGATCAACACAGCGACATCGCGGTCATGGCGCTGAATCTTTACCGGCTCGCGCTGCGCTGCGTCCACCATGGCGGCAAAGTTCTGCTTGGCGTGGGTTGCGGAGACAGTAGGCATGGCAGTAGTTTAGCAAAATTGTACAATTTGTACAAATTAGACATATTGTACAAAATGTACAATTTTACTAGCCCATTGCCTTGCTGCTTCCGCACCCGTTACGCCAACCCAGCCGCTCTGCCGAACGGTACACTGGATCAAGGACCCTTCCCGCCTGGACGTTCGCCTTGCAGCCGCTTATCGACAACCTGAATCCCGAGCAGCGCGCCGCCGTTGAGGCTACCGAAGGTCCCCTGCTGATCCTGGCCGGAGCCGGTTCCGGCAAGACCCGCGTCATTACCAGCCGCATTGCCTGGCTGATCCAGGAAAAAGGCGTTGCCCCGGACTCCATTCTTGCTGTCACCTTTACCAACAAGGCGGCCAAGGAGATGGGTGAACGCGTAGACCGGCTGCTGGGCCACTCCTCGCTGGCCAAGCCGCTGATTGCCACCTTCCACTCCATGTGCGTGCGGATGTTGCGGCGCGACATTGAGGCGCTGAAGGTGGGCAACGAGGGCCTGACGAGGGCCTTTGCGATCTACGACGAGAACGACCAGCAGGCCATTGTGAAGCAGATTATGAAGCGCATGGGCCTGGACACCAAGCAACTGACGCCGCGGACCGTGCTGGGAAAGATCTCCTGGGCGAAGAACCACATGGTGGATCCGCAGGAGTACTACCTGGGCTCGAAGGACCCCAACAGCGAACGGATCGCCCATATTTACCAGGGCTACAAGGGCGAGCTGCGCAAGAACAACGCGCTGGACTTTGACGATCTGCTGCTGGAGGCCGTACGCCTGCTGAAAGTGGCAGGCGAAGTGCGGGAGCGCTACCAGCGACGCTACCGTTACCTGCTGGTGGACGAGTACCAGGACACCAACCGCCCACAGTACGAGCTGATGAAGCTGCTGGCCGGCGAAGCCAAGAATGTTTGCGCGGTGGGCGATGAGGACCAGAGCATCTACTCCTGGCGGGGCGCGGATATCCGCAACATTCTGGAGTTTGAGAAGGATTTTCCCAACGCACGGATCGTGAGGCTGGAACAGAATTACCGCTCGACGCAGGTGATTCTGGAAGCGGCCGGCGCGGTGGTGGCGAACAACCTGCAGCGCAAGGGCAAGAAGCTGTGGACCGACCGGCAGGGCGGCTCGCTGGTGGGATACTACGAGGCGCCCGACGGCGAAAACGAGGCGCTGTTCATTGCCGACCGCATTCAGAAATTTCTGCGCGAGGCGGAAGCAGACGCGTCAGGAAACGAGGCGCACTGCGCGGTTTTATATCGCACCAACGCCCAGTCGCGCCTGGTGGAAGAGGCGCTGCGCCGCTACAACATTTCCTACACCATGGTGGGCGGCTTCAGCTTTTACGAGCGCGCGGAGATCAAGGACCTGCTGGGCTATTTGCGGCTGATCCGCAATCCCCACGACTCCATGGCGCTGCAGCGGGTGATCAACACGCCGGTGCGCGGCATTGGCAAAACGACCCTGGAAACACTGGAGCGGCTGGCGCTTGAGACCGGCCAGTCCACGTGGGAAGCGCTGACGGCGGCAATCGCCAACCGGCTGATTCCCAACCGCGCCCTGCAGGCCATTGAGTCGTTCCGGCAGATCATTCTGGACGCCCAGGCGATGATGGACCCCGACTTTGCCGGGAAGCTCTCAGCCGACGTGGCGGCCGGCGCGGAGCAGGGCGAGGACGCGGACACAGGCTTTGCGTTCGGCGCCGGCACGGACGAGGCAGAAAGCCCCGATGCAGCCAGTGCGGAAAGTGCAACCAGCTTCAACTTTGGCGGCAGCGAAGACCAGATTCCGCTGCTGGACGCGTCGAGCTTTTCGCCTTTTGCCGCCGCGCCCAAACGGCCATTTCTGGTGATGCCGAAGAAGTCGGCCAGCCCCGAACCTGAACCAGCGACCGGGGAGACGGAGAACGCGGAAGAGAAGCCGGCGTTCCGCGCGCCCGGCGACGCGGCCACCCTGCCGGAGCTGATCAAATTTCTGATCGACCGCACGGGCTACATCAAGGTTCTGGAGACCGAAGGGTCGCCGGAGTCGTTCAGCCGGATTGAAAACCTGAAGGAACTGGCCAACGCCGCGCACGACGCCGAAGCCCGCGGCGAGACCCTGGCCGATTTTCTGGACCACGCGGCGCTGGCATCCGATACAGACCAGTTCGATCCGGACTCGCACGTGACGCTGATGACGCTGCACGCAGCAAAGGGGCTGGAATTTCCGCTGGTGTTTCTGGCCGGGCTGGAAGAGGGATTGTTTCCGCACTCGCGCACGCTGAACAACCCCGAGGAGCTTGAGGAAGAGCGGCGCCTTTGCTACGTAGGCATGACGCGGGCCATGAACACGCTGATTCTGTCGCGCGCGCATTACAGAAGACGGTACGGCAACGATGCGCCGGAGATGAGCATTCCTTCGCGGTTCCTGGAGGAGGTTCCGAGCCATCTGGTTGAGAACCTGGGAGGCCGCGGTCAGGCCGTATCGTCATGGGCCACTCCGGGCTACCCCAACACGTATGGCCGGAAACCAGGCCGCGGCGGCGACTTTGCGGACAAGCACTTCAACTACGAGGACGAAAGCCAGGAAGTCTACAACCCTGCCTCGGCGGGCAAGAAGGATGCGCCCGCCAAGCCTTTCGTCGCGTCGTGGATGACGCCAAAGGCGAAGACCACCGCGCCTATTCAGACAGCCAGTTCACTGGTGAAAAGCGCGAAAGCGCCGGAGGCGGGAGCCGTGGAAGAGCCTAATTCGATCGACAACATCGCGCGGTTCTTCGGTGGGAAGGCGGGGCACGGCAAGCCCGGCTCCCTGCCCCGGCCGGCCGCGACCGACGCCGGACTGGAGCCGCACAAACCCTCTGCCACTGGATTCAAGAAGGGCCAGCGCGTCCGCCACAGCAAATACGGCGAAGGCACGGTGCTGATGCGCGAAGGCGAAGGCGAAGACGCCAAGCTGACCGTGCTGTTTGCCAGGCACGGCATGAAGAAGCTGATGGAGAAATTTGCCAACCTGCAGAAAATGTAGGCATCTTCGCAGGTTATTCGATGCATCCCGGCCCGGTGGTGTATCGTCCAATCCGTATGGAAACCAAGAACCCTGTCCCGCATCCCGCGCCTGAAGCGGAAGAGGTTTACCGCCGCTGGCTCCAGTTTCTGGATGACGAATTCGTCCGGCACAGCTCCCCGGAGCGCCGCTCTGAGATTGTGCGCGACCAGTTGACGCAGATTTACCTGGGCCGTCCCCACGGAGGCAAACTCAACCTGACGCTCACGTCCGAGTTGCCGGGCAACGTGGGCACGCTTTCGCTGGACCCGGAAAACGTGACTCTCGAGGCCGAATACTACCCGGAAGTCGACCGGGAGCGCTACAGCCGGCGCAAGCCGCTGCTGTGGTTCTGGCAGATGTTCGACCGTTCCCCGCTGGGGCTGAACCACTGGCTGGGCCTGCGTTTCCGCGCCATGCTGGGCCGTCACATTTTTGAACACATGGGCGCGAACGTCCGGATCCACCAGGGTGTCGACATCACCTATGGCTACAATCTGTCCATTGGAGACGGCGTGACCATCCGCCAGCGGGCGCTGTTGAACGACCGTGGCGGCATCACCATCGGCAACTACGCCGTCATCGGCTCCTATGCGCGGATTTTCTCCATTACGCACGCGCCGGATAATTTCGACGAGGTTACACTGACGCCCACCGTCATCGGCACCGGCGCCCGTATCGGGAGCCACGCCATTGTGCTGGCCGGCCAGAACGTCGGCAGCTTCCCCACGGACCGCAACTGAGGCAAGAAATGTACCAGTCGTAAATGCCAGCGTAAAGTATGGTACCGGGTGCTATACTTATTTTGTGCCTTCCGCGGTTCAGAAAAGATTAACCGCCTACATGACGAAGCCGTTTGCACGTTTTACGCGCAAAGCACGCATTCCTGTGTTTGACCTTTGGGAGACTGCCCGTTTGGTCAACGCTGGCGTTATCGACGCCGATCTGGGTGGCGGAGTCGTCAAACAGCGCATTGCTCGCGCAGGTGAAGGGAAATCCGGTGGATTGCGGTCCATTATTCTCTTCCGTTTCAAGGGGCGTGCGGTATTTGTTTACGGATTTGAAAAGAAGGATCTCGGCAATATCAAAGCGAGTGAACTTGCTGCTTTCAGGGAACTGGCGGACGTAATCCTGGGTTATAGCGATGCGGAGATTGCAAAGCGGGTAGCGGACGGAGCGCTCATCGCACTCGAGCCACCGGAGGAGGATGGAAATGCCTAAGAAATATCGTAGCGGCGCGATGGAGGCAATCCATGAAACTGCCGCTGACTTGTATGCGGTTGGCGGAATGGATCGGAAGACCATGCGCAAGTTCGACGTTCTGTGCCTCACGGAAATTCAAAAGATGACGCCGAAAAGGATTCGCGCCTTGCGCACGCGCGAAATGGCCAGCCAGGCAGTCTTCGCGGCCTACCTGAATGTGACGCCAAGCCTGATCAGCAAATGGGAGCGCGGAGAGAAGAATCCGCAAGGACCCTCGCTCAAGCTTCTGTCGCTGGTCGAGAAAAAGGGACTGGAGACCATCGCCTGAATCCCGGCGCAGCGCCATCCTCCTGGGTAGCGTGAACAGGGCTTACTTGCAGATAGGATTCCGCTGCATCGAGTCGCTTTCGTACCCAGCCCGGCCCCACGCCCGGCCCAATTTTTATCAGCCCACCCATGCTAACCTGAAATTTCGCGCACGTGGAGAGTTCGTTTGCAATCCAGCCGCTTCATTATTGCCGTCTTCGAGTTCGTCCTGCTTCTGTTTTCGCTCAGCGTGCATGAGTGCGCGCATGCCTGGATGGCCTCTCGCCTGGGCGACCAGACCGCCCGCCTGATGGGCCGGGTCTCTCTGAACCCCATGGACCACGTGGACCCCGTCGGCACGCTGCTGTTTCCCGCGCTGATCATCTTTGGCCCCTTTATCGGGCTCAGCTTTTTCAGCGGCATGTTGATCGGCTGGGCAAAGCCAACCCCGGTGATCACCCGCAACTTCCGCAAGATCGTGCGCGACGACAACCTGGTCACGCTGGCCGGACCGGCGTCAAACCTGCTGCTTGTCCTGGTTGCCTTTCTGGTGTTGACGGTTATTTCCGTTGCGGTTCCCGATGGGCGGCTGCTGGTTATGTCTTCCTTCAGCGGCGGTATCGCCATGGGCGTGCCTTCAGGATTGCAGGCGGTGGTTCTGCTCAGCACCCTGGCGATTCTGATCAATCTTTCGCTGTTCTTTTTTAACCTGCTGCCCATTCCTCCGCTGGACGGCAGCCGCATTTTGCGGAATATGCTGCCCTACAGCGCGGTGCAGACTTACGACCGGATTCCCATATGGGTCAGCTACCTGCTGATGATCTTCATAGGCCGCTCCGTGTTGATGGCGCTGCTGCGTCCGGCGCTCAGCCTGGTTTACTTTGCTCTCAGCCACGTTTAGAGCCGAAGGGGCACGGCCCAGCGGCTCCCGCTACAATGGAACGAGCCTTTTCAGCAGTTTCTGAGACGGCAGCATTCTCTTGACACTACCCCGGAATCGATAGAAAAAATGCCTGAACCCGCAATTTCATCTTCACGTCCGCGCGTTTTGAGCGGCATGCGTCCCACCGGCAAGCTCCACCTGGGCAACTACATGGGCGCTCTGGCCAACTGGGTCAAGCTCCAGGACTCTGGCCAGTACGAGTCGTACTTCTTTATCGCCGACTGGCACGCGTTGACGTCAGATTACGCGGACACCTCGCAGATTGCCGCCAACACCAGGGACGTGCTGCTGGACTATCTGGCCGCCGGCCTGGACCCCGCGCGCAGCGTGCTGTTTTTGCAAAGCAAGGTGCTGCAGCACGCCGAACTCAACCTGCTGCTGGGCATGATTACGCCGCTGGGCTGGCTGGAGCGCGTGCCCACCTACAAAGAGCAGCAGGAGAACCTGACCGGCAAGGACCTGTCGAACTACGGCTTTCTGGGCTACCCGCTGCTGATGGCCTCTGACATTCTGATCTACCAGCCGCAGTTTGTACCCGTGGGCAACGATCAGACGGCTCACGTGGAGCTGACGCGCGAGGTGGCGCGCCGCTTCAACCAGTTCTACAAGCTGGACGGGCGCGAGGTTCTGCCCGAGCCGAAGGTTCTGCTCACGCCCTCGCCCAAGCTGCCCGGCACCGACGGCCGCAAGATGTCAAAGAGCTACGGCAACACTATCCTGATGACCGATCCGGAGCCGGTAGTTCGCCAGAAGCTGAAAACCATGGTCACCGATCCGGCGCGCATCCGCCGCACGGACAAAGGCGATCCCGATATTTGCCCGGTTGGCGATCTGCACAAGGTGTTTTCCACGCCGGAGACGCTCGCCAAGGTTTACGATGGGTGCCGTTCCGCCGGCATTGGCTGCATCGAGTGCAAAGGCTGGGCCGCCGACGCGCTGGTCAAGGTGCTGGAACCGATTCAGATTCGCCGCGCCAGCTTTACCGCGACCCAGGTGTCGGAAATTCTTGAAGATGGTTCCAACCGCGCCCGCGCCCGCGCCGAGCAGACCATGCAAGAGGTGCGCGCCGCCATGCAGATGTCGCAGGACAGCGCGGCCGGCCTGTGAGCTGGACTGGTTGAGTTAGTTTTGTTGGAAGGCGCGGCCAGAGCCGAGCTATAACACCGGCATACCGAACGCGGATTGGGCCGCGGGGGAATGCACATGGTTGAAAAGATAATCCCGTGGTGGCGCAAGGCCCTGCAATACGCATTGGGCGGAATTCGCTCGGGATTTGGTCTTTTCTCCCGGCCAGCAAAGGCAGTACCTATCGAAGAGGGTCAATTTTTGCAGAGGTCTGAAGCATCCAAGGAAGTTGAAGAAGCATTGACCCATAAGCCTGCCAATCCGGAAGCCGTCCCCGCCGTGCTTGAGACCGTGGCTGCGCAGGCTTCCGTGGCCGAGCCGGTGGCGGCAAGCGAGCCGGTTGCTGCGCCTCACACCGAGCCGGTTTCTGAACCTGCTCCAGCAGTGGAACCGCCACCCATTCCGGTTGCAGAGGCGGTTGAAGAGATTAAGCCAGCCCTGGAGCCCCTTGCTGTACAAACCGCAGGCGAGCCTGCACCCGCTGTGGAACCGATCCCTGTTCCTGTTGTTGAGCCGGTTGAGATTGCAGAGCCGATTGCAGAGCCAGCCGACGAACCTGAAGCCGAAGTTGAGCCTGCATTGACCGCTGAAGCTGAGTCTGTTCCCGAAATAGAGCTTGCCGTTGAACCGGACGCCGTAGTGGTTGATCCTCCCGATGAAATGCCGGTTGATGAGCTTCCAGAGCCGGAAAGCGGGCAAGCAGAGGCTGAACCAGCGCGCACTGTCGAATCGCTTTCCGTTCCGGAAGTTGAGCCGGTTGAAATTGTGGAGCCGATTGCTGAGCCTGTTGCCGAACCCGAGGCTGTTGCTGAACCCGCTGCTGAGGTGATCGATCAGCCCGTTGAGCTGCCGGTTGAAGAGATTGTCCCAACGCCGGAACCTATTGCCGAACAAGCTGCTGCTGAGGTTGCTCCCGCTGTCGAAGCGGTTCCGGTTGTTGAGCCGGTGCCTGCAGCCGAACCCGAGAGTGCAGCTGAGCCCGCTGTCGAGGTGATTGATCTGCCTGTGGAGCTGCCGGTTGAGGAGATTGAGCCAATTCCGGAACCGATGGCCGAGCAGGAAGAGCCTGAGCCATCCCTGGCCGATGAAACAGCGCCTATTGGCGAACCCGAGCCCGACGCAGAGCCCACTGCCGAGGCGATGGATCTGCCCGTTGAACTGCCGGTTGAAGAGGTTGATTCACTTCCCGAGCCGATTTTGGAGCAAGTGGAAGCCGAGCCTGAGACTGCGCCTGTTGCCGAAGCGCTGGTCGTGGACGAAGCCGCAGCCGCTGCCGAGCCGCCGGTCGAGCCTGCAGCCATTCCAAATCCTGAAGCGGTTGCCGACTGTGCGCAGGAACCAGCTCCTCCGCTGGTGCTCACCTCCAAGCCGCTTATCAAGATTGAGTCGCGCGACAACCAGGCCAATCTCTCGCCTTTCTCGGTGATTGTGTCCCAGGTGTATGACGGCCCGCTGGACTTGCTTCTGGACCTGATCCGCAAGCAGGACATCGACATCTACGACATTCCCATCGCCAAGATCACGGCGCAGTTTCTGGCCTATGTGAACCAGCTCAAAGCCACAGACGTGGATGTGGCCGGCGATTTCATTTACATTGCCTCGCTGCTGATCCACATCAAGAGCAAGATGCTGTTGCCGCGCTCGCCCTCCGGCCCGGACGACGCCGCCGAGGATCCCCGCCGCGAACTGGTGGAGCGGCTGCTGGAGCATGAGCGCTTCAAGAATGCCGCGCAGATGCTGCAACAGAAGCAGATGCTGGAGGCGGCCACCTGGACCAATCCCGGCTTCCGCGAGTTCAAGGACGATGCCGCCGCCGAGCCGGAGATTGCCGCCGACACGGTGGACCTGGTGCGCATCTTCCGGGATATTCTGGAGCGCGCCCGGAAGCGCCCGGTCTTCAGCGTGGAAGACGACTCAGTGACCGTGGGGCAGATGATCCAGTTCCTGACGCGCCGACTGACCATGGAAGACAAGCCCGTGGCCCTGCGCCGCCTGCTGAGCCACACGCGCTCGGAACGGGCTCTGATCGCCATGTTCCTGGCGCTGCTGGAGCTGGTTCGCCTGCAGGCCATTCTGCTGCGCCAGGATCTGGCCTTCAGCGAGATTTTCATCAAGAAGCACACGGGTTTTGAGGCGGCGATGAATCAGGGTCTGGCGAACGCGCCACTGGACGATTGGCGGTAGCGTTTCGTTATAACAAATGTTATACTCAAGGCTGTCGAGGAGGCTCCTCATGGCCACTACCACCAAGATCATCGCAATCGGCAACTCGGCCGGGATCATTCTGCCCAGGGAGATTCTGGATCGCTTGAAGGTGGAAAAGGGCGACCAGGTTTACCTTAGCGAAGTGGCTGGAAGCGTCCAGATCAGTCCCTATGACGAAGAATTCGCAGCCAAAATGGAGGTTGCCGACCGCGTACTTCGCAGCTATCGCGATGCCTTCAAAAAGCTGGCAGAATAAGTGAAAGAGCCTATCTGGATTCGTGAAGTGGAAGCCCTGGCGTTTCATGCCCAGCTGATTGCGATCTTTGGCGGCGCCGGCGGTGTCCGGGATAGGAATTTGCTGGACTCCGCCCTGGCTCGCCCCAGAAACATGTTTGCCTATGCCGAAAAGGCGTTGACCATGGCGGATCTGGCTGCGGCTTACGCTGTGGGCATTTCCAGTAATCATCCCTTTGTGGACGGGAACAAGAGAACGGCGATGCAGGTTGCCTTTGTGTTCCTTGAATTCAATGGATTCCCAGTAACCGCGAGTCAGGAAGAGGCATGTCTTACCTTCCTGGGCGTTGCGGCTGGCGAAATCACCGAAGCCGAATTAGCTTTCTGGTTCGCCGAGCATATTCAAGCCCTATAGTGCGAGAGGATCATGGCATGGGCGCTGACCGGCCGCCTTGCTCGATTTCCATCGCTCCAAAGTACCCTTTACATGCACTGCCCCTATCCGGTGTAGAATCGATAAGGCAGGGCCTGTTTTCTGGGGCTCACCGAGCAAACAACTGCGCAAAAATGTAGTTGTTGGGGTTTTATGGACGCCTATTTATCCGGCTCTTCTCTCTCCTGCCAAACACCATCCCCTTTGTATTTGCTTTTTAGTGGTATTGTCGCTTTACCATCCTGGGGGTCCAGGCGCAACCGGACTGTTTCCGGCCGCCTTGGAATACTCTAATGGCCGACGTGGCAACGATGGTTGAAAAGCTTCCCGCTAACGCAAAGCTACTAGACCGCAAATTGAAGAAGGCACCGAGCCGCGCCAGCGTCCTTGTGTTTTTGTGCGCGCTGCTCGGCGGCCTGGGCTATATCTGCTTTCATCTGGCCAAAGATCTTGACTCGGTGACCGTGACCAGCATCTGGCCCTATCTGCTGCTGGGGCTGGCCCTGTTTATCGCCCTCGGCTTTGAATTCGTCAACGGCTTCCACGACACCGCAAACGCCGTTGCCACGGTCATCTACACCCACTCGCTTGAGCCCAACGTGGCCGTGGTTTGGTCTGGAATGTGCAACCTGGCCGGTGTGCTTTTGTCCTCCGGCACGGTGGCCTTTGCAATTGTCACGCTGCTGCCTGTGGACCTGATCTTGCAGGTAAGCTCCGGCGCCGGTTTTGCCATGGTCTTTGCGCTGCTGATCGCCGCAATTCTGTGGAATCTGGGCACATGGTGGTTCGGATTGCCAGCGTCCAGTTCGCACACCATGGTCGGCTCCATCATTGGCGTAGGCCTGGCCAACCAACTGCTCAATCCGCAATCCGGCACCTCCGGCCTGGATTGGGAGCAGGCCGCCAAGGTGCTCAAGGCGCTGCTTATTTCGCCGGTGGTGGGCTTTGGCCTCGCAGCCCTTTTAATTCTGCTGTCGAAGGCGCTCATCAAGTACCCTGCCCTTTATGAAGCGCCCAAGGACAAGCAGCCGCCGCCGTTTCCCATTCGCGCTCTGATGGTCCTGACCTGCACCGGCGTCAGCTTCTTCCACGGCTCCAACGACGGCCAGAAGGGCATGGGCCTGATCATGCTCATCCTGATCGGCACGGTGCCCACCGCGTATGCGCTGAACCACGCGGTAAGCCCCGTGGAGGTTCAGAGCTTTATCGCCGCCTCTGAACAGGCCGGGATCATTCTCGACCGGCACGTTGACCCCAAAGGCATTCTCGGCCCAGACCCCCGCGAAGAAGTCACCGAATATATTCGAACTCAGAAGCTGCAGCCGGACACGATTCTGGCGCTGCGCGAGCTGGTGGAAGATCTGAACCACGAAGTGGCGCTCTACAAAGTGTTCAAGTCGGTTCCGGCCAAGGACCAGACCAACGTCCGCAACGACATGTACGTGGCCAGCGAAGCTGTGAGGTTGATGGAAAAGAACCACAACCCGTCTTTCACGCCCGCAGAGACCGCTGCCCTCACGAATTACAAGAGCAGTGTGGACAAGTCGACCAAGTTCATTCCCGACTGGGTCAAAGTGGCCGTGGCCCTGGCCCTGGGCCTGGGCACCATGGTCGGCTGGAAGCGCATTGTGGTTACCGTGGGCGAGAAGATCGGCAAGGATCACCTGACCTATGCGCAGGGCGCCGCCGCCGGACTCGTAGCCATGGTCACCATCTTCGCCGCCGACCGGTTCGGGCTCCCGGTGAGCACGACGCACGTCCTCAGCTCCGGCGTGGCCGGGACCATGACGGCCAACGGCAGCGGACTGCGCCTATCCACCGTCCGCAACATTGCCGCGGGCTGGGTTTTGACGCTTCCTGTGGCCGCACTGCTCTCCGGCATTCTCTACTGCCTGTTCCGCGCCATCTCCTGAGCAGTTTTTCAGCTTTCCTGAAGGGCGTCTGGCGCTGCCGGGCGCTTTTTTTCTGCGACTTGCACTCGCCTTGAGCCTCAATGCACACACAGGATTCCGCAATATCCGGTACGATACTGGAGGTACCTATTGCAGAATGAGTCTTAAAGCCAAGCTGGAAGCTGTCATTTACGCCGCGGAAGAGCCGGTCACCCTGACCCAGCTGGCCGCACTCTTTGCCGCCGACGCCCTTGAGTGGAAGTCGGAGCAGGACGCCGCGTCTGCCGAACAGGCCGCCGAGACGGCCAACCCGGACACGGAAGCCGCGGTCAACGAGACGTTCGACTACCAGGAGACAGGTCAGGCCAGCGCCGTTCCCGCACCGCCTGAACCCTCCGGTGGCTCCGAACCTGCCCCCGAGGCAAGCCCGGAATTGAGTCCCGATGCTGAAGCTGACGCCGAAGCAGACGCGGGAACTGACGCCGAAGCTGGCGAAGGTGCTGAGGCCAGTCCCGATGCTGTTGCGGACGCCGATGCGCTCGCCGCACAGGAAGCCAGACGCCAGGCCCGGCAGCGCGACCGCGAGGTCCGCGCCATTCTGCGGCAACTGCTCGACGAGTTGATTGCCAATTACGCCGCCGACAGCCGCGGCGTGGAAATCCGCGAGATCGCCGGCGGCTACCGCATGGCCACCAAGCCCGAATGCCACGACGCGGTCCGGCTTTTCGTCAAGAGCCTCAAGCCGGCGCTGAAGCTATCGCTGCCGGCGCTGGAAACACTGGCCGTGGTTGCCTACAAACAGCCGGTCACCGCGCCTGAAGTCAACGAGATTCGCGGCGTGGATTCCTCCGGCGTCTTCGGCTCGCTGCTGGCGCGCAAGCTCATTGCCACGGCTGGCCGCAAACCGGTCATCGGCCGCCCCATTCTTTATAAAACCACCCGTGAATTTCTCCTCCGCTTCGGCCTCAAGGACGTCACCGAACTGCCCTCCATGGAGGAGTTTGAGAAAATGGCCGCCCTTGAACTGGACGAACCGGAAATCGTCTCCGAGGGTGAATCCGCCCCGGAGATTCGTCAGGATTCAAGCCTGGAACTGGATGAGTCCGACGATCAGCCCGGGGAAGAATTTTATCCCCCAGAACAGGAATCCCCTGAACCCACCGTGACCGCCGGGATGGCGGCCAGCAACGAACACCACACCCCCGCGGAGGCAGCGCCTGCTGCGCCTCCCGCCACCGAGCAGGCAGAAACTGAGAATTTTCCCCATGAGTGATGAACCTAACGATCAACTTGAACCTGAATCGGCCGTTACCGAGCCAACCGCAGCACCCAAAGCCAGGAAGCCCAGAGTGACGAAGCCTAAAGCAGCGAAGGCCGAGGCAGCAAAGCCCAAGACGAAGAAAGTTAAGCCAGTCAAGGCAGAAGACCCGATTGGAGACGTGAGCGACGGCGAGGCCGGTACAGCCGCGGAACCAGAGGCTGCGGCTGAAGCGGCGCCTGCAATTGAAACCGAAGCTGAAATCGAAGCCGCCGAAGACCAGGCCGAAGCGAAAACCGATGCGGAGGCTGAATCCGATGAGGACGAGCCGGAATTCACTCCCAAGCCGCGTCCGCCCGCCAAGCTGGAGCGCCTGCAGAAGATTCTGGCGCAGGCCGGCATCGCCAGCCGCCGCAAGGCTGAGGAGATGATTGAGCAGGGCCGCGTGCAGGTGAACGGCAAGATTGTGACCGAGTTGGGCACCAAGGCCGACGCCGGGCGCGACCACATTCGCGTGGACGGCAAGCTGCTGCAGGGCGCCGAGCGCCTGCGCTACTTTATTCTCAACAAGCCGAGGGGCTTTGTGACCACGGTCAAGGACCCCGAGGGCCGGCCCACGGTGATGCAGTTCTTTGACAAGATGCGCGAGCGGCTTTATCCCGTTGGGCGCCTGGACTACATGAGCGAAGGCCTGCTGCTGGTGACCAACGACGGGGAACTGGCCAACAAGCTGACCAAAGCCTCTTCTGGCGTGGAGAAGACCTACCTGGTGAAGGTCGCCGGGCAGCCCACCGAGGCGGAGCTGGACATTCTGCGCGGCGGCGTGGCCATTGAGCGCGGCAAGCCCGGCTCGGCCCGCGTCCGCACCTCGCCCGCCCGGATTCGCCAGGTTCGCCAGGGCGACAATCCCTGGTATGAAGTCATCCTTATCGAAGGCCGCAACCGCGAACTGCGCAAGATGTTCGAGGAGGTCGGCCACTTCGTTGAGAAGATTCGCCGCGTAGGCTACGGCCCGCTGGTTCTGGACCAGGAACCGGGCAACCTGCGCGAGTTGCAGCCCAGTGAACTGGCAGCCCTGCGCGAGGTTGCCGCGGGCAAGGCGCGCACTCCAAAATCGAAGGAAGTACGCCGCCGCAACGCCATGGACGCAGCAGGGTTGCCCACCGTTGCGCCCCGCCCCACATCCCATCCGCGGCCGGCAAAGCCCTTTGCCCCCAAGCCGTTTGAAGAACGCCCCGCGGCCGCCGGTGAATTCCGCCCCAAGAGGACTTTCAGCACAGACAGGCCTGCACGCGCCACCGGCAAGGATTTCCGTCCCGCCGCAGGTCGAACGACTGATCGTGGCCCAGCCCGTACAGACGACCGTTTCCGCCGCGATGCAGGCACAGGCCCGGCAAAGTTTGGCTCGCCGCGGCCAACCGACCGTCCGGCAGCCCGCCCGGCCTGGAAGAATGACGACCGCCCGGCCCGGCCAGCGGCGCGCTTTACCCCAGCCTCAACCAGTGAAGACCGGCCCCGGCCAAGCTCTGCCGGTTCAGGCAGGACCAGTTCCGGCGGCAACTTTGGAGCCAAGCCGGCATGGAACAAGTCCGCCTCAAGCAGCGATCGCCCGGCCTACAAGCGGCCTGCCGGACCGCGCCGCGACGCCCCTGATCACGACGACGATCTGGGCCCGGTGAGGCCGCCAAACCTCTTGATCGAGGAGATCCAGGGGTCAGAGCGTTCGAGCAGCACAAGCAGGCCCGGCGGTCGGCCCAGCGCACCGCGCCCCTATGCGGACCGCTCCGGCGGTGGCCGCTCCTCCAGCGCGCCCCGGCCTTACACGGACCGGCCCAGTCGGCCTTATGCTGATCGGGCAGGCTCAGGCAGGCCCAGTTCAGACAGGCCAAGGCCAACCCGTCCGGCTTCAGATCGGCCCAGTTCCAGCAGCCGGCCCCCGTTCAGCAGCGAAGGCGGACTGCCGCGCGCCTTTACCACCAGCAGCGGAAAGCCCCGCGCAGGGGGCGCACGGCCCAGCAGCAAGCCCGGCAAGCCGGCTGGCCGCACGTACGGCGCAGGACCGGGTGCAGGAGCAGGCGCCCGTTCAGGGTCTGCGCCGCGCTCTATCGACCCGCGTACAGGATCGAGTTACCGGCCGCCTTTTGGCGCCAAACGCGGTACTGATTCCGGCTCGCGCCCGGCGCGTCCTTACACTCCGCGCACGGAAGGCTCATCCGATTCCCGCCCCATTCCCAACACCAGGAAGTTTGCGGGGGCGCGCGGCGAGCGCAGCACCGATACTGGCTGGAAACCCAAGACCCGCTACGGGGGCTCAGGAAAGCCGGCCTCTGGCGGACGTCCCAAGCCGGGTGGCTTCTCCAAGTCCGGCTACAAGGGCAAGTCTTCCGGCTCCGGCCCAAGACCCGGCGGCAAGCGTCCCGGCGGCGCACCGGGCGGAAAGAAGCGCGGGTAAGTACAGATTTGCCGGGACGGGAGAGAGAGGTTAGAGCAGGTGGAAAAACTGTTTCCCGCTCCCGTCCCGGCGCATCTTAATCTCTATGAGCATTGAAAAGGCAACATTCGGCGCAGGCTGTTTCTGGGGAGTCGAGGCGGCGTTCGCAGCCATTCCGGGCGTAACGGCTACCGCCGTGGGCTATGAGGGCGGCAAGTTGGAGCAGCCGAGCTACAAAGACGTCTGCACCGACCAGACCGGCCACGCGGAAGTGGTTGAGCTGGATTTCGACCCGAACCAGGTCAGCTTTGAGCAGCTCCTGGACGCGTTTTTCGCGCTCCACGACCCGACCACCCTCAACCGCCAGGGGCCTGACTGGGGTACGCAGTACCGCTCGACCGTCTTCTTTCACTCCCCGGAGCAGGAGGCGCAGGCCCTGGCCAAGATCGAACAACTGACCGCCGAAGGCCTCTTCAAGCCCAAGCGCATTGTGACCAAGGTTGAGCCCGCGCAGACTTTCTGGCGCGCGGAAGAATACCACCAGCGCTATCTGGAGAAGCGCGGCCAGGCAAGCTGCCATATTTAGTTGTCAGTTGTCAGTGCTCAGTTTTCAGTTGTTAGTTTTCAGTTTTCAGGAAACAGCGTAAAAAACTACCGCTCGCTCTCCGGTTCGGCGTTCGTTTCCGCGGCGGTCGTTTCGTGCGCGGCATCCGGCGCGGCAATGTCAGACGGAATTTCCAATGGCGTCTCGGCAGCCGTTCCCGGCTCGTCAAGCCACAGGCAGACGATCCACCAGACAAGCACCGCCACGAACACCGCGCTGTTGGCGTTGAACAGCTTGTCGCGCAGGCCCAGGATGCGTTCGTACTCCGCCTCGTTGTGCGGCATCGCCTTCAGCGCGATCAGTTGCCAGACACCCTGCACGGCCAGTTGGGCAATGGCGGCAGTCGAGAGTCCGATCGCAATCTGCTGCACATGGCTGCGCCAGCCCGCCTTGAAGCGGCTCCCAAAAATGACCACCAGCAGGCCCAGGCCCACGGTCAGCACATTCAGCAGCAGATCGCCCTTTTGCGCCACCAGTTGCATCAGCCGCAGCACCGACAGGCCCGAGTCCGCGGTCAGCGTCTTCCACGCCGGCCATTGTCCCCAGGTGGCCAGTACGCCCGCGCCCGCTGCCAGCAGCACCAGCGTACCCGCAATCCAGCTGCGCCGCCCTGCGCCGGCAAAGGCGCGCCGCGCCACTTCTACCATGACCAGCAGGCCAACAATCATCGCCACATCGGCCAGGGTGATGAAGATGGCGCTCAAAGGAACCGGAGCCAGCCGTCCGAAGAGCATCCTGCTCGCCAGCAGGCGGACGGCCACCAGCACAATGCTCGCCGTGAACCACGGAAAGCGGCGTGTCCGGTCCCGGCCCAGCAAAACCACCAGCAGCACCAGGAGCGCCGCAAACGTCAGCGTCCAGAGAATCTGGACGGTCGTAAATCCAAAATTGAGATGCATTTGAGCCTTGTCCGGGCTGCGTATTGCGTGCTGCGCAGGCCCTTTTCCAGTCTAACCGGCCCGGGCCGGAGGAGTTTGGCGCTAAAGCCGTGCGGGCTATATGGCGATGAGGGCAGCCTGCATCCAGAAGCTGCCCTGCCATAATGGCATTATGCTGGTTCTTGCCTCAGCCTCACCCCGCCGCCGCGAACTCCTCGCCCAGGCCGGCTTCTCCTTTGAGGTGCACCCCGCGCACATTCCCGAAGACCCGCTCCCCGGCGAAGACCCCATTGCCTACGTCACCCGGCTCGCCCGCGAAAAAGCCCAGGCAGTCTTCGCTCAACTCGCAACCAATGCTGAAGCCGCCAGCAACCTGGCAGTCCTGGGCGCCGATACGACCGTGACTCTGGACAAAGCCATCCTTGGCAAGCCGGAAGACGACGACGACGCCGCACGTATGCTGCGCCTGCTCTCCGGCCGCACCCATCGCGTGATGACCGGCATCGCGCTGGTGACCGCGGAAGCCGCTCAAGTGGCCGCTGAAGTGACCGCCGTTCGCTTCCTCACCTTGCGTGACGAGGAGATTGCCGCCTACATCGCCACCGGCGAACCCATGGACAAGGCCGGCGCCTACGCCATCCAGGGCCTGGCCGCGCGCTGGATTCCCCGCATCGAAGGCTGTTACTTCAACGTGGTTGGCCTGCCCATTGCGCTGGTCTCAACGCTGCTGGAATCCTGCAAAACTCTGAAACCTTAGGCCTGCAAGGCCCGCGAAAGACTTCTCGCGCACGCGATGCGGACGCATCTCCCCGGCATTTATAACTCGGATGTTATTGATACATGAATCAATAGAGGAATTACTTTCCGTCTTCAAATCACAGATGCGTGTGACAAGGGGTAATTCTATATACCTGCTCCCAGTTTCAGCGTAGACTGATCGCTATTCAAAAACAGAGGATCAACCCATGCGGAATCGTGTGTTGTTGTGCGCTCTTTTCCTGTTATTCATGGCAGCATCTCCGCTGCAGCTCCGCGCCCAGTTCCTGCAACCCTCCGCCGAAGAACTGAAGATGACCACCGACCCCAAGGCGCCCGGAGCTGCCGCTGTGTTTCTCAACTTTGAGGAAAACACCGACGATCAGCTCCACTACTACAGCTTTTACGAGCGCATCAAGGTGCTTCAGGAGAAGGGCAAGGAACTGGCCACGGTCGATCTGCCTTACTTGCAAGGCAACTCCAAGATCGGAGAAATCAAGGGCCGCACCATCCATTCCGATGGAACCGTGATTCCCATGACCGTGAAGCCTGAAGACCTGCTGACGTTAAAAGAGGGCGACAAGCAATACGGCCGCAAGGTGTTTACGCTGCCCAGCGTGGAAGTAGGCAGCATTCTGGAAATTCGCTATCAGATCCAATACGGCGACAACCGCTATTCCTCACCCACTTGGGAGGTTCAGCACGCCTACTTCGTCCACAAGGAGCACTTTGCCTTTATTCCTTTCAAGGGATTCCTGCCCGGCATCCAGAATATGACCAGCAGTTATTTGCAGGATGCCAAGGGACACACGCTCAACAACCTGGTCTGGTGGATGAACCTGCCCAAGGATGCGAACTTCGTGCATGACGCGGTCGGCCATTTCTCACTGGATATGACTGACGTTGCACCCACTCCGGATGAAGAGTGGATGCCGCCCATTCGCAGCGTTCTTTACAGAGTGGCGTTTTATTACACGTTCTCAACCAAAGCGGAACTCTTCTGGCAGGAGGAATCCAAGCTGTGGTCCAAGGATGTGGATCACTTTGCCGAGGTTTCCAAACCCATCAAGGCAGCAGTTTCCGGCCTGGTCACCCCGGGCGACAGCGATCTGGACAAGGCAAAGAAGCTCTACACGGCGGTGGAGGCGCTGGACAATACCGACTATTCCCGCAAGAAGGAAAAATCGGAACTGAAACAACTGAAGCTGAAGGTGGCCAAGCGCGCTGAAGACACCTGGGCGCAGAAGAGCGGTTCCAGCGAAGACATCGCCCAGTTGTACCTGGCCATGGCGCGCGCCTCGGGGCTGACAGCCTATGCCATGAAGGTGGTCGATCGCAGCCAGGGCATCTTCGATGCCACCTACCTCGACGTAGACCAGTTCGACACCACCATCGTTCTGCTCATCATCGACGGCCGGACAATTCCCGTCGATCCGGGCGAAAAGATGTGCCCGTTCCAAACCCTGAACTGGAGGCACTCGAATGCCTACGGCCTTCGCCAGGATGCGAAAAACCCGGACCTCTCCAATACGCCGCTCCAGGATTACAAAGCCAACACGATTCAGCGCAGCGGAGACATCACTCTGGACGCCCACGGCGCGATGACAGGCCGGCTGCAATTTGTCCTGACAGGTCAGGAAGCGCTCCGCTGGCGGCAGAAAGCCCTGGAGAACGACCTGGACGAGGTGAAGAAGCAGTTCGACCGCGAGTTGGCATACACAGTTCCCGAGGGCGTCGAGGCACACATCGATCACTTCCTCGGCATCGACAATCCCGAAGTGAACCTGATGGCTGTCATCAAGGTGGAAGGAACGCTAGGAACCGCTACATCAAAACGTCTGCTGCTTCCCGGTTTCTTCTTCGAGAGCCGCGGCCGCCAGCCATTTGTCGCTCAGGAAAAGCGGTTGCAGCCGGTGGACATGGAATACGGCGATCAGACGACTGACGAAATCGTCTATCATCTGCCCGCCGGTCTGGCCGTGGAAGGCGTACCGCAGGATGCAAGCATTCCCTGGGCGGGACACGCGGTTTGCATCGCCAAGACAGTGACCGCACCCGGGCAGATAACCGTTGTCCGCAAGCTCGCCCGTGCATTCACGCAGGCCAAAGCTGCGGAATATCAGGATCTTCGTGGCTTCTACCAGAAAGTAGCCGCCGCCGATCAGCAGCAAATCGTCCTCACCTCCGCCCCAACTGCAGCCGTGAAAGGCAACTGATGAAACCGCATTTTCACGGTCCAGTGCTAGTCGCCGTAACTTTCGGAGCCGTAGCTATGCTTGGCTCGCTCCCTGCTTTGGCATGGGAGAGATCCGATCCAGCTCCGCAATGGGCCGTGGACGCCGCCAAGACGCCAACGCCTTCCACGGCCAGCAAGGCAGCCGCGGTCGTCCTCTTCCACGAATACCGGATTATCGTCGATGCGCGAAACCACGCCATCGAGAGGGAACTCTACGCCGTGCGCATTCTGAAGCCGCAGGGGCGTAAACACGCACATTGTGCGGCCTCTTACGACATCGACTCAAAGCTGAACTACTTTCGCGCCTGGACATTTACCGCGGACGGAAAAGTGCTCCCGGCCAAGGTTTCGGATTTCACCGATCAGGGAGAGGCGGATGCCGATATTCTGCAGTTCACTGCGCGTGACCGCATATTAACTCCGCCGGGAGGCGACCCCGGCGCTGTCGTTGCCTGCGAGACCGAAACCCAGCTTCGCCCATACATAAGCGAGGAATTCTGGCCGATTCAGGATTCCATTCCCGTCCTGAACGAAGCGCTGGATTTGTCCCTGCCTGCCGGGATACATTTTGCAGCTTCCTGGCACAACTCGGCCCCCATTCGACCCACGGAAACCCCCGATAACCATTTGCGCTGGGAAATCAAGGAGATGCCGGCACTGGATCTTGAGAACATTCACAACACGCCCGATTGGGAAGCATTGGCCGCTCGTGCTTCTATTCAATGGGGTGACACGGCGGTGCAGGGGAATGACAACCTGTGGCATGCCATTGGACTCTGGGCGGGAAACCTTGAGCAGGGCCGCCACGATCCGACCCCGGAGATTACGGCCAAGGCACAGGAACTGACCGCAGGCGCGCCCGACCTCTACACCAAACTCAGCCGCATCACCGATTACGTCCAGAAGAACATCCGCTACTTCATCGTCGTGCGCGGCATTGGTGGATGGCAGCCGCATTATGCCGGCGACATCTATCGCAACAAGTACGGCGACTGCAAAGATAAAACGACTCTGCTGATCTCCATGCTTCAGGCAGTTGGGGTTCCCGCGCACTCTCTTTCAGTGGACGACCGTCGCGGCTTCATCGATCCAACCGCTCCCTCCCGCTTTGGCGATCACATGATCACCGCCATCGAGTTGCCCGACGGAGAAAACGATCCCCGCCTGGCGGCGCGCGTGAAAACGGTGAACGGCAAAATGCTGCTGATCTTTGACCCTACCGATGAAGTGACCCCTGTGGGACTCATTCGCGGCGATTTGCAGGGAGCGTGGGGCTACATCGCCAACGGGCCGGACAGCCAGGTTCTGCAGATGCCGGTGCTCTCTCCAGAGACTGCGGGCCTCAGCCGCAAGGGCTCCTTTACGCTTACCGCGGACGGCGCTCTCACTGGCGATGTTACCGAGGTCTTTACCGGGGACGACGCCGCCAGAGAGCGCTGGTTCATCAAAGGCAACGACACGAAGGAAGTGCATGAGAAGCTTGAAAAAGGGTTGAGCTCCGACCTTACCGGCCTGGCCTTCAAAGGCTTTGAGTTCCACCAGGAGGGCAGCCTCGACAAGCCGGTGGGCCTCGATCTCCACGTCAGTACAACCAGCTACGCCCATGCGGCCGGCCCGCTGCTCCTATTTCGTCCTCGCGTGCTCGGCAGCCACGCCCGTGAGGTTGACGATGTGATGAACGGCAAGCCGCGCGCTTACTCGATTGAGCTCGGCCATCCTGGACATTGGCGTGACAGCTTCGATATCGCTCTGCCCGCCGGTTATGTCGTGGACGAAACGCCCGACCCTGTCGCCGTCGACCTTGATTTTGCGAGCTATCACTCCTCGGTTACGGCCAAAGGCAATACTCTCCATTACGAACGCGAATACGTTGTCCGGCAGGTGGAAATTCCACCCACAAAAGCTGCTGAATTCCGCCATCTTGAGAGCGCGATCGTTTCCGATGAGAAAGGCTCCGCCGTCCTGAAGAAGCAGTAGAAGGCGCCTGGCAACTGCAAAGAGCGACATTGCAGTGCAAGCCGTTGATGGCGGCTTGCATCCCTTTGTGCGCGCAATCATCCATTCAGTTATGAGACCTCCGCTTTTTTCTCCTTTACAGCTTCGCTCCGTCATCTTTGCCAACCGCATCGGCGTCTCGCCCATGTGCCAGTACTCGTCAGTGGACGGCTTCGCCAGCGATTGGCATCTCGTGCACCTGGGCAGCCGCGCTCAGGGCGGCGCCGGACTGGTGATTGTGGAAGCCAGCGCCGTTGTACCGGAAGGCCGCATCTCCTCCGGCGATCTGGGCATCTGGAAGGACGAGCACATTCCCGCCCTGCAGCGGATTGCGGAATTTCTTCACTCCCAGGGCGTCCGTGCCGGCATTCAGCTGGCCCATGCCGGCCGCAAAGGCAGCATGTCCGTGCCCTTTGTCGAGGAACTGCTGCTGCAGCCCGCCGAGGGAGGCTGGCAGCCGGTTGCGCCCAGCGCGCTGGCTTTTTCCGCCAGCTACGCTGTGCCCAAGGCGCTTGACCAGGCAGGCATCGACGCCGTCATTGAGGCCTTTCGCCAGGCAGCGCGCCGCGCCAACAAGGCTGGCTTCGACTTTGTCGAGATTCATGCCGCCCACGGCTACCTGCTCCACCAGTTCCTCTCGCCGCTGGCCAACCAGCGCACGGATGCTTACGGCGGCAGCTTTGAGAACCGCACCCGCCTGGTTCTGCAGGTCGTGGACGCGGTGCGCGCCGAGTGGCCTGGCCACCTGCCGCTCTTTGTCCGCATCTCCGCCACCGACTGGGCAGCGGGCGGCTGGAACATTGATGAATCCGTTCAGCTTGCCCGGCTCTTCCGCGAACATGGAGTCGACCTGGTGGATGTTTCTTCCGGCGGCCAGGTTCCCGACGCGAAGATTCCCGTAGGCCCCGGCTTCCAGGTGGAGTTTGCCGCCAGAATCCGCCGCGAGACCGGCATTCCTACCGCCGCCGTGGGCCTGATTACCGAAGCCGCACAGGCCAACGCCATTGTGGCGCAGGACGAAGCCGATCTGGTGCTGATGGGACGCGAGCTGCTGCGCGATCCCAACTGGCCGGTCCATGCGGCAGCCGCGCTGGGCGAGCCTGCAAGCTGGCCGCCCCAGTACCTACGCGCCGCGCCGCGCCACTCGCCCTCACGCACCCCTGTCACCCGTCCGGAACATGGGTAAACAGCGCAGGCCGGGACAGATTCCGGCCTGTTTCGCTTGGAATGGCTCACCAAGTTGGTGCCAACCGTTCGATTTTGCTTCACAAAGAGTGCAAATCGTGGCCTATACTGCGGTTAGAGCGAGGTTTTCGCCGGCATTGCGGCGTCCTCCCAGTGTTCCCCTATGGTCACGCAACTAGCCCAGAAGCGCGCCTCCGACACACCCACGATCCCCGACCGCCTCTATTTCAAAATTGGAGATGTCGCGCGGATCTGTGAGCTGGAGACGTATGTGCTGCGCTTTTGGGAGACGCAGTTTCCCCAACTCAAACCCAACAAGAGCGGAACCGGACAGCGGCTTTACCGCCGCCGCGATGTGGAACTGGCTCTGGAGATCAAGCGCCTTGTCCACGGCGAGGGCTACACGCTCTCCGGCGCCCGCCAGGCTCTTGAGCAGGTTCGCCAACGCCGCAATCCGCAGCCTGATCTTCCGCTGGCAGCCGGCGACACTGGCCAGCGCATGGATGCGGTTGCTGCGGCCATTGGCCGCGCCCGCGCCGAACTGCGCGAGATTGCCGGTTTGCTGGCCGCGCCTGAACCCAGGCCACTGCGCCGGCGCTCCCGTCTGGCTACCGTTCCGTCCCCATCAGGCTCCCTCTTCCCGTCCTAGAGCATTTTCGATTCACATGTTGACGTTTGGAGATCGTGGAATGTGGCTTTTTCTTCCACCCCAGCGACGAAGACCTGTCGCTGGGGACCCCGGAAAGGAAAAAGCCACTTGGCTTCCAGGATTCTGTAAAGAGCAGAATCGAAAATGCTGTAGCCCCGGCCTTACCGCTGCTCCGCCGAACTCCCCTTCATCCGGTTGAAATCAACTCCGAACTTTGGATTCTCGCGTGTTCCCTGGATGTGGATTGGAAGCTCGGTTCCCGCTCCGTCTTTTTTGAAGTAGTGGTCCACCGGCTTGAGCAGCAATCCCTTCCACCCGCCCACCACGGCGGAGACGGTAGCTTGCAGCTTCGCGGCTCCTGTAAAGTTCAGCGCGCCGCCCTCCATGGCATACGTGCCCTTCAGGTCAATCTCCGCCCCCGGCACCGTGTACGTGAGACTGGGGAGCGTAATCACTCCGCCCGCCATCTGAAAAACTCCCTGCATGGTGGACTGGATGCTTGCCGGGTCGGCCGTCTTCATATCCCTGGGCCGCCCCAGCCCGCGCAGGCTCAACTCCTCAATGCAGTCCTGAATCTTCGCGCTGCTGAACCGCGCCTGATTCAGTGTGAAGCTCCCGTTCAGACTCAGCCGCTCGTGCACCGGCGGAGACCCCGGAGGAATGTGCAGCCTGGTTTTTACATTCACAGTGCCGGTCAGCAGCGGCGTGTCTGTGCGGCTGGCCAGGCGCAGAAAATCCTCGATCCGGCCCCGGTCCACGTTCACCGTGAGATCGATATCGTGTCCGATGCTATGGGGAGGCGCATTGGCCTCCGCGACCAGCACGCGCACAATCTGACCCTGCGCGGTAAAGTGCGAGTGCTCCAGAGTAGCCTCCACCGGCTCAAGCCACGTATCGCCGTTGGTCCCATCCACACGGGCATGAAACCTGGTGTGCAGCGGCATTGCATTGCCAAAGTGGGTCAGCCGGAAATCAGGAGTATCGGTTTCCCCATCCACCACCAGGTCGCGCAGCGTGCCCTGGTAGTGCCCGGTCGAAGAGAGAATTCCCGCGATTCCTTTGAATCCGGCCAGGTCCGCATGATCGAACCGGTAGTCGCCGGTAACCGGGCTCTCGCCGGGATCGGCCACCAGCCACGGCCCAAAGCTACCCGTCGCGTGAATCGTTCCTACCGGGCGCGGATTGGTCAGATCGGCGTCAAAGCCCATCGCCCCGCCGTTGCTGACGTGGGTCAGCTTGAGATGCGCAATCGCAAAGTCCAACGGCAGCTTGCCCGGCTTGCTGGTCTCCAGCACCAGGTTCGCCCCGCTGCACTCGATGGTGTCCACGGCAAAGCGCAGCAATGGCGCACCGGTATGGGCCTGGTCAGCGCTTCCAACAGCTCCATGCCCAAAGTGCGAACGTGGCGGCAGATGCACATCCATCCCCTTCAGCTCCACCAGCGAAATATGAAACGGCTGGCCCGGCCGGTAGTACAGAGGCGCATGAAACCGGAACTCTTGCAGCCGGATCAGCGGCTCATCCGAGCTTGTCGTTGCCGCTACCGCCGGGCCGGGAACCGTCACCCCCTCGACCTGCGCCGGAGGCCAGATTCGCAGTCCTTTTCCCTCTGCCCACAGCCCATTGGCCAGCGACATATGAAAGCTGTCCAGCTCAACGCGTGCGTGAAAGTGGTCGTGCAAGGACTCTATGATGCGAGCGCGCAGATAAGGCTCCGCCCGGTGCAGCAGCACCGACACAAGGCCGGCAAGCGACGCAACCACCACCAGCAACCCGCCTGCAACCCACTTGATCCACTGGTTCCTTCTCCAGAAAGATGCCCGCATGTCCGCCAAACCTGCCTCTCTTTCGGCTTCTATTGTCGCAGGATTCGCCGGCCCCCATTTTCTTAATAGGCGGTAAATGCCGTAGACTTCTTGGCACGGATGCAAGCACACATCGAAAACCTCGTAAAGCTGCAAGCAGTGGATCTGGAGCGCGCCCGCCTCACCCTGGCCGTACGCGCCCTGCCGGCCGAGATTGTCCAGGCTAAAACCGCGCTTGCCGACGCCGAGCGCCTATCCGCCGAGGCCTCCGATGCGCTCAACCGGGAGGAATCGCTGCGCACGCGGCTGGAGCGCGAGATTGCGGGACACCGCCAGAAAGCTGCCCGCTTCAAAGTCCAGCTCGACTCCGTCACCACTCCCGCGCAGGCTGAAGCCATCGAGCACGAAATCCGTTTTGTCTCTTCTGAAGCCGATCGCCTTGAAAACGAAGAGCTCGCAAGCATGGAACGCACTGAGGCCCAGGAAGCCGCTCTTGCCGCAGCCCGCGCCCAGGTTGAATCCTTCGCCGCAACCCTCGACAAGACCCGCTCCCGCGTGGCTCTCCGCCAGCAGGAATACACCGCCGAGCTGGCCGTTCTCAACAGCGAGCGCGATGCCCTGCGGCCGCTCATCGAGCCAGAAAGCCTGGTCCGCTACGACCGCCTCTCCGGCTCTCGCGGAACCGGCATTGCCCGCGTTGAAAATAAGCAGTGCACCGGCTGCCGCATGGGCGTACGTCCGCAGACATGGAACCAGCTGCGCGAGGGCGAACTGCTCACCTGCGACAGTTGCGGTCGGCTTCTCTATTGGGACCCGGCCATAGCTCCAGCCGACCCTGCTCCCAAGTCCCCGCAGCCCGAGCCCAGCGCCGGCCGCGCCATCCGCAAAAATCATCTAGCCGGAGACTGATTGTGCAGCGTATCTGTGTGGACATGGACGAGGTCATGGCAGATACACTCGCCGAACATCTGCGCCGGTACAACCAGACCTTCGACGAGGACGTTACCCCGGACGACCTGGCCGGGAAGGGCCTCTGGGAGATCACTCCCCTGGACCGCCAGCAGCAGCTTCGCGATTTTCTTGACGCAGAGGATTTTTTTGAAGACCTGGCACTGATGCCCGATGCGCAACCGGTGCTGAAAGACCTTTCCACCCGCTTTGAAATCTTCATCGCCACGCAGGCCATGACCGTCCCCAACTCTCTGGGCCCCAAGTACCGCTGGCTGCAGCGCCACTTCCCCTTCATCCCGCCCACGAATTACGTTTTCTGCGGCAACAAGTGCATTCTCCGCGCCGACTACCTCATCGACGACCTGCCTAAGAACCTGCAACGCTTCGAGGGGCAGGGCATTCTCTACACCGCACCGCATAACATCACCGCCAGCGGCTTTGTGCGCGTGGATAACTGGAAGCAGGTTGCGGAGTATTTCGCCGGCATTCCGGACGCATGACCCGCACGCTCACCATGATGTATAAAACGAAGAAAGCCTAACGACGGTCCGATGCAGAAAAACTATAAGTGGTACGTCATCGCAATGTTGTGGTTTGTCTGCTTTCTCAACTACGCAGACCGCCAGGCAATCTTCGTTCTATTTCCGCTGCTGCGCGTTCAGTTTCATCTTACGAACATGCAACTGGCCATGCTCGGCTCCTCCTTCATGTGGATGTACGCCGTGACCGGCCCCATTGCCGGCTGGCTGGGCGACCGCTTTTCCCGGCGGGGATTGATTCTCAGCGGGCTCATCTTCTGGCTGTGCGTGACTGCGGCCACCATCGTCTCAAGAAGTTACTGGCAACTGACCGTGCTGCGCGCCTTCAGCGGCATTGCGGAAGCTCTGTATTTCCCTTCTGCCATGTCGTTGATCAGCAGCTATCACGGGCCGGATACGCGCTCCCGCGCCATGTCGTTCCACCAGTCTGCCGTGTATGCGGGAACCGTGGGCGGCGGCGTGATCTCCTCGGTGATCGCCGAACACTTTGGATGGCGCGCCAACTTTGTTTTGCTCGGATGCATCGGCATGACCATGCTTTTTGTATTGCTGTTGTTTCTGAAAGAGCCGCCGCGCGGCTTCTGGGCTGTGCAGGAGTCTTCCCGCACAAACCAGCCTGCGCACATGCCCCTGCGCGCCATGCTCCGGGACATCCTCGGCTCGGCCCTCGTGCTTCGCCTGATTCTTGTCTTCATCGGTGCGAACTTCGTGGCCATGATCTTCCTGGTGTGGCTCCCCTCGTTCCTCTACGGCAAGTTCCACATGAGCCTCTCCATGTCCGGCGTCAGCGCAACGGTTTATCTGCAAGCGGCTTCGATTGTGGGCGTGCTGTGCGGCGGCGTTCTGGCCGACCGGATGGCGCACGGCGGACGCGGCGGCAGAATGCGCGTTCAGGCCCTGGGGCTGATCGCCGGAGCTCCCTTCCTGTTCCTCACCGGCTGGACGCTCTCGATTCCCGTCCTCGTCATCGCCATGATCGGCTTTGGCTATTTCAAGGGAATCTACGACTCCAACATCTGGGCATCGCTACATGACGTCGTGCGTCCAGAGTGCCGCGCAACCGCCGTGGGCATCATGAACTCCCTGGGCTGGCTCGGCGGCGGCATTGCGCCGCTGGCCATCGCCGCCGCCTCGCAGCACTTCGGCATGGGCGTCTGTCTCAGCGCTACCTCGCTGGTTTATCTGCTGGTTGCGAGCGTCCTGCTGTGGAATGCGCGTGCTGCCTCCCGCATGCGCGAGGAGCATACGGTTGTTCTGCCGTGAGGCTGCGGCGCGCAGCGCGGTGTAGCCTATTCTTGTGACGTTTCGCACCGCCTGACCGCGGGCGGGCCACTGACAATTCACTTAATCCAATTAAAAGCCGTGCGGCGGCGCTGCGGGATTTTTGTGCACGCGGCCTTCAGCGCTGGTGTCCAGGCACACTTTGGAGTTGCCAGATCGGTAAAGACCGGCAGAGTTCGATTGAAAACTGTTTGAGAACCGTGGGACAGAGGGAAGACCAACAAGATGAATGCAGAAATTGAAAAATTGACTCGGGCGCGGTGGTTCGGCCCGGCTATCGCTGTGCTGTTGTCCATCGTTTGCATCGCAGCGGCGGCAAACGGGCAGAACCCATTGGCTTTGGTGGCGCCTGTGGCGCCTTTGTCCAATCCGGCGGCGCAGGCAGTGGTGGACCGGCTGGCCGCGATGGGCAGCGGGCTGCCGGATGGCGCATGGCGCTACCATGCCGGCGATCTGGCTCATGGAGAAGACCCGGCGCTGGACGAGAGCGCGTGGCCTGTTGGCCAGGGAACCTATGACGTACCCGACGGCAGTATCTGGTTCCGGCGGACACTTGTCATTCCCAAAACCTTTCAGGGCTATCCGTTGGAAGGGGTGCGTCTCTTCTTCCAGTTCCACGCAAAAGCGCATGGAGCGACACCCGAGATTCTCTATGTCAACGGACGCCGCCTGGCCCTGGGCGAGGATCTGGAGCCGGAGGAATTGTCCATCACCCCGGGAGAGAGCCTCCACATCGCCATGAAGGTGCTGCAGACCGCGGGCGACAAGCACATTACACCCGCCAGCTACATTCTTCGCTTTCCGGATACGCGGCCCAATCCAGCCGACCTGGGCGATGACCTGCGCAGCGCTTCCGCGTTGCTGCCGGCGCTTACCTCGGATGCGGCAACGCTGGCTTCAGAGCAGAAGCTCTTGAATGACGCCGCGCTGGCCGTGGATCTGCATGCTCTTGACGCCGGCGACTCAGCCGGCTTCGATGCGTCGCTGGTCCGCGCCAGGGCGATACTGGACCCGCTGCGGCCGCTGATCCGCAAGAACACCATTCTGCAGACCGGCAACTCGCACATCGACACTGCGTGGCTGTGGCCCGAGACTGAAACCGTGGACGTTGTGCGCCGCACCTTCTCCACCGCGCTGCAACTGTTGCCGGAGTATCCCCACTATACGTTTTCGCAGTCGGTCGCTTTGTACGGCTCCTGGATGCAGGACAAGTATCCTGAAATTTTTGCGCAGATGAAGCAGCGCACGCAGGAGGGACGCTGGGAACCGGTCGGCGGCATGTGGGTTGAGCCGGACTTGAACATGCCGGACGGCGAGTCGCTGGTGCGCCAGTTGCTCATCGGCAAAGCCTTCTTCCGCACGCAGATGGGCGTCGATATCCACATCGGCTGGAACCCCGACTCCTTCGGATACAACTGGCAACTGCCGCAGATTTACAAGCGCTCCGGCGTCGATTACTTCGTGACCCAGAAGATGGGATGGAACGACACCAACCATCTGCCGCTGAAGCTGTTCTGGTGGCAATCGCCGGACGGAAGCCGCGTGCTGACGTATTTTCCCAACGCCTACCACGAGAGCACCAATCCCGTGGATGAATCGCAGGAGATGGCGAAGGCGGCGATGCTGGTGCCGGGAGACAACACGATCATGCGGCTCTACGGCGTGGGCGACCACGGCGGCGGCCCGACGCGCGTGATGCTCGACGACATTGAGCACTCTACGCGGCCCGATGCGCTGATGCCGAAGGTGAGCTTCTCCACTGCGGGAAATTTCTTCTCTACCGTTCAGTCCAATCTGGCCAATCCCGCAACCGCGCCGGTGTGGACCTACAAGACCGTGGCCGACGACCGGGCCAAACTGCCGGCTTCGCAGGGCGGGCCTCTTAATATTCCTGTATGGAATGACGAGTTGTATCTGGAGTTTCATCGCGGCGTCTTTACCAGCCAGGCCGCGCACAAGCGCTACATGCGCGTCTCGGAAGAGAACACGCTTAACGCGGAAAAGTGGGCCTCCCTGGCATGGCTCGGCGGCCAGACATATCCTGCTGAGCCGTTGCAGGAAGCCTGGAAGAAGGTGCTGGTTGGCCAGTTCCACGATTCGGCAGCAGGCTCAGGCATCGCTGTCATCTACGCGGACCACGCGCGCGACTACGAGTCCGTGCTCCAGACAGACAGAGAAATAACCGCGCACTCGCTGGATGAAATCGCCGCTCACGCCGACACGCGGACTGCGGCGGGATCGGTTCCAGTGCTGATCTTCAATCCGCTGGCCTGGCAGCGCACCGACCTGGTTGAGGCCGATGTTCAACTGCCCGACGGTGCCGCTGGCGGCATTGCGGTGCATACGGCCGAGGGCAAGACGGTCGTCGCGCAAGTGCTTCACGAAGACAAAGCGACGTCGCGCTATCATCTGTTGCTGCGCGCGGACGATGTGCCGTCGCTGGGCTTTGAGATCGTGCAGGTTGGCGCGGGAAAGAGTGTCACCGCTACGGACCTGCATGCCAGCGGAACCACGCTGGAGAATGCGCTGCTGCGTGTGGTGGTGGATCCTGTGACCGGCTGCATCACGCATCTCGTCGATAAAAAGTCCGGCTTCGATTCGATTGCGGCCGGCGGTTGCGGCAACGATCTGCAGACGTTTGTCGATCTGCCGCAGCGCTACGACGCATGGAACATCGATGCCGACGCGCTGAACAAGATGACGCCGATTCGCACCGTGGACTCAGTGAAACTGGTGGAGCAGGGACCGCTGCGCGCCGTCCTGCGCATCGAGCGCCACTGGAGCCATTCCACCTTTACGCAGGACATTACGCTCTATGACGGCATTGGCCGTGTGGATGTGCGCAACGAAATCGGCTGGCATGAAAAGCATGTGCTGCTGAAAGCTGCTTTCCCGCTGGCTGCTTCTTCCACTGAGGCAACCTACGAGATTCCCTACGGCGCCATTCAACGGCCGACCACGCGCAATAACCCGGTTGAGCAGGCAAAGTTTGAAGTGCCCGCCCTGCGTTGGGCCGACCTCGGCGACAGTCAGCACGGCTTCAGCCTGCTGAACGACTCCAAGTATGGCTACGACGCGGTGGGCAATCTGCTGCGTCTCTCGCTGCTGCGCTCGCCCACCTATCCCGATCCCAATGCAGACCAGGGCACGCAGCGCTTTACCTACTCGCTCTACCCGCACCCCGGGGGATGGCAGCAGGCCATGACCATGCGCAAAGGCTATGAGTTCAACTATGGCCTGACCGCGATGCAAACCAGCGGACACGCGGGCGCGCTGAAGACTGCGCAATCTTTCGTGAGCGTGGACGGCGGCAATGTTGTACTGACGGCCATGAAGAAGGCCGAGCAGAGCAACGATCTTATCCTGCGGCTTTTTGAATGGCAGGGCAAGGCGGCTACGGTGCGCATTATGGCGCCTGGCGTGCCGGTCAGCGCAGAGGAGGTTGGCATGATGGAACAGGAAGGTCTTGGAGCTCTGCCTTTGAGCGACGGCAAGATCAGCCTAGACATCAAGCCCTACCAGATCCGCACCATTCGCGTGCATTACGCGGATACGGCGCAGTTGTGGGCAGCAACAAAATAGCAGGCTGGAGCATTTCTGCCAACGAAGCCGGCGTCCTCATCGACGCCGGCTTTGTTGTCTTTGGATCAGGCTGAGACAGCAGCATCGCGCGGGCGCAGATACCAGTCAATGGCGTCCGATACCGGCAGATGTGCAGGTTCGCCGGCGGCTTCCGGGTGGGTTGCGCGAAAGCGTTCCAGCATCAACCCGGATAAGGCCGCCACAACTTCAGGATGATGGGCCGAGCGATCGACAAACTCGCCGGGGTCCGCGGTCAAGTCGTACAAGCGGGTGTAGCGTCCGGGCGTTGGGTCATCTGTCGCGTATCCATCCATGCGCGCGCGCTTTCCGCTGCATTGAATGAACTTCCACTTTTCAGTGCGGATACAGGCTTCCTCATTTTCAAGATATTCGCTGAAGATGTGCCGGCGTGGAGTCTGCGTCCTGCCTTGCTCAAGGTATGGCTTGAGGCTTTGGCCATGCTGCACGCGAAACGGTTCTGCGCCGAGCATCTCCAGAATGGTCGGCGGCACGTCCACCGACTCAGTAAACTCATGCACCACGCGCGGCTGTATGCGGCCGGTCCAACGCATGATGAGCGGCGCCACAATGGCGGGCTCATAACAGCAGTGCTTCTCAAAGCGCCCATGCTGGCCCAGGCTGTAACCGTGGTCGGCCATATACACAACCAACGTATCGTTCTCAAGATTCAATCGGCGCAGCTCATCGAGAACGACGCCCATGTTGTGGTCGAGATAGCGGACCGATGTGTAGTAAGAGGCAATGATTCCCTGCTTGTCTTCCGCGGTGAGATTGCGAAAGATGAGCGGAATCTGACTGGGATCGTTTGTGCCGACTGTTGGCACTGAAAATTTTGCTGGATCAAATGCCGCTCTATCTTCAATGGGAAAATCGAAGGGCGAGTGCGGCTCCTGCAGGCTGACCCAAAGAGCAAAGGGACTGCCGGCGTGCTGCCGCATGAAGGTGCGGGCCTGCTCCACGACCCAGGTGCTCTTCATGTTTTCGTAGTAGCGCGGGAAGGGGAACTTGTCAGCATTCAGCCAGACGCGGGCCGGGTCCTTGAACGGATGCCAGGAGGGCTTGGTGCGCATGTCGCCCGGCGCTGCTTTCACTCCACCCGCGCTCAGCCATTGCTTCTCGGCAATGTCTTCCGTAATGCAGGTTTGAAAGCCATGCAGTCCGGGTTGTCCCGGACGATTGAAGTGCATCTTGCCAAAAACCGCAGTCGTGTATCCCGCCGCATCCAGTTGTTTGGCCAGGGTTGGCTTGTCTTCCGCAAGCGGTGTACTCAGCACGGTCACGCCCGCCGCATGAGGCATTTGCCCGGTCAGAATCGACTGGCGCGACGGCGTGCAAACGGGAGCATTGCAGTAGTGATGACCAAAACGAACGCCCTCTGCGGCAAGCCGGTCGAGATGAGGCGTGACCGCCTGCGCGTTGCCTTCGCAATGCAGCACGTAGCGCGCATGATCGTCGGCAAGCAGGAACAGAAGATTCGGTTTGCGGTCCTGGGCACGGCCCCGCACCGCGGCAGCCATCGCCAGGCCGGCTGAACCTTTTACGAGTAGCTCACGCCTTGTGAATGCCATGCGTCCTGCACCTCATGCAACGCAAAGGTACTTCAAAAAGATTCTGCCAGCGATTATAGGCAGGACCAGCCGCTCTAGTTCCTGTTGCGCATCTTGGAAAGCAGGATCAGGATCTCCAGATAGAGCCAGACCAGCGTGACCATGATGCCGAAGGCTCCATACCATTCCATATATTTGGGAGCCCCGTACTGCACGCCTTGCTCGATGAAGTCGAAATCGAGCACCAGATTCAGGGCCGCGACGCCCACGACGATCAGGCTGAAGCCGATGCCGATGGGCCCGGAACCGTTGATGGATGTGAAGTGGAAGCCAAAGATATTCAGCAGCATTTGCAGTAGGTAAAAGACCATGATGCCGCCGGTGGCCGCGACAACACCCAGACGAAACTTCTGGGTTACGTGGATCAGGCCCGAGCGATAGGCCAGCAGCAGCACGAAGAGCGTGCCAAAGGTCAGGCTCACAGCCTGAATGGCAATGCCCGGATACTTAAAATCAAGGAGCGCCGAAATGCCGCCGAGCGCCAGGCCCTCAAGCAGCGCGTAGATGGGCGCCGTGACCGGAGACCACTCCTTCTTGAAGATGGTGACCATGGCGCAGATGAACCCGCCGATCAGTCCGACGAGCATCAGCGTCGACACGTCCGCAAAATCGCGCGACTGACTGAAAAGGCGCCAGGTCCAGGCTGCGGTGGCAATGGCGCAGACCAGCAGAATGCCGGTCTTGTTTACGGTGCCGTTCAGCGTCATCCGGCCGGCAAGATCGGTCAAGCCGCCATACTGGCTGTCAGAAAGGTCACGAAATGTATTTGCGGCGAGCGCCGGATTGGATGTCTTCATCAGTGCCATTGTGTTCTCTCCCTGTTGCAAAGCCGGGTTGCGATCTTGCCAGTGTATGCGGCGTGAAGCCTCAATCTATATTTCAATTCTAGACTGTTGCGTAGTGAGATCGCCAGATAGCCCGATCGCAGGAATACGAATGCTTAATTCCATAAGCGATGATTCCATAACGTAACAAATCGAGCGATAGCCGGAATAGATTGACCCGATGGCCGTCGAGGTAAAGTCAACGCAGCCTGTCAAACTCTTCGAAATGGATGTCGTCCGATCAACTTCAGCGTTGACTCAGCATCGACAGTCTTTTGACATCTAACTATCGCTATGGAAGAATTGGTTTGGATGAGCCAGTATCGCCAGATCGTCCTTGATGCCTGCTGTTGTCGTTGCGGCGAGGCGATCTCTGGCGCTTGTGCCTTCGCTTTCTAGCCGACCTGAAAAGGCCGGACCACCAATGCCCACACGCCAGCGAATTGCGGCGGTGGGTTTTTTATTTTGTCGTGGTTAACCTCGATCGCAGAAGAAAGAACGTGAAAGCAGACTCGACCATTCCGCGTCCTGGTGCAGCCGATCTCGGCGTCACCAACTACGAGCGCATCGGCAATACTGCACTGTTGCGCCTGGATCGCATGGTGCGCGGTCTCGATGGCATCACGCTGCTGGCCAACGCCGAGTGGCTGAACCCGGGCGGCAGCGTCAGATTGACCTCCGCGGTCTACGAGGAGATTCGCGGGCACGGTGAACAGACGTATCCGCATGAGTGCTGCGGCGCCCTGCTCGGCGTGCAGAGTGCGGATGGCTGGTCGATTCACGCCGCTGTGCGGGCCGGCAACACGCGCACCGACTCGGCTCACAACCGCTACCAGATCTCGGCCATTGAGTTGCTCAAAATTGAGCGTACCGCGCGCGCAGAGGGCTTCAGCATTGCGGGCTTTTATCACTCGCATCCCGACCATCCCGCTCAGTGGTCGCAAACGGACCTTGCCGAAGCCTACTGGCTGGGATGCTCCTATGTCATCACCGCGGTTGAGCACGGGCAGGCTGCCGCTACCAACTCCTTCTTTCTTGCCGGCGCCAGCGAGGAAGAGAAACACTTCGAGCCACAACAGATCGTCCTCGGCGAATAGCCGGATACGCGCCAGGACTTTCTACGAAACTGAAACCAGAACACAGCATCAAATGGAAAATGGGAGCACGAACAATGACCATCTTCATTCCCGCACCGTCTTCCTGCGAAGGAAGATTGCGAGGTCAAGCCCTCCGATACGCTCAGCATCATCCCTTCGATTGCCGGCGGCCGTTGAGCGGCTCGTAGCGAGCAGCAGGAAAGATCTGAGGCACACAGCATGTCCACTATCGATTCACTGCACGACCTTCCCGAATTGACCGACGACGATCTAGCGCGCTACTCGCGGCACATCATCCTGCCCGAAGTGGGCATCGAGGGCCAGCGCCGCCTCAAGGCCGCGCGTGTGCTCTGCGTCGGTACCGGCGGCCTCGGCTCGCCGCTCGCGCTCTATCTTGCCGCGGCAGGCATCGGAACTCTCGGCCTGGTGGACTTTGATGTGGTTGATGCCAGCAACCTGCAGCGGCAGATCATCCACACCACTGCTGACATTGGCCGGAAGAAGATCGATTCCGCAGCCGAAAAACTTACCGCCCTCAATCCCGAGTTGCGTGTCATCAAGCATGAGACGCGCCTTTCCAGCGCCAACGCGCTGGAAATCCTCAAGGGCTACGACGTCGTCGCCGATGGCACCGACAACTTCCCGACACGCTATCTCGTCAACGACGCATGCGTTCTGCTCGGCATTCCCAACGCTTATGGGTCCATCTTCCGCTTTGAAGGCCAGGCCAGTGTCTTCTCCGCGCCGGATGCCCCCTGCTATCGCTGCCTCTATCCTGAGCCGCCACCGCCTGGTCTTGTGCCCAGTTGTGCGGAGGGCGGCGTCCTCGGCATTCTTCCCGGCCTCGTCGGCGTCATTCAGGCAACTGAAGTGATCAAGCTCATTCTCGGCATAGGCGAAACTCTCGCCGGGCGTCTGCTGCTGGTCGACGCACTCAACATGCGCTTCCGCCAGCTCAAGCTGCGCAAGAATCCCGACTGCCCCATCTGCGGCCCCAATCGCACCATTACGCAGCTCATCGACTACGAGCAGTTCTGCGGTATCGCTCCGCCCGCGCAGGCCACCACAAACGAGATCAAGAATGGCATCCCGCAGATCACGGTGCAGCAACTCAAGCACCGTATCGACGCCGGCGAAGAAGTTTACATCCTCGATGTGCGCGAACCCTTCGAATACCAGATCGCCAACCTGGGCGGAAAGCTGATCCCGCAAGGCGAAGTGCCGCAACGTCTGGCCGAAGTCGACCGTAATCGTGAAATCATTGTGCAGTGCAAAGGCGGCTCCCGCAGCCAGCGTATCGCGGAGCTTCTCAAGCAGAACGGTTACGAGCGCGTCGTCAATCTGGCTGGCGGCATTCTAGCGTGGGCGACCGAGATAGACCCCACCATGAAGAAGTATTGACACAACCTTCCTGCCGGCTGAACTCACCGCTTGAGCCCGCTGCCGCCGCGAAATAGATTCTGCGCTGCATTTCGTGATCGAAATGCGGTGCAGCAATCACTGCAAGCATCCTCTCCGATCCAATCTGCGCTCATCGGGAAAGCCGGCTTCGTGTGACGTCCAGCCTGGTAATCCCATCAGCTCATGATCTGTGTTCGCCTGGCATTGATTCGGTATGTGGATACAAGCCCGCACGCGGTTGGATGCAATGAATATTCTGGCGGTAAGGGAGGCCTCAGAACAGCTCGACTGCAGGGTGGCTATGGTCGCAGTCCGCGGTGCCTCCGGCAACGGCAAGGTGGGTGACCGTCTGGCTGGCCATTTTGTATTGACTGAGATGAGCTTCAAGCAATGATTTGAATGTTGTATCGAATTGGCAGTCCCAGCCAGGGCAATCCACGGTATCGCTCAACCGCATCAGGTGGTCGCGCATCTCTGTGAGCGCTTGCTGAACATGTTCCATCCTCTGCCTCATTACGTCCTGGAACTGAATGTGCCCCAGTGCCTCGACGAGCCGGTTGACACTTTCTGCGTAGTTGGCATCCACCTCGGTAATGACTTCCAGAAGCAGTTGGCTGTTATTGCTGAATTCTACCTGCATATCCCCAAGGCCGGTCACCAGTTGACTCATTGCGCTGCTCGCTTCGTGTTGTTCCAGGGAGGTATAGGCCGCAGCCATTTCCTCATCCACTCTTTTGCATGTCGCGTTGATCTTTGCGGCAATGTCAGCCGCGGCCTGGGTGGAGCGCACGGCGAGCTTTCTTACCTCGAGGGCCACCACGGAAAAGCCCTTGCCCGAACTGCCCGCTCGCGCCGCCTCGATCTCGGCATTCAGAGCCAACAGACTGGTCTGCTGCGCAATGGAGGTAATGACTTTGATCAATGGTGACAATGCTCTCACTTCGCCAGCCAACCCTTGAATCCGGTCGAAGTTGCTCTTGAACTCCTGAGTCTGAATCCCCATCTGCAATTCGATTGCGCCAATGATCTCTTTGTTGTTCTGGACTCGTATTTCAGTGTTCGTTGTCAACTCCTGGCCGCTCTTGATTGAATGAGCGATATGCTCTCTCTGTTGAGTGGTCTTCTCATTGAGAATGCTGATCTGCCCAATCGCCTCCATGACCTCGCGCTCAGATTCGGCCAGAGAATCGCCGATTTGGTGGTGCATCACGTCAATGTAGGGCTTTGAGTCTTTGATGTCGGCCTCGACTGCCTTGCGGGCCGCCAGTTCACGCGATACTTCTTCGAAGCTGCGTTGTCCGAATGCCCACATTTCACCTACGGCGTTTTTAGCTTGCCTCCAGTTCGTGTGGATAAGAATCATGCCTGGAACAAGAACAAACATAAAGAACAGCCCCGCGTTCCACAGCCAATGATCCCTGAGCGAGAACCCCTGCGCAGAAGATAAAAGGAACCAAGCCAGCAGATTGCAAATAACCCCGAACACTGACTGGCCCAGCAGCCGGTTTCTGATGCGGCGCAAACGTATCTTGCGATCCATCATGACTCCTGCCCCCTCGTTTTCGAATCTACGGTCTGGAGACCTGTTCGAACTGGAGAGATTGCTCGATGAAGAGTTAGTCGCGCCGATGCCATCTTCTTACGCTCCTGGCAAAACCTGCTTGATGACTTTGACCAGTTCATTGCCGGCGAGCGGCTTGACCAGCCACCCGGTTGCGCCCAATCGCTTGCCTTCCGCACGTTTGGAGGTTTCGCTTTCGGTGGTCAGCGTCAGGATCGGGGTGAAGCGATATGCAGAGAGAGCTCGTATCTTCCCAATCAATTCGAGCCCCCCCATGACCGGCATATTGATGTCGGTGAGAATCAGGTCGGGCTTGACTCCTGATTTCAACTTGTCCAGAGCAGCCTGGCCGTTATTGGCCGACTCGACCTTAAAGCCACTCATGGCCAGAGTGGTCTTGAGGCTCATCAGCATGGTCGCCGAGTCGTCAACGATAAGAATTGTCATTGCCATACAGTCGTCCTCACGATACGAACTTGAGCGCGGCTTCAAGCCATGTGCGCAATTCAGGGACTTGCGGCCAACTGTCGATGCTTGGTCTGGCCACCATGAGCACCTGAAGATTTGCGGTATGCAAATGGGTGCAGGCGGCAAGGTCCACCTTTGTTGTGGGCCTCTTCTGCAAGGCTTCGAGCAGAGCTTCAGCCTCTTCCACTCTCACTACATCTTGAAACACCAAGCGGTTTTTCTTGAATTCGATAGGCATCAGACGATCTCCCGGATATTCAGAATCATCAGCACGGAACCATCTCCCATCAGCGCCGAACCGGACCATGTGGACAAGCTGGACAGAAAGCCCGCCATAGGTTTCTGAATCACGCCAAGGGTTTCCCTGAATCCATCCACCAGGAGGCCTAATACTCCGCCCCCCGCTTGTACCAGCAGCACAGATAGTTCATCGTCCGCGTTGACTGTATGTTGAGCGGTAATTCCCAGCAGGCCGTTGAGAGCTTTCAAGGGAACGACGCGTCCACGCAAAACCGCTGTCATGCTCTGCTTGATTCGATGAATGGAATGTCTGGGAACCCGCACGGTTTCTATGACATGGTCCATGGGGACGCCAAAGAGTTGGCCGTCGGACTCAACGACCATGACCTGAGTCACGGCCATCGAGAGCGGCAGCGAGATGCGGATCGACGTGCCCTTGCCCAGTTCACTCTCAACGATGACCGAGCCGTTGAGCTTTTCGACCGCCGTTCGCACCACGTCCATGCCTACGCCGCGGCCCGATAAGTCTGAAACCACTGCCGCCGTTGACAGGCCGGCAGCAAAGATCAGGTTAACGGCCGAGCGGTCGTCCATTCGCTCCAGAGCCGCTTCGTCGATCAGTCCCTTCTCGTAAGCTTTGCGCTTGATCACCGACGGATCAATGCCCTTGCCGTCATCGACGATCTCGATGATCACGCGGTCGGCTTGCTGCGCGGCGCGAATGGTTAATGTGCCGGTCTCTGGCTTTCCTGCCGCCCGCCTGACTTCAGGAGTTTCCAACCCGTGATCGAGGCTGTTGCGTACGATGTGAATGAGCGGATCGGCCAGCGCCTCGATGATGTTCTTGTCGGCCTCGGTCTGCTCGCCTTCGAGCACGAGTTGTACTTCCTTGCCCAGTTTGTGGCTGATGTCGCGCACCAGTCGCGGGAACCGCTGGAAGACAATCGAAACGGCCATCATCCTCACCTGCATAATCGCATCCTGCATTTCGTCAGCGATGCGATTGATGACCGAATACTGGCCCTTGATTTCACGCGAAAGCTCGCGCACGCCGTACTGCGCCTCGGGTCGCTGAGCCAGATAAGGCAGCGCGTTCTTCTCGACTACCAGTTCGCCGATTAAATTCATGAGCCGGTCGATCTTGGCCTGATCGACCTTGAGGCTGCGCGGACCGGTCTGGTTGTCTTCGACGCGTCGGCCAAACTTGACTCCATCGTCGGCGGTTGGCCTGGAAGTGGCGGATGCAGCGGTTTCCTCTTCAACGTTAGTCCGGCTTCCGTTCGCAGCGGACTGCGGAACATGTTTCGCAGTGAACTGGCTCTGATGAGCATTCAGCCATTCGAGCAGCGGAAGACCACTGGCAGTATCAAGGGCTGCCGCAAGCGAGGCTTCAATCTGACCTTCGGCTTCGGCATTGTCCACGGACTTTGCAAGATTCTTAAGCACCGCCGCAACCGCTTTGAGCCTTCCGAAGAGCCAGGCGGGATGATCGTCCGAGGCGAGAATCTGCTGTTGTGCCGTCACAATCCGTGTGAGCGCGGCTGCTTCTTCGATGGATCCCGGACTTCTCTCTGGCTCGGAAACCGGTGATCCGGGAACAAGATCATTTTCAATTCCGGCTCTGTTCTCTGGCTCGCATTCAGAAATCGCCAGCCACAATGGATCGACAGCGACGATCTCAACCTGATCCGGCACATAACGAAAGTATTCGACCAACTCTTCGTGAAAGGCTGCGGTGAGCAGATGAAACTTGAGCGAACACCTATAAGTGTCCAACTCGACAAGAGGCGGCAGAGGTTCAGACGGTAGAACCCTTCCCCAGAGCAGACCCGGTGTCTGGCGGGTACGATGAAATGGATCGTCGCCCTGAAAAAAACACTCTGGAACAGGCTGATAGACAATCCAATGAAACTTCTCCCCATCGCCGCACCGGCGGAAGGCTTCGAGGCGCAGTGCTTCGGGAACCTCACTGAGCGACGGTATTCCGGTGAGCGTGGCTGCGGTTGATTTCGCGGTGACGGAAGTCGATCCGGCAGGACCGGATTGAGCGGAGTCCGGGAACTCTGCCATCAGCGCTCGCAACGACTCAGCCAGATGTGCGGAATCGGCTGCGTGGGAAGCATCGATGCACCCTTTGCACTCGATTTCATTCGAGAGCAGGCCGACAAAATCCATTGCGTCGAGCAGACGATCCGCCAACTCCCGCGAGAACGTCATCTCACCGTTTCTGACTTTTCCAAGCAGGTCTTCGCCGGCATGGAGCACGCGGGTCATCTCAGGGAATGTGAACAGGCCGCTGTTGCCCTTCAGGGTATGTACAGACCGGAAGAGGTCGTCGATCACGCGCCGGTCGTTGGGTGCGTCTTCCAGTTGCATCAGCTTTTGGCCGATGCTTTCCAGAAGTTCGCGGGATTCAGTGAGGAACTGCTCCAGCAATGGATTCCTGGGCGAGGCACTCATTGGACTGCCTCCCCGAGCATCAGACGCGTGTACGTCAACAATTGCGCTGGCTGCACCGGCTTGATGAGATAACCATTGGCGCCCGCCCGGTGCGCTGCCGCCTCATCGTCCGGCGCAGCTTCGGTTGAGACCATGATGGCTGGCTGTTGTGGAATCTCTTGCCGGCGCAGTTCACTCAAAAAGCCATAGCCGTTCAGCTTGGGCATATTCACATCCACGACATACAGATCGAATGGCGCTTCAAGGGCCTTTTCCAGCGCCTCGATTCCGTTCATCGCCTCTTCGACCGTATAGCCGGCGGACTCCAATATGCCGCGATGATACATACGCACGGTGGCTGCATCATCGACAATCAGAATGCGTTTCACAATCACGCCTTCATTTACCATCAGGCCGTCCATTATTTGGCCTCCAGACTCTTGCGATAGACAATCGCATCGGGAAATTTGCGCACCTCGAACAAGGACGAAATGCGACTCATGGATTCCGAGTGGCCCAGGCAAAGATAGCCGCCCGGATTCAGTGCTTCGTAGAAAGTATCGGACGCCGTCTTGCGCGATGCGTCGTCGAAATAGATGAGAAGATTGCGGCAGAAAATCACGTCGAAGTTGCGATAATTGAGCGTGTCGGCCGGCTCTGCGAGATTGACACGCGTGAACTCGACCGCCTGCCTCAGATCGTCGCAGAGCTGATACTCGTCGCCCACGCTCTTGAAATACTTCTTCAACCAAGGCTCGGGAAGATATTGTACCGAGCGAGCGGAGTAGCGTCCGGAGCGAGCGCGGCGCAGAATGCTCGTGTCAATGTCGGACGAGATAATCTCCACATCCCACTCTTGAATGCCTGCCCAGGTTTCCAGCAGATACATGGCCACCGAATACGGTTCCTCGCCGCTCGACGACGGAATGCACCATATGCGGATCGCATCCGCGCCGACTCTACGATGAACAATCTGCGGAAGAATGGATTCGACCAGGCACTTGAATTGGTATTCCTCGCGCAGAAAGTAGGTTTCATTCACCGTCATGACATTGGTGAGCTGCTGCAATTCTTCGCCTGAAGCCTGAAAGCGCAGCAGGGTAAAGTAACCGCGAAATGTACCCGTGCCGGTGGCCTCGATACGCTCAACCAGCCGCTTATCCACAAAGTAGCGTTTGGATGTTTCGAAGCTGATGCCCGTGCGGCGATAGAAGAACTCCTTGAACTTCAAGAAGTCCTCGTTGGTGATGGTCGCGGATTCTGGCTGGGACGCGTATGTGCTCATCAGCGGGTCAGATTTCTCGTATGCGTTTCAGAGCCAGATCGGCGGCAAACTGGATGTAGGGTTCGTGGGCAAAGCGGGTCTTGAGACGGAACAGCGGATCCATGGATGCCTTGGCGCCCACTTCGCAGAGCAGATCTACTGCCGTGGCGCAAACGTTCACGTGCGCGTCATGCTCGATCACTTCGATCAACCATTGCTCCACGTCCGGATGGCGCTCGGAATTGAGGATATTGACGACGAAGATACGCACGTCCGGATCGGGATCGGCCAGCAGGGAGCGCAGGATTGGCGCTACTTCGTCGCCCAGTTGTTTGAAGGCCTCTATGACATCGTTGCGCAGCGCAGCATCTTCACTGCGCAAGCACTCGGCCAGACCGCTGCCTATCGATGGGTCGTGCAGCCGCAGCAGCGTATTCAGGATTGCTTCACGCACGGCGGTGTTTTCCTCGCGCTTCAAGCGGTTCACCAGCGCCGTTGCCGCATCGTGGCAGGAGGTTATCTGTTGTGCAGCGTGGCGGCGCACCGTTGCATCTGAATCCTCAAGTGCCGCTATCAGTTCTTCGCAACTCCGCTGCTCTTTCGGCTCGACATTGACCGCAGTTCCAACTGCCTTCCCTTTGACGAGTGCCATCGTTCTTTCCTTACCGGCCAGCCCAGGTTGATAACTGCGAGGCCACTCTTTCCACCGCCAACACCAGGCTTGCTCCGCCCTTGGCGACCAGCTCCGCCGGCATTCCGTAGACCACGGCCGACTCTTCCGATTCGGCAATGGTGCGGCCGCCCCGCTTCTTGATCTCCGCAAACGCATCGGACCCGTCGTAGCCCATGCCGGTCAACAGCACTGCTGTGACCCGCTTGGGATCGTAGTGTTCCAATACCGACCGGCCCAGCAACTCGACCGAAGGGTGCCATAGATACTGCGAGTTCTCCGGCATGGGTAGAACAGTCAGCCTGCCCGCTCGGTTAGCCAGCACCATATCCGCCCCGCCCCTGGCGATGTAAATCTTGCCCGCTTCAACCGGCAGCGCACTGCCTGCCTCGACCACCTGCAACGCGCAACACTGATTCAGCCGCTCGGCAAAGGCCCTGGTGAACGCCGCCGGCATATGCTGCGCCACCAGCACCGGCCAGGGAAAATCAGCCTGCAATCCCGACAGCACAATCTCCAGCGCCCGCGGCCCGCCCGTGGATGCGCCCACCACTAACAAGCCATCGCCCGCGCCGCGCCGCGCGGTCAATGCGGAAGACGCGGCGGCAACCTTCTTGCGCTCCTCCTGCATTCGCCTGGCAATCGTCGCGGCGATCGATGCCTTGCCTCTGGGCCGGGAGCGAGCGGCGCTGCGCACCTTTGCCACCAGCTCCTCGGTGATCCGGTCAATCGAGAGCGAGATTGTGCCTCCGGGCTTGGCAATGTAATCCACCGCCCCCAGATTCAGCGCCTCGAAGGTGGCCAGCGCCCCTTCGTTGGTTAGCGAGGAGACCATCACCACGGCTACCGGCCGCTCGGCCATGATGAGGGAAAGCGCGGTCAATCCGTCCATCTCCGGCATGTTGATGTCTAAAGTGACAACATCCGGCTGGAAATCCCGGTTTTCCCTCACCGCCTCATCGCCGTTTCTGGCCGGGCGGACCTCGAAATCCCCCTCGGCCTGAAACAGGTTCATCAGCTGCCGCCGCATCAAGGCGGAGTCATCAACAATGAGCAGTTTGATCATCGATTCGCTCCGCTGGTTTATCCCGCAACCGCGGCCAACGCCACCAGTTCCTGCCTGCCCATCAAGTGAGGCGGATCGAGCAGCTGCACCATCCGCTTCTGCTTTTCGAGATTGGCCATGCGGCTCAGCAACAGGCTTTGTTCACTCGACAGTTGCGGCGCCGGTTCAATGGCCGACTTGGGAATCTTCAGAACCTCGGCCACCTGATCGACGATGAAGCCGGTGCGCACATCGGATATGAGAAAGACCATGATCCGCTGGCGATCGGTGCGCTCCACCTGCTTGAGGCCCATCCGAAGTCGAAGATCAATTACCGGCAGCACGGTTCCGCGCAGGTTGATGACTCCCTCGACGAACGATGGCGCCTTGGGAACCCGGACCAGTTCTTCCGGCACACGCACAATCTCCTGCACACTGGCGATCGGTGCGCCGAACTCTTCCTTGTCCAGGCGAAAGATGACTACCTGCTCGTCATCGTCCAGGTTATCGTCTACCGTTTTGGCTTCAGTGCTGCTCTCCAGTTCGTTGTCTTTCACGGTATTCAGTGCCTCCTTGATTGCAGACTGGATCGCAGAGTGATCGAAGAGATTGCGCGCGGTCATGATCGAGACCAGGCGTTTTCCATTGTCCAAACGGCAGATTGCAGTAACCTCGGCCAGATTTCCCTCGCGGGCCAACAGAGCTGGCAGCGCATCCACTCCAGACTTCGAGACCCGGAGCACCTCGCTGACCGCATCTACCACTACGCCCACCGAGACGCCATTCAGCGTCAGCACCACAATGCGGCTTTTCTCGTCCAGGTCGCTGTCCGGCAGACCGAAGATGCGGCGAAGCCTGACCAACGGCAGCAGACGGCTGCGCAGCGTCATCACTCCCAGCACGTGCGATTCCGAATGGGGCACATGAATTACCGCCTCCGGCACCTGCACAATCTCCTGCACGTCCTCGATGGCGATGGCATACTCCTGGCCCTCTACGTTAAAGCTGACCAGTTGCAGTTCATCGCTGGAATCCTCTTCTTCGCTCTGCACCTGAGCCTGCGCGGCGCTGGCCACCGCTGTATTTTTGGTGATCGCCGCGATCTGCGAGAACTCCCGCTGGATGAGTTTGGCAAAGTCGAGCACCATGATCATCGCGTGGCCGCCCGCATCCTTGATGAGGCCGGAAAGCACCTCGGTATTCACCGTGGTGCTGATAGACCCTACATCTTCGATGTGGCCGGCATCGACGCCCATCACGCTCGAAACCCGGTCCACCACAAAGCCCAGCGGTTGACCGACATCGATCACCAGCGCGCGCGTCGCGTCGTCATGCTCCAATTCAGGAAAGCCGAAAAGACGGCGCAGGGAAATGATGGGCAAAACCTTACCGCGCAGATTCGCCAGTCCCTCCAGGGCTGCGGGGGCCAGCGGCACTCGCACCACCTGAGGCACCCGAATGATTTCCTTGACCGGCGACATATCGGCCGCGAAGACCTCGTCACCTGAGAGAAACGTAACAAACTGTTGCGTTCCCTGTTGAGTTGTGGAGGCGCGCCCGCTTTCGCCACGATCCGCGCGGGGCGCCTCATCTGGTTGTTGGTCAGGAGCGCGCTCGTCGAGGACAGGTTCCTCAAGAAGCGCCACACCCGCATCCTGCTTCGATATTCTTTTTGTCATGGCGTCCCCCTACGCGGCGCTTTGCAGTTCGTCCGCCAGGGAAGCAATCTCTTCGATGGCTGCTGACAGGTCTTCCGCGCCCTTCGATTGCTGCTGCGCGGCGCCCGATGCTTCAGTGGCTGCCTTGTCGGCCTCGGTTGCAGCAGCGGAGATTTGCTCGATGCCCTTCTTGACCTGAGCAATGGCAGCGGCAATCTCGTCCGACGCAGCGAGTATCTCCGCCGTGCCCTTTTCCACCACCAGGATGTCGCTCTCGATGGAAACCAGATCGTTGGTCGTGGCCTTGGCCTTCTCCACTTCGGATACAGCCGAGATGACAATCTCGTTCAGGTCACGGCCCACCACGCCGATCTGATCCTGCACCGCCTTCACCAGGTCCTTGATCCGGTCGGCATTCTCCGATGAATCGTGGGCCAGGTTGCGAATATCGGTGGCAACAACCACAAAGCCCTTGCCGAATTCTCCGGCCCGCGCTGCTTCGATCGCGCCGTTCACGGCCAGCATATTGGTTTGGATTGAAACTGTACTGATAGCTTCGACGATCTTGTCGATGCGCCGCGAGACAAGCTCCAGATCATTCATCGCCTTGATGCTGACGCGAGAGGCTTCGGCGGATGTGGAGACTCCGGTGATCAGAGCATTGATCGCGGTCTTGTTTTCCGTCAGCAGATTCTTGATGGCTACTACCTTTTCCGCACTGACGGTCGCGCGTTTCTGGGCAACATCCAGCCCCTTTTCAATCTGATTGGTGGCCGCCGCGGACTCCTCAGAAGCTGAAGACTGCACTTCTGCGCCTTTGCGAATCTGCCCCAGCGCGGTCATGATCTGCGCGCTCGAACGGTTGATCTCCTGCACGGCTGAAGACAGTTCCTCAGAAGCGGAAGCCACCTGCTCGGCGCTCTTGGCCACGTCAGTCGAGTTCTTCAGATCCTCGGCCAGCTCCGACAAGGCCTGCGCCGCTTGCTCGCATTCGGCCAGAGCCTGGGTCTGCTCGGCTACTGTCTTCGCGGATTCTTCAGCAGCAGCGGACTGCTCCTCGGCCGCGGCGGCGATGCTCTGCGAACCCTTCAACGCCTGTTGGGATGCAACGTTCGACTGTCCTGCGTTGGTGGCAATCTCCGAAATGCCCTTGACGATTTCTATCGCGTCGAGACGAATCTGTTCAAGTTGCGCGGTAATTATTTTGCCCTTCGCAACTTCTTCCTCAATGCTCTTGGCCGAGGTGTTGATGCCATCGGCGATTGACTTTACGTCCTTCTGAATCTGCCCCACCAACTCCTGAATCAGTTTGGCGCTCTTCTCCGAGGTCTCGGCCAGCGTCCGAACTTCATCGGCCACCACCGCGAAGCCCTTGCCGTGCTTACCGGCGCGCGCTGCTTCAATGGCGGCGTTCAAGGCCAGCAGGTTGGTCTGGTCGGCGATGCGCGCCACGGCCTTGACGATGTCGCCGATATTGGCGGCCTGTTTCTCCAACTCCGAAACCATGCGTACGGAATCCAACTGCCGCTGCGCCGCCACGCCAACATTGGCGATCAGTCCAGCAACGTCGGCGCTGGTGCGAACGATCAAAGTCTGGCAAGCCTCGCCCTTGCCGCGGCTCGCTTCGGCGTTCTGCAACTGCCGGGTGAGTGAAACGCCGACTTGCGTGAAGGCCGACAGCGACTCCTGCGCCGCGCTCGATGCCTCTTCAGCGCCGGATGCGATCTGGTCGCTGGCACGCTTCAGTTCTTCTGCCGCGGATGATGCCTCGGCGATCCCGGAAGCCAGTTGGCTGGTTGCGGTGGCGATTCGCTCGGCGGCCTGTTGCTGTTTGGCGAGCGTCCTGGCCTTTTTGCGCTGTGCTTCCGCCTCGCGGGCGGTTACTGCCGAGAGCTTTCCTTCAGAGACAGAAGTTGCCTGTACGGCAGCCTTCTTGACGAGTGCCATGGGTCCTATCCTTTCGTGCTGCCATTCCAGAATCGAGTCTCTTGATTTTCTTGGTCTGGAATCCGCGGAGCAGTGAGAAGTGCGTGGAGCGTGCGCAGGCGCGGAAGAGATGCGCCCGATGGGTAACAGTCCCATTAGCGGCCCAAGGCTCGGCTTTCACAACCAGAAATCGGTTAAATTCCGCTCATAAACTATCCTTTCCTCCAATTCAGGAGGTCGAACCAAATCAGGACACTTGTTGCGGGATTGCGTATCGGTTGTCACCGAGATGTCTGGAAACCGGATGGAGTAATTGATCAGTTGCATACTTCTATAGAGCGCCGAGGTGGCTGCCGGCACCTGCCCGGTCATTGGTCCGAATCCAGACCGACAGGAAATCCAGAAGGCGAGAACTTATGCTGACCATTGCCAAGGAATGTCTAACCGGCCTCCGGGTGTCTTAATTCCCCAAGAGGCTCCTTCAAATCAGTAAATAGGGCTTGCGTAAGGACAGGAAATGGAAACATGCCAGGGTCCGGGAAGGTTTCTGGCAGTCTTTTGATTGCCCAATCTCAAGGCTTGGCAGTTCGCTGCGCCTGGTCCTTTTGACGATAGTGATTATAATTTGCAGAATAGACGGATATATGAATAGAATTAGCAAGGAGTGAACAATTTCATCAGCGGCAGATTATTCTGGAAACACCAAAAGTGAGCATAATCTCCAAAATCATCTGTAGGTGACTATATTTTGCGAATCGTTAGCGATTTCAACGGAAGAAGACTTCCCGAAGCTGGTTCTCTGGCTGGCTATGCTGCGCTGATGGATCGATATGCTCTCCGTTTGCCGCTGCCTCCGAGACTGGCTGCCATCGCGACACGGCACCATCCGGTTTCGACGGAACAATGGTTGCTCCTGACGCCCGCTCACTGTCCTGACGATTCCCTGGCCGGACAACTTGAATTCGCGCTCAAGTGGGAAGGTGTCGATCTAGGCGTTTTGGCCCAACTATTTCGTGCAGTTCCATCGCAAGAAATCGCGCAGGCGGTTTCCTCCAAACCAACCGGAATTTATAGCCGAAAACTCTGGTTTCTTTATGAGTGGCTGACGGGATTTGAATTGGACGTCCCCCTTCCAGGGAAGGTGCGAGCTGTTACGGTCGTCGATCCAGAACAGCAATTCGCCCTGGTAAAGGGCAGGATGTCCTCCCGTCATCGAGTCATCGATAACCTGCCTGGCACCAGAGCATTCTGCCCGATGGTGAGAAAGACATCCGCGCTCTCTGCGTATGCAAGCAAGGGGCTTGACCAACAGGCGCGGTCTATCGTCGCGAGTACCCATGCAGACGTCATGACCCGCGCGGCAGCTTTTCTTCTGCTGAGTGATAGCAAGTCCTCGTTTTGGATTGAAGGGGAACGGCCTTCGGTGCAACGTACTGCCCGCTGGGGACGCGCCATTCGCGAAGCCGGGACGAGCGCACTTAGCCTATCGGAACTGGAGCGGTTGCAAAAGATTGTTATTGGCGACGACAGGTTTGTCCGGCTTGGACTGCGGACCGAGGGCGGCTTCGTTGGGATGCACGACCGGCAGAGCCAGGAGCCACTTCCGGACCACATCAGTGCGCGGCCCCAGGATCTCCGCGAGCTGATCGAAGGAGTTGTTGCGTATGACGCCCACGCAAGAGGTGGGGGTGTCGATCCAGTTGTTGCCGCTGCCTCTGCCGCCTTTGGCTTTGTGTACATCCACCCATTTGTGGACGGTAATGGGCGCCTGCATCGATGGTTGATTCACCATGTACTCACCGCCGCAGGGTATAACCCGCCAGGGGTGGTTTTTCCGATCAGTGCAGCAATCCTAAGGGAAATCGCGACCTATCGAGGTGTGCTCGAATCCTATTCAAAACCTCTGCTGGATTTCATTGAATGGAAGCCAACGCTGGACGGAAATGTAGATGTGCTGAATGAGACGGCCGACTATTACCGCTACTTCGATGCCACGGCCCATACAGAATTTCTGTATCGCTGCGTTCAACAGACGGTCGAGCGCGATCTTCCCGAAGAAGTTGCGTATCTTCAGGGCTAC
>Ga0302320_10000588_pt1 | contig 86675 bp, 68 predicted proteins | sample Bog_T0_3_FD_202130 | JGI IMG/M metagenome (GOLD analysis project Ga0302320, IMG submission 202130) | Peat permafrost microbial communities from Stordalen Mire near Abisko, Sweden - Bog_T0_3 | ecosystem: Environmental > Terrestrial > Soil > Wetlands > Peat | place: Sweden: Abisko, Stordalen Mire...
AGGGCATCATCCACCGCGACATCAAGCCGTCGAACATTCTCGTGTCATTGCATGACGGCGTGCCGGTGCCAAAAGTAATTGATTTCGGCATTGCGAAAGCGACGGAAGGCCGGCTGACGGACAACACCCTGTTCACTGCCGTCGAGCAATTTGTCGGCACGCCAGCCTACATGAGTCCCGAACAGGCGGACATCAGCGGGCTGGACGTGGATACGCGGAGCGATATTTATTCGCTCGGCGTTTTGCTTTACGAACTGCTCACGGGGCGGACGCCGTTCGACACCACTGTTCTGATGCAGTCGGGATTGGACGAAATGCGGCGGACCTTGCGCGAACAAGATCCGCAACTGCCCTCGACGATGATCACGTCGCTGCAACAAACGGAGTTGACGCTGACGGCTGGACAACGCCGCACGGAGCCGCCGAAACTGATTTCGCAAATCAAAGGCGACCTGGATTGGATCGTGATGAAGGCGCTGGAAAAAGATCGGAACCGCCGCTATGACACAGCCAACGGTTTGGCGCTGGACATCCAACGCTACATTGAAAGTGAACCGGTGCTGGCGCGTCCGCCCAGCCGAAGTTACCGGTTCAAAAAACTTGTGCGGCGAAATAAAATTGTTTTTGCCGCTGGCGGCGCGGTGGCGCTGGCATTGTTGATTGGTCTAGGCATGTCCACCTGGCTTTTTTTCCGTGAACGCGAGGCGCGTTTTCACGAGCGCGCCGCCCGCGAACGCGAGGCGCATTTGCTTGATCAGGCTGAAGACCGGGCTAAAATCGCGGAGGCCGTGATGTTCGTGAGCCAGAAAAAATATTCCGAGGCGGATGACCTGCTCAACACCGTAACATCATTTCCGGACCATCCGACGTTGGATTGCGTGGCGGTATTCCGGGCAATGGGCGAATGGCTGGCCCTGCAGGGGCACTGGCCGCAGGCGGCTGACCGCTACACGGAGCTGCTGAAGATCGACAAGTTGGACCCATCAACTCAGATTGCCTTGGACTGTCAGGCCAGTGGCATTGTTTTTGTCCAAGCCGGTTATCTTGAAAGGCTTGGCGATATCTGGCAATTTTCCGCAAGAGGATACACCAATACTCGGAAGCCCAGCTTTTTACTTGCCAGCTTGTTATTGCCCCTGAATAAAAACCAGATTGAAATGTTGAAGCCAACGGTCGTCGGTTTGGAAAAGCATGTTATGGACTTGTCCGAAAAAAAACGAAGCGATTGGTCGTTCTTGCCATATGCCCTCTGGGAATATCGCTGTGGCAATGACACAGTAGCGATTCAATGGTGCCAACGCGGCTTGGCAGAAAGGCGAACCTTACCCCCTTACGTCGCCATTCTCCATGTCATCTTGGCGATGGCCTATGACCAAAATGGCCAAAGCAGCGAGGCCTGCTCCGAACTAACGCAAGGCCGACAATTGATTGACGACAAATTCAAGAGCGGTCCGGACCAGGAACTGGCGGACGCCGAGGTTTGGCTCGACTGGGTTTTTGCCCGTCAGCTTTTGCAGCAAGCTTCGGCATTGATCAATTGCGATTCAGATAAATCTGCGACCGAATAGTTCCCCAATCGGGCGAGCCAAAACGCCCGCTTTTTACAGGCAAAACGTAAAATCGGATTTGGCTTTGAATGAATTTCTCATCCGTTTGAGGCGCGATTTCGATGCCTAAAAAAATTTTTATTTTTTTGAACCTTTTTGGCCGCCGTTTCCCGCGTGTGTAGATAGAACCAAAATAATGTTTAGCCAATGCCATCATTCCGTGCCGACGCGGGCAAATTCTGTGAATGCCTTTTCGGCGGTAGATTTTACCGTTCCGCGACTGTTTTGACCCGCATTTGAATCGTTAAAACCTCTCAAACAACAACCCACAAGCCCAAGCCCCATGAAAAGAAACACATTAATTCAAATCACCTGCCTGCTCCTTCTGGCCGGCGGATTAAATCTCAGAGCCGCCAGCGGTACTTGGACCAATGACGCCAGCGGCAGCTGGAGCGGCACCGCCAACTGGCTCAATGGCGTCGTGGCCGACGCCTCGGGGTCCACCGCCGATTTCAGCACAATCAATCTCACCGCCAACCGCACCGTCACCTTGGATGCGGCGCACACGCTGACGACATTAAAGTTTGGGGACATTTTGCCGGATTCCAACTGGACGCTTTCCGGCGCGAACACGCTAACGCTCGCCGGCACAACGCCGACAATCAATGTGCTCAATCAAAGCACCACCATTAGTTCCGTGATTGCCGGGACCGTCGGCTTGACCAAAGCCGGTTTAGGTTCACTAACGCTTGGTGGCGCGACGGACACATTCACCGGCGGACTCAAGCACAACGCCGGGACGCTGACGTTGGATTACAACGCCAGCGGGTCACCTTCGAGCACGTTGGTGCCTTCGCAAGCGCTGACACTGGGCGGCGGCGCGTTGAACATTAACGGCAATGCCGGAACGGCGACCAGCCAGACTTTTGCGGGCGCGACTTTCAATGCAGGAGCTTCGGCGATCAGCGCCGCTCCGGCTTCCGGGGCGAACAACCCCACGCTGACACTCGGCGCGTGGACGTCGGTCATCGGCGGGGCAGTCATGTTGAACGGCCCGGCCACGACCACTTACAGCGGTGGCAACAGTGTCACCCCGACATCCGTTTCCGCGACGGCAACCATCACGACTACAACTGCGGGTCTCGGGAGTTTGGGTCTGGTTCAAATCGTCGCGGATGGAGCAAACGCCGCCAATTCAGGTCCGTATGCCACGGTGGGTCTTTATGACTGGGCGTCAACTGATCTGGCTGCCGGCACCGCTGGAACTTCCCCCTACACCATCATTGGTGGTAGTCAAGTAACGGGTTTCTATACGAGCACCTTTGGGGCTAACGCGGATGTTCCGGCGGCAGGTATTGTCCTTGGCAGCGGCACGCAATATGGTGGTTCACTGCGTTTCAACACGCCGTCGGCAACCGCCTTTACGCCAACTTTTGTTAGCAATCCAAGTAGTGACAATGTTCAATGTCAGGGCATCTTGGTCACGCCCAATATGGGGGCGCAAAATGTTGGCATCAGCGGCACCACTTGGTCGCCGTATTATGGCACCACTGGCGGTAAGGCCAATGCGATACAAGTCTGGCAGAACAATACGCTGGGTTTTTTCTTTTTTGCGGCTGGTTATTACAATGGACGCAGCGGGGCTTCGATTAACAGCTTGGTGCAAAATGGTTCCGGCACGGTTGTCTATTCCGGGGCTAACACCCAGACCGGTCCGACATATCTGAACGGCGGTTATTCGGTTATTGGTTTGAATTCGCATTTTGGTGCCCCGGCAACCGCCGCTGCGGTATATCTGAACGGTGGCACGGTGGTGGCCAGCAACACTTTGGCGTTGGACAATGGCGGCGGATTAAATCCCCGGCCGATCACGTTGCTTGGCAACGGCGGCGGTCTGGCGGCGGTGGCGGGCACCACTTTGACGGTGGATGGTCAGATCGGAAGTGCGGCAAACACCGGCCCGTTGGTTATCGGCATTCCGGCCTCGGCAGCCAACGGCTATGTGGCTGGTTTGCTGCCCGGCACCGGCACCGGCACCGCGAATACGACGCCCGTTTTTGGCACCGGCACAGTGCTGCTCAATTACGCCAGCGGAACGGCTGGCAACTCACAATACGGCGGAACTCTTATCACCGGTGGTGCCACCTTAGACATCAATTCCCAATATGATTTAGGTGGGGCCGACCAAGGGCCAACCATCTTCAACGGAGGAACATTGCAATACACCGCAACGTTGGCGACCGGCACGGCCGGAACGGCTTTGGACATCAGCGGTCAGCCAGTCACGCTGGCCGGCAATGCGACGATTGATGTCAATGGACACGCCGTGACCTACGCCAACGCAATCGGCAACGGCGGGAGTGGCGCGTTGACCGTGGCCAGCACGTTGCCAAATGGTATTTTGACTTTGGCGGGAGCGAATAATTATTCCGGCGGCACCACCATCAGCAGCGGCACGTTGCGCATCAACAATACCACCGGTTCCGGCACCGGTTCCGGCATCGTCAACATCGCCAGCGGCGGCACGCTCGGCGGTATTGGCACCATCAGCGGCGCAGTCACAAACTTGAGCGGCGGTCATCTGGCTCCCGGCAATGGCGGCTTGGGAACAAACACCGTTGCTGCGCTGACGATGAGTTCCGGCTCACTTTATGATTTTGAATTCAGCGGCACGGCGAATGATCAAACCGTGGTCAGCACCTCGGGCGGTTTGACAGTCAACGGTGGCGCGTTCAACCTGTATCAGCCCGGCGGCACGGTCGCCTACACGACGACCGGCACTTACAATTTGATTCAATACACTGGCGCGATTGGCGGCACCGGATTGGACAGCAGTTGGACGACCGCGAGCGCGGGCAATCCGCACATCGCCAATCCGCAGGCGGGTCTGGCCTACGCGTTCGGCACGAGCGGCGGATTTTTGACGTTGACCATTTCCACTGCGGGAGTCGTGGGCGTTTGGAACAACGATGCGGACGGTAATTGGACGGACGGCACCAAGTGGAGCAGCAATCCAAACGTGCCCCATTCGGCGGGCGACGCGGCGACGTTCGGCGTCGGCTCGGCCTTGCGGACGGTCACTCTCAATGCAAACGAAACGGTCGGTGGCCTGTTCTTTACTAACGCCAATTCGTTCGTGATTGCCAATGCCGGTAACACCTTGACGCTCGACAACAGCGGCGGCGGCGTAAATGTCAATGTGAGTGCTGGCGTGACCAACGCGCTTCAAACTTCCGTGGCGTTAAAGGACAACGCGCAAATCACCGTGAGCGCCGGAAATTCCTTGGCGATTTCGGGAATTGTTTCCAATGGCCCCAGCGTCACAAAAACGCTCGCTATCAACGGCGCGGGAACAAACATTCTTTCAGCTGCGAACACTTACGGCCCGGCAGCGGGCAGCACCGGCACGACCTTGAGCGGCGGCGGCATTTTGCAGGTGGCCAACAACTCCGCGCTCGGCGCGGGTGATTTGAGCGTCACCGCGAACGGCACGTTGCAAGCGGGTGCGCCGGGTTTGAATGTCGCGAACAACATAGGGGTTGGCGTGGGCGTGACGGCCACGGTTGATAACAACGGCAACGCACTTTCACTCGGCGGCGTCATCAGCGGCAGCGGCGCGTTGACCAAAGTCGGCAACGGCACGCTGGCACTCGGCGGAAATAATACCTACTCCGGCAACACGACGGTCAACGCCGGCACGTTGAGCATTTCATCCGCCGCGAATGTGGCGAGCACGCCAAGCATCATTTTGAACGGCGGCGATCTGCTGGGCAATGGCAGTTTCACCTTGCCCAACAACATCGGCATCGGTCTCGTGACCGGCAGCGCGAACACGACGGCTTTGATTGATGCGGCGGGCACCTTCACCGTCAATGGCACTATTGCCTCCGCCGGAAACTTCGGCCTCAATTCGCTCACCGTGAACAGCCTCGGCGGCAGCGGGACGTTGATTCTTGGCGGCGCGAACACCTTCAACGGTTTGACTTCAATTTCCAATGGCGTTCTGCAAGTTGCGAACCCGCTGGCATTGCAGAATAGCACTTTGGAATACGACGCGGGCCTGTTGCTCTTTGATTCGAGCATCACGGCGGCAACGTTCGGTGGCTTGAGCGGCACCAATGCGGCCGGCATCGGCCTGACGAACTTGTCGGGTGCGCCGTTGACCTTGACGGTGGGCAATAATAATTCCACCACGACTTACACCAGCACCTTGTTGGGCAGTGGATCACTGATCAAAGCGGGAACGGGAACGCAGACGATCGGTTCTGGCACCAGTGGTGGTGCGATCTACACCGGCGTTACCACGGTCAACAATGGCACATTGAGACTGGGCGGCGTCAGCAGCCTTACGTCCGCCGGCAATCTGACGATCAGTGGCACCGCCGGCCCGGCTAATTTGATTCTGGCGGATGCGGCGGCGGTGTCGGTGGGTGGCATGGTGCAAGTGCTTTATGACGGCGGCGCCGGCACGCCGAGTGTCTGCTCGTTGTTGGTCACCAATAATGCCATCTTGACGGCAGGTTCACTCAGCTATGGCAATGGATCGCGCCTGGCCAACCTCACTTCTGTCACGGTGCAGGGCAACGGCGTGCTCTCCATTACCAACGCCTTTGATTTAAACGGCAACATCGGAAGCACGGCCCAGACCACCTTGGCCAACGTGAATGGCGGAACCTTGGCCGTGGGCAATTTTCTGGATAGCGCTGCCGGAGCCACGCATCAGGCGCAGATCAATTTCAACGGCGGGGTGTTGCAGGCGAACGCCAGCGACCCGATCAGTGGCCCGACCACCACCTTCCTGCCGGCCTTCACGGGATTGACGGTGTATGTGAACGCGGGTGCCGGTGCGCTGATCAATCCCAACGGTTACAACATCACCATCGCCGCCCCCATCACCCATGGCAACGGCACGCCGGACGGCGGCCTGACCGTAATCGGAGCTGGCACGCTGACGTTGAACGGCGCGAACACCTACACCGGCAACACCACCGTCACCAACGGCACGCTGGCGCTGGGCGGGTCCGGCTCGATTGCGACCAGCCCGCGGATTATTGTCGGCGGGGGCGCGACCTTCGACGTTTCCGCGCTCGGCGGATTTGTGCTCGGCTCCAGCCAGACCTTGAGCAACAGCTCCTCGACCGCCACGCTCAATGGAAACATCAACACCGCCAACGGCAAGGTCGCGCTCACCTACGCGGCCGGCACGCCGTCGTTCAGCGTGACCAACGGCACGTTGACCGTGCCTGCCACCACTACCTTCAAGGTCAACAACACCGGCACGGCGTTGGCGATCGGCAGTTACAAACTCATCTCGACCAATTTGAATGGTTCTGGACTCGTCACTGCGAGCACCTTGCCGGCGGTCACCGTCGGCGGCAACGGCGTGGCCGGCGGCGCGGGCACACCTGCGTTGCAGGTCAATAACAGCGAGCTGTATCTCGTCGTGCCTTCGGGCGTGAATACCAATCCGACGAACCTCACGGCCACGGTGACGGGCAGCACGTTGTCGCTGACCTGGCCGCCGGATCATCTGGGCTGGACGTTGCAGACGAACGCGGCGGACTTGGCCAACACCAATGATTGGTTCCCGTATCCTGGATCAGCGTCCGTCACGAACGTGAACATCACGATTGACCCGACGCAGACGAACGTGTTCTTCCGCATGGTTTATCCGTGAAGATGTGAACGGGTTGTGGGACTCGTTCGGGGCAATGCGGGGTGCCGGCAGTGGGTTCCGGCACCCCGCAATTATTTTTACATTTAAATTATTTTAAGTTTTCAACCGGTTATATGAATGAACGAATCGAGAAATTAACCAGTCAGCCAAGCGCCGCCCGCGGCCGCGTGGCCTTCACCTTGATTGAACTATTGGTCGTCATCGCCATCATTGCCATTCTGGCCGCCATGCTCTTGCCGGCCCTGGCCCAGTCGAAGCAGAAGGCTCTAAGGATCAAATGCGTCTCGAACCTTCATCAGGTGGGGTTGGTAATGTCAATGTATCTCAACGACAATCAAGACACTTTTCCCTACTCAGGAAATTCCTGGCCCACGGCACAATTGGTGGATGTTCTAAACCTAATGAACCCCTACATCAGCACGAACAACAAGTCCTTCTTTCCTTGTCCATCCGATGTCGGGCTGGGATGGAATTATGAATTTGTGTTGACGGTTAAGCCGGCAGGAATCACCACCAACCAACTCCTGTTTCCCTGTTCCTATGGGTATTATGTGGATTTTTATAATCCGCCCAAACCCCATAAAATGTCGGCCGTAACTCATCCGACGCAAAAAACCATCATGCCGTGTTTTGCCGTCAGTGTTCCCGGTGTCTTTTTTAATGTGGATTTGAACCCGCCGGCGGACAGCGCCCACGGCAAGGGAATGGATTTTCTGTTTGTGGACGGTCACGCCCAGTTCGCCCTGTTCACGCAATTGAATCATGGCGGAGCCGCGGGCGGATATAATTACGACACGGTGGGATTGGGAAACATAGACATGCCATAAGGTGAATATAAACTCCAATGTCCGATTTTTAACTCACTTCGCGATGACAGGTGTGGCCGCATGCGCGCGCGCGGACGATCCGGTTCCCGAAACCGCTGTTCCATCCGTATTTGACGAAACCAGTCTAGGCCGGCTTGGACCAAGCCGATGATTTCATACGGCGGCGGCAACATGGGCAACCGAAGTGAACAACGTCAAATCCTAAAATTCCGGAGAATTATTATAAAGCGCATGAAATTGTGGATGGTCGGCTGCCTTTTCGTTGGCACTATGTTCATCTTGTGTCGGGCGCTTCCGGTTTGTGCGGAGACCAACGGCGTGGCGGCAACCCCGCAAATGGGCTGGAGCACCTGGAGTTTTTTGCGCAAGTCTCCCACCGAAGCGGCGGTGGAAGCGCAGGCACTGGCCATGCATAACAGCGGATTGCAAAGCCATGGCTTTGTCTATGTCAATCTGGATGATTTCTACTATTATAACCCATCCACCACGGTGGATGCCTATGGGCGCTGGGCGGTGAGTTCAAGCGCTTTTCCAGATGGCATCGCCGCCGTGGCCGCCTATGTGCATAGTCTGGGTTTGAAATTCGGCATCTATGTGACCGCAGGAATTCCCGTGGCCGCTTATAATCAGAATACGCCAATTCTGGGAACAACGAATCATGCACAGGACATCGTCACCAGCACATCCTCGTTTGAGGTAAATTACAACTTCACCCACTGCATGTATCACATTGATTATACCAGGCCGGGCGCGCAGGCCTTTGTCAATTCGTGGGCGAATCTCTACGCTTCCTGGGGTGTTGACTATCTCAATATTGATGGGGTCGGCGATTCGGACATTGATGATATAGAAGCCTGGTCTCAGGCATTGGTTCAAACTGGCCGTCCGATTCATTTTGAACTGTCAAATAATCTGGACGTGAACAATGGAAGCCTCTGGCGACAATATGTGAACGGGTGGCGCATTGATGGCGACATTGAATGTTATTGCAGCAGCACCAGTTATCCGCTTACCAGTTGGGCCAATGTTATGACCCGGTTCACCGACGCACCCAAATGGACGCAGTTTGGCGGTTCCGGCGGATGGAATGACCTGGATTCGATCGAAATCGGCAATGGCACCAATGACGGCCTTACCACGATCCAGAAGCAGGCCGCGCTGACGCTTTGGAGCATTTGCTGCGCGCCCTTGATTCTGGGAACCGATCTGACCCAGTTGAACACCAATGACTTGCCGTTGATCTTCAATAACAATGTGCTGCAAGTGGACCAAGCTGGCTCGGTTGGCGCACCGTTGACCTATAATACGACCACTCAAGTCTGGCGAGCCGCCGAAGCAGACGGCAGTTATGCGGTGGCTTTCTTTAATCTGGGTTCGTCCGCCGAGAATGTCAGCGTGACTTGGTCTCAACTTGGATTCACCAATGCCGCTGAAGTCCAGGATTTGTGGGCGGGCACAGATTTAGGTGGCCAGACCAGCGGTTATGGTGCCAGTGTTTCGGCAAATGGTGCCACGTTCTACCGAGTCGCGCCGGTGTTTCCAGCCTTCCGGTATCTGGCCAACACCACGGCGAATGTGATCGGCGGTGGTGCGTATCTGACGAACTCGACCGAACTTTCCGGTGGCTTAAAGGCTGTTTATGTCGGCTTGGGCGGAACAGTAACGTTCAACAATGTCATGGCTCCAACTGCCGGCACCTACAATGTGACTTTTCTTTATGAAAATGGCGATGCCACCAGCCGCAACGCCAACCTCAGCATCAACGGCGGCAGCGCCATCCCGGTGGCGTTTGGCCCCAGCGGCTCCTTTACCACGCTGGCTTCGCAAACGATTGCCGTGTCACTGCAATCAGGAAGCAACAGCATCGCTATTTCCAATCCGACGGCGTATGCGCCGGATTTTGATTCCTTGGTTGTTCAAAGTGAGGTGACGGTTACTCCGTCAATTCCCACTGGCGTTACGGTTGCGGGCGGACTCTCACAGGCGACCCTTTTCTGGCTGGTGAGCGGCGGTGCCAGCGGATACCAGGTCAAGTTTGGCACGGCCAGCGGGAACTACACGGCCACGAATACAACGGCAACCGCCGGCCTGACGGTCGCTGGTTTGACCAACGGAATGGTATATTATTTTGCCGTCACCGCCACCAATTCGGCGGGTACCAGCTCCAACTCTATGGAAGTCAGCGCCTTGGTCGGTTCGCCGGCCGCGCCGACTAACTTGGTGGCAGCCGCCGGCAATGCACAGGTTGCCTTGCAATGGAGTCCAAGTTTTGGCGCGACTAGTTACAATCTGAAACGATCAACTACCAGTGGCGGTAGTTACACCGTTATCGTTAGCCAGGCCGGAACAAGTTACACTGATGTTTTGGTGACTAATGGGACAACCTATTACTATGTCGTGTCCGCGTTGAACGGCAGCGCCGAGGGTAGTAACTCCACACAGGTCAGCGTTGTTCCGGTTCTCACCAATGGAACTTACAAGGTTGTCAATCAACTCAGCGGTCTGGCGCTGGATGATCCGAATGGCGGTGGTACCGGCACCGGTGCTGACCAGCAACCTTACAGCGGAACCAATCAACAGTGGACGATAGCTTCCGTCGGCGGCGCAAATTACAAAATTATTGCCGCCAATGGTTACGCTTTGTCCGGACCAACGGCCAGCACGCAACTCACATTGAGCAGTTACACGGGCACCGCCAACCAGCTTTGGACTTTTCAAGCCAGCGGCCCGGCTTTCATATTGCACAACGTCGGCAGCGGGCAGGTCATGGACGATTACAATAACGGCACCACCGCTGGAACCATCGTTGACCAATGGGTGGCCAACGGCGGCATCAACCAAAATTGGTTGGTGACGCCCGCAGGTGCGAGCGCGTTCTTGACTTGGAAAGGCGATGGCGTGACGAACAATTGGGATGTTCAGACTACTACGAATTGGATCAACGCCGGGAATCCCGATGTGTTTTATCAGGGCGAGCTGGTTACATTCGACGACACCGGCTCCAACACGCCGCCAATCAATCTGGCGACCGTGCTGTCACCGGGCGGCGTGACGGTCAATGCGACGCAGAATTACACTTTTAACGGCGGTGGACAATTAAGTGGAGGGATGATTTTGATCAAGAGCGGCACGGGGACACTGTTTTTACAGACGACTAATACCTTCAGTGGCAGCACTACCATCAACGCCGGCACACTGAAGATCAGCGGCACGGGCCAGTTGAACAGCGGCGTATATGCCGGCACCATCACCGACAACGGCATATTGGACTACGCCAGTTCCGCGAGCCAGACGCTGTCGGCTGCCGTCACGGGCACGGGCGGGCTGACCGTGGACAATGGTTCAATGACGCTTTCCGCCACCGAGGCTTATACCGGTCCGACGGTGGTGAATGGCGGCACACTTGGATTGAACGCCGGCAATAACCCCAACAGCGGTCTTTATAAGAGCAGCGGTTTGACCATCAACAGTGGTGGCACGGTGTTGATTGATTTTGACAACAGTCTCGCCGGTTCCACGAGCACCCTTGGTGATTGCCCGGTCACCATCAACGCTGGCGGCTTGCTTACTGGCACGGCTGCCAACTACTCGCCTAATAACGGCGGGGGCACCTCATCGCACATCCGTGGGGTATTGACGTTGAATGGCGGCACTTTGGCCAATGGCGGCACCGGGACTGGTTCCTATATTGCAAAATGGGGCACTTGGAATTTGGATGATGGCGTGGCGGTTGGTGTTCCGACCCCTTCCGCGACCACTTCTACGATCAGCGCCATTGGCGTGATGCTCACCCAGGCCACCGCGACCACCTTCAACGTTGCCAGCGGCTCGACTTCCAGCGGTATTGATTTGAATGTCACCGGCACGCTCATCGCCACCTCCGGCGGTAGCGGAGCCCCGACCATTACGCCCTTAATCAAGACCGGAAACGGCACTATGTCGTTGAGTGGTGCCAACACCTACACCAGCGCCACCACGGTCAGCGCAGGGACATTGATGGCAGGAGCAAATGCGCCCAGCGGATCCGCAGGAGCTTTTGGCAATGCCACTTCAGCCATCACGGTGGGAAATGCAAACACCACGGTCAACAACTCCAGCCCGTCATTGCTGATCAATGGCGCGTTCACGGTTGGCCGCGCCGTCACGGTGGCCAACCAAGGAACGGCCGGCACTTACAGCATTGGCGGCAGCCTGGACACAAACGCGACCTTTGCCGGAGTCATCACGGTCAACGAACCGTTGACGATTGTGCAGGCGATCAACGCCACTTCCAATGCGCTGACCATCAGCGGCGGCATCGTCTCTTCCAACGGTTTGCAGGTGCTGACTTTTGCCGGGCCGGGCAATGTGAACGTCAACACGTCGGCTATTGCCAATGGCAGCGGCCAGATGGCGGTCAATGTCAGCGGTGGCAAGGTGAACCTCACAGCCGCCAACACTTACACCGGCACTACCGCCGTGAGCAACGGAACCCTGCTGGTCAACGGTTCGTTAGTGGCCGGCAGCGTGGTTACAATTGGCGCCGGAGGAATGTTGGGGGGCAATGGAACCATCAATGGTCCGGCGACGGTTCAAAGCGGCGGCACGCTCTCGCCCGGCGGTTCGTTGAGCACGCTGACCTTCAATTCCTCGCTAACATTGAACGCCGGCTCCACGAGCTTTTTTGAGATCAGCAAATCACCGGTCACCAACGACGTCGCCAAAGTTTCCACCGCCCTGACCTGCGGCGGCACGCTCATCGTCACGAACATTGGCTCAACGGCGCTGACCAACGGCGACAGCTTTCACCTGTTCAGCGCCACCACAAACTACGGTGCCTTCGCCCATGTGCTGCTGCCGCCTTTGCCGGCGGGGCTGGCTTGGAACACGAGCGCGCTTAATGCCGCCGGCACCTTGTCGGTTATGGTTGCTCCCCACCCGGTCATCAGTTCAGTTTCGATTTCCGGCGGCGGCCTGATCTTCAATGGCAATTCCGGCGCGGGCTATGGTAATTTTTATGTGCTGGGTTCGACCAACCTTGCGGCGCCAGTTTCCAACTGGATGCGGATTTTGACGAATCAATTTGATGCGGGCGGCGGTTTTAATTTTACCAATGCGATGAACGGAAATTTGCCGTGTGGTTTTTATTTGCTGCAACTACCATAGCTTTCATGGGCTTACGGACCATTCAGAAATATCTGCTCAAGCTGGCACTGGCATTGTGCCTGGTTGGCAGGCTCGCCGCGGATGAACTGCCCGCGCCGCTCACGCCTGCGTCGCCGCCCACGCCGCGCATCAATGGCCCCAACGTGTTTGGCGTGCGGCCCGGTTCGGAATTTCTCTATACCATTCCCGCCACCGGCGACCGACCGATGACGTTCAGCGCCGACAACCTGCCGGCGGGGCTGAAACTGGACGCCCGCAACGGACGCATCACCGGCGAAATGAAAGGCAAAGGAATTTATCCCATCGTGCTGCACGCCACGAATGCGCTTGGCTCGGCGCAAAAAAAATTCCGCATCGTCTGCGGCGGCCAGATCGCGCTGACCCCGCCGATGGGCTGGAACAGTTGGAACTGCTGGGCGGACTCGGTTGACCAGGAAAAAGTTTTGCGCTCGGCGCGCGCCTTGGTTGCTTCCGGCCTCATCAACCACGGCTGGACTTACGTCAACATTGATGATTCATGGCAGGGCCGGCGCGGCGGTGTTTTCAACGCGATTCAGCCAAACGAAAAATTTCCGGACATGAAATCACTGTGCAACCAGATCCATGACCTTGGACTAAAGGCCGGGATTTATTCGACTCCGTGGATCACCTCCTATGCGAAATATGTTGGCGGATCGAGCGACGATCCGTCCGGCGCCTGGTCGAAAGCCCGGGCCAGCACCGAGTTCTGGCATTTCGGCAAAAACTATTTCGCCGAAAACGATGCGAAACAATTTGCCGATTGGGGAATTGATTATCTGAAATTTGACTGGAACCCGGTTGATGTGCCGCACACGGCTGAAATGTCCGGCGCGTTGCGAAAAACCAGACGCGACATTGTTTTCAGCCTGTCCAACAGTGCCCCGTTTCATCACGCCGCCGACTGGGCACGGCTGGCCAATTCCTGGCGCACGACGTCGGATATTTTTGACGGCTGGAATGAAAATCCCCGGGCGGGTTACAACTACGGCGTTTCGGAAATCGCCTTTTCACAAGACCCGTGGGCGGGTTACGCAGGACCGGGACATTGGAACGACCCGGACATGCTGGTGGTGGGTCACGTCGGCTGGGGTGCCAGCCTGCACACGACCCGCCTGACGCCGGACGAACAATACTCGCACGTCAGCATGTGGTGCCTGCTCTCCGCGCCGCTGTTGATTGGTTGTGATTTGGAGCAGCTCGACCCTTTCACCATCGGCCTGTTGAGCAACGATGAGGTGCTGGCGCTGGATCAGGACGCGCTGGGAAGACAGGCCGTCCGGGTCGCGACGCTCGGCGCGGTGGATGTCTTCGCGAAGGAAATGGAGGACGGTTCCAAGGCGTTGGGATTTTTCAATCGCGGCGAAGACGTTGCAAAAATCAATTTCAACAAATTAAATTACATCGGACTTTCAGGCGTTTGGCACGTCCGCGACCTATGGCGGCAGGCAGATTTGCCCGATGTTAAAAATGCGCTCAAGCTGGCCATTCAACCACACGGTGTGGTTCTGCTTAAAATGAGTCCGGCGACCAGCTGATGGATGGATGGATAGATTTTTGAAGTCCGGGCGGATTTGCCGCAGGCGGGTTTGATGGTGTCCCTTTACAACGCCGCTCTAACCTTTTTTCAAGGATCTTGACTCGTTGCTGACCTTGTTTAGGGTAATATACCTGTTACAACAAAAGCAGGGCGAACTGCGCACTAATGATGTCGTCTATTTGTCTCTATCGCGCCGCCATGAATGACTGTTTTCCAAGCACTAACAGAATTTGCTTTAGCCTTGCTGCTAGATCGGCTTGGGCCAGCCGGTTTCATGTGTCCCGCAATCCGTTTAAGACGTTTCAAATGCCTTAAATACTCGATTTCTTTTCGTCTGGGACATTTCTCCAAGTGAGACGCTATCGCCCTTACTGGCTTTAGCGATCTTGATTTCTGCGCCGCGGCTGACGGCGCAGACGAATGCGCCGCCCAGTTGGCGTTGATTGCAGAATCGGCGGATGCGTCCGCCGCCTTGGATGTTTTGACGGCCCGGCTTTCCAGCAGTCAACAGCTTCAGTTGCTCGAACGGAACGAGATTGAAAAGATTTATCGCGAGCAGAGCTTGTCGGCGGGCAACCCGGACTACCTGAAACTCGGCCAGATACTGTGTGCGGACGGATTGCTGCTGCTAGGGACGGTCACGGAAGGCAAGAACTAATTTTTAAATGTCCGCCTGATTGCGGTGAAACCGGGGGTCGTGCTGATGGCGGAAAAGTTTTCCTGGCCGGTGGCGGATTTGACGGAATGGTCGTCGGCGTTAGCGGGTCATTTGAACTCATTGCTGCCCAAACTGACGGTGCTGGGCAAAGGTGCGATTCCGATTTCGGTGGTCAATCTCCGTTCGGCGATTTCAACCTCTGACGCAGTTGAAACGGAGCGGCAACTGAAAGATGTGTCCCCAGACGAGCATTGATTTGTTCAGAGTGGTCGGACTGAATGGGTTGCCGGGCAATCGTCAGTGAGTGTCGAATTAGGCCGTATGATTGGCGGTACGTGGCAGAAACCGTTTGAACGCCGTATAATCAGTTTCAAAACGGCGGCGGCCCGCTTGGTTGCATGCCCTTACCCTCATAAGACGCATCCTTCCCGCTGGTGGCCGGGTTGCTTGTATTCGTCCCCTCTTTAATCTCCTTGGTTTGCAAATTTTGATATTGCGATTCGCTGGTGGGAAAAAAGGTCGCACAGCCAGAACATGCCAATAACGAGGAAAAACAAACCAAGGCCAGACAACCTCTCCACCACCAAGAATGTGAAATTGCATTGATTGGATCCACCTTAGCGGCGTCTGAGCAAATCGAAAACATAATATCTGCCGTAAAACATGGCTTTTCTGAACGCTGATCGCAATGGGGTAAAACCCTGATATGATTCTTCACCTGACATTTCACCTGACGGGCAGCCGTATCGCGAGTTCACCCGGCGCGGTCCGGGTCCGACTGGCCATCGGGGCCGGCGAAGGATTGAATCAAATTGTCAGCCGACCCGCAAAAAGCAGCTTGACATACATTGTTTCACAATGTATCGTGTCGCTATGATAAGCAAAGGGCTCGTGGCCGCCTCCACCGAACCGTTGATTTTATCGCTCCTGGCCGGGGGCGAGAGCTATGGCTATGCGCTGACCCAAGAGGTGAAGCGGCTGTCCGGGGACAAGATTGAATGGACGGACGGGATGCTCTACCCCGTGCTGCACCGGATGGAACACCGCGGCCTGATCAAATCACGCTGGGGCGAAAGCGAGACCGGGCGCAAGCGGAAATATTACTCGCTCAAAAAGGGCGGCAAAAAGGCGATGGCCACCCACCACGAACAATGGTCACTGGTTCATTCCGTCTTGGCCGGATTAAAAAAGGAGCAATATGTTTGACCTGGAACAATCCATCGCGGTCTGGCGGAAGCAAATGCTCGCCGCCGGCATCCAATCCCCGGTGCCGTTGGCGGAACTGGAAGTTCACCTGCGCGAGGAAATCGAACGGCAGGTGAAATCGGGATTGGGCAGACAAAACGCCTTTGAAATGGCCGCCGAAAAAATTGGCCGGCCCCGCGAACTGAAAACTGAATTCAGGAAAATTTCAGTTCCAGTGGTAATCCGGATCGTCAAACTGGCGGGGATTGCTTGCGGCGTGGTCGGGTCGCTTTTGTTGCTGTGGACTGTCTATGTCAGCCTGTTCATCCGCGAAGCGAATTGGGGCGTCCGAATCTTCGGTTTGCTTGCCCTCGCCGCCATCATTTTAAGCTGGCGGCACGGCGGCAGATTCCTGCCGGCCATTCGCCGCCCGCAGGTTCGGGCGGCAGTCGGCCTCGCAGCTTGCGTGGCCGGGGTTGGCGGAACCCTGGTGTTTATTGGTCGGGTTCTTCCGGGCTTGTTTGTCTTTTCGGACGGTGCCGGTTTTTCCCTAAACCGACTCCTCGTTGCATTCGTCATCGCCTGGACGGTGATGGCGATTCTGGGAGTGTTCGCTTGCCAACTCGAAGAAGCCGGTCAAAAAGGAGGTTTATATGTTTAACCTGGAACAATCCATCGCGGACTGGCGGAAGCAAAATGCTCGCCGCCGGCATCCAAACGCCCATACCGCTGGAGGAATTGGAAAGTCATCTGCGCGAGGACGTGAAACTACGGGTGCGGTCAGGCTTGAACGAACAGCAGGCTTTCACCGTGTCCGTTGCGCGAATTGGCGAAGCCGCCCGGATCAAGCAGGAGTTCAAAAAAATCCCGTCGAACGGGAAAACGGTTGCGCGCACCATTTCCATGCTCATGGCGCTCTTCGTGACGGTGCTGGGCGGCGCGATGGTGCTGCCAGCGCTCGGTCAGTGGCGCGATCGGGGAGTGCTGCACCCTGGGCCGCTGCTGACGGGCGGCGCGTTGGCTTTCATGGCGTTTTGCGCGGTGAATTACGGCGTCAGAACCCATCGGGGGACAAAAGGACGAAAATGGATCAGCGTCTTTGTGATGGCCGCCGGTAGTTTTTATGTGGTGCCGCTCGTCCAGGCATTTTTCATTCGGAAGACCGATTTGACCGGGTGGATCGTCTGCGCCGTCCTCGCCGCTGGTTCCATTTTGTTTTATGGCAGGTGTCTGTATCGCCTCTGGCATCCAAGACGGGCCTAAAGGGATCAGTCCGTGAATCTATTCCCGTGTTTACCACCGCCGCCGCTACCGCCAACATCATCGGGCAATCCGCTGCCGACTTGAAATCGGCAATCGAAGAGACGAATCACTTCTGTAAAAGCGCATTGAACTTGTCCGGTTTATGAGAGTTCCAAGTTCCAAAAACTGTGAACATGGACATTGCGCACCCTTTTGGCGGGTGCAAAAACCGTGCTTTAATGCCAGCGTAACCGGCGGTTAAAAATTAGTTAAGCTTCATTGATCGAAGTTTCGTTGCCGGCCCGGCCGCGCGATCTGGGCTCCGCCATGATGCCACGCGGATTCAGTCGCCGTCCGCATGTAGCTGGAGCCAATGCCGGGTGCCTTGGCGATTTCACTGAACTCCGCGTGCGAATACAGCTCCATCAAGGGGCGATTGGCAGGTTTTTGTTTCACAACATTTCCGTATCAGTAGCACGCGTGTGCGGTCGCTTGTTGCGTTGCTCCAATTCCGGTCTGCTGCTGCAACGGCGAGCGATCTGGTTTTCAAGGGACTGGTGCCACGTTCCAAACTCTTCAACACACATTTGAAAGCGGCAAAGATTGTGACAGTGGATTTACAAAACCGCGTGGCAGATTTTCATTCACTGCGGCATATAGCTCTTCAGAAATGGTGCGCGATACAGGGTTCGAACCTGTGACCCCTACCGTGTCAAGGTAGTGCTCTACCACTGAGCTAACCGCGCGTTCCAACGGGAGGCCATTCTCAATTTTCCGCCGCCGTTTGGCAAGTCCGAACTGGCGCGCGCGCGGCGGAAAATCTGATTTTGCACTTTGAAGTCGAGGCGTTGAATTGTTACGTTGCCGCCATGTCACGAAAGGACTCTGATTCGCACCACGGCTTTGACGACGTCATTGGCGTCGCGCTGCTCGCCGTGGCGTTGTTGTTGTTTGTTTCGCAATGGTCGTTTCACAGCGGCGACATTTCGTTCCTGACCACGCGCGTCAACAAGCCGGCGGAAAACTGGATCGGGCCGCTGGGCGCTTATCTGGCGTGGGGTTCGTTCCTGCCTTTCGGACTGGTCGGCTATTTGCTGCCGTTTCTGTTCGCGCTGTTCGGCGTGGCGCACCTGCTGGATTTTTTGAGCTATCTGCGCGAGCGCTTGCGCTGGTCGCTGCTATGGGCAGCCATATTGCTGCTCGCGCTCACCGGTCTGCTTTACATGATGGACAACGCGGGGCTGCTCGGCAGAGTCCACGAAAATATCGGCTCGCAAAGTGCGGGCGGCTGGCTCGGCTATGTCACTTACGGGCAGTACGGGCAGACGGAGCATTACGACTACGGCTTCTCTCTGCTCGGCAATCTTGGAGCGACGATCATTTACGCGACGCTGGCCTTGATCAGCCTGCTGTTCCTCACCAACTTCCGCCTCGGCCAATGGATTCAGGGTTTCATTGACAAGGGACCGGGCAAGGTCGGTTCCAAGCCCTCCGAGGAAACCGCGCTCGAACAGCGCGCCCGCGACCTCGAAAAGCAGGCGAAGAAATTGCAGCAGGAAGTCGCGCGTTCCGGACTCGGCGCGGACGGCCAACCCGTTCCGGAACCGACCGTACGCGATTTGAGCGTGCCGGAAAACAAGGCGCGCTTCCGCAAAACCACTTTGCCGGAAATGAAAACCACCGGGCCGGTTGCGCCGCCGGACGAAGGCGAAGTGATTCCCGCGAAGGAAATCGCCGCCGCGACGACCGGGGAAATTCTCGGCAATAATTCCGACGAAACGAAAATTGAAACAACGGTTGCCGAAAAAATTGACGAGCCAAAAGCCGAAGCGGAAATTAAAATCACCGGCCTCGCGCCCGTCAGACCGAAACCGAAAAAGCCTAAGCCGATCACCGTCGCATCCACGCCGCTCATTGGCAATTACCAGTTGCCGTCCCTGAATTTTCTCCAGCACCCGGACATGACCGTCAAGCCGACCGAGTCAAAGGAAGAATTGATGGCCAACGCGCGGCTCATGCAGCAAACGCTCGCGCAATTCGAGATCGAAGTATCGCTCGGCGACATCACCAAAGGCCCGACCATCACGCGCTACGAATTGCATCCCGCGCCCGGCGTGAAGCTGGAAAAAATCGCCGCGCTCTCCAACAACATCGCCGCCGCGCTCAAGGCCGAACGCATCAACATCCTTGCGCCCGTGCCCGGAAAAAGTTCCGTCGGCATTGAAGTTCCGAACCTCGTGAAAACCAAGGTCATCATGCGTGACCTGCTCGAATCCGACGAATGGCGCAATACCAAGGCGCGCATTCCGCTCGCGCTTGGCAAGGACGTTTACGGCCATCCGATCATCGCCGACCTCGGCGACATGCCGCACTTGCTCATCGCCGGCAGCACGGGCTCGGGCAAATCCGTCTGCATCAATGCCATCATCGCGTCGCTGCTTTACAAATTTTCACCGGATCAACTGCGCTTCGTGATGATTGATCCGAAGGTTGTGGAGCTTCAGCAATACAATGCCCTGCCCCACCTCGTCGTGCCGGTTGTGACCGATCCAAAAAAAGTTTTGCTCGCGTTGCGCTGGGTTGTGAATGAAATGGAAAAACGCTACCAGATTTTTGCGCGCGTCGGCGTCCGCAACATCAAGTCCTTCAACGAACGTCCAAAAAACAAACCCATTCCGTCGGCGGAACCGGAGCTGCCGCTCATGGCGAAAAAGGAAAAAGTCGAGCCGGGCGCGGAGGGTTTTGCCGTGGAAGTGGACGATCAAATCGTCGTGCCGCGCGAGGAAGACATCGTCATTCCCGAAAAACTTTCGTACATCGTCGTCATCATTGACGAGTTGGCGGACTTGATGCTGGTCGCGCCTGCCGACGTGGAAATGGCCATCGCGCGCATCACGCAAATGGCACGCGCGGCGGGCATCCATTGCATCGTCGCCACGCAACGCCCGTCGGTGGATGTCATCACGGGTGTCATCAAATCCAACATCCCGGCGCGCATCGCGTTTCAGGTCGCCGCCGCCGTGGACTCGCGGACGATTCTTGACGGCCAGGGCGCGAACAAACTGCTCGGCAAGGGCGACATGCTTTATCTCCCGCCCGGCTCCGGGAAATTGATCCGGGCGCAGGGCGCGCTCATCACCGATCAGGAGATTGAGGGCGTCGTGAACTTCATCGCCCTGCAGGGCAAGCCGAGTTACGAAATGGAAATCCACAAGCAACTTTCCAAACCCGTGGCCAGCTACGGAGATGAAAGCGGCATTGATGAAGATGAGGAGCTGGTCCAGCAATGCATCGAAGTCATTCGCAGCGAACAGAAGGCGAGCGTCTCGCTGTTGCAACGCCGCCTGCGCCTCGGCTACACGCGCGCCGCGCGCATCATGGACGAATTGGAAAATCGCGGCATCGTCGGCCCCGGCAAAGGTGCCGAGCCGCGCGACATCCTGATTGACCTCGACGGCGGCGGCGCGGATGGCGGTGAACAAAGCGCGGTGTGAAAAACTTTTTGACGGAATAAGCGGAATTTTTAGAGTCAAAAATTTCCGATTCTGGATTTTGTCAATTCAGTGGATTCTGTCTAAAAAATCCGGCTGGCCGGCCTTTCAATTTTCCAAGATTGCCAATTCCGCGCCAATCGCGCTAAATGAAGCAAATGTCAACGGTTGCCGAACAACTCCGCGCGGCGCGCGAGGCGAAAAAAATCACAGTACAGCAGGTCGCCGACGCGACGAAAATCCGCACCGACCACGTCCGCGCGCTCGACGAGGGAAATTTCAGCGTGTTTTCCGCGCCGATTTACATCCGCGGCTCGGTGAAAAATTACGCGGCGCTGCTCAAGCTGGACGTGCCGCAAATCATGGCCGCGCTCGACGCAGAATTGAAGGGCACGCAAAAATTCAGCGAACCGCCGCCGCTGGTCGAGCAGCAGAAAAAATTGATGGATCATCTAACGCTGCTGCTGGCCAAGGTCAACTGGCGGGCTGGCGCGGCGGTGGTCGCGTTGCTGGCCGTGGTGCTGGTGGCGGCGGTGGTCGTGTTTGCGTGGCGGCATTCAAATAAGCGCGACCCGCTGTCCAACTTGCCGCCCGCCCGATATGAGCCGACCAGTTCCGGCGACACGCTGCCGCTGCCGAAAAAGTGAATTAATTTCCGATTTGCGGTGTCCGCGCGAGTTGTAAAATGCCAGCCGGTTCGTAAATGGCAACTGCCTACATGTCGTTCAAGTAAAGCGCGCGGTTGCGCCAGAGATAAATCGCGCCGGAAACGGCCGTCATCAGGACCGCGAGCCACAGCATGATCTCCGCAAAGACCGGTGCCCAGGGTGTGAACAGCCTTTGCAGTTCCACCGGCCATTCCGCGCAGGCGTCCAGCAGCAGCAGCGCATTGATGGCCACAATTTGCGTGATGGTCTTGTGCTTGCCGAATTTCTCCGCCGCCAGCACGATGTTTTTCGACGCCGCGAGCAGCCGCAACCCGGTGATGGCCAGTTCGCGCGCGACGATGATGATGACCATCCACGCCGCCACTTTCACCGGTGCGTTGGCATTCAGGTGCGTGCTTTCAACGAGCGCGACGAGCGCGGAACAGGTCAGGATTTTGTCCGCCAGCGGATCCATCAGGATGCCGAAGTTGGTGATGAGGTTGCGCGACCGCGCGATGCGGCCGTCGAGAAAATCCGTCGCGCCCGCCAGCAGGAAAAGCAACAGCGCCAGCGTGTCGTTGTAGCGGAACGGAGAAAACAGCGCCCAGAGGAATAACACCGTCAACGCAAAACGCGAGACGGTCAGTTTGTTGGGCAAGTTCATTTTTCAAATTCATCCTCTTCATCATCCTGATTTTCATCCATACAGTTTGAGGATGAGAACGAGGACGAGGATGAGAATGAAATACAATTCACGCGCCGAACTTGTCGAACATCTTCGCGTTGGCCTGCATCTGGCGGATCAAAAATTTGGATTTGAACACGCCGAGCGAGCCGAGGTTCGCGCCGGTCTCGGTGAAGCGTTCCAGTTTGTCCGAGCCGCTCACCGCCGAATGCAGCAGCACCGGTTGCGGATGCCACGAATGTCCGTGCAGCGCGCACGGCGTCGAATGGTCGCCGGTCACGACCAGCACGTCCGGCTTCTTGCGCAGCAAAATCGGCAGCGCGGCGTCGAAATCTTCTATCGCCTTCATCTTCGCCAGAAAATTTCCGTCCTCGCCGTATTTGTCGGTGTATTTGTAGTGGATGAAAAAGAAATCGAAATTGTCGTATTCAATCAGATAGCGCTCGAATTGTTCCGCGATGGTCGCCGGCCCTTCGATTTTTTTCATGCCGACAAGTTGCGCGAGGCCTTTATACATCGGATAAACCGCGAGGCACGCGGGTTTTAATTTGTAGCGCTCCTCGAACAGCGGAATGTGCGGCTGATGCGCGATGCCGCGCATGAGAAAACCGTTCGCCGGATGTTCCTTCGCGATAACCGGCAGCGCGGCCTTGTAAAAATCCGCGATAAGCGCGGCCATTTTTTTCTGGCCGACGTTATTTTCGTCGCGCGGATGAACCGTTGGAACCGGAAAGCCTTCGCGGTTCGGATCGGCGTCCGTCAACGGCCCTTCCAAACCTTGTCCGCGAAAGATGACGACGAAACGATGTTCCTTGCCGGCTTTGATCAAAATTTCCGTGTCGCCAATTTTTTTAATTTTGGCAGAAAGCAGCGCAACCAGTTTTTCGCAAACTTCCGTCGCGATCCGTCCGGCGCGGCGGTCGGTGACAATTCCCTTCGCGTCGAGCGTGGCGAAATTCGCGCGCGCGCAAACATCACCCGGTTTCAATTCCACGCCGAGACCAAGCGCCTCGATAACGCCGCGACCGACTTGAAATTCCAGCGGGTCATAACCAAAAAGTCCGAGATGTCCCGGCCCACTGCCGGGCGTGATGCCAAGCGCGACGGGAATCATGCGGCCTTGCGCGGAATTTTTTGCGATCTTGTCGAGGTTCGGCGTCGTGGCGGCTTCGAGCGGCGTGAGATAATTTTGTTCCTGCGTCGCGATGTCGCCGAGGCCGTCGAGCACGACGAGCACGAGCTTGGCTTTTGTCTTGAGAGTCAGTTCGGAATATTGCGCGTCCAAATTCATGCGCCTAATTTGCGACGAAGTCGGCGCAAGCGCAATGCGATTCCAACTCTAGCGGCGTCACTTTGTCCATGCGCCGGTCGCAGACCGCCGCTACAATGAATTTATGGCATCATTGGTTCTACATGAATTTCATCACGGCCTGAATGCGCGGTTCGGAGAATTGAACGCCGCGGAAGTCGTTGCTGATTATGGCGGCTGGCTCGCCGAACACGCCGCGCTGCGCGAATCAGCGGGTGTGATTGATTTGAGTTTTCGCTCGCGCATCTGTTTGACCGGCGCGGATCGTGTGCGCTTTCTGCACGGGCAAGTCACGAACGACGTTAAAAAACTCCGCACGGGCGAAGGTTGTTACGCCGCCATTACCACGGCCAAAGGCAAAATGGAAAGCGACCTGAACATCTTTGCGCTGGCGGATGAATTGCTTTTGGACTTCGAGCCGGGATTGGAGGGAAAAGTTTCGCAGCGGCTGGAAAAATTCATCGTCGCCGATGATGTGCAGATCGTGGATGCCGCGCCGCATTACGGTTTGTTGAGCGTGCAAGGGCCAAAGGCGACCGATGTTGTTCGCGCCATTGATTTTTTTGCGGAAATTCCCACAGCGCAACTAGGCTCGATAAAAATCTCGGACGCCACGCTCGGAGAAATTTATCTCGCAAATAATCCGCGCCTCGGCGTGGACGGATTTGATCTGTTCGTCCCGAACAACTCCCTCGGCGCTGTTGCAGACAAATTGATCGCCGCCACTAAACAAATTGGCGGACGTGCCGTGGGCTGGACCGCATTTGAAACCGCGCGCATTGAGGCGGCCATTCCGCGATTTAACGCGGATATGGATGAGACGAACATCCCGCTGGAATGCGGCCTCGAAAGCCGCGCCATAAGCTACCAAAAAGGCTGCTACATAGGACAAGAAGTCATCAACCGCATCCACAGCGTCGGCCATGTCACGCGCGAACTGCGCGGGCTGCGGCTGGTGGATGATTTGAGAATTTTACCCGCGCGCGGCGATAAATTATTTTTCAACGGCAAAGAAATCGGCCAAGTGACCAGCGCGGTGAAATCGCCGACGCTCAACGCAAACATCGCGCTCGGCTATGTACGCCGCGAGGCGGATCAAATCGGAAATGAACTGCTGTTGCGGACGGCGGCGGGCGAAAGCACGGCGAATATTGTGGAGTTACCGTTTGTAAAATAACGGAATCACTTCAATGCCTTCGCCGCGATGTCGCAGCGGAATTGCGCGCCGCCGAAAGAAATTTTTTCAACCGCCGCATAAGCCGCCACCTGTGCGCTTTTCAAATCCTTCGCCCACGCCGTCACGCCAAGAACGCGTCCGCCGTTCGTGACGATTTCATTTCCGCTTTTGGCCGTGCCAGCGTGGAAAACTTTTACGTCCGGCAATTTCGCCGCATTTTTCAAACCGCGAATCATTTTTCCTTTCGCGTAATTTCCCGGATAACCGCCGCTGGCCATCACGACGCACACGCTCGCGGCGGCTTTCCATTTCAGTTCGATTTTGTCCAGCGTGCCGTCCACGCTCGCGTCGAGCAGTTCGACCAAATCATTTCCCAAGCGTGTCAGATAAACCTGCGTTTCGGGATCGCCGAAGCGCGCGTTGAACTCCAGAACGCGCGGGCCATCTTTTGTCAGCATCACGCCCGGGTACAAAATGCCGCAATATCTTATTTTCTCTTCCGCGCAGCCGCGCAGCCACGGATTCAAAATAACTTCGCCGACTTTTTTCAATTCCACGTCACTCAAAAAAGGCGTCGGTGAATACGTTCCCATGCCGCCGGTGTTCAAACCTTGGTCGCCGTCGAGGGCGCGTTTGTGGTCTTGCGACGTTGGAAAAAGTTTCGCCGTCTTGCCGTCGCAAATCGCGTGCAGGGATATTTCCACGCCTTCGAGAAATTCCTGGATGACAATGCTCGCGCCCGCCGCGCCAAAGTTTTTGGCGACGAGAATTTCTTCGATCGCCTTATTCGCCTCGATTTCATTGGCGCAAATTAAAACGCCTTTGCCGAGCGCCAGACCGTCGGCTTTCACCGCGCATTTGCCGTTGAGCGACGCGGCGAATTTTTTTGCGGCGGTTGCGTCGGAAAAAATTCCGGCGCGCGCCGTCGGGATGCCGTATTTATCCATGAACTGCTGCGAGAATACTTTGGATGATTCAAACTGCGCGGCTTTCTGGTTCGGCCCCCAAATCCGCAGCCCGTTTTTTTTGAACAAATCCACGATGCCGAGCGCAAGCGGGTTGTCCGGGCCGACGACAGTCAGTTCGATTTTCTTTTCGAGTGCTAATGCGAGCAGTTTTGGCAATTCGTCGGCGCTGATGTTGACGCACTCGACGAGCGTAGAATTTTTTATGAGGCGTTCCTGCGCGATCCCGGCGTTGCCGGGCGCGCAAAAGATGTTTTCCGCGTGCGGCGACTGCGCAAGTTTCCAAACCAGCGCGTGTTCGCGTCCGCCCGAACCGATGGTTAAAATTTTCATCCGCACAAATTGAATCAGGAAACCGGAAAATCAGGAAAATAATTTTTATGGGGCCGCTGGAGTAAATTTAAGCGGGTTGTGATTGATAATTTCCACCGATTGAATATTTGCTAGACTTTTCTTGCGCCCGAAATCCGGTCGGTCTTTTGGTTCGAGGTAAATGGGCGTATCTTTGCGCAACGGCAGAATTTCAAGCCGCAAATCGCCGGTGAAAATTTCCGGTGCGTAACGTTTCAAACCGAGGTCGAATGACCGTCCGGCGTAAAAATTATCGTCAATCAGTCTGCCGTTGAGCGTCAGCCGCGCGACATCGCCGAGGTAATGGATTCGCAGGATCGGATTCAAACCTAAATCAAGTTTCTCCGGCAATTTGATTGTCCAGACGGCAGCATTCGTGAAATCCGCGTCGGTCGGCGCGATGGCGATGGGCGACCTGCCGGTGCTGAATGGAATTACCCGCAGCGCGCCGGCAGGCCGGAGCAATTCTGTTTTGACTGCAATTACGGACAACTTTAGCTTTTTCTCGAAGACCGCACGGCCTGCATCATCTTTCCGCAACGCCAATGAATCCGCTTCGTTGAGCAAAACGATTCGGATTTCTCCTCCTGATTTTGTTTTCAATTTGATTGCCGCGTGACGGCCCGGTTTCACGTTTTCAAAATCGGCTCGCGCGGACGCTCGCCCCACCATGGTTTGCGGGTCAAAAACAAATTCCGCCTTCACGCCCGGAGTTTGCGCGAAGAAAATCATCAGCTCGTTGCCGTCGTCTGTTTTGCAAATCGGCTGTGCGGTGGCGTAAATTAATTTCGCGCCGCCGAGGTCGAGATTGAACGGCCAGAAGAAAAATTCGTCGGCCGGGATCGTCACGGGCTTTTTCGGAAAAATAAATTCGCCGCCTGGCAAATTCAATTTGAATTGGACATTTTTTTTTGCGGGCAGCGGCTGGAGGCGTTGATAATTGTTCACGAAAAAGTATCCGCTGTTGCCATCCGAACGCACGGCCCACCGCAACGTGGTGAAATCATTTTTGTTCGTGACGCGCAAGTCTGGCAGTGTCGTTGGCATTTGCGCGAGCGAACCGCCGAAGTCGTGGAGAAAAAAATGCAGCCGGCGCAGCCAATAATATTGCGGGTTAAGCTGGCCAAACTCGCCGATCGGCGCGTTAAAATCATACGATTTCACCGGCAGATCATTCGGGTAGTCAGTCGCGGACGATTCTTGGAGCGTGGATAATTTGCCTTCGGGATTCTGCCCGCCGTGATACATGTAATAACCCATCAGCGAACTTCCACTGCCGAGCTGGCAGAGCGCGACGGCCTCTACATCGCACGGATCGTAATTCATGCGGCGATGATAGGACGCGGGCATCCCGCCGCCGATTTTGCAGGTGAGATACGGATATTTTTCCGTGCCGGCGGTGTCGCCGGATTTGCGATCGCCCAAAGTGTCATTGCCCACGCCGGTGTCGGTGCGCGTGTGTTTGAAAATAAAATTCGCCCAACTGCCGCCATCCATCGGTTTCGTGTCGCGTTCCCAAAATCCATCCGCGTAAGCGCCAAACAGCGGCAGCAGTTCGCCGAGCGGCACCGGCGTGCGCATCGCCGGCCAGCCGGTCTTGATGTAAAGCGGCACGTCAATGCCGGATTCGATGGCGATTTTTTTCAGCGCAAATAAATAATTGGGCGAGCCGCCAAATTCGTTTTCCACCTGGATGCCGATGACCGGGCCGCCGTCTTTCCACAATTCGCCGGAAAGTTGTTGCGAAATTTGGCCGTAAAGAATTTTGACCGCCGAGAGAAAATTCGTATCCGTCGAGCGCAGCTTCCAATCCTTGCGTGCGACGACCCAGTCAGGAAAACCGCCGTTGCGGACTTCGCCGTGGCACCATGGGCCGCAGCGGACGATGACTTTCAAACCGAGTTCGTTGCAGGTCTGCAAAAACTTTTTTAAATCGCGCTGGCCGCTCCAATCCCACTGGCCTTCGATTTCCTCGTGATGGATCCAAAAAACGTAAGTCGCCACGATTTCCACGCCGCCGGCTTTCATCTTGAGCAGTTCTTCACGCCACTCGGCTGCCGGCACGCGCGAGTAGTGCATTTCGCCCATGACGGGAAATACCGGCTGACCGTCGAAGATCAGGCTGCGGCTGTTCACGGAAATTTAGTGACCGGCGGGATTTGTGGCCGTGCCGAATTTTAAATAGCCGGTTTCGGCGGGCAACGGAGTTTGGATGGTGGCTGTGAGTGGCGCGGCCTGGAGTGAAAGAAAATTTGCCAGAAGCACAAAAGTCGCGGCGAAAAACAAAAGTTTCATTAAATTCTGGAAAAGTTTTACGCACATTAAGCGGATTGCGCGGATCAAAACAAAGGAAAAAGCTGCAACCGCGCAAAAAAGGGCAACGAATCCGCAAAAAAAGTGTAGTGCGTGCCGAGAAAAAATTTACCGTTCAAGACGGCGGTGGATTAGTTTGATGTCAATGGGATGTTCACCCCATTGCGGTTGACTTTGGCAGTTGTGAAATTTACAACAAACCGTCCGTGCCGTTTGGACGGCAGAAAAAAATCAAACTTAAAATTGATACAACAACTTATTATCGCCGTGGTATAAAGATTATAAATATTTATGGATGTTCTCACTTTATCGCGCATCCAGTTCGGTGCGACCGTTGCCTTTCACTATATCTATCCGCCGTTGAGCATCGGGCTGGGCGTCATGCTCGTCATCATGGAGGCCGCGTGGCTTCGGACCAAAAATCCGATCTATCACCAGATGGCGCGCTATTGGACGAAAGTTTTCGCGCTGACTTTTGCCATCGGCGTGGCGACGGGCATCGTGATGGAGTTTGAATTTGGCACGAACTGGGCGACGTATTCAAAATTCGTCGGCGATGTTTTTGGCAGCGCGCTCGCGGCAGAGGGAATTTTCGCATTTTTTCTCGAATCCGGTTTTCTCGCGGTCTTGCTGTTCGGCTGGGACAAAGTCGGGCGCAAAATGCACTTTTTTTCGACGTGCATGGTTTGTCTCGGCGCGCATTTCAGCGCGGTGTGGATCGTCGTCGCGAACTCATGGATGCAGACGCCCGCCGGTTATCACATCGTCGGCGAAGGGATGCACGCGCGCGCGGAAGTCACCGATTTTTGGCAGGTGGTTTTTAATCCTTCGATGCTCGACCGTTTGTTCCATACGATTTGCGGCGCCTGGCAGGCGGGTGCATTTCTCGTCATCAGCGTGAGCGCGTGGTATGTGTTGAAAAATAAGTTCACGAATTTTGCGCGAGCGTCGCTGCGCATCAGTTTGAGCGTGGCATTGATCGCCTCGCTGTTGCAACTCGCCAGCGGCCATCACAGCGCGCAAGGCGTCGGGAAAAATCAACCGGCCAAGCTCGCGGCGTTTGAAGGACTCTACATCACGACTTCCAACGCTCCGCTCACCGCCGTCGGCTATGTGGACGAAAAAAATGAAAGAGTCGTCGGCATCCAGATTCCGTGGATGTTAAGCTTTCTCGCGCACAATGATTTTCATGAGCCCGTCACCGGGCTTGATGCGTTTGCGCCGCAGGACCGTCCGCCGGTGGCCGCGTCGTTTTTCTTTTTTCACGGCATGGTGATGGCAGGCATGGCGACTATTCTGATTTCCGCGCTCGGTTGTTTTTTTGCCTGGCGCAGAACGCTGTTTAAACAGCGATGGCTGCTGTGGGTTCTGGTTTTTTCCGTGCTCGGCCCGCAGATCGCCAACCAATTCGGCTGGTTCGCGGCGGAAGTCGGCCGCCAGCCGTGGCTCGTTTATGGCCTGATGCGCACGCCGGAAGGACTTTCCAAAGTGGTGCAAGCGAATGTCGTGCTCACGTCGTTGATTCTGTTCACGTTCATTTATTTTCTGCTGTTCGCGGTTTTCATTTATTTACTCAACGACAAAATCCAGCACGGCCCGCACGACGACGATTTGATCCCGTCGGGCAAATTGGTTTTGCCGGAACAATTGACCGAACATGAAAAAAAATTTTGTTGAATCGTTAAATCGTTACATTGTTGAATCGGCTCGCGTTCGTGCATACGTCACGATTCAACAATTTAACGATTCAATAAATCACGTTTTGAAAAAATGAATTTTGATCTGAATACAATCTGGTTTGTTTTAGTGGGCGTGCTCTTCACCGGCTACGCGATGCTCGACGGCTTTGACCTCGGCGTCGGCGCGCTGCATCTGTTCACAAAGGACGACAACGAGCGGCGCATACTTTTGAATTCCATCGGGCCGGTCTGGGACGGCAACGAAGTCTGGCTCGTCACCGGCGGCGGGGCGCTGTTCGCCGCGTTTCCGAATGTGTATGCGACGGTGTTCTCCGGCTTTTATCTCGCATTTTATCTGCTGCTTGCGGCGTTGATTTTTCGCGCGGTCGCGATTGAATTTCGCAGCAAGCAGCCGATGAAATGGTGGCGTCAGATGTGGGACGTGAGTTTTTCCGTCGGCAGCATTTTGTCCGCACTGCTCATCGGTGTCGCGCTCGGCAACATTGCGTGGGGAATTCCCATTGACGCGAACGGCGAATTCGCCGGAACCTTTCTCGGCCTGTTGATGCCGTATCCGCTGCTCGTCGGCGTGACGACCCTGGCGTTGTTCATGATGCACGGTGCGATTTACGGCGTGATGAAAACCGAAGGCGCGCTTCACGACAAGCTGCGCGTCTGGACGATGCGTTGCATCATCTTCTTTGTCATCTGCGCCGCGATGACGACAATGGCGACGCTGCTTTACGCGCCGCACATCGCCGCGCGCGTGAAAGAAAATTCATGGCTGTTCAGCATCGTGCTGGCGAACATGCTCGCCATCGCCAACATCCCGCGCGAATTTTATCATGGCCGTGACTGGTTTGCGTTCCTGTCGTCCTGCGCCGCGATGATCACATTGATGGTGCTCTTCGCCATTGATCTATATCCGAACATGGTTTTCAGTTGGCCGAATCCCGCCGACAGCCTGACGATTTACAATTCCGCGTCGTCGCCGAAAACACTCGGCATCATGCTCATCATCGCGTGCATCGGCGTGCCGATAGTGATTGCCTACACGGTTTGCATCTACTGGATTTTTCGCGGCAAGGTGAAGATGGATCGGATGAGCTATTGAGCCGGCCGTTTCCGCGTTCAGCAGAGGTCAGGCTTGACGCTTTTCAATTCCAAATGCAACGCGTGCAGTGCCAGGTTGATGTCGTAAAGAAACGCGATGAGGGAGCCGAAGAGCGATGCCATGCTCGCAATAAAAACCAGAATGACAAACATCCCAGCCTCCAAGTCTAGCAATGCGGCCAAAAACAGAATGATGATTAGCACCGAAACGAGCAGTACGCTGAAACCCGCCAACGCAATGCTCCAGCGGATGACTTTTGCCCGCCGGTAAATGATGGTGATCTGCGTCAGCGTTTGATTGCGTTTTTCGCCATTGGATTCAGGCAGATCCCGTCCGAGTTGACGCGCCCGGTCAATGGTGCGTCCCAACCGGTTGGTCATGGTGAGCAGCAAAAGACCAATGCCGGAAATCAAAATCACCGGGCCGGTCGCCACCTGAAGCACCGGGACAATTTCATGGATTGTGGTTGCAGACATTTGTTCAAGTGTTCAGACCACCCGCGCCGTGCCTGAACCTTTGACGACTTCGCCGATGAGCCACGCTTTGTGCTTCTGCGCGCGGATGAATTTCAAAACGTCATCCGCTTTTTCCGCCGACACAATTGAAACCATGCCGATGCCCATGTTGAAAACCTGGTAAAGTTCGTCGTCCGGCACGCCGCTTTTGCTTTCGATGATTTTGAAAATCGGCAGCATGTCCCATGAACCTTTTTTGATGACGACGTCGAGCGACTTCGGCAGCACGCGCGGGATGTTGTCCACAAAACCACCGCCGGTGATGTGCGCGAATGCCCTGACGGGCAGTTGATGGTTGATGGTTGATGGTTGAGAGTTAAAACGCTTCAACAGCTTTTGCACCAGCGGGCCGTAGCTGATGTGTTCTTTCAACAATTCCTCGCCAATGGTGCCTTTCAATCCCGGCACGCGGCTCGACGGTTTTAATTTCAACTGCTCGAAGAAAATTTTCCGACCGAGCGAATAGCCGTTCGTGTGCAGGCCGCTCGATTCGATGCCGATGACCACGTCGCCGCGCCGGATGGTTTTCTGGCCGTTGAGCATCTTGGATTTTTCCACCACGCCGACAATCGTGCCGCTCACGTCGTATTCGCCCGCCTGATAAAAGCCCGGCATCTGCGCCGTTTCGCCGCCGATGAGCGCGCAATTGTTTTCCGCGCACGCGCGCGCGAAGCCCTTGATGATGTCCGTGAAAACGTGCGGCTCCAGTTTGCCCGTGCCGAGATAATCGAGGAAGAACAGCGGCTCCGCGCCCAGCACCGCGATGTCGTTCACGCAGTGGTTCACGAGATCCGCGCCGATGGTGTCGTGCTGGTCCAGCGCGAAGGCGAGCTTGAGCTTCGTGCCGACGCCGTCCACGGACGACACGAGGACCGGCTCGCGATATTTTTTCACGTCCAGCGCGAACAGGCCGCCGAAGCCGCCGACCTTGCCGAGCACCTCGCGGCGCTGCGTGCGGGCGAGCAATTGCGGCAGCGTGGCCTTGACGCGATTGCCCAGATCAATGTCCACGCCGGCGGCGGCGTAAGCTTTTTGTTTCATGCGGCGGAAAGTAAAACTGTAAAACGCGGCGCGGGCGAGAAAATTTCGTCTGTCTAAAGTAAGTGAAGTGGCTACGAATTTGAACGGACTCGGCGTTCAGCTACCTGCCCATGATTGCTCCGGCAAGATTTGAAAAACCAGAACCGCCATTCTGATTTGCAGAATCGGAAAGCAAATTTTCTAATTCGCTCTCCGGCATATCAGCCAAAATTTGTAGCACCTTGGGCAGTGCAAGCAAACGGGTCTTGGGAACTGTTCCTACTTGGTGTTCTCTTAAAAACTTCCCAACGAGTCGCATTTCTCCAAGAAATCGTTTATTCTCAAATTCCCGCATTAGAGAGAATAACAGCTCGCGCTTTGCAGTCGGTAAATCCATTCGAGCCAAAAGTTCGTCGGACGTTGGACGCGTCTTGGCAGATTTTGCGGCTTTGGCTTTTGCAATAGATGCCAATTGATTTTTGATATTTTCTTCGGAAACCTCGCTGATGTGAGCAAGGCTTTGCAACACACGCGGTCGCCCATGTTGAAGCACGAGCAGTTTAAGATTTATATCAAGCAGGTCGGTCACCATAACAAAACTATACACCAACTTTTTGAAAAAGTTCAGAACAAAAATCAGCAACCGCTCGCTTAATGCCTGTGCGTGCGTAACTGGTGTGAGCAACCGCAGAAGCTTCCCGTGCTGATTTTGGTATGGCTTTGGAATGAGGAACTTCATTCGTAAATACTGGCCATCCATTCTGCGTTGCGAGGTGACGCACTTCACGGACAGAAGTGTTTGCTTCTGGCCCGGGCTGGTAATCGCCATGATTAAAGACTATTCCAGCCATCTCAATTTTATGATCTTCATTCTCACCCTTGAACGTAGCCAGCGAGCGAGCGAGCAGAGGCAGTCCGATTGCTGCGAGGAATTCTGGTTTCACAGGCACGACAACATACCGACTTGCGAAATAAGCAATGTCTGTCAGGACGGATTCTGTCGGCGCACAGTCAATGATTATGAGATCATAGTCTGTTGCAACTTTTGCAAGAGCCTTGGCAAGCCGACGTTCCTTTCCTGCCGGATTGCGAAGAACCCGCGAAAGTTCCAACCGACAAGGCAGCAGATGAAGACAAACATTTCGCGACCAAATGTTCTTGATGATGACGTCGGCTATTGTGACTGGCTGCGGACTACCTGTGCCTGAAGTCGCAGGCTGATAATCTTCCAAAAGTTGCACCACTGTCGGCTTAGAAGCCTTTAGGAATTTAACGTATTCAGAAGGTCCTAAAAGTGCTTGGCTGAGATTTGATTGCGGGTCGAGGTCAATCGCAAGAACGCGCTTTTTATTCCATGCTCCATAAATTGCGGCTTGCATCGCGAGGCTCGTTTTGCCGACCCCACCCTTCATGTTGATAAAACTTACGTTGACTGACATAGAGTTTTGATTGTTATTTTTTTAACGACACATTGAGATTATTCCGACACGGGCTTCTGTCAATCAGCCATTTCAAAAACAATTCACGCTCCCACATAGGCGGCAAGTCCACTAATTTTCGCCTTGGCCGAAAGCGTTTTCATGGCGGCTGAAACTGTAACTCCAAACGCCCCGGCGACAAGCGCGATTTTTCGTCCCAACGGGACATTCCGACAATAGCCCGCAGTTTCAACTGCGGGTTGCCGGTGCAACGGGCGCGAGTCCCGCAGGGACGGCTGGACAGTCGCGCATGATTTTCTGCGACGCACCGGTTCTTTTGAAAACCCCGGTCGTCCCGCTGGGACGATTGATTATTAAACAACCAACCCGGCGTTAAAACGCCGGGCTATTGACAATAGTTCCGTTGGAACAATAATTTTCGCCCAGCCGGTAGCGCGGCATCTTTCTGCGGTTTTTTGGCAAAATCAAGGGTTTTTGAAGGTTTTCGGCGTGCCGGAATGATTCGGGCAGTTGGCGGAACAATTCCGGCAGACCGCCGAGAAGTTCCGGCACGTGCCGGAGGAGTTCGGGCAGACCGCCGGGGAATTCGGGCGTGTGCCGGAATGGTTCGGGACGTGCCGGAACAATTCCGGCAGTTGGCGGAGCAATTCCGGCAGACCGCCGAGAAGCTCCGGCACGTGCCCGAGGAGCGCGGGCAGTTGCCGGAGGAAGTCGGGCACGTCGCGGCGGAGTTCCGGCAGTTGCCGGAGAAGCTCGGCGGACTGGCGGAAGAACTCCGGCAATTGCCCGGGCAATTCGGGCTCGGTTATTTAACAAACGGCCACGCCGCAATTTCCGCCGGACTTTTGCGCACCGCCGGGCGGTGGCCGGCAAAATTTGTTTCGCCGGCGCGCGCAAGCAACTTTACTTTCGCGCTTTTGTCGCGCACTTTGTGGGCCGAATGACTCAACGTTTTTTCAGGTTTTGGATTCTGGCGCTGGCCGGGCTGCCGCTGGCGCAATTGCCGCTGCGCGCGGACGGGTTGGTGGCGGCCCCGTTGAAATCGGCGCTGGTGGAAAGCAACGTGGCTTATTTGCGCGTGCGCGAGGTGGACACAAACCTGGCGGAGGAAATCAGCGCGGCGCAAAGCTCGTTGTCGGCCTCAAACAAAATTGCGGGAACGATTTTGGACCTGCGTTTCGCCGACGGCGACGATGCGGTCGCGGCGGCGGCGGCGGCCAGGCTGTTCGCGGGGAAAAAACCGCCGCTGGCGATTTTGGTGAACGATGAAACGCGCGGCGCGGCGGCCACGCTGGCGGCCGCGTTGCGCGGCGAACGCGCGGGGCTGATTTTTGGCGGCGCGGCGGCGGAGTTGAAACCGGACATCGCGGTGTCGCCGGACACGAACGCCGAAAAAGTTTTTTGGGAAAATCCCTATGCGGTCACGGCGACGAACGCCGCCGCGCCGGCGGAGACGAATGATTTTCTTCCGTTCGTTGACCACATGAGCGAGGCGGAACTGGTGCGCGAGCGGCGCAAGGACGGCGCGGATGATGATTCCGCGCCGACGGCGCGCGAGGTTCCGGCGCGACCGGTGATCCGCGACCCGGTGCTGGCGCGGGCGGTGGATTTGATCGAGGGCCTCGCGGTCGTGCGCGGGCAGCGCCTGTGATTTCGGGTTGACGATTCGCCGGCTACAAATCACCTTTTAATTTTCTGGATGTGAAAACGGTTTTATTCATCTGCACCGGCAATGTCTGCCGCAGCCCGATGGCCGAGGCGCTGTTCCGGCGTGCGGCGCAGGGTCGCGGCGAATTTCGCGCGCTGTCGGCGGGCATCGGCGCGATGGACAATCAGCCGCCGACACCGCATTCCGTGGCGGCGATGCGCGAACTGGGCATTGACATTTCGACGCAACGCAGCCGGATGCTGACGGGCGACCTGGTGCGGCAGGCGGATTTTATTTTTGGCATGACGCACGGGCATGTGGACACGATCGCGCTGATGTATCCGCAGGCGGCGGAAAAAACCTTCCTGCTGCGCGAGTTTGACGAGACGATTGACCCGTTTGAAAAAGAAATCAGCGATCCGATCGGCAGCCCTTACAATGTTTATGTGCAATGCCGCGAACAGATCGCGCAGGGCATCACGGCGCTTTTGAAATTTATGGAACAACATGAAATCCTCTCCGCGCCGCACGGCGCGAAAACCACCACCGTCGTCAATTTCGCCGTGGGCGCAGATCACGGCGGCTTTGACTTAAAGGAAGCGCTCAAAAAATACCTGCTCGCGCGCGGCCTGACCGTCAAAGATTTCGGCGCGCTGACCAAGGACCCAGCAGACGATTATCCCGATTTCGCGCAGCCCGTCGCGCAGGCGGTCGCGGCGGGCGCGGCCGGGCTGGGTTTGCTCTGCTGCACCAGCGGCGTGGGCATCTGCATCGCCGCCAACAAAGTTTCCGGCGTGCGCGCCGGCCAGGCCGAGGATGAAAACGACGCGAGCCTGATGCGCCGGCACAACGACGCAAACGTCCTTTGCCTGAGCGGCAAAAAAACTTCCATCGAACAGGCAAAAAAAATCCTCGACGCGTTCATCGCCGGAAAATTTGAAGGCGGACGTCACGAACGCCGCGTGTTGAAAATGGACGCGAAGTTTGCCGCCGCAAAATTCCGTCTCCGAAATGTGGACCGCGACATCGCCGACGCGATTGACCACGAACGGTTGCGCCAGCAGGAAAACATTGAATTGATCGCGTCGGAAAATTTCACGTCGCCCGCCGTCATGGAAGCTCAAGGCTCGGTGCTGACGAACAAATACGCCGAAGGCTATCCGAAAAAACGCTGGTATGGCGGCTGCGAAAACGTGGACGTCGTCGAGCAACTCGCGATCGACCGCGCGAAAAAATTGTTCGGCGCGGAACACGCGAACGTCCAGCCGCATTCCGGCAGCGGCGCGAACATGGCCGTTTATTTTGCGTTCCTGAAACCCGGCGACAAAATGTTGACGATGGATTTGTCGCACGGCGGACATCTGACGCACGGCAACAAGGCGAATTTCTCCGGCAAATTTTTCGAGATCGTCCACTATGGCGTGCGCAAGGACAGCGAGTTGATTGATTACGACCAACTCGCGGCGATGGCGCGCGAACACAAACCGAAAATGATCACCGTCGGCGCGAGTGCCTATTCGCGCACGATTGATTTTGCGCGCCTCGGCGAAATCGCACGCGAAGTCGGCGCGTATCTGCTCGCGGACATCGCGCACATCGCGGGACTGGTCGCGGCGGGTATTCATCCAAGTCCGGTGGCGCACGCGGATTTTGTGACGACGACGACGCACAAGACGTTGCGCGGGCCGCGCGGCGGATTGATTTTGTGCAGGGAAAAATACGCGAAGGAAATTGACTCGCAGGTTTTCCCCGGCATTCAAGGCGGACCGCTGATGCACGTCATCGCAGGCAAGGCGGTTTGCTTTCACGAGGCGTTGCAACCGAGTTTCAAAAACTATCAGCAACAAATCGTGAAAAACGCCGGCGCGCTCGCCGAAAGCATGAAGCAAAATGGTTATCGCCTCGTCAGCGGCGGCACGGACAATCATCTGATGCTCGTGGATGTCGGTGCAAAAAATATCACGGGCAAAGATTCGCAAATCGCGCTCGACGAAGCGGGCATCACGGTCAACAAAAACACGATTCCGTTCGAGACGCGCTCGCCGTTTCAAGGTAGCGGGATTCGCCTCGGCACGCCCGCCGTCACGACGCGCGGGATGAAGGAAGCGGAGATGGCCGCGATTGCCGACATGATTTCCGAAGTGCTGATGGACATCAAAAACACGGACGCCGCCCACAAAGTCCGCGCCCGCGTGCGCGAACTGACGGCGAAATTTCCGCTGCCTTATTGATTTGGCGGCGCAAATTTGTTCAAATATTTTTGAATTTTGGCCGCGTCAATTGGTTGTTTAAGATACGACACTATTTGAGATGAATCTGTGGGCCTTTGACCATTGTTATCTTTCGCAAAAGCATTTGCAGCGGTAAAAATCGCCCCTTGGATTTCGTTGACACCTGATCCGCCAGCACCGTCCAAGGAAATTTCGTGATAGGAATCATATTCATCATCCACTGGCGGTGCTATTTCCTTCACCAATGGCGCGCTGCTGTTTGGTGTTCCAGTTTGAAGAAGCTCATAACGCTGAAGCATCGCATCAGTGACTGGCACGTCAAAATATGGCTTCAGTTGGTAAAGATCGGAAGGTAATATGCCTCCATTTGCCGCGAGATATTCTTTGATTGCAGCTTTCGTCATGTCATTCAAAAAAGTATTTTCAGCTTCTTCCCTTAATTTACTCAACGCCTGACGGACTCCATCTTCAGTATCCAAATCGGCATCCCTCGCAGCATTAGCCCAGTCCCTTTCAGCGGCAAATTGAAGTTCTGGAATTTTCTTGTCTGGCATCTGTTCCAGTTTCTGTTTAAGCAAAGTCACTTTTGCCGCCAAATCATCATTCATGGCGGATTTTGCCGGTGCAAATTCTTGCACACTCTCGCGTAATTTTCCAAGTTCATTTTTCTGCTGCCGCAACAATCCAACTTCGCCACGCAATTTTAGTAATTCATTGAACTGGTCGTCCAATAATTTTTTGGCGTCTCCAATTTCAGCGAGGCGATTTGAAAGACTTTCATTGTCGGTTTGCAGTTGTGCGATTTGTTGCGTCAACGCTCCGTTTTCCGCACGCAGTTTTTCCTGCGCTCGGTGTTGAATCACAAACGCCGTCGTCGCGCTTGCAACAATGAGCGCACTGATGCCGAGTTTCAATTTGATTGCTATCATAATTTTTAGAAGTGTGAATGTTCCGGTTCCCGCAGTTGCAATCGAAGCTGCCGTCAGCGTCGCGGCCAGATTCGCGGGCGCAAGTTGAACCGCGTTCGCGGAAATCACGGATGCCAGCGCCGTCGCCGTCGCAATGCCGCGTTTCTCAAAAATGGCGCGAAGTTTTTCCAGTGCGCGCTCGACGCGCATCCGCGCGGCGTTTTCGTTGAGGCCGAGTTTCGCGCCGACTTCGGCAAACGTCCGGTTTTCAAAGTAGCGCAACAAAACGGCTTCGCGGTCGGTTGCCTTGAGTTCGTGCATGGCGTCGTCGAGCGTCGGGCGGAGTTTTTCCCAGTCGGCGGCGGGCGCGGTTTCGTGAATCGGTTCGCGCATAAATTTTTCCTCGCGGTCGCGCCGGCGGTTTTCTGTCCGCACAATTTTCGCGGCGGCAAAATGCGCGCTGGTGTAAAGCCAGCCGCTCAAAGTTTCGCGCCGCGAAAGTGAATTGGCTTTGCGCGCGAGGTCGGTGAAAACGGTCTGGGCGACATCTTTTGCGAAATGTTCATCGCCGTTGACCTGCCGGAGCGCGGCGGAATAGACGAGGTTGACGTGCCTCCGGACGAGTTCGGCGAAGGCGTCTTCGGAATTGATCCGGGCGAAACGGGCCAGCAGCTTGGAATCGGGCGTCATTGTTGTTCAAGTTATAGCACCCGCGAAAAAATAAAGCGCACAAGAAAAATCGGATTTGACACGGCGGCCAGCGTGCGTCATCCTAGCCGCACATTGCTACGCGATTTCCCTTGCCGTGTCGGGGCCTTGAGCGCCTTGAACGCCTGGTAAAAAGAAAATCCATTTTGAACTTTTCCGGTTGCTGGCCGTCCAATGCGGGACGACCTTTCACCTCCGGCAATTGAAAACTCGCTGACAATCCCATTTTATTATGCCCAGAGTCGCAACTAAAAAACCCAAGGCCACTGACGCCGCGCCGCCGCCGGATGCGCCGGTCGAGATGACCGCCGTCGAAGCGCCGGAACGCACGGTCGCCGGCATCAAGGCCGCCGCCACGGCGGAGGCGGAAAAAGACACTTACGCGCGACCGGCGGCTGAACGGTCGGCGGAACTGCGGCCGCCCTCCGCACCGGTCGAGCCGACGAACGACACGCGGTTTGAGGAGCGCCGGGGTTACCAGCGCGACAAGATCGCCGCGTCGCTGAACATCGCCAAGCTGCAGGCGATGTCCATGGGCGAACTGAACAAGATGGCCAAAGAATACGGCGTGGAAAATTTCGGCACGATGCGCAAGCACGAGGTGATTTTCCACATCCTGCAAAAAAATGCCGAGCGCGCGGGCGTGCTATTTTCCGAGGGCGTGCTGGAGGTGCTGCCGGAAGGCTTTGGATTTTTGCGCTCACAGAGTTTCAATTACCTGCCCTGCCCGGAGGATATTTACGTTTCGCCGTCGCAAATCCGCCGGTTCGATTTGCAGACGGGCAATCTGATCGCGGGGCAAATCCGTCCGCCGAAGGAAAAGGAAAAATTTTTCGCGCTGCTCAAGGTCGAGGGCGTGGACGGCGAAGACCCGGACAAGGCGAAGGACAAAACGCATTTTGACAACCTCACGCCGCTGTTCCCGAACAAGCGCTTCATCCTCGAAACCGCCGCTGATGAATTGAGCACGCGCGTGCTCGACCTCGTTTGCCCCATCGGCAAGGGCACGCGCGGCCTGATCGTCGCGCCGCCGCGCACGGGCAAGACGGTTTTGATGCAGAAGGTCGCCAACGCAATTTTGAAGAACAACCCGGAATCGTATCTGTTCATCCTGCTGATTGACGAACGGCCCGAAGAAGTGACGGACATGGAACGAACCTGCAAAGGCGCGGAAGTCATTTCCTCAACGTTCGACGAACCGCCGGAACGCCATGTCCAGGTCGCCGAAATGGTCATCGAAAAAGCGCGCCGCATGATCGAGCACAAGCGCGACGTGGTGATCCTGCTCGATTCCATCACACGCCTCGCCCGCGCCTACAACACCATCCAGCCGCACTCCGGCAAAATCCTGTCCGGCGGCGTGGACGCGAACGCGCTGCACAAGCCGAAACGCTTTTTCGGCGCCGCCCGCAACATCGAGGAAGGCGGCTCGCTCACCATCATGGCGACCGCGCTGGTGGACACCGGCAGCCGCATGGACGAAGTCATTTTTGAAGAGTTCAAGGGCACCGGCAACATGGAAGTGCATCTGGACCGCGCGCTCGTGGACCGCCGGATTTTTCCCTCGATCAACGTCGAGCGCAGCGGCACGCGCAAGGAAGAGCTGCTTTACCACCCGGACGAATATAACCGCGTGGTCATGCTGCGCCGCGCGCTCACCGGCGTCCCGCCCGTCGAGGCGATGGAGCTCATGCTGGGCAAGCTCAAGAAGACCAAGAGCAACATCGAATTTCTGATGAACATGACGGTGACTTGAAATGCGCCCGTTCAGTTCATTCGCAATTTTTCTCGCCGCGCTCGTCCTGGCTGGCTGCAAACGCGAGGACGTAAAAGTTTATCACGTTCCCCAAAACGATTCCACCGCGCCGCCGGAACAAATCGCCGCGACCGATCAAAGCCTCGCCACGCCGCCGCACTTGCAATGGACATTGCCCGACGGGTGGCAGGAAATTGCGCCGAGCCAAATGCGCGTAGCGAGCTTCACGGTCACAAATGCCGCCGGCCAGACTGCCGATGTCGGCGTGATTCCCCTGCCCGCGACCGGACAGGAAATCCAACTCGTCAACATGTGGCGCGAACAAATGCAACTGCCCGCGCTCCCCAATGCAACTACCGCCGTAGCCGTTGCCATCGGCGGCGATTCCGCAAAACTTTTTGACATCGCCAGCGACGCGCCGATCATTGACGGAAAATTTCGCGCGCGGATCCTCGTCGCCATGCTGGCGCGCGGCGAAACGAGCTGGTTTTTCAAAATGACCGGCGAAGATTCGTTCGTCGTTTCCCAAAAACAAAATTTCCTGCAATTTTTGAAATCCGTTTCGTTCGGCGAAAATGCCCCGGCGCAAATTGCCGCCGCGCCTGCGGCTCCCGGCGAAAGCGGCCCGTCCATCTGGACGGTTCCGACCGGCTGGCAGGCCGTTGATCCGGGCGCGATGCTGCTCGCAAAATTTTTGATCTCCAGCGGCGAGGCAAAGGCGGACGTGAACATCAGTTCGTTCGCCAACGACGGCGGCGGCCTGCTCGCAAACGTCAATCGCTGGCGCGGCCAGCTTGGCCTGCCGCAAGTTTCCGACACCGATTTGCCGGCGCTCGCCACGGCGGTTGATTCTCCCGGCGGAAAAATTCAGATCGTGGATTTGAGCGGCACGGATGCCAAGACCGGCAAACCCGCGCGGCTCGTCGGCGCGGTCGTCCCGCAAGACGGCCAGACCTGGTTTTACAAATTGATGGGCGATGAAGCCGTCGTCGCGCGGCAGAAAGACGCTTTCATTCAATTCATCCAGTCGGCAAACTACGCCAATGCTCGCAACGCACGTTAAGCGGTTGATCAAAATTTTTACGTCGCTGCGGCTCACGGTGATTCTGCTGGCGTTCGCCATCGTGCTCGTTTTCATCGGCACGCTCGCGCAGGTGGACGAGGGGCTTTACAACGCACAGGCGCGCTATTTCCGCCAGTGGATTATTTTCGGCCTCGATCTGTTCGGCCACAAAATTCCGCTGGTTTTGCCCGGCGGCTATCTGATTGGAACCCTGCTGCTGCTCAATCTTTTGGCCGCGCACATTTATCGGTTTCAACTTTCGGCCAAAAAAATCGGGATTCAAATCACGCACGCGGGCGTGATTCTTTTGCTCGTCGGCCAGCTGGTGACCGACATGCTGGCGCGAGAGACGCAAATGCGTTTTGTCGAGGGCGAAACCAAAGCGTATTCCGAAAGCCCGCGAAATTACGAACTGGTTTTCACGACTGAAGACGGCACGAACGGCGAACAAGTCATTTCAATTCCAGACAAGTTGCTCGCGCGTGGCGGCGAAATCCAAAATCCAAATCTGCCATTCACCGTCCGCGTGAAAAATTACTGGAAAAATTCCGACACGCCGCAATTCCGCGCGCCGATGATGCAAAACAGCCCGCCGCTGGCGACCAACGGCGTCGCGGTGAATTTCGATTTTCACCCGATCGCCGAAACCAAAACGATGGACGACAAAAATGTGCCGACGGCGGAAATTGAAATTGTTTCGCCCAGCGGCTCGCCCAGCGATTGGGTTGTCTCCGACTGGACGGGCGACGGCGCGATGATTGAGGCGTTGCAGCAGAGTTACGCGCAGCAACTGGGCGCGGACATGACGCAAAAAATCATCGGCGACCTGACGCAGCCGCAATTTATTTTTGCGGACGGAAAACAATTCACCTTCGGGCTGCGGCCGGAGCGGATTTACCATCCGTTTTCGCTGACGCTGCTGAAGGCGACGCATACGATTTATCCGGGCACGGACATTCCGAAGGATTTTCGCAGCCGCGTGCGTTTGCAAAATCCGCAGAGCGGCGAGAACCGCGAGGTGGAAATTTCCATGAACCATCCGTTGCGCTACGCCGGGCTGACGTTTTACCAGTATCAAATGACCGCCGGCGAAGCGGCGCAGCAGGCGGGCGTGACTCCGTCGTCGGTGCTGCAAGTCGTGCGCAACCCGAGCTGGCTGACGCCTTACATCGGTTGCGCGCTGGTCGCCGCCGGGTTGGTGACACAGTTCATGTTTCACCTGGTCGGCTTCATTTCCAAAAGGAAAACGAAATGAAAAAGATTTTCCAAAAATGGTTTCCGGCGTTTTTGATGCTCGCGATGGCGCTGTGGTTTCTCGGCCAGTTGGCGCCGCCGCGCGACAAGGATTTTGCGTTTAGCGAATTTGGACAACTGCCGGTCGTTTTCAACGGTCGCGTGAAGCCGATGGATTCGCTCGCGCGCAATTCGCTGTTGCAAATCCGCCAGACGCAGACCATTGACCTGGAACCGTGGAAAGAATGGTATCAAAAACAACAGATCATTTGCGCCAACGAATGGCTCGCGAACGTGATGATGAATCCTGCCGTCGCGGACGACTGGCCGGTTTTTCGCGTGGACAATCCCGACCTCGTCACGTTTCTGAAACTGCCGGAGAAAAACGCCGCGCAGCACCAGGACGGCAAACATTATTCGTGGAACCAGATCGCGCCGTCACTCGACGCGTTCGACAAGGAGAACGAACGCGTGTTAAAAATCGAGTCGGCGCAGCGCAACGTTTATGAGCACGCGGTCGCAAAGGTGCATGAGCGGCTGGAGCTTTACGCGCAATTGAAAAACACGATCCAGCCCGCGGACGGGGAAAACTGGAAGCCGGAACTCGCGAACTACGAAAATTTGATCCCGGCGGGCGTCGCCGCCGTGCGCGCACAGCAGATGGGGCAAAATTATGACACAAATATTTTCAACGCGTTTCTCGGCGAGTTGCAGCGGTTCGATTTCATGGCGCGGCTGGAACCGCCGCTGATTGTGCCGCCGCAAAATCCGCCCGGCGATTGGAAAACCGTCGGCACGGTTTTGCTCGCGGCGGCGAAGGAAGAAAAAATTCCCCCGGCGGTTGAAAATTACGCGGCGATGGCCGACGCGTTCAAAAGCGGCGACGTTGCCGGCTTCAATTCCGCGCTGGCGGATTATCGCGCGGCACTCGTCCCAAATTTCATCCGCGTGCTGGCGAAGGCGCGCGCGGAAGTTTTCTTCAACCGGATGCAGCCGTTTTACAATGCGATGGTCATTTACGTCCTCGCCGGTTTGCTCGCGATTTTTTCCTGGTTCAATTTGTCGGAAACATTGCGGCGCGCGGCGGTCTGGCTGATTGCGCTGGCATTTTTCATCCACACCACGGGTTTGATTTATCGCATCGTGCTGCAAGGCCGTCCGCCGGTGACGAACCTGTATTCGGCGGCGATTTTCGTCGGCTGGGGCGCGGTCGTGCTGGGGCTGATTTTGGAAAAATTTCACAAGAACGGCATCGGCGCGGTCGTGTCGGCGGGCATCGGCTTCATCACGCTCATCATCGCGCAAAATCTCGCGCTGGATGGCGACACGATGGAGATGCTGCGCGCGGTGCTGGACACGAATTTCTGGCTCGCCACGCACGTCGTCATCGTGACGCTCGGCTACGCTAGCACGTTTGTGTCGGGGTTTCTTGGTTTGATTTACATCGTGCGCGGCGTGTTCACGAAAACGCTGGACGCGGTGACGGCCAAATCGCTCGCGCGGATGATTTATGGCATCGTCTGTTTTGCGACGCTGTTCAGTTTTGTCGGCACGGTGCTGGGCGGCATCTGGGCGGATCAATCGTGGGGACGTTTTTGGGGCTGGGATCCGAAGGAAAACGGCGCGCTGATCATCGTCTTGTGGAACGCGCTGATTTTGCATCTGCGCTTGGGCGGGATGATCCGCGAGCGCGGCCTTGTCGTATGCGCCGTCGGCGGTAACATCGTGACGAGCTGGTCGTTTTTTGGCGTGAACATGCTGGGCATCGGGCTGCACAGCTACGGCTTCACGGACGCGGCGTTCAAATGGCTGGTGCTGTTTGTGACGAGCCAGTTGGGATTCATCGCGCTGGGGCTGCTGCCGGCGAGGATGTGGAAGAGTTTTCCGGTTCGGGGATGATTTTCCCCTGATTGAATTGGCTGGGGAACGACTTGCGGTGCGCCCGCATTTGTGGCATAGAGAACCAGTTATTCTGACAGCAGGTTAAGAATTAGTATTTCTACGAAATTCCATTTTCCAGTTTTGATTAAATTCTATTCAGGACTAAATCAACAATCCGCGACACCACGACCCCCTGATTTGACGGGGCAGAATTGCGCTTGACGGCTGGCCACCAAAAAATTACTATTGTTGGTCAAGAACGGTAAAGATTGCTGGTTCGGCCAGCGTGCGAAAGTCGGAGACAAAAGTCTTTCCGGCTTTTTTGTTCGCCATGTCCGGCCAGCATCGCCGCCGTTTCTTGAGAGTATGAACGCAGATTTTTTGGCAGTTTTGGAATTTTGGGAGCGCGAAAAAGGCATCAACCGTGATGTCTTGGTCGCGGCTGTCCAGGAGGCGTTGTTGTCCGCCGCCAAGAAGGCAGTCGGCCCGGCGCGCGAGTTGCGCGTGGAGATTGACCAAAAGAACGGCGACATCAGGGCGTTCGCCAAACTCATCGTCTCGGACAAAGTCATCTCGAAGCACGACCAGATTTCCGTGTTTGACGCGCGCCGCATCAAGCCGGGCGCTGTGGTGGGCGAGGAGATCGAGAAGGAAGTCACGCCCAACGGCTTTGGCCGCATCGCGGCACAGTTCGCCAAGCAGGCGCTGATGCAGAAAGTCCGGCAGGCCGAAAAGGCGCTCATCTTCACCGAATTTAAAGACCGCGTCGGCGACATCGTCGGCGGCACGGTGCGGCGGTTCGACCGTTCGGACGTGATTCTCGACCTCGGCAAATACGAGGCGCTGCTGCCGAACCGCGAGCGCGTGCCGACGGAGGAATACCAAGTTGGCGAACGCATTCGCTGCTACGTCAAGGCCGTGCAGGAAGGCCCGCACGGGCCGGAAATCATTTTGTCCCGCGCGGACCCGCGTTTCATCATCAAACTTTTTTCGATGGAAGTTTCCGAAATCAGCGACGGCACGATTGAGATCAAAGGCATCGCGCGCGAACCGGGTTTCCGCACGAAAATGGCGGTTTATTCGCGCGACTCGAAAGTGGATCCGGTCGGCGCGTGCGTCGGGATGCGCGGCCAGCGCGTGAAAAATATTGTCCGCGAGTTGAACAACGAAAAGGTGGACGTGATCCCGTGGTCATCGGACATCCGCCAGTTCGTCACGAAGGCGCTGGAGCCGGCCAAGCTCAAGAGCATCGAGCTGGACGAGGCGGGCAAGCGCGTGAAAATTCTAGTGGCCGAGGATCAGTTGTCCCTCGCCATCGGCAAGCGCGGCCAGAACGCGCGGCTGACGGCCAAGCTCACCGGCTGGGAAGTGGACATTGACGCCGAACAGGCCGTCACGAAAGGTTTCGAGGAAAAAGTCGCGGAAGCCGTTGCGGCGCTCGCGGCGATTCCGGGAATTTCCCGTGAGCAGGCTGACGCGCTCGTGCATGCCGGCGTGACGCGGCTGGAAGATTTGTTACAGGCGGAAGCCAGCGACATTGCGGACATCTCCGGCGTCGGTGAAAGCGCGGCGGCGATTTTGGAAGCCGCGCGCACAGAAGCAAAACGCCGCAGAATTGATCTCGGCGGAGACGATACAGCGGCAGCAGTTGCCTGACAATTTTATGGCGCGGCCCGGAAAAAAATTTGTTTCTGCGATTTAGTATGCAGGCGCAAGGCACATTCCGGTCGGCGTCGGTGAAAAAGATTTATGCCCGTCCGTATTTACGACATTGCGAAGAAACTTGGCCTCGAGAACAAAGACATTCTCGCGCGGGCCAAGGAGTTGGGCATTGCCGCCGCCAAGGTCCCGTCCAGCTCGCTGGATAAAATCAGCGCCGAATGGCTTGAAGATGAAATCATCAAGGCCAACCCCGACATAGCCGCCCGGCTCGCGCCCAAGCCCGCGCCTCAACCGCCCAAGCCCGCGCCCGTCGAGGAAAAAATCCAGATCATCTCAGCGCCACCGGAACCCAAGCCGGAGCCGCAAGTGACCATTGAGCCGCAGGTCGTTGAAACGAAAACTGCGACCACCCCGCCGCCGGTCAGCGAAACGCCAAAGCCCCTCACACCCAAACCAACGCCGCCGCCACCGGGAATTGGCGACAAGATTGGTTTCATCCAGCTGCCCACGCGACCGCAGTCGCCGCGTCCCGGCGACCGTGGCGGTTCTTCGGCCCGACCAGCAGCGCCACCGGCACGGACTGGGCCGCCGCAACGCGATTCGCGGAATCCGTTTCAACGCGGACGCGACCGCGATGTCCGCTCGCAGCAGCCGTCGGCTAAGCCCACTGCGCCGCAACAGCCGAAAATTTCTCTGCCCGCCGACGCGCAGGTCATTTCCATCAAGCCGCCGATTCTCGTGCGCGCGCTCGCCGAGGCGCTGAAACAAAAGCCGTTCACAATCATCGCCGAGCTGATGAAACTCAAGGTGATGGCGACGGTCAATCAGGCGATTGACGAAAAAATCGCGCAACAGATCGCGGCGCATTACGGCTACAAATTTGAGGCGGAAAAACGGGCGAAGGGCGAAGGCGTCGTCCACACCTCGGCCAAGAAAGTCGAACTCGATTCCGAGGACAAGCCGGAGCAACTCAAGCCGCGCGCGCCGGTCGTGACCATCATGGGCCACGTTGACCACGGCAAAACCTCGCTGCTCGATGTCATCCGCAAGGCCAGCGTCGCGGCGGGCGAGGCCGGCGGCATCACGCAACACATCGGCGCTTACACGATTTCCGTGCCGCATCCCGAACGCAAAAACGAACTCGCGCAAATCACGTTTCTCGACACGCCCGGCCACGCGGCGTTCAGCTCGATGCGCGCGCGCGGTGCGAACGTCACCGACATCGTCGTGCTTGTCGTCGCGGCGAATGACGGCGTCATGCCGCAAACTTTGGAAGCGCTCGCGCACGCGAAGGCGGCGAAAGTGCCGATCCTCGTCGCCGTAAATAAAATTGACCATCCGAACGCGAACTCGTTGCGCGTCCGCCAGCAGTTGCAGGACAAAGGACTCGTGCCGGATGACTGGGGCGGCGACACGATTTTCGTCGAGTGTTCCGCGCTGACAAAACAGGGCATTGAAAAATTGCTCGAAATGATTTTGCTCCAGGCCGACTTGTTGGAGTTGAAGGCGAATCCCGAACGCCGCGCGAAAGGCAACGTCATTGAATCTGGCGTCGAGCCGGGCGGCCCGACGGCGACGGTGCTGGTGCGCAAAGGCACGTTGCGCCTCGGCGACGTGGTCCTCTGCGGCGAATTTTACGGCAAGGTGCGCGCGCTCATCAACGAGGAGGGCCAGCGGCTCAAGGAAGCCGGGCCGTCCGTGGCGGTGAAAGTGCTCGGCTTGAACGGCGTGCCGGATGCGGGTCTGGAGTTCAGCTCCGTCGAGGACGAAAAGGCGGCGCGCGATCTAGCCGAGCAGCGCGCGATGGACGCGAAAAGCCAGGATTTAGAAAACCGCTCCAAGGTCACGCTCGAAAATTTATTTGCGTCGCTCGAAGCCGCGCAAGGCAAGGTGCTCAAGGTCGTGGTCAAGGCCGACACGCAAGGTTCGGTCGAGGCGATTGTCGAGGCGCTCAAGAAAATCGAGTCGGACAAGGTCACGCTTGAAATCATTCACAGCGACGTCGGCACCATCACCGAAAACGACGTGGCGCTGGCCTCGGCGTCAAACGCCGTCATCCTCGGTTTTCACACGCGGCTGGACAGCACCGCCGCCGAAAAAGCCAAGCACGCCGGTGTGCAGGTCAAACTTTACGCGATCATTTACGAATTGATTGACCAGGTGAAGGACTCGATGGCCGGCCTGCTCGAACCGGACACGAAGGAAATCATCATCGGCTCGGCGGAAGTGAGGCAGATTTTTGAATTGTCGAAAGGCGTGCCGGTCGCCGGCTGCATGATTTCGAGCGGACGCATCATCAAAGGCAAGGCGCGCGTGCGCCGCCGCAAAGATGTCATTTACGAGGGCATCTTGCAGTCCATCCGCCGTTTTCAGGACGAGGTCAACGAGGTGCGCGCCGGCATGGAATGCGGCATCCGCATCGAAGGCTACAGCGATTTTCAGGTCGGCGACGCGATTGAATGTTACACGATTGAGAAAATTGCCGCGAAGTTATGACTGGTTGAATCGTTGAACCGTTTAATTGTTAAATTGGTTCACGATTCAACGATTTGACAATTTAACGGTTCAACAAATGCCAAATCTCCGACATGAGCGGGTGCGCGAACTGTTGAAGCGCGAAATCGGTGAGGCCGTCCGCCGCGAATTTCACGTCAACGAATGCGGCCTGATTTCCGTCAACGACGTGGACGTGGCCGGCGATCTGAAATCCGCCGTCGTCTTCATCAGCATTTTTGGCAACGCCGACCAGCAGAAGCGTGGCATCCAGTCGCTCAACGATCATCGCATCCGCATCCAGGGGCTCGTCGCCAGGGCCGTCGTCTTGAAATTCACGCCGACACTGAAATTTATTTTTGACGATTCCCTTGCGCGCGGCAACAAGGTGCTGCAAATCATCGAGGACCTCGAAAAATCCGCGCCCGCCGAACCCGAATGAAAAGCTATCCCAAAGTCATTGACCGCATTCTCGAAATCATCCGCGGGCGCAAAACGTTTTGCATCGTCGGCCACATCCGGCCCGACGGCGACTGCGTCGGCTCGCAGCTCGGCCTCGCGCTCGCGCTGGGCAACGCCGGCAAAAAAGTTGTCTGCTGGAATGAAGATTCCATTCCTCCGAAACTGAAATTTCTCGATCCCGACGGCCTGTTCCAAAAACCGAAGCGCGGCCAGAGATTCGATTGCGTCATGGCCACGGATTGCGCGAGCTTCGAGCGCCTGGGAAACGTCGTCAAGTTCATCGCGCAACGAAAAATTTTAATCAACATTGACCACCACGAAAGCAACACACGCTACGGCGACGTTAACTGGGTTTCCGGGCGCGAGCCGTCGTGCGGCGAATTGATTTTTCGCCTGCTCAAAGTCGCGCGCTGGCCGATCACCAAGCCGATTGCCGATTTACTGTTCACCGCCGTTTCCACCGACACCGGCTCGTTCCAGTATCCCTCGACGCGGCCCGGCACGTTTCACACTGGCGCGGAACTCGTCACGCGCGGCGCGAACCTCGCGAAAATCTGCGACGAAGTTTATCAATCCTATCCGCTCTCGCGCGCACGGCTGATGCGGCATCTTTACAACAAATTCAAGCTCACCGACGACAACCGCATCGGCTATCTCTGGCTGAAAAAATCGGATTTCACCCGCACCGGCGCGGTGAGCGACGAAACCGAAGGCTTGATTGACCACATCCGCGACATCGAGCCGGTCGTCGTCGCGTGTGTGTTTGAGGAAATCAAACCTGAACTCACGCGCATCAGCCTCCGCTCCAAAAACAAAAATCTCAACATGAGCGACCTCGCCGCGCAATTTGGCGGCGGCGGCCACGCGGCGGCGGCGGGTGCGCGGATTGCCGGCAAACCGTTTTCGGTCCAGCGCAGGGTAATCGCCGCCGTGAAAAAAGCGTTGAACGACGCGAAATAATTTTGCCATGCAAGTCAAGAAAGAACTGCTTTCGCACATGGAAGCAAACCATCCAGACTTTAAGTTAGCTTGGGCAAAATCCATTTTCTATAACTTTTGCCGAGTTCATGAAGACGGTTTGTATGATTTTATTCTTTTTCAAAAGGTTGGGCAGACTGGAATTTTAACCATAGACATTGCCACAACGTATAATCCGTTTTGGAAAGGAGAAGTAACTTGGCGATTGGCCAAGGCTAAAGGACTTGCCTTTGTAAAATATGGAACAAACTCATTGAAAGCAGAACCGATTTGGTATGTCCATCGAAATTTAAAAGAAGAATTGAGTATTGCTTTGGCTGAAATCTCCGGCGATTTGCGGCTCCACGCAATGAATTTTTCTGACCGTTCAGCACAGGAATTGCGTTCTAACAAATTAATTCGATATGGTCTTTCTTTAGTGGCTCAACGGGAAGCACTCGACGAAGCTCAACGCTCGCAGCTTCTTGCCGATTGGCACGCGGCACCACGGCACACAGAAAATCCACTATATCAAAATCTCGAAGAGGCCTTGCGTCAATTTGCCGTAAACAATGGTCATTCAACAGACGATGTTCGTCGTTATGTTGGAGAGTTACTTTTTAATTTCACGCGACAAGGATTTTCTTGGAAAGATTACAGGATTTAGTTATGCAAGAATTTTCCGCATTCGACGGCGCGGTGCTCATTGATAAACCCGCCGGCCCGACTTCGCACGATGTGGTGGACGCGATCCGCCGCCGTTTTCAGATCAAAAAAGTCGGCCATTGCGGCACGCTCGACCCGAATGCGACCGGGCTTTTGATCATAGTTCTCGGTCGCGGCACGAAGCTTTCTGAAAAATTGATGGGCGACGACAAGGTCTACGAAGGCACGATCAAATTCGGCGAAACAACGGACAGTTACGATTCCGACGGCGAAATTTTGGAAACAAAAACTGTTCCGCCACTGACGCTCGAAGTTTTGAACGCCGAGGCCGCCAAGTTCATCGGCGACCAGATGCAAATGCCGCCAATGGTTTCCGCCATCAAAAAAAACGGCGTGCCGCTTTACAAGCTCGCGCGCAAGGGCATCGAGGTCGAACGCGAACCACGACTCGTCCACATTTACAATTTTCGTTTCACAAATTACGAGCCGTCGCTCGGACAATTCCGCGTCGCCTGCACCAAAGGCACTTACGTCCGCAGCATCGCGCACGACCTCGGCCAAAAACTCGGCTGCGGCGCGCATCTGACGGCGTTGCGGCGCAGCGTCTCCGGTAAATTTGACGTTGCCGATGCCAGGACGCTGGACGAAGTTTTGAAACTGACAGCTGGCGAGCTGGAAAAAAGAGTGATCCCGTTTTTGAAGCTGGCCGCGTCATGAAAATTATCCGTGCCGCCAACGAACTCGCCGCCGGCAGCCGCAAGGTCTGTCTGGCCATCGGCGTTTTTGACGGTGTGCACCTGGGCCACCAGCAAATCATCCGGCAGACGATTTCCGACGCGCGGCAGCACGACGCGTTGGCGGTTGTTCTGACGTTTGACCGTCATCCAAATTCCATCGTCGCGCCCGACCGCGTGCCGCCGCTGATTTATTCGCCGCCACAAAAATTGCGCGCGATTGAGTCGCTCGGCGCGGACGCTTTGCTGTTGATCCGGTTCGACAAAATTTTCAGCGAGCAGACTGCCGAGGAATTCATCCGCAGCGTGGCGCGCGATTTTGGAAAAATTCACAGTGTTTGCGTCGGTGCGAATTTTGTCTTCGGCCACAAACGCAGCGGCAACATGGCGCTGCTGAAAAAACTGGGCGCCGAAATCGGCTTTCAGGTTCACGGACTCGCGGCGGTTTCGCTGGACGGCCAGGTCGTCAGCAGCACGCGGATTCGCGAGACGATTCGCGCGGGCAATCTCGACGCGGCGAGCCAGATGCTCGGCCGGCCTTATGCGATTTCCGGCCGCGTGGTCGAGGGCGACCGCCTTGGCCGGCAACTGGGTTTTCCGACGGCGAATCTGGACGCGACCGGTTTGCTGTTGCCGCCGAACGGTGTTTATGCCGGTTGGACGGCCGTAAATAAAATTTCCTGCCGCGTCGCGTTGAACATCGGCTGGCGGCCGACGCTGGCATCCGCCGCGCCGCAACTTCGCGTGGAGGCGCATTTGCTGGATTGGAGCGGCGAGCTTTACGGCGAAGAATTGGAAATTCAAATCGTTGAAAAATTGCGTGAGGAGAAGAAGTTTACTTCATCAAAGGAGTTGTCGGCGCAAATCGGCTTGGACGTTGCCGCAGTGCGGAAGCTCGTTTAAATTATTTATTGCAAATCGCTTTATCTGAGATTGTTACGGCTATTGCTTGAGGTTTTTTGACTCACTTTAAGACAGCGGTTTTAGCAACGATTATGCTTGAAATACCGCAAAAACAGGCTAGGATTGGGGCGCGTCAGTTTTCTGGTGTTCGCAGTCTCCAAGATTTACGGGCATGTGAATTCATTGGGATTTTCTGCCAGAAGCAGCCATTTCGCGGTCGGAGATCGCTTTTCTCTGAACTGAAGCGCTTTTTTAAGGTCTGATAATTTATGTCGAATCGAAAACATCCTGCGCCCAAGAGTGCGTCGCGCAACCATCCAAGTGGAGCGAAAATCGTAAAAGCAAAAACTCCACCGCCACGTCGGCGTTTTGTCATCACGAATCCGAAACGGGAAGCGGCCAGGGCGGCGGAAGTCAATGGAAAAGACAAGTCCCACACGGCCAGTTCCATTTCGGCGGCGGTGCAAAAACTGCCAACCAACGGCCATGCAACTGCGCCGGTATCCGGTTCAGCGCAAACAACCGTGGACTTGACCGAGACGATCAAGACGCTGTTGCACCTCGCGCAGGAACATGGCTATGTCACTTACGACGACATCAATGACGTTCTGCCCGACAATTTAAGTCCCGACGACCTTGACACGCTGCTCACCAAGCTCCGCAGCCTCGACGTGGAAATCGTCATGGATCAGGCCGAGGCCGAACGCTCCGAGCGCGCCAAACAGCCGGAACAGCAGGAAGAAGCGGCGGACGAGGACTCGCGCCTGGAAATTTTGGACGATCCGGTTCGCATGTATATGAACCAGATGGGCAAGGTGCCGCTGCTCACCCGCGAACAGGAAGTCGAAATTTGCAAGCGCATCGAGGAAGCCGAAGTCGAGATGAAGCGCATCGTCTACAGCCTCGGCTTCACCGCCAAGGAACACATCGCCATCGCGGAAAAACTATTGTCCGAGCCGCCCAAGGAACGTTTTGACCGCGTCATCGTGGACAAAAAAATCGCCAACCGCGAAGGCCATCTCCGCGACCTGCAAAAGCTCATAAAAAAAATCCGCGCCGCCGACCAGAAGGTGGACGAAAAATATTACACCTGGCAAAAATTGCAGCAGAAAGGCCGCAAGGAAAAACTCGCGCGCGAATTGAAAAAATTGAGCACGAAGCTGCAGGAAACCTTCTTGAAGTTCTTTTACAAACAGAAGGTCGTCGAGGAAATGATTGTCGTGGCCGGAAACGTCCATGAAAAATTTCTGGCCAGCCACCGCCACCTGCAGGAACTGGAAGCGCAACGCACGACCGCCGAACGCCGCGCGGCCATCGAATCCGAGCAGTCCAAAATCCAGACGCTCGAACAATTCGTGCGGATGCCGCGCGAGGAATTTTTCAAAACCTTTAAAGATTTGAAAGCCGCCGCCGACCGTGGTCTCAAGGCCAAGACGCACATGGCCGAGGCGAATCTGCGCCTCGTCGTTTCCGTCGCCAAAAAATACACGAACCGCGGCCAGTCGTTCCTGGATTTGATCCAGGAAGGCAACATCGGTTTGATGAAGGGCGTCGAGAAATTTGAATATCGTCGCGGCTACAAATTTTCCACTTACGCGATTTGGTGGATTCGCCAAGCGATCACGCGCTCAATCGCAGATCAAGCGCGGACGATCCGCATCCCGGTCCACATGATAGAAATCATGAACAAGCTCTGGCGCGCGCAAAAGCAGTTGACGCAGGAGCTTGGCCGCGAACCAACGCCGGAAGAATTGGCCGACGAAATGCACATGCCAGTTTCGCGCATTCACGCGCTGCTAAAAATGGCGCAGCAGCCGGTTTCGCTGCACGCGCCCGTTGGCGACGATGGCGATGTGAGCGTAGGCGATTTCATCGAGGACAAATCGGCGGAAAATCCGTCTGAAGTGACGAGCTACAGTTTGCTCCGCGAAAAATTGAGCGACGTGCTGACGACCTTGACCGAACGTGAACGAAAAATTCTCGAAATGCGTTTCGGCCTGCTCGACGGCTACGAACGCACGCTCGAAGAAATCGGCAAGATGTATAACGTAACCCGCGAACGCATCCGGCAGATCGAGGCGAAGGCGTTGCGGAAATTGCGTCACCCGACGCGCGTCCGCCATTTGCAAGGGTTCCTTGATTCTGCGGAGCCTGAAATGGCGACGACGGCGTAAAGTTTCAATCTGAAATCAAAACGCGCTGGAAATTTATTTTTCAGCGCGTTTTTAGTTGTTCGGGTCAACAATGTGAATATCAATGCCCGGCGCGTGGTGCATGAATAATTCAAGAACGTCCGGGCGCGTGAACTGCCACCATTTCCGTTCGCTCGTGCCAAGCACAACGAGGTTCACATCGTTCTCGCGGCAATACTTCAACAACGCTTCGCAAACATTTTCACTTTCCAAAACCGTCACGCTGCCACCAAGTTCAGTCGCGAGCTGGACGTTCTGGATGAATTGCCGTTGCAAATCGGACGGGATGCGCAGTGGATCTTCCTTTTTCCGCCGCACATAAACCGCCATCCACTCGCGGTTCAAACGTCCCGCGAGCCGCGATGTCGCGCGCAATAATCTTGCCGTCGTCACCGGATTTGTGCTGATGCAGACGGCGATTTTCTCGCTCACGTCCGTCGGCGACTTGGTGCCGGTGCGCGGGCGCTGATCCAGCACGTTGGCCGTTTCGCGCAAGGCCAGTTCGCGCAGTTCGTTCAGATTATTCTCCGTGAAAAAATTTTCCAGCGCGGCGGCGGCGCGATCTTTTGGATAAATTTTTCCCAAGCGCAAGCGCTCGCGCAATTCCTCGGCGGTCAAATCCACGTTCACGACGTGGTCGGCCTCCAGCACAAAACGGTCCGGCACGCGCTCGCGCACGTCCACACCCGTCGCGCGCAACACCGTGTCATGCAGACTTTCGAGATGCTGGATGTTCATCGCCGTGATGATGTTGATGCCCGCGAGCAGCAAGTCATGCACTTCGAGATAACGTTTGGGATGTTGCGAGCCGGCGACATTCGTGAACGGCAGTTCGTCCACGACGCACACGGTCGGGTAGCGTTTGAAAATGGCGTCAACGTCGAGCAACTCGACCGTGTGGCCGTTGTGCTCGACTTTTTTGCGCGGAATGATTTCCAGACCGGCGAGCAACGCCTCGGTGTCCTTGCGCCCGTGCGTTTCGACCCAGCCGATGACGACATCCACGCCCGCGGCCTTGAGGCGATGCACTTCTTCGAGCATCGCGTAGGTTTTGCCGACACCGGCGGCATGGCCGAGATAAATTTTTAATTTTCCCAGCCGGCTTTTTTCAATGAGCCGGAGAAAATCTTCCGGCTTCAACCGTTCAATCGGAGGCGATTCCATGCCGGAAAGAAACTACTTCTGTGCCAACTGGTCGAGCGCGAAGTTGGGCTATTGTTTGATTTCGACCTTAAGAATTACATCTCCGATATAATGCAACCGCGCCACAACGCCATTCTTCAATTGACCATCGTGAGAAATCGTCTGATGATAACCCAAACTTTCTACATAGTCACTGTAAGTAAAATCCTTTCCGCCAATGGAAATATGATCACCAGCATCGTGACCACTCCAAGGTTGTTGGTGCAATACTTGCACAGTTCCTTCTACGACTTCGCATTGATTATTCGCTAGTGCAGCCGTCCACATCTTACCAGTGCTAATGTTTGAATAAAACCAGAAGCTGCTGACAAGAAACCAAAACGGCATCCCAACGCATGAAAAAACAATCAGTTTTGGACGGTTTATCTTGCCGAATTTCCAAGCAAAAACAATCACGACTAGGGCAACAATGCCTGCACCCAAGAAAGCAATGCTTTCAAGCAGGCTTCCATTGCTGAAGTAGGAAACTTGAAAGACAGTTTGGTATCCGCCATTCACTGTATCATTTTGTTAAAATTATTTGGCTAAATTGTCCAGCGCGAAGTTCAGCGTCATCACGTTCACGCGCGGCTCGCCTAACAATCCGAGGTCGCGACCGCTGGTGTTTTGCCGAACCAATTCGCGCAATTTTCCTTCGGAAATACCGCGCGCCTTGGCGACGCGCGCGATTTGAATTTCCGCGTTCGCCGGAGAAATGTGCGGGTCGAGGCCGCTGGCTGATTCGGTCACGGCGTCGGCGGGAATCATATTATAAATGGGCGAGTTCGTTGCGATATTGTTATCCGCACGGTAGGTGGCGATGTTCGCGGTGATGTTGGCAACCAGATTTGACGAGGTCGGCCCGAGATTGCTGCCGCTGGAACTCGTCGAGTCAAAGCCGTTCGCGCCCGCCGCCGACGGACGTGGGTGGAAATATTGCGCGCCCGTAAAATTTTGCGCGAGCAAAGCCGAGCCGCGCACCGCGCCGGATTTGTCCACGAGCAGGCTGCCGCCGGCCTGATGCGGAAATAATAATTTCGCCGCGCCGAAAACGACGAGCGGATACACGCCGCACAAAATCACGGCGAAGAAAATGGTTGCCACAATGGAGCGGCCAAATTCAGCAAAGATGTTTTTCATAATTTATTTTTCGCAGGAGACGACGTTAGGAGTCTCATTTTTGATTTGAGCCTCGTCACCTCGGCCCTACAAATTCGTTTTGTTATCATGCGAGATGCAAACCAGCGACGATGCCATCAATGAGTTTAATTCCCACAAACGGCACGATGACGCCGCCGACGCCGTAAATCAGCAGGTTGCGCCGCAGAATTTCCACCGCGCCGAGCGGACGGAATTTCACGCCGCGCAACGCCAGCGGAATCAGCGCGATGATGACGAGCGCGTTGAAAATCACCGCGCTCAAAATCGCGCTGTCCGGGCTGTGCAGGCGCATGATGTTCAGCGGTGCGATGACCGGAAACGTCACCATGAGCATCGCTGGGATGATGGCGAAATATTTAGCGACGTCGTTCGCAATGCTGAACGTCGTGAGCGCGCCGCGCGTGATCAAAAGTTGTTTTCCGATTTCTATGATCTCCAAAAGTTTCGTCGGGTTCGAGTCGAGGTCCACCATGTTGCCGGCTTCTTTCGCGGCCTGCGTGCCGGTGTTCATAGCCACGCCGACGTCGGCTTGCGCGAGCGCGGGTGCGTCGTTCGTGCCGTCGCCGATCATCGCGACCATGCGGCCGCCGGTCTGTTCCTTGCGGATGAGCGCGAGCTTGTCCTCCGGTTTTGCCTCGGCGAGAAAATCATCCACGCCCGCTTCTTGCGCGATGGCGGCGGCAGTCAACTTATTATCGCCGGTGATCATCACGGTGCGGATGCCCATCGCGCGAAAGCGTTTGAAACGCTCGGCCAAGCCGCCTTTCACGATGTCTTTCAAGTGAATCACGCCGAGCGCGCGCTCCTGCATAGCGACGACGAGCGGCGTGCCGCCGGAACGCGAAATGTTTTCGACGGCGCTTTCAACTTCCTTCGGCAACGTGCCGCCGACAAATTGTTTCACCGCCGTCGCCGCGCCTTTGCGAATTTGCTGGCCTTCGTAATTCACGCCGCTCATTCGCGTCTGCGCGGTGAACGGCACGAATTGCGCGCCGGGCAGTTCGTGGATTTCCCGCGCGCGGATGCCGAAATTTTTCGCGAGCACGACGATGCTGCGGCCTTCGGGCGTTTCGTCGGCGAGCGACGCGAGTTGCGCGGCGTCGGCGAGTTCCTGTTCCGTCACGCCGGACGCGGGCAGGAACGCGGTGGCCTGGCGGTTGCCGAGCGTGATCGTGCCGGTCTTGTCCAAAAGCAAAACGTCCACGTCGCCCGCTGCTTCGACGGCGCGACCGCTCATCGCCAAAACATTTCGCTGAAGCAAACGATCCATGCCCGCGATGCCAATCGCGCTTAACAAACCGCCAATGGTCGTCGGAATCAAACACACGAGCAGCGCGATCAAAACGGAATTGGAAAAGTTCACGCCGGAATAAATGCCGAGCGGCTTCAACGTCACGACTGCGAGCAAAAAAACAATCGTGAGCGCGGCGAGCAGAATGGTGAGCGCGAGTTCATTCGGCGTTTTCTGGCGGCTCGCGCCTTCGACGAGCGAAATCATGCGATCCAAAAATCCTTCGCCGGGATTGCAAGTGATGCAGATTTTGATTTCGTCCGACAGCACGCGCGTGCCGCCGGTGACGGCGCTGCGGTCGCCGCCGGCCTCGCGGACGACGGGCGCGGATTCGCCGGTGATGGCGGATTCGTCCACCGTCGCCGCGCCGTGGACAATTTCGCCATCGGCAGGAATGATTTCACCCGCGCGAACGACGATGACATCGTTTTTGCGGAGCGAATCGGCGTCAACGGCTTTGATTTTGCCGTCGTCGGAAATCTTATTCGCGCTCGTTTGCGTGCGCGTCTGGCGCAACGCCTTCGCCTGCGCCTTGCCGCGGCCCTCGGCGACGGCTTCGGCAAAATTCGCGAACAGCACGGTGAACCAAAGCCAGATCGCGATCTGCAAAACGAATCCGGTCTGGCCCGGCGAACGAAAAATCTCGACGGTGCTGATCACCGCGCCGACGAGCGTGACGAACATGACGGGATTTTTCACCATCAGTCGCGGATCGAGCTTGCGGAACGTGTCGCCGAGCGCGGGCGCGAGGATTTTCGGGTCGAAAATGGAAACGGGTTGGTGCGTCATAAAATTTTCGGATTAAAACAAATTGCCTTTGAGCATCAGGAAGTACTCAACAATCGGACCGAGCGCGAGCGCGGGCAGAAATGTCAGCGCGCCGACCAAAATCACGGTGCCGACGAGCAGCACAACGAACGTGAAGCCGCTCACGGGAAAAGTTCCGGCGCTGGCGGGGACGATTTTTTTGCGCGCGAGCGAACCTGCCAGCGCGAGCAGCGGAATGATCATGCCGAAACGGCCGAGCAGCATGTCCACGCCGAGCGTCGTGTCCCACCACGGCGTGTTGGCATTGAGGCCGGCGAAGGCGCTGCCGTTGTTGCCCGCGCCGGACGTAAACGCATAAAGAATTTCGCTCAAGCCGTGCGGGCCCTGGTTGGCCAGACTCGAAGTTCCCCAATTGCTCACGGACGCCCAGGCTGTGAAACCGAGGATAATGAACGCAAGAATCACGAACGCGAGAAGAACCATTTTCACGTCGAAGGATTCGATTTTTTTTCCGAGATATTCCGGCGTGCGCCCGACCATCAATCCGGCGATGAACACGGTCAGCACGACGAAAATCAACATGCCGTAAAGTCCCGCGCCGACGCCGCCGAAAATCACTTCGCCGGTTTGGATGTTGAAAAGCGGCACGAGTCCGCCGAGCGGCGTGAACGAATCGTGCATGGAATTAACCGCGCCGCAGGACGCATCGGTCGTGACCGTCGCGAAAAGCGCGGAATTGAAAATGCCGAAGCGAACTTCCTTGCCTTCCATGTTGCCATCGGCGACGGCGACGCCGAGCTGCTGATGAATCGGATTGCCGCGCGCCTCCGCCCACCAGCAAAATAAAATTCCCGCGAGACACATGGCGAACATCGCCGACCAGACCGACCAGCCGTGCTTTTGATTTTTCGTTTCGCGTCCGAGGTGATATGTCAGCGCGCTACCGATGCACAGAAGCGCGAGCATTTGCAGAAAGTTCGAGAGCGGTGTGGGATTTTCAAACGGATGCGCGGCGTTGGCGTTCGTGTAGCCGCCGCCGTTCGTGCCGAGCATTTTGATCGCGACCTGCGACGCCATCGGGCCTTGCACGATGGACTGCGTGCTGATCACCTGATTCGTCATGACCGGATTGCCCTTGGCATCCACGACACCCTTGCCGTTCGCATCGGTGATCTGGACGGAAACGGTCTGCGGTTCCATGACGGTGGCCGTCGTGTAAGGTTTGAAATTTTGAATCATGCCTTGCGATACGAGAAAAATCGCGAAGACGAGGCAAAACGGCAGCAGCAAATAATAAGTGATGCGCGTAACGTCCACCCAAAAATTGCCGATGGTCGTGGCCGTGTGCCGCGCGATGCCGCGCACGAGCGCCGCCGCGACCGCCATGCCGACGGCGGCGGAAAAAAAGTTGTGGATGGTCAGCGCCACCATTTGCGAGAGATACGACATCGTGGATTCGCCGCCGTAGCTCTGCCAGTTGGTGTTCGTCGTGAAGCTGACGGCGGTGTTGAACGCGAGATGTTCTGAAAGCGCGGGGAAATTTTGCGGATTGAGCGGCAGAAGATTTTGCAATCGCAGAATCGCGTAAGTAAAAAGACAGCTCACAAGACTAAAAATCAGCATCGCAAACGTGTATTGTTTCCAGCCCTGTTCCTTTGCCGGGTCAACGCGGAAAATCCAATAAGTCAGTTTTTCGAGCGGGCGAAAAACCGGGTCAAGAAATGTTTTTCCGTTCGCGTCGAAAACGCGCCCGAGGTAAATGCCGAGCGGTTTGGTGACTAGCGCGAGCGCACCGAGGTAAATCACAAGTTCCAGCCATTGATGGGCGTTCATAATTTTTCAGTTGTTAAAATTTTTCCGGCCGCACCATGGCAAAAATCAGATACACGCAGAGCGCGAAGGAAATGATTCCGAGAATTATATTTTCCATAAAAATTTGGTCAGAGTTTTTCGCAGCCGATCGCGTAAAGCGCGAACGCGGCGAAAAACACGAGGGACGTTCCGATGTAAATGGCATCGAGCATAATTATTCAATACACAACGCGGTCACGATGAACGCGACTACGCCATGACATTTTTATCTTGGGTGAACTTGAGGCCGCGGACTTCGCGGATCAGAGGATCGCCCTTCCAATTGCCTGCGAGATTAGCTGTCGGGCTTGGCCTTGAAAGTGGCCTTGAAATCAGTTGCCTGACTTCGTTCGCCCCGTCCTCAATCGCTTGAGGATTTTGGGTCTCCCGCGTCCGGCTTCAGGAAGGAAGCCAAACTTCGGCTGCAACGGTGAAATTAAAACACATCAGCTGCCCCTTGTCAAGCCCGACAAGAAAACGAGGTTTTGCTGGGCGTTAAAATGAGAAGAAAACAGTGTTCTGGCGACGGTATGAACCAATGGGTGGATTTGTCGGCCATCAACCATCAACTCTCTCCAGCTTAAGACTTTTTCAATTACACCATGATCGGCAAAATAAGCATTGCGCGCCCGTTGTGATACAGGCGGCGTTGCAGTTCGAAGACGGTGTGATTGTGCAGCCAGCGAGTCACCAGGTTTTCGTCCTTGAACACGAGCTGGCCGGCGAAGAATTGCGCCTGCGGGAATTTTACGGCAATTTCGTCGCACAATTTCGCCGCCTCTTCCACGATGTCCGTGCCAAGCGCGCAGTGCGCCTCGGCATAAAACCCGCGCTTGCTCATGTAGTTCACGTAGTTCTCCACCTCGCGCCGGGAATGTTCGCGCAAATTTTCCACCTCCGACGCGCCCTTGAAATTGCCGGCATCCAGCACGCCGACCTGCACGAAAATAAAATTGCGATAAACTTTCGGGAACATCCGCACGACCGCCAGAAGCGTGTGCAGGCCGAGGCCGTTAAAACCGTTGACCAAAAACACTGCCGTGCGTGCGTGGATATCGCAGGAAGCCGCCGGTTTCTCGACAGTGGTGACCGCCTCGTCGGACAGCGCGGCGGCGACGAGTTCATTGAGGCGGAATAATTTTTTTTGCGTCTGGAGGTAATGGCGTTTGACCCAGAACGCCACGCCGATGAGGACGCCGGTTACAAGCAGCGTGACCCAGCCGCCCTCAAAAAATTTCACCACGCAAAGTGAAATCAGGATTCCGCCGGTCAGCAGCAGGCCGAAGCCATTGATGAGCAATTTGCTTTTCCATTTCGGTTCCTTCGCGCGATCGGCCCACCAGTGCCGCACCATGCCGAGCTGCGACAGGCTGAAGGTGATGAAGACATTGATGCTGTAAAGCACGACCAGCAGATCCACCGCCGCCGCCGTGAACAACACGACGAGCAGCGCGGCGAGGCCCATCAGGATCACCCCATTCTGCGTCACCAGCCGGTCGCTCAACGACGCGAACCGCGTCGGCATCCAGCGATCCACCGCCATGTTGGCCAGCACGCGCGGGCCCCCGAAAAATCCGGTTTGCGCCGCGATGAACAGCAGCGCGGCGGACGACGCCATCGCCGCGATGACGAATCCCCTCGACATCAGCGGTGGCCAGGTGACGGTGATTTTTTCAAACAACACGTCGTTCAGCGTTTTGCCGTCAACGTGCTGGACGTGATACAGCAGATACGCCAGCAACAGCCCGCCGACGACGAACGACAGCGACACGCCCATGTAAATCATCGTGCGTTTGCCGGTCTGCACGCGCGGTTCGCGCAATGCGTTCAGGCCGTTGCTCACCGCCTCGATGCCGGTGTAAGTGCCCGCGCCGAGGCTGTAGGCCCGCAACACCAGCGCGATGAGGCCGAACACGCCGACTTCTGCGCCGGCGGATTTCACGTCGCTCACGACACCGTGCGCGATGCCCGGCAGGTCGCCGAAATGGGCGGTCAGCGCCCAGATGATCGCAAAGGTGTAGGTGAGGACAAAAACGAAAAACACCGGCACCCACAAGATGACCGATTCCTTCACGCCGCGCAGGTTCAGCAGCGTGAGAAAAATCACGATGCCGACGGAAAACCTGAGTTTCAACACCAGCCAATCCGTCGGCAACATGCTGAACAGCGCGTCCCCACCGCTGGCCACGCTGATGGCAATGGTCAAAATGTAATCGCCGATCAGCGCGCAGCCGGAAATCACGCCGAGCGTCGGCGACAATAATTTGCTCGCCACGAGATAGCCTCCGCCGCCGGTGGGAAATTGTTCGATGATCTGCGAGTAGCTCGCGCAGATGACGACGATGGTCAGCACCGATCCCGCTGCGACGAACAGGCTCAGGAACGTATGCCCCTTCAGCGCCATGAACGCCGCCTCCGGACCGTAGCACGAGGATGACAAGCCGTCCGCACCCAGCCCGACCCACGCCAGCAGGGCCACAAGCGACATGTTGTGGAAAATGGATTTGTCGGAAAGGTTCCGCGCGCGTCCAATCAGCATGTTCTTCACCCAACCAAACATATTTATCAAATCCAATGTTTTACTTTGGGCGAACTTGAAACGTTCCCCTTTCGCAACCGGCCTTCGGCATGAAACTCTAATCCGGCGGGAATTTCGAGTGCAAAATCGGATGTTTTAACCCTTTCACGAATAAAAATAAAAAGCCGCCCGGAACATCGGGCGGCTTGAGGGAAAATTCCGGGCTACTCGGCCTTGGCTTTTTCAGCTTTCGGTGCTTTCGCAGCCTTGGCCAGCTTGTCGGCCTTGGAAGCAGAAACTTTCTTGGCCTCATCGGCGGCCGCAGTATGTTTTTCGCCATCGGGACGACGCCCGCGTTTTTCCGTACGCTGGGTTTTGTCGTCGGCAGGCGCAGCAGCTTCGACCACCGGGGCGGGCGTGGTGCTTTCGACGCGGACTTTCAACGTGCCCTTGACCTCGGCGTGCAGATGCAATTCGACCTCGTGTTCGCCCAAGTTGCGCAGGGCGTGTTCGAGATGAATTTTTTTCTTGTCGAGCGCGATGTCAAACTGATGCTTGAGTTCGTCGGCGATCATGCCGGCGGTCACGGAACCGAACATCTTGCCGTCGTCACCGGCCTTGACCTTGATGACGCAGATGAGCTTGGCAACGCCCTTGGCGAGTTCGGTCATGGTGTTGAACTCATGGGCTTCGCGCTCGGCGCGACGCTGCTTGAGCGCCTCGATGCGGCGCTTGTTCGCGCCGTTGAGCGGAACCGCGAACCCTTGCGGAAAAAGATAGTTGCGCGCGTAACCGGCGGCGACGCGGACGTTGTCAGATTCACCGCCGAGGCCGACGATGTTGTGCGTGAGGATGACTTCAGTTTTGGCCATGTGAAAAATAGTTGATGGTTGAGAGTTGAAAGTTGAGAGAAAAAATCACCGGGAAAATTTTATCAGAACGGAACGTCGTCGCTTTCCGGCGGCGCGTCGCCTTCAACGGGTTCGGCGGCGGGGGCGCTGGGTGCAGCGGCAGAACGAGCGGGACGCGGCGCGGCAGGTGTGCCGCCTTCGCCAGCGGCGGGGGCGCTGCCAAGAAATTGAACAGTTTCGGCCACGACGCCCAGCTTGCTTTTTTTCTGGCCGGTCTGCTTGTCATCCCACTGATCGAGTTTGAGGCGGCCTTCAACCAAAATCGGACGGCCCTTGCGCATGTATTGGCCGACGTTTTCCGCGGTGCGGCCAAAAACATCCACGTCAACAAAAGTGACATCCTCTTTTTTTTCGCCGGCTTCGTTCGTCCAGACGCGGTTGACGGCCAGGCCGATTTTGGCGATGGCCGTGCCCTTGGGCGTATAGCGCAACTCGGGATCGCGCGTCAGGTTGCCCATGAGGATGACTTTGTTGAAGCTGGCCATAACGAAAAATTACTTCGCGGGTTTCGGTTCCGGCGCGAGCGTGAACAGGACGCGGAACACTTCCTCGTTCAACGCGAGCTTGCGGCGCAACAGCGACACGATTTCCGGCGTGCCGGAAAAAATGATGTTCGCGTAGAAACCGGCGGTGTGCTTGTTGTTGGCGACGCGGGCAAAAGCCTTCTTCTCCATTTTCTGCACCGTCTCGACGGCACCGCCGACGGCGGTGATTTCCGTGGAAATCTTGTCAAGGGCGTCTTTCACGCCTTCCTCTTTTCCTGATGTGTTCAGGATGAACAAACCTTCGTATCGTTTCACTTTTTCTTTATTTCGTTGTTGGAGTCCACGACTCCGTTAAACTGGCTCATTGCCTTTTGTATCCCGTCGGCCAGCCAAGTTTCAACTTGATCGGTCGCCCTTTCCAAAACTTTCTTCAACCATTCACTCTCGCCCGAATCGAATTTTCCGAGAACGTAACCGGTGATCGTGCGCTCGCCGTCTTTGCGCCCGATGCCGATCCGCAGCCGCGCAAACTCGCGCGACGCCAGATGCTGCTCGATGGACTCCAGCCCATGATGCCCGCCGCTGCTGCCGCTGGCACGCAACCGGATTTCGCCGAACGGCAAATCCGCGTCGTCCACCGCCACCAGCAGTTGCGTCACCGGCAACCGGTAAAATTCCACCAACGCGCCCACGGCCTCGCCGCTCAAATTCATGAACGTCTGCGGCTCGCACAGCAAAACTTTTCTGCCGCCGCAGTCGGCGCGCGCGACCCGGGCTTGAAACTTCCGTTCGTTCGCCCAGTCCGCCCGCCAGCGGGACGCCAGTTTTTCGACCAGCAAAAATCCGGCGTTGTGGCGGGTCTGCGCGTATTCCGCGCCGGGATTACCCAAGCCCACGATGAGATGCAAATTCTCCATGCGCGGGTGCGATCCCGCGTCGCGGGACCGCCCAGATTATTTCTTTTTCTCCGCCGGTTTTTTCTCGGCGGCCTTGTCGGCGGCGGGAGCCTTGGCGCCGGCAGCCGGGGCCTTCTCTGCGCCCTTGGCCGCGCCTTTTTCCGCGCCCTTGGCCGGGGCTGCGCCTTCCTCGCCGTCTTCTTTTTTCTCTTTGATCATCTCGACATCGCCGGCGGCGGTGGCGGTGGCATCGGTCGCGGCAACTTCTTCTTCCGTGCGCGGCATGGCGACGGAGACAACGGGGATGTTCTTGGCACCGAGAATCTCGACGCCCGCCGGCACCGGGATTTCGCCGATGTGAATGGATTTGCCGATTTCCAGGCTCGTGACATCAATGACGATCTGCTCCGGCAAATCCTTCGGCAGGGCGCGCACCTTGAGCTTGAACAAAACGTGTTCGAGCACGCCGCCGCCGGTTTTCACGCCGGCAGCTTCGCCGACGGTTTCCACCGGGACATGCACGGTGACGGTTTCGTTCTCGGCGACCTCGTGAAAGTCTACATGCAACACCGACGCGGTGAGCGGGTGATGCTGGATTTCCTGCACCAGCACAAGGCGTTTGGCGCGGGCGTCGTTTTCGACGGACAAGTCCACGAGCAGGTTCTCGGAAACGGAATGGTGAATGAGATCCTCAAACTCCTTGGCGCTCACCTCAAGGTTCTGCGGCTTGGCTTGGCGGCCATAAATGACCGCCGGCACACGGCCGCCGGCGCGGAGTTTTTTGACTTCGCCCCGGCGTGCTTGCGTGCGGGGAAACGCTTTTAACGACACTGATTTCATCTTAAATCTTAAATATAAATTCCGGGCGCTCCACAAACACGCCCGCCTTTAAACCAAAGGGCGAATACACTATCAATTGCCGCCCATCCGTCAATAACTGATTTCGGGAATTTTCGCTTCAACTCGCCGCTCGCTTTTGTGCGCGCAACTGAAATCAACGCCAGTCCATTTTCAAAAACAAGAATGTTTTCCTTCTGTCAAAGAAGGTTGTTGTGGACGCGAATCAGAACAGAAAAAAATGGCTCGAAAATAAATTTCAAGTTGCCGGCGCGGGCGTGGCCGCCCCGAGTCCGGGCAATTTCGGCGGCACGGGCTTGGGCGGCACTTCGGGCAACGGCGTTCCGGCGGGCGCACCGAGCATCGGGCCGATTTCCGCCGGCGGTTTTGGCGGCGGCGTGAAAGTCCCGTTGCGGACGATTTCCACCACCTGCGGGCCGTCCAGCGTTTCATATTCCAACAGCCCGTTGGCGATGATTTCAAGCTTGTCGCGGTTCGACTCGATGAGCGACTTCGCGGTTTTGAAACTCTCGTCAATGATGCGTTTGACTTCCGCGTCAATCTCCTCCGCCGTCTGTTCGCTGTAATCCTTCGCGCGCATCATGTCGCGTCCGAGGAAAACGTATTCCTGGCTGTCGCCGTAAAGCACGTTGCCGAGCTTGTCACTCATGCCCCAGTGCATGACCATGGCCTTGGCAAGCTGCGTGGCCTGCTGGATGTCCATCGCCGCGCCGCTGGAAATGTCATCCGTCACATATTCTTCCGCGATGCGCCCGGCCATCGTCATGATGATGGTGTCAATCGCCTGCTTGCGCCGCATGTTCAACATGTCTTCCTTCGGCAGCGACATCGTCACGCCGAGTGCGCGACCGCGCGGAATGATCGTGACCTTGTGCAGCGGATGCGTGTGCTTGAGCAAAACGCTGACGAGCGCGTGGCCAGCCTCGTGCCACGCCGTCGCGCGTTTTTCCTCGTCGGACATCGCCATGCTGCGGCGTTCGCGGCCCCAGCGAACTTTGTCGCGCGCCTCTTCGAGTTCCTTCATGCCGACGGATTTTTTATTCAGACGCGCGGCAAGCAACGCGGCTTCGTTCAGTAAATTCGCCAGTTCCGCGCCGGAATAACCCGGCGTGCCGCGCGCGATGATGGACAAATCCGCTTCCGGCGCGAGCTTCACGTTTTTGGCGTGAACTTTCAAAATGCCTTCGCGCCCGCGCACGTCGGGCAAATTCACGACCACCTGCCGGTCGAAACGACCGGGCCGCATCAACGCCGGATCCAGCACGTCGTGACGATTCGTCGCAGCGATGATGATGATGCCTTCCTGCGTGTCAAAGCCGTCCATTTCGACGAGCAGCGCGTTCAGCGTCTGTTCGCGTTCGTCGTTGCCGCCGCCAAGGCCGTGGCCACGGCTGCGGCCGACCGCGTCAATTTCATCAATGAAAATCAAACACGGCGTGTTGCGGCGCGCCTGTTCAAACATATCGCGCACGCGGCTCGCGCCGACGCCGACAAACATTTCCACAAAATCCGAACCGCTGATACTGAAGAAGCTCGCGTCGGCCTCGCCGGCAATCGCCTTCGCCAGCAGCGTTTTTCCGGTGCCGGGCGGCCCGACCATCAGCACGCCCTTCGGAATGCGCCCGCCGAGCCGCTGGAATTTTTTCGGATCCTTCAAAAATTCGACCAGCTCGGAAACTTCCTCGATGGCTTCTTCGATGCCCGCCACGTCTTTGAACGTCGTTTTGTTGCGCTCCTTGGCCAGCATCCGCGCCTTGCTTTTGCCGAAACTCAACGCGCCCTTGCCCGCGAGCTTGATCTGCCGGATGAAGAAAAACCAGAACAGCACACCGATGCCGACAAAAAACAGAAGCTGGTAGCCAATGCTCAACAGCAGCGAGTTCGGCTGCGAGATGCGCACGTTCTTGGACTTGTCGCCGCTCAAGAGCAGCTCGTCCTTCATCGTCGGCGTGAGCAGCGCATTCGCCACCAGATAGGGAATTTCAACCTTGGGTTCGACCACGTTGCCGTCCTTGTCGTCCTTGTAATACGTCCCCTGAATGTCGGCCATGTCCGGCATCTGCGGATTCATGGAAATGGTCGCCTCGACAATCTGGTTCGTCGCCCGGAATTTTTGGAAAAATTCATACTCCGACAGCGGCATCGCCTGCGTCTTCCACTTGCTGTTCACATAAAACACCGACATCAGGGCGGCCATGATGGCGATCCACGCGACCCAGGTCAGCGAGGAAATTTTGAAACCGCCCGGCGGCTTTTTTTGCTCGCGGTTGTCGTTGCTCTTCAAATTGGAATCATCTTCAAACATTTGTTTGTCCGCCAAACTATCATGTCCTTCTGGCTTCCGCAATGTGCGAATTTCGCCTATCGTCCGCCCATGCGCATTGGTTCGCTGAACCTGAAATCCAACCTGTTCCTCTCGCCGCTGGCCGGCTACACCAACCTGCCCTTCCGCCTCGTCGTGCGCGAAGTTGGCGGCGTCGGCCTTTGCACCACCGATTTGGTCAACGCCCGTTCGCTGCTCGAAAAAAATCCGAAGGCGTTCAAGCTCATTGAAACCTCGCCCGCCGACTCGCCGCTCGCCGTGCAACTTTTTGGCAGCGTTCCCGAAGAAATGCGCGACGCCGCCATCATCCTCGAAAATCTCGGCGTGCAATCCATTGACATCAACATGGGCTGTCCCGTGAAAAAAGTGGTCAAGGTCGGCGGCGGCTCGGCGATGATGACCGAACTCGACAAAACTTCTGCGCTTGTCAAAAAAATGGTGGACGCCGTGAAAATTCCCGTGACCGCCAAAATGCGCCTCGGCTGGGACGATGAAAATTTAACCGCGCCCGATCTGGCACGCGCGTTGGAAGACGTCGGAGTCGCCGCAATTTTTGTTCATGGCCGCACACGCGAACAGGGATTTGGCGGCACCGTGAATCTCGCTGGCGTCCGCAAAGTCGTCGAGGCCGTGAGAAATATTCCCGTCATCGGCAACGGCGACATCATCACGCCGCAGGCCGCGAAAAAAATGTTTGATGAGACTGGCTGCACCGGTGTGAGCATCGGGCGCGGCGCATTTTACGACCCGTGGATTTTCAAACGCACGCTGGAGTATTTAAGTAGGACAGGCTTCCAGCCTGTCCAGCGAGCGCTTCAGCGCGAGCATGAAAGTAAAAGTTCCGTTGGCTTCGCCAACGGTGACAGGCTGGAAGCCTGTCCTACTTTGCCGCCCGAACCCGATTTCTCCGAGCGCACGCGCATCCTGTGCCGGCATCTGGATTTGATGATTGAAGTTTTTGGCGAGGAACTTGGCTGCCGGATGTTCCGCAAAGTCGCGCCATGGTATGCCAAGCGGTTCGGCCCGTGCCATGAATTTAACAAAAAAGTTGTGCAAGTCGCAACCAAGGCGCAGTTCGACGAGATTCTGGAAAATTACATCCGCTGGCGTCGGCAATTTCTCGACGAGCACGGCGAATTGCTTCCCCGATTTCAACAGCCGCCGATGGTTGCGTCCTTCATGCGCGACCAGTCGCGCCGTAGCGCAGCGAAGGCGGACGAACCGGCCTCAACTCAACGCAAACAAATTCCCGTGCCGAAAGGGCCGGTGGAAGTTTGGTGAACATCAGTTGAATTGCCGAAATGGTTCTGATACCTTGCAAAAGTGAGTTCGACGATTTTCCGGTATCGCAACTATCGGTTTTATTTCTTCTCACGCGAAGAGCCGAGAATGCACGTCCATGTGATTTCGCCGGACGGCGAGGCGAAATTCTGGCTGGAGCCGAAAATTGAACTGGCCGTCAACAAAGGCCTCGGCGCGACCGAATTGAACGAGCTGAAAAAAATTGTAGAGGAACGACAAAATGAAATCCGCGACAGTTGGCAACGACATTTCAAAAGTTGAGATTGTGAATGTTTCTCAACACGGCTTCTGGCTGTTCGTCGCCGGACGCGAATACTTTCTCGCATTCGCGGATTTTCCGTGGTTTCGCGGCGCGACGGTGCGGCAGCTTTTTGCCGTTGAACTGCTGCACGAAGAGCATCTTTACTGGCCGGAACTCGATGTGGATTTGGATTTGGAACGGATTCAATACCCGGAAAAATTTCCGTTGATTTCAAAAACGGCAAATTAAACTCCGCCGCCGGTGGTTGCGTCCTTCATGCGCGACCAGTCGCGCCGTAGCGCAGCGAAGGCGGACGAGCCCGCTTCAACTCAACGCGAACAAATTCCCTCCCGTGCCGAAAGGTCCGGTGGAAGTTTGGTAAATTTAATTCGCCGATGTATTTTTATTTACGGCGCGTTTGTCTTGCCAAGTCAGAAACAATAAAATTGCCAGAATAATTCCAGTTGCGACAACGCAAAGTGGCGCGAGAAATCTGTCCAGCGGAAGTGAACCTCGCATTGGCAGTTTGAGTTGCGCGGAGAAAATATCGCCGTTGCCGGGAATGGAGGTTTTGGCAACGACATCGCCATTATACAAAACAGCCTGTGAAATGCCGGAACTGGCAACACGGAAAATCGGGATGCCATATTCCGCCGCGCGCACGGGCGCGACGCGCGCGTGCAACTCGTGTTCATGCCGTCCCCATTCGTCAACGTCCATTGTCGGAACGATGAGCAGTTGCGTGCCTTCTTTCACGAGCCGGTCAGTGACGCGCGTGTAGCTTAAATCGTAGCAGATGCAAATGCCGATTTTCCCCCAAGGCGAATTCCAAACTTCCTGCTTTTGCGCTGGCAAGCCGTCGGCGAAAAATTGAATTGGAACGCTCTTGGCCTGTTTGAAAACAATTTCGCCATTTGTTCCGACGACAAAAACCGTGTTGTAATAAATCTGGTTGGTCACAAAATCTTTCCCGCCGACTATGAGAAACCGCGAATTATTACGACACCAGTTTTTCAGCGAGTCGGGAACAGGGCCTTCCAGTGTGTATTCGCTCAAAACGAAAATCGGCGCGTTGGTGTTTTTTGCCAAAGCGTTGTTTAACATTTTTGGAATTATGTTTTCGGGCGGAAATTCCATCTGGATGCCGACGATTTTTAATGGTGGAAAAGGACGTTCGTGTCTGGCCGCAGCGATGAACATCAAAAACAAAGCCGCAGGAATCAGCAAAACCAAGACAATCCACGACAAATTAATCCAGAATTTTTTGACCGGATTTCTGTGAGAAAAAATGGCAACGATTAAAAAAACCAAAAAGCCAACGCCATACATTCCAAAAACATCAACTGGAACGAGCGGGAAATTTGGAAAAGCGTAACCAACATTCAGCCACGAAAATTTCAAGTAATAAAGTTCGCTGCGGAAATACTCCAATCCAGTCCAGACAGTCGGAATCAGCCATATCGTTTTGGTTTTTCCCCAACGTCGGATGCAGCCGCAGACAATTGCTGTGAATAGTCCAATCCAAAATCCGAAAACAATCCATAGAACAACCGCTGCCGGACCAAAAATTTCCCAGAAGAAAAACGCCTGTGTCGCGGCGCAAAGAAATCCCGTTGTCAGACCCAAATAAAATGCGCGGCGGACGTTTGGCTGGTCAGCAAATCCGACAAGAAAATAAGCATAGCCAAAAATCAGCAGACCGATTACCGGAAATTTGATTGAAGAATAAGCGAGGTTGAAACAAGCCACGGCCAACATCAGCCACAGAAAAGATTTTTTCCAGCTTGGCGGTTTGGCCGATGGATTTTGAATGTTCATCGTGTCAGTGGATTGACACCGTTCATTTAAGTCATTCGACAAAAATTTGGCCATTCTAAAGTTCGGCTCAATTCTCCGCGCAACTATTTCCCGATGCAAAACTGGCTGAAGATCGAGCCGGGCAAATCTTTCGTCGCCGTTTTGCCGGAGCGGTTTTAATTTGCCGGTGGAAATTTTTTCCGGCTGTGCTAACAATTGATTCATGTATAACGCCAAAGCTTTCGCCACCCTCGCCCAAACCGCGCCGCTCGCGCCGTTCAATTTCCAGCGCCGTGATCCCGGCGCGCACGATGTGCAGATTGAAATCCTTTTTTGCGGCGTCTGCCACACGGATGTCCACATCGCCCGCAACGAATGGCACGGCACGACGTATCCGTGCGTGCCCGGCCACGAAATCGTCGGGCGTGTCGTGAAGGTCGGCGCGCATGTTAAAAAATTCAAGGAGGGCGACCTCGCCGGCGTCGGCTGCATGGTGGATTCCTGCCGCACCTGCGAAAATTGCCAGGACGACCTCGAACAATTCTGCACGAGCGGCGCGACGTTCACTTACAACGCGCCGGACAAAGTTTCCGGCGGCCTGACCTACGGCGGTTATTCTGACAGCGTCGTCGTGGACGAGGCGTTCGTGCTGAAAGTGCCGAAGAATTTGAATCTCGCCGCGTCCGCGCCGCTGCTGTGCGCGGGCATCACGACGTATTCGCCGTTGCGCCATTACAAGGTTGCCAAAGGCCAGAAGGTCGGCGTGGTTGGACTCGGCGGACTTGGTCACATGGGCGTGAAACTGGCGAAGGCTTTTGGCGCGCACGTCGTTGTGTTCACCACGTCGCCGAACAAAGTGAAGGACGCGTTGCGGCTCGGCGCGGATGAAGTCGTGAATTCCAAAAACGCCGACGAAATGAAAAGACAGGCGAACAGTTTTCATTTTATTCTCGACACCGTCGCCGCGCAGCACGACATCAACGCCTACCTTGTTTTGCTGAAACGCGACGGCACGCTCACGCAAGTCGGCGTTCCCGCCGAACCGCTTTCAGTTCAAGTCGGCAGCCTGATTTTTGGCCGGCGGAATTTCAGCGGCTCGCTCATCGGCGGCATCAAGGAGACGCAGGAGATGCTGGATTTTTGCGGCGAGCACAACATCACTTCCGACATCGAACTGATTCCGATTCAAAAAATCAACGAAGCCTATGAACGCCTCGTGAAAAACGACGTGAAATACCGCTTCGTGATTGACATGGCGTCGCTCAAGTAAGCCGCCGGGTCAGCGTTTGGGTTTTTTGGGTTCCTCGCCGAACACGGAATCAATCGCCTTTCTGATTCGGCCGTCGAAAATTGATTTTTGGGGCGACGCGACCGGGCCGGCAATCTCCGCCTCCAGGTCGAGCACGAAGGTTTTCAGCCGATGGCAACGGGCCTGGAGTTTTTTTATTTCCAATTCCAGATGGCCGACTTCTTTTCTCAAGGCTTCCGCGATTTCAACTTTATTCATGATTGGGTGATTGAACTTCCACTTATTTACGGCACGGCCGGCAAATTTCCAATGAGATTATTTCCGCTGCAAAGCCGATTGAAACCCGGGCCGGCAAATCTTCCGCAGCGTTTTAGGGCTTGCCGTCCGTTTTTGATTTTCCATATTTGACGCGCAAGCAAAACTTAACCCCAACCAAAAAGGAATCATCATGCGCATGTTAATGAACGTCACCATCCCGCACCAAACTTTCAACGCGGCGGTCAAGGACGGCTCGGCGGGCGTGAAAATCGGAAAAATTCTCGAAGCCATCAAACCGGAGGCGGTTTATTTCTCCGAGCAAAACGGCCATCGCGGCGCGGTGCTGGTCGTGGATGTCCCGGACGCGTCGAAAATTCCCGCGCTGGCGGAGCCGTGGTTTTTGACTTTTGAGGCCGATGTCGAACTCCGCATTGCCATGACGCCGGACGAGCTGAAGAACAGCGGCATTGACAAGATTGGCGGCCAGTGGAGTTGAACGCTATTTGCCAAGGCAAAACTGGCTGAAGATCGAGTCGAGCAAATCTTCGGTCGTCGTCTTGCCGACGATTTCGCCGACGGCGTTGACGGCGATGTGCAAATCCAGCGCGACGAGTTCGAGCGGCAAATCGGCGCGCAACGCTTCGAGCGTCGTCTGCGCCGACACGCGCGCGCGGTTCAGCGCGTCCTGATGCCGTGAGTTGATCATCACCTGCAGCATCTCGGCCCTGATTTCACCCGACCAGACCATTTCCTTGACCGCGTTTTTCAGCGCCTCGATCCCCTGCCCGCTCACGCAAGAGACAGTGACGAGTGACGAGTGACGAGTGACACGCTCTGGCAATTCCAATTTGTTGGGCAAATCAATTTTGTTCAGGACGAAAATTCTTTTTTTGCCGGCAAATTCGTTCAGGTAAATTTCATCCGCTGCCGTCAGCGGTTCGCTGGCGTCGAGGACGTGCAAAATAAATTCCGCCGACGCGAGCGATTCGCGGCTGCGGCGGATGCCTTCGACTTCGATTTCATCGCGCGCCTCGCGCAGGCCGGCCGTGTCAATAAAGATGACCGGCAGGCCGCGGATGTTCGCCGTCTCTTCGATCGTGTCGCGCGTCGTGCCGGCGATTGGCGAGACGATGGCGCGGTCGCGTCCGAGCAGTTGATTGAGCAAGCTGGATTTGCCGGCGTTGGGCCGGCCAACAATCGCCGCCCGGATGCCGTGACGCAAAACCTGTCCTTCATTCGCCGTGCGCAACAGCTCGTCCATGAACGCGACGGCTTTTTCGAGCCGCTGGAGCAATTGTTCCTTCGTGTCGGGCGAAATGTCTTCTTCGGGAAAATCAATGTGCGCCTCGACGTGCGCGAGCGTCTTCATCATCTCGTCGCGCAATTCATTGATGCGTTGGGAAAGTTTTCCGGCAAGCTGCTCGTTCGCGGCGGCGAGCGCGAGTTCCGTGCGCGAGTGGATCAAGTCGGCCACGGCCTCGGCCTGCGCGAGATCGAGGCGTCCGTTGAGAAAGGCGCGTTTGGTGAACTCGCCCGGTTCGGCCAGTCGCGCGCCGTTGGCGAGCAGCGTGTCGAGCACGAGTTTCGCGGGCAGGATGCCGCCGTGGCAGGAAATCTCCACCGTGTCCTCGCGCGTAAATGTGCGCGGCGCGCGCAGGACGGCGAGCAGCACTTCATCAATCACTTTTTCATCGCGGACAATTTTGCCGTATTGAATCGTGTGCGTCGGCGCGGCGGAAGGTTTCAACGAGCTTTTCCCGGCAGGCTGAAAACTTTTGTCGGCAACGGCAAATGCCTGCGCGCCGGAAACACGGACGACGGCCAGCCCGCCCTCGCCGAGTGGCGTGGCGATGGCGGCGATGGTGTCATTAAACATAAGTCGAGGGCCGAAGGTCGAGGGCCGAGCACCGGAGCATTGCTGCGCTCGGCAACTCGTCGCTCGACCTTGGACTAATTTACATGGCGGCAGTTGCCGATCTGATTTTCCGCGTCGCGATCCTGCAAGAACAGCCGCGCCTTCTCATAGCTTTTTTTGTGCAGGTAATGCAACAGCGTCGGGTCGGCGTTGCGCGGCAGTTGGTGTGTCAGTTCATCAATAAGCGAAAAAATCGGCAGCAGGTTTGGTTTGGGATTCGCCGTGGGCATGGACTGGACGGCTGCGTGCAGTTCGACGAGCGCGAGGAGGAGTTTTTTTTCGTTGGCGTCGGGCATGGTGGTTTCAGTCAAAAATGAAATTGCGCGATCAGTTGCATGATTTCTCGCGTCAGATAGGAATGGTTCAAGTCAATCCAGCCCAGCAGATACAAGGCCGTCAGCGTGCGCACCATGCCGGTCGCCAGAATCAGCACCAGCGCGGTCACGAGATACACGCCAAAGGCATGGGTCGGATCCGGCGTCATGATGCGCGGCAGACCCTGATAAAGAATCCAGACGGATAGGACAATTCCAAGCGACCACGTCACCCACGGATTCATGGTCGGCGCGATGTCCAGCAGCTTCAACAGAAACATCGGGCTTAAACCGTAGGCCACCGCCTTGAACGACTGCGTGAACGTTTGCCGGCCATGAAACGTCTGGGTCACAATCTGCACGAAGCGCGCGCAGACGAGAATCGCCACCAGCAGAAAAAGGAATTGCACCGTTTCGTAGGCCAGCACCTCGTTGGCCGTAAAAACTTTTACTTCCTGAATGCGCCCCTGCAATTTGCCCCAGTGTTCCAGTGCCCAACCTTCCACAATCGTCGTGATCAAAATCATCGGCACCAAATACACCATGAGGACAAAAAACAGGCTGCGTTTGGCCTGCACCACCCGATCCCAAGCTGGCCCAGACTCAAATATCAATAGCAGCGCCTTTATCATCCGCCGAATTGATAGCCGCCCGCCGCCTTTCTGACAACAAAATCTGGTGACGCCCAACGGCCAGCCGGTTGCATCCGCCCGCCGCCAGTGGCATTATCAAAATATGAAACAGATTTTGCCGGCCCTGCTTGCGGCGTTTTTGCTCGCGGGCTGCGTCATGCAAAAAATTGACTGGACGGCGCGCACCGGCCATTACACTTACGACCAGGCGGTGATGGAATTCGGCCCGCCGGACAAATCCGCCAAACTCTCCGACGGCACGACCATGGCCGAATGGCTCACGCGGCGCGGACAGGTCGTCGTCGCGCCCGAACCGTATTTCGTCGCGCCCGGCTGCTATTTCGGGCCGTTCACGCCGATGTATTCCGAAACCTACGTGCCGGCGAAATTCCTGCGGCTCACCTTCGACACGAACAACGTGTTGCAAGCCACGAAAGAATTTGTCCGCTAAAATCCGCTTTCGCCGGGTGCGCGCGCGTGCTTAACTCGCCGGGTGAAAGTTGACCTTGGCATCTGGAGCATGTTGACGAAAGCCGTCGTCGTGCTCGTCGTCATCGCTGTGCTGCTGTTCATCGGCATGTGCTATCTGAAACCCATCCAGCAGAACGAGCGGATGCGCCGCGAAATCATGCGGCTCGACGCGGAATTGCAGAAGGAGGACGAAACCTCCAAAAAACTCCAGACCCAAATTGACGCCCTGCGCAACGACCCCAAAACCGTCGAACGCCTCACCCGCGAAAAACTCGGTTACGCCCGCCCGGATGAAACGGTAATCCTGTTTGAAACCAATGCGCCGAATGCGACGGGGCGATAAAACTTCAAAACACGGCACCGCCGCCTTGGACTGTCAATAAGGAAAGCAGGAAATTAGGAAAAATCCGTTCCTGCTTTGCAGCCCTCCTCATTCAATAAACCAGGTCCATCACTGCCGCGTGCCGCCGTCATTTTTGTTTGCCAGACGGCGTTTCACCGCTTAACCCTGTTGCCATGCAAGCCAGATTTTTCCCGCGCCGGATTTTTTTCGGCGGGTTGCTCGCCGCGTTGAGCCTGAATTTTTGCCACGCCGCGCCTGCCGCCGCCGATGCGCATGATTATCCGTTCCAGCCGGTGCCGTTCACGGCCGTTCACCTCAACGACAGTTTCTGGGCGCCGCGCCTGGAGACCAACCGCGTGACGACGATTCCCTACGCGTTCGGAAAATGCGAGGAGTCCGGGCGGATGGATAATTTTGAGCGCGCGGCGGCGAGCTGGCGCGGCGAGCCGCTGGCCAACCGCAAGTTGCCGGGATTTCCGTTCGACGACACCGATCCTTACAAAGTGCTCGAGGGCGCAGCCTACGCGCTGGCCGTGCAGCCCGACCCGAAGATGCAGGCTTATCTCGACGGGTTGATCGCCAAGTTCGCCGCCGCGCAGGAACCGGACGGCTATCTCTACACGATCCGCACGATTGACCCGGCGCATCCCAACGGCTGGGACGGCCCGCAGCGCTGGCTCAACGAGTCGAAGCAAAGCCACGAACTTTATGACGCCGGCCATTTGTTCGAGGCCGCCGCCACGCATTATCAGGCGACCGGCGAAACCAATCTGCTCAACGTCGCGCTGAAGGAGGCCGATTTGATTGACACAGTCTTCGGTCCCGGCACGAACCAGCTTCATCTCTGGCCCGGCCACGAAATCGTCGAGATGGGCCTCGTCAAACTTTACCGCGTGACGGGCGATGCGCGTTATCTGGCCCTCGCGAAGTATTTCATAGACGTGCGCGGCAGCCATGCCGGCGGCGACGATTACCATCAGTCGCGCATTCCGCCCGTGCAACAGACCGAAGCCGTGGGCCACGCCGTCCGCGCCGGCTATCTTTACAGCGGCATGGCGGATGTCGCCGCCCTCACCGGCGATGAAAACTACATCCGCGCGATTGACACGATCTGGCAAAACGTGGTCGGCAAAAAACTTTATCTCACCGGCGGCATTGGCGCGCTGGCCGGCATCGAGGGCTTCGGCGACAATTATTACCTGCCCAATCTCACCGCCTACAACGAGACCTGCGCGTCCGTCGCCAACGATTTTTGGAACGAGCGCTTGTTTCTCCTGCACGGCGACGCGCGCTACGTGGACGTGCTGGAGCGCACGCTCTACAACGCGCTGCTTTCCGGCGTCTCGCTCGACGGGACAAAGTTCTTTTATCCCAATCCGCTCGCGTCCGACGGTTCGCACGAGCGCAGCCCGTGGTTCGGCTGCGCCTGCTGCCCCGGCAACCTCACGCGCTTCCTGCCGTCGCTGCCCGGCTACTTTTACGCGCAGCAGGGCGGAAAAATTTTCGTGAACCTCTACGCCAGCGGCACGGCGGACATCCAGCTTGGCGACGGCAGAAAAATTATTTTGACGCAGGCGACGCGTTATCCGTGGGACGGCGCGGTGAAGATCACGGTTGCGCCGGAAAAAAAATCAAAGTTCACCGTCAACCTCCGCATCCCCGGCTGGGCGCGGAACGAAGTCGTGCCGGGCGACCTTTACAAATTCGCGGACGCGGCGAGCGAACCCGTCACGCTCAAAGTGAACGGCAAATCCGTCGCGGTGAAATTGCAGAACGGCTTCGCCGCCCTCAACCGCGCGTGGAAACCGGGCGACGTGATCGAATTGAACCTGCCGATGCCCGTCCGCCGCGTCGTCGCCAACGAAAAAGTGAAGGCCGACGCCGGGTGCGTGGCATTGCAGCGCGGGCCGATTGTTTTTTGCGCCGAATGGCCGGACAACCCCGGCGGCAAAGTCCGCAATTTGATTTTGCCCGCCGGCCAGACGTTCACCGCGCAATTCGAGCCAGCGCTGCTCAACGGCGTCGAGACCATCACCGGCAGGGCGTTTGCCATTTCAAAAAGCGCAGACGACCAGGTTGAAAAAACCGGGCAGGACTTCAAGGCCATTCCGTATTTTGCGTGGGCCAATCGCGGTCCCGGCGAGATGACCGTGTGGTTTAAAGAATGAATCGCGGGGCAGTCCGCCGTTTTATTTCGGCATGACGCGGCTGCATTTGGATTGCTTTTTGCGCGCAAATTCTTAACTTCGCGCCCATGCGATCCGCCAAATTTTTCCGCCGGCTGCTTGTCGCCGCGTGGCTCACCCTGTTCAACTTGCATCTGCCCGCCGCCGATGTGCCGCGCGAACATCTCTCGCTCGATGCGAACTGGAAATTTCATCTCGGCGACGACTGGCCGAACGCGCTGCGGCTCGACAAGGCCGGTTCCAGCGGCGGCCCGGCGTCGGAAAAATTCAACGACAACTCGTGGCGCTCGCTGGATTTGCCGCACGACTGGGCGATTGAACTGCCGTTCGACCGCAATGCCGACGAGAGCCACGGCTTCAAACCCGTCGGGCCAGGCTTCACCAAAAACAGCATCGGCTGGTATCGCCGCACGTTTGAGCTGGCGCCGGTAGATTCCGGCAAGCGCATCTGGCTCACCTTCGACGGCGTGTTCCGCGACACGACGGTCTGGGTCAACGGCTGGCTCGTGACGCGGCACGAAGGCGGTTATTATCCGTTCCGCGAGGACATCACGGACATCGTGCACCTCGGCGGTAAAAATCTGGTGACGGTGAAAGTGGACGCTTCAAAATTTGAAGGGTGGTTTTACGAGGGCGCGGGCATTTACCGCCATGTCTGGCTGGACAAGACCGCGCCGGTGGCCATCGCGCCGGACGGGATTTTTGTCTTTAGCAAATTCAAAAACAACACGCCAAAAGGCAAGCCAGAGATTCACGTCGAAGCGCTTTTGCTGAACACGTTGACGAACACCGCCGAGACCACGGTGAAATGCGAAATCTTTTCGCCGGAAGGCAAATCCGTGGCCAGGTTCAGCGAGATGGAAAAAATCAAGGGCGCGGCGCGGCGGGACGTGAAGCTCGAAGGCAAAGTTTCCTCGCCCGAACTTTGGTCGCCGGAATCGCCAAATCTTTACAAGCTCGCCACGACGGTTGAAGCAGATGGCAAAATCGTTGACCGCCAGGAAACTGAATTCGGCATCCGCACCTTCGCGTTTGATCCCACGAACGGATTTTTGCTGAACGGCAAGCACTACGAACTCAAAGGCACCTGCAATCATCAAGACATGGCGGGCGTCGGCGCGGCGCTGCCGGATGCGCTGCAATCTTTCCGCATCGCAAAATTAAAAGAGTTCGGCGACAACGCGCTGCGCACCTCGCACAATCCGCCCACGCCGGAACTGCTCGACGCGTGCGACCGCCTCGGCATGATTGTGATGGACGAAAGCCGACTGCTCGGCAGCGACAAGGAAAATTTGCAGAAGTGGGACGACCAGATCCGCCGCGACCGCAACCACGCCAGCGTCGGCATCTGGTCGGTCGCGAACGAGGAATTTTCCGTGCAGGCCTCGCCGCAGGGCGGCAACGTCGCGCGCACGATGCAAAATTATGTGAAGGCGCTCGACCCGACGCGCCCGGTCACTTACGCCGCACCGCAGGGCGACACGTTTGACGGCATCAACGGCGTCATCGAGGTGCGCGGCTGGAATTATCACGTCGGTCGCGACATGGATGATTATCACGCCGAGCATCCGGCGCAGCCCGAAGTCGGCACCGAGCAGGGCAGCACGGTCAGCACGCGCGGCATTTACGAAAACGACAAGGCGCGCGGCTACGTCAGCGCCTACGACGTGAATTTTCCGAGCTGGGCGCACACCGCCGAGACGTGGTGGAGTTATTTCGCCGACCGCCCGTGGTTAAGCGGCGGCTTTGTATGGACGGGGTTTGATTATCGCGGCGAGCCGACGCCGTATTCGTGGCCGTGCATCAATTCGCATTTCGGCATCCTCGACACCTGCGGTTTTCCGAAGGACAATTTTTATTATTACCAGTCGTGGTGGACGACGAACATCGTTTTGCATTTGCTGCCGCACTGGAACTGGCCGGGCAGGGAAGGCCAGGAAATCCGCGTGGACGCGCTGAGCAACTGCAAGGAAGTGGAATTGTTCCTCAACGGCGAATCGCTCGGCCGGCAGACGATGAAGCGGAACTCCAAACTCTCGTGGCCGGTGAAATACGCGCCGGGCGTCTTGAGCGCAAAAGGTTTTGACGCCGCCGGCAATGTCATCGCCGAGGCAAAAGTCGAGACGACCGGCGAACCCGCCTCCATCCAGCTCGCGCCCGACCGTTCCACCATCAAGACCGACGGCGAGGACGTGAGCGTGTTCACGGTTTCCGTCGCGGACGCGCAGGGCCGCATCGTGCCGGTGGCGGGAAATAAAATCAGCTTTGCCATCGAGGGCGCTGGGAAAATTCTCGGCGTCGGCAATGGCGATCCAAGCTGCCACGAGCCGGACACGTTCATCGCGCAGCCGCCGATCAAGGCGATCCCCGTGGAAACCTGGCATTGGCACCTCGCCAGCGTGCCGGCACGCGGCAGAAGCGCGCCCGAATACGCGCCGGACTTTGATGATTCGGGCTGGGACGTCATCAAGCCCCAGACCGACGGCGCCACCGGCGACCAGGTTTTGAGCGAAGGCCAGACCGCCATTTTCCGCGCGCACGTCAACTTGACCGACGATGACTTGAGCAACCCCGGCGTGCAGATTCGTTTCGGCGGCATTGACGACCACGGCTGGATTTTCGTCAACAACCAGCGCGTCGGCGAATCCACCGACTGGTCGTCGCAACCGGTTTTTGACATCAAAAAGAATTTACACGCGGGCGACAACGTCATCGCCGTGGGCGTGTTGAACGAATCCGGCAGCGGCGGCCTGAATCCCAACGTGAACGTGGAACTCGTCGGCAAGCCCGCCGCGTCGTTGTGGTCGCGCAGCGTGTTCAACGGGCTCGCGCAAGTCCTCGTGCAATCCACAAAGGAAGCGGGCGAAATCAAATTGACCGCGAGCGCGGACGGCCTGACATCCGCCACGGCCACCGTCACCACGCAACCCGATGCCGGACGTCCCGCCGTGCCGTAGGCAAAGCGCGACGGAAAATTTCAGCGTCCATCCAGCGCCGCGTGTTCGCACGCGGCGTATTTTTTTATTAGCTCGTCGTAAATGCGCGCGGCTTTTTTATCCGGGTTAATTTCGCTGCCGGCGACCGGCTCACAAAATCCGGCCACGAGTTTTTCCCACTTCGGATTTTTGCCCGCCGCCGCGAGCCAGCCGTGCGCGGCCGACAACGCCGCGCCGAGCCCGGCGCTCTTGGAAACTTCGATGCGCAGCACGCGGCAGTTCAACACGTCGGCCAGCACTTGCAGCAGCGCGCGATCGTTCGCCGCGCCGCCGGTGACAAAAACTTTTTCCGGCGCGACCTGCATCCAATGCGAGTGCAGCCGCATCGCCATCATTTGCGCCTCGAAAATGGCGCGGCAGTTCGCGGCGGCATTTTTTTCGTCGAGATTGAAACGGCGGACGCCAGGCGGGTTCACGCGCGGCACGATTTCCGCCTCGAACCACGGCAGCAAAATGCCGCCGTCGTTGCCGGGTGGAGTTTGGGCGACCAGTTCGCCGAATTTTTTCCAGTCGGCAATTTTGTAGAGTTCGCGGATTTTTTCGCGCGCGAGCGAGCCGTTCTTGAAACAGATCAACGTCATATAACCGCCGGTCGGCGAGCCGAAGACGTGGCCTTCGCCGTTCTCGTCGGTCTGGCATTTCTCCATCGTGCCGAAAAATGTGTCGCTCGTGCCGAGGCTGATGGCGACCTGGCCGGGTTTGACGAGGCCGAGGCCGATGACGCTGGCCGGATTGTCGCCCGTCCAGACCGTCGCCAGCGCTTCGGGATTCAAACCGTATTTCGCGGTGAAATACCCGCTGACCGGGCCGATGACCTGACCGGCGGGCGCGAGCGGCGGCAATTTTTTCAACAGGCCCGGCGCGGTGGCCTTGAGCGCGTCCGGGTTCCAGTTTTTCCGGCGGATGTCCATCAGGTTCATCCCCGCGCCGTCGCCGAAATCTATCGGCGCGATTTTGCCGGCGAGCAGCGACGCCATGAACGAGCTGACGAGCGCAATGTGCGCCGTCTTGGCGTAGGCGGCGGGTTCAGTCTTGTGGAACTTGCGGATTTGCGGCCCGGTGAAGCGCTCGAACGTGTCCGACCCCGTGCGCGACGCGGTGTATTTCACGCCGCCCAGCTTTTTGCGGATCTCCGCGCATTCGGCGGCGGTCGAGGAATCCATCCACACCGGCGAAGTCTTGCGCGCGAACACGCCGCGCAAATTTTCGACCAAAGATTTTTGCGCATCCAGGTTCGGCAGCGTGGCCTCAATTTTTTCGTTGAAATAAACCGAGCCGTGCTGCTGGCCGCTGCCGCTGACGGCGAGAATTTTTTTCAGCGCGACGCCGTCTTTTTTCATCGTGGCGAAAATTAAATCCAGCGCGTCCGCCCAGAGCAGCGGCGAACTGTGCCTGACCAGCGGGTTGCGGTGGCGCAGCACGCCGTTCTGCGTTTTGTAGCCCGGCAGCGCGCGGTCGAAGTTGAGCGATTTTTCGTAAATCACCTTGCGCGTGTCGAGGTCAATCACGACCGCGCTCATGCTCTGCGTGCTGGCATCAAGTCCGAGAAAAAGTTTGGCCATGGATTTTGCTGTCTGATTGCAACCTGAAGTATTAGCAGCATAATCCGACCAAGCCAGTTAAAAACACCGTTCACATCCGAACATCAAGTTTGCCGGCAGGCGCGACGGTAGGGTTACACCCCATGGCAAAGATTTGATGAATGCCATAGCTTCACGGCAGTTGATGGCTGGTGAAACCTGTTCGCCGTCACACGACGGCAATGAATACGAACAATCAAACCGAATATAAAATTATGAAATCAATCATCCCACTGCTGGTTATTCCCGTTCTTGCCGCCTTCGTGCTGACGGGCTGCGGCGAAAGCACTCCCGCAAATTCAACCAGCGCGCCATCCACCAACTCAAGCCCGATGAACACCAACGGCATGAGCGGCGGAAACACGAACATGCCCATGATCACCAACATGCCGAGCATGAACACCAACCTGTCCGCCGGCACCAACCCTTAGTCGCGGTTGCGGCGGACACATTGCCGCAAAACGAAAGAAACTATGCACCTCTTATTCTCGCCCGTTTTTGCCAGTGCGCTCTACATCGGCGGCGGCTCGGCCGGTTTGCTGCTCGTCATCGTCGTGGTGGTCTTGTTGCTCCGCTGAACGCCGCGCAAAATTTTTTGCCGGAACTTGCGAACCGGCGTCCCCAGCCATCCACTTTTGCCGTCACGCTGACGGCGGATAAAAAAACAAACCAAGGAAACATTTATTATGACCACACTCGAAATCAAGGGCGACTGGAACATCGTCAAGGGCAAGCTGAAACAGAAATGGGCCAAGCTCACCGACGACGATCTGCAATACGCCGAAGGCAAGCAGGACGAAATCATTGGCCGCATCCAGAAGCGCACCGGCGAAACCTATGAAAACGTCGAGAAAGCCGTGAAGGAACTCTTCGCCGACTGCGACTGGAGATAAACCATGAACCATCCGGTCGGCAGACAGATTTAACAGGTCGCAACCTGCTGTTAATAACTTTAATAACTAAAACTGGTTTTCAATTAAACCCATATTTCCCAAATAAACTTCACAAGCTGGAGTTAGTGACATACAATAAAGCCGCATAAACAAAGGCTTTCATCTATGTCCAACCAACAAAAAACGGCGAATCCAACGGGTGCAGGTAAAAAA
>Ga0302320_10000589_pt1 | contig 86396 bp, 78 predicted proteins | sample Bog_T0_3_FD_202130 | JGI IMG/M metagenome (GOLD analysis project Ga0302320, IMG submission 202130) | Peat permafrost microbial communities from Stordalen Mire near Abisko, Sweden - Bog_T0_3 | ecosystem: Environmental > Terrestrial > Soil > Wetlands > Peat | place: Sweden: Abisko, Stordalen Mire...
GAAACCATTGAGAACTACCTCAAGTGCAACAACGCTCAACCCAAGCCGTTTAGGTGGACAGCATCGGCTGAGTCCATTATTGAGAAGGTCAACCGATGCCGGGAGATTTACGAGACACTACACTAGGTCATGCCAAGTGCAAGCTCAGCTCTGCACTCCAGGTTGCGCGCTGCTGTTATCCCATGGCCGTAGGAGGTAAATGGTTAGCCTGCCTTAGATATTTTCCCACAAGGCGGTCAATCCAGCAAGTCACAAAGGCGATAAGGCAAGATGCAGAGCCAATTGCAATCAGGGATGCGGCAAGGAACGACGCGTCTGGAAACTGGCGGTTGAGAAGACAGACGAGGAGCATCATCGAAGTGGGAACGATCAAACCTGATCTCAAGGCGGCTACCAAAGGAGTACGAGGGCGCTTATAGAGCGAAGCACCAATAAGGCCGCCGACAACCATACCGATCGGAGCCATTGCTAGGCTCCGATTGCCGACGGTATGAGTCCAAACGAGGGAGCAGTCGGCAGCCACCATCAAGATGGCGCCGAATATTGCGCCTGATCCCACCGTCACAATCTGCGACACATGCCGATGGCTGCCCTTTCGGTGCTCCTTAAGGAGTTGAGATTGGATCGTCGCCGCGTCACCGAATCGGTCAATCGCAGCGGCCATCGCATCGTACGGGGTAAGCCCCAATTCCTCAAAGGCAGCCGCGCAAGCTAGTAAATGGGACCTCATCTCCTTGATCGTGTCGTCCCGCTCGAACACGGAAACCTCTTTGGAAAGGCCGACTGAGACTTGATCTAAGAATCGCTCGCACACGGCGGACGGGTCCCTGTTACTCGAATCTTGCATTGTTCTCTCCCTCAAACGGATCCGTTAAGGATGAATCCGGTCACTTGCTCGCTCGATCTTCCGCCAAGGACCAATTCGATGGTTCGCGCAAAGCGAGACCAGGTGTCGCGACGACGAACCGCCTCTCGAACTCCGGCCTCGGATAGCGAATAGATTTTTCGGGCTGGCCCCGTGCAGGGATTCTCCCAGGCGCCAAGGATGAAACCCTCTCGCTCCAGTGCCTTTAGGGCGGGATATATCGTGCCTTCACCGAACGCCAACGCGTCTTCGCTTCGCCGCTCGATCTCCTTCGATATCCCGTATCCATGCAGAGACCCTGCTTCGAGAACCGTAAGAATGAGAGTTTGGATGTTCCCCTTCAGCAGTTCTGGTCCGTATTCCATGCTCTTTACCTCAACACGTCTATTATATCATGACATGATATAGCTTGAAACAGAATCTTCCGAACAATTGGCGTCGATGAATCCACGAATTCGAGCGACTCATAAAGCGCGGCTGATCGTCCCCGCTGCGGACCGATTATGCCGCGTATCGCGACTGGGCAACCTGGCGAATCAATCCGATGGCTTCCAACCGGAAGGCGATATCGCCCAGTTCTGCACTGCTGATCAGGTCACCCCGATAGTAGAAGCGACCATTGTAATAGAGAACATCCGAGGCAACCTCGAAGCATATCGTAGAGTTAGGATTTGGTCGCATGTCAGTTATGACTACGCCACTTGCGCCACGGTTTAGTACATGGGTCTATTGACACGGTAAGGACCTTGGACGATTGCGGTCCTGTGCGTCAAAACCCATGCCTACGACAGCGTTGGACCACGAGGTAAAGTTGCTCATATCCTGGTTTTCCATGGTTTTGGAAATGCTGAAGTTGCTGATTTGGGAGGAAAGTTGAACGGAATGATCACTTGCTTAAAAAGAGCTCAGTATCTCCCAATTTTGGCCTTCCTGGGTTCGGTTTTGATTTGCGGATTCCTCATCGTGCGACAGTCGCCAAAACTCCCGCAGTCGGTTCTCCATGTCGGAGAACTCAGTACTGAGTGTATGGTTTCAGGTAATTCGGATTGTGTTTACGATTACATCGAAGATCGTGAACGGCAGGCGCTTGGACTGACTCGTTCGAGCTTGCGGGAGCTTCTGCAGCAATATGTTCTCCCCGCATATGGCAAGCAAACGGAAGGCACGCCAAAAGAGGAGACCACTCCCCTGGATGATCAAAAGCAGATTGGAGTCACTTGGATTTGGCCCTCTCCCACACGTGGTTCGGTCCAATTTCAATCGATAGCGGTCAAGACCTCCAGCGGAGTTCGGACCATCTGTACGACCCAGTGGATGATCTTCCACGCGATGGAAGCAAAGTATCGCAAATCCGTCGGCGAAATTCCGCTGCTTGTGTATTTGGAAGGAATCCAGCACGACGGTGCTTGGCTAACCCAATTGGGGATACGGGGAATCTATGACACCAAGCAGGAAAAGGTGGTTGATTGGGCCACTCTGGTCGACCAATACCAAAGGGAAGCAATCAAAGCCGGCTGGCTTAAGAAGAGCTGAATGCGCGAATGGAGGCTGCCTGTCGCCTGCTATCGATCCCCTCTGAGAAACTCTAATCGGCGCAATACAGAGCTAGGCCCGACAAGGCAGCACCGCACAGCCAAGCGAGCCCAACCAAAACGATATCGCCAAGAACCCCATCCCTCCTGGAAGCGGCGGAAGGGCTACCCACGCGGTCTGCGGCTAGGGTTTTCAGGGTCTGCCAACCTTGTCCCTCACATCTACGTCGTTACATCCCATGTCCGAACAATTACTTCTCTAGCACGTTCCCAAGAGGTTTGAGCGACTCGAACCCCCGACGCCCTCCTTAGGGCAAAGACTCCGCTAAGCTCGAATGACCAGGTCTTCGGGAGTCGGTGTGTTATAGTGCACTCTATCCGGCTAATGAATGAATTGACAGTATTCGGCTACAAGATTGCGAGGCTTTTCGCCGCGGCCAGAGGCAAGATAGCGCTTTGCCTATTGACCTTCACGTTTATTTCGGCGGCAGTCCAAGGGCAGACTGTGCTCCCCGTTCAGTGGATGTATTCCCCAATCGCCTTCGGTTTCGCCAGTGCCTATTCGCCCGACGGGTCGAAGCTGGTCGTGGGCGGCCTTGGCGGTATGCAGATCTACGACGCCGCCACCGGCGCGTTCATCAACAGCCTCCCTACAGCGGCAAACTTCTACACCTACTCCGTCGCATTTTCTCCAGACGGCTCGATGCTCGCGATCGGGGGCCAACAGAATAACAACGCGACCGGATCTTGGAACTTTGCAGTATTGGAAGTTTGGAGCATGCAGAGCGGCAAGCTGCTTGCCTCCTATGCCGCGGGCGCCGACGCCAATGCGGCAATCGCTTCGGTGGCCTTCTCTCCCGATGGAAAAACATTGGCTGCCGGCGGTTCCATCTACGATTCCTCAAGTCAAATGTCTTCTGGTTTGCTGGAGGAGTGGAGTGTAACCAGCGGAAAGCTTCTCGCGCTGCTAAAGACGGGCGCTACTTCAGGCGTCGCGTCCGTAGCATTCTCGCCGAACGGCGCCTACCTCGTCGATGGCGGATTGGACTCAACAGGGATAGTAGAGGTCTGGAACCCGTTAACATACCAACGAGTGGCGAAACTGGCGACGGCAGCGGATAGCGTCTGTGCGGTCGCAGTCTCGCCGGACGGCACTACGCTCGGGGTAGGAGGCGACTCATACACTGTCTCGGGGGCATTCACTACCTACACGGGGGTGCTTGAGCTGTGGAACTTGTCAACGCTAAAGCTGAGCAACTCGCTGCCAACCTCGGCCACCTTCATCTACGCCCTTTCCTTCTCTCCAAGCGAGATGCTGGCCGACGGAGGAGCACTGTATGACCCGGACACTAACAGCAACCAAGGTGTCATTGAGTGGTGGAACTCAACGACAGGCAGGCAGACGGAATCCCTTGCAACCGCTGCCACCGAGGTCCACGCCATTGCGTTCTCTCCGAACGGTAAGAGCATGGCGGACTTCGGGGCAAACTACAACTTGAACGCTTCGAGTGAGATCCCCGTGTTAGAGCAATGGGCAGTGGCCGGCGGTACGCTGGCCTCCTCGATCAACACTAAGGCGGTGGGCTCTGGTCAGGCATGCGCTATTGCTCCGAAAAGTCCCTACATTGCGATGGGCGCCACGATCTACCCCCTCTCAGGAGGACCGACGGGCATCGTGACCGTCTGGAACTTCGCCACAGGCGGCCTTGTCGAGTCCTTGCCTTCGTCGGCCAACTACAGTATCTGGTCAGTCGCCTTTTCACCCGACAGCGGCACGATCGTGGACGGAGGCCAGGCTACAAGCACCGGGCCAGGCGTGTTGGAGGTCTGGAATGTTGCCAGCGGCAAATTAGCCGGCACCCTGCCGACCTCGGCAACATCGGAGGTCGACTCGGTCGGGTTTTCATCGGATGGAAGCATCCTCTTCGACGGTGGCCTTAATCCGTCCGGTGGAGTGGTCGAGCTGTGGAATGCTTCCTCACTTTCACTGAGGACCTCTTTCCCAACCGCCGTGACTCAAGGGGTATCGTCGGTCGCACTCTCCACCGACGGTAAGACACTGGCGGATGCAGGCGTCGTAGCAACTTCCGCCGGCTCGTCGAATGTTGTTGAGCTATGGAACGTCACCGGCAAAAAGTTGCTTAAGTCTCTGTCTTCGTCGACCGCTTTCATTTGGCAGGTTGCCTTTTCACCGAACGGTCAGGTGTTGGCGGACTGCGGCCCGGCGCCGCAAAGCGGTTTCAGCTCACCGCCGATTGTAGAGATATGGGACGTGTCTACGGGGCTTCTTATCACGAAACCGACCCTTGCATCCGGTACCGGATATGTCTACTCAGTGTGCTTCACGCCTGATGGGACCGTACTGTTCGTCGCCTCTGACGTCGGCTTACAGGCATTCAGCACTAAGGACTACAGCCTGCTCGCCGATGCCGGCCCAAAGCTGTTCAGCCTGGGAATGGGTGGCGCCGGCGCCTTCTTGGACTATATATCAGTCGGCCCTGCGGTCTCTCCAAATCCCTATTTCGGCTACACGCTTAACCTGAAGTCGCTTTCGATGGACCCAAGTTCCGTCCCAAGCGGCGATAGCTCCACAGGAACCATAACGCTGGCGAGTGAGGCGCCGTTCGGTGGGGTCTCGATTCCGCTGAAGTCAAGCAATGCTGCGGTGGTCGTTCCCTCGACCGTCGTCGTGCCCGCCGGAGAAACCTCGGCAACCTTTAGGGCCACGACCGGGAATGTCAGTACTCCGACTACGGCGACGATAACGGCCGGGACGGGCAGTACAGCGGTCACGGCGTCGTTGACGGTTGAACTCGTGGATCTTTCGTCGGTTGTCGTTAGTCCCTCGTCGGTCGGGGGCGGTTTGACGGCCACCGGAACCGTTAGTCTTAGTGGCGCTGCCGGGCCTTCCGGCACGGTGGTTTCCCTGTCCAGCACCAGCACGTCGGCGATCGTACCCGGGTCAGTTATCGTGGCCGCCGGGTCGAGTTCGGCCACGTTTACCGTAACGACCCAGGCGGTTTCTTCCTCCGTTACCACAACCATCACGGCTTCCTTGCGGAGTCAGCAAGTGACGGCAACGCTGTCTGTAAATCCTGCTGTATTGACTATGCTGAGTGTGAGCCCTTCATCGTTCGTTGGAGGTTTGTCATCTTCCGGAACGGTCGCTTTGAGCGGTTTGGCGGCTTCGGCGCTGACCATTTCGCTAAGTTCGGACAAATCGACGGTCAAAGTGCCCTCATCCGTCGTTGTGGCGGCTGGAAGGGGTTCGGCGAGCTTTCCCATAACTTCCTCGGCGGTGTCCAGCTCGCAGCCAGTAACGATTACAGCTTCGAGTGGCTCCGTTTCGAAGACTGCCATGTTGGTCGTCGATGCCGCATCTCTCGTTTCGATCAGCGTTTCGCCTACGTCGGTCGTCGGGGGCAAGACTGCTGCCGGAACGTTGTCCTTGAATGGCCCGGCAGCGAAGGCGGTGACTATAGAGCTGTCTAGCAGTTCCAAGTCGGCGACTGTTCCTTCATCGGTGAGCATCGCCGCCGGCAAGAGCAGCGGCACTTTCACCGTACACACGTCACCGGTGCCTTCGACGCTTGCGGTCACATTGACCGCGACTGCCGGAAGTGGCCCGCTTTCTGCCCCGCTGACGATTCAGCCGCCGACTGTCAAGTCGCTTACTCTGAGCCCGACATCGGTGGTCGGCGGTAAGTCTAGCACCGGTAAGGTGACGCTGACGTCGGTGGCGCCTACGGGCGGTTTGGTCATTTCCTTGTCCTCCAGCGGCTCGGCGGCGACGGTGCCCGCAAGCGTGAAGATCCCGGGCGGAGCGACCTCGGCAACTTTCACCGTGAAGACTTCCAAAGTCAGCTCAACGGTGCAGGTAGCGATTTCCGGAAGCCTGAACAGCGCCGTGACGACCGCCGCGCTGACGATTACTTAGGCCGGTGGCCGTGAGTAGTCCCCGAACACCGACCAGGTCAGGTCGACAGCGACACGACGGTTACCCTGATCGCGTCGCTGAACACGATTAGTAAAACGGCGTTACTTACCGTTGCAACGTGACGGCAAGTAACGCGTAGGCGGGCTTATTCCTCGTCCCCCAGATGACAAGTAGAGACTGGTGTCCGTAATTTCAGCGGCAAGTGCTTAGGATTTGGGGGCGATGGGCTTGCGGTTTCGGAATCGAGCCTATAGCTTCAAAACCACGTTGGGCCAATCATGCATTCATGCATTCGGTCTCCATTTCCTAACCCTAACTCCAGCATTCGGATGGTTGGCCGCCAAGGAGCAGCGCTAGCTCGAGAAATACCTGCCGCTCTGCCACCTAAGGCTATCCGCCAGGATCAGGTGTGTGGGTGAGCGCCCTACCGGAAACACAGTACACGCCACATGCTACAATAATTACACAATATGGCGGATAAACCGGTCTCGAATGGCTCGACTTCACGTGCTTTTAGGGTCGCTACAGAGGCGCTTGTGGAGATGCTTATCGGCGACCTTCATGATCCCAAAAACCAGGGACCGAATTTTGACCCCCGAACCTTCCCCATTGATGGTCTGGTCGCTGCCTTTCTGAGGGGCGATCCTGTCTTTGCCGCTTCGGAGGGTGATATCGATGATGCCAAAGTCATTGCAAAAAAGAAGTGGGCGGCGGCATGGGACCTGGACCCCAGTGAACTGGTTAGTAGAGCCAAGAAGCCCCGACAGAATATGAACGATTCAGAATAAGGCTAACCGGTTCCTAATCTCAGCGGGAAAGGGGAAAGCTTAAAGCCCGAATATCGCGGACTATTTGGTCGGCTCCAAATAGTAGTCGCCACGGTTTGGTGGAGGCGGGGAGAGTTGAACTCCCTTCCAAAACTGTCGGCCCTTCAATTAACCACGAGCGTCTCCCCTGTACTTTTTCTCGACGCCGCCCTCTGTCGGGGCCACCTAGGCGGACGTCCAGTTCGATTTATTTAGTCGAGGTTGCTACGAATAGAAGCTTCCCAAACGATCCGGATTTTATTAGGCCCTGAGCACTCCCTACCGGCTCGAGAGTGAAGGACCACGCAGTTAATTAAGCTGCGTAGGCGTAGTTGTTATTCGCAATTACATTTTTTGCCGCTTTTAACGAGGCCAACGGCGCCTCGGCTCGCAACCGAAAGTCGAACCAGCTCTGTCGAACCCGTTCGCCCCCATATGCTCCCCTATTATACCCGCGCATGGATCGGTCTTCCGGAAACGGAATCCCTTCCTAGAATGCTATGGCGTCACAATAGGCCTATGATTCTTCGTGTACGCTGTCCGGCCAAGATCAATCTCTTTCTTTCTGTTGGGGCAAAGGACTCGCGCAATTATCATCCGATTCGAACGGTCTTTCAGGCGATCGGCCTTTCGGACACGCTCGTGATTCGGAATGGAATCGAGAGGCATGTCGTCCACTGCGACGACCCGTCGGTCCCGCCAGACAATACCGTCTCCAAGGCGCTTCGCCTTTTGTCCGAAGTTTTGCCGCTCCCTCCGCTGCATGTGACGATCGAGAAGCAGATTCCGGCGGAAAGCGGGCTTGGGGGAGGAAGTTCGAATGGGGCCGGCATGCTTCGGGCAGCACAGCGGATTGCGGGAATGTCCATCCCATTTGGAGAACTCAAGGGTATTGCAGAGGCGATCGGAATGGACGTACCGTTCTTCTTGGTTGGAGGCCAAGCCAAGGCGGAAGGATACGGCGAGCGCCTCGTTCCACTCCCCGATCCCTTGGCAAACTGGATTGTAGTGGCCCGACCGCCGATCGGTTGCAGCACGGCGGTCGCCTATCAAAAATTGGACGCGTTTGTCCGGGGGTGGCGGGAATTCTCAGATGATGACCAGCTTTACAACGACTTTGAGCGAGTGGCCCCGTCAGAAAGCCTTGGCCTCATTCAACAGCTGCTTGGTTCGGGCGCTAAGGATGCCCTGCTGAGCGGATCAGGCTCCGCAGTATTCGGCCGATTCGACTCGCAAGAGGCAGCTCAGGCATCGGCTGCCCGACTCGAATCCGACGACATGGCCAAAGTCTGGATCTCTCGGTACCTGACACGAGCCGAAAGCCTGCAAATCGAAGTTGCCTGATGAACTCCGAAACCAGCCTCTTGGACCTTCTAAGGTCGTAATGAAGTCAACGCTCTAAACGTCCAGATCTTCGTCAATCAATTCGTCGATTTCGATATCGTCGTCATCAAGCTTCGCGCTTGGCTTCAAATCCAACTCCAAGCTGACCAGCGCAATATTCTTTGTTTGCCGGTTAGGGCAATTATTACAAACAAACTCAACCTTTGTGCCTTGAAGCCAGTTTGGCAATTTCTCAATCGGCTTCCCACACGAACATAAAACCATTATCTATTGGGCTCCTTGTGTCTCTTCCTCATATTGCTGGACAGTCTGACGATGGCTGATGTAGCCATTAACGTACATGATAACGGAGGCAACGAAGTACAGCAGAAAGAGCCCGCCCTCACGTTTTTGTCCAGGATCGCGAATCGCTTGGTCGCCGCTCACGAGCCCAACGATTCCGAGGATAAAGAGAATTCCTGCAATCCAGAAGTAAGTGTTCTTATACCAAACGGGTTTGGTAGGCGGTTTCTTCTGGGTCACGAATTCATTCTACCTCGTGGTGTGACGGGGCTCAACCCTTTTCATCTGCACAAGGTGCGCGGTTCTGGGCCTAAGGTACTGGGCCGAGGCCCCCAAAAAACTTCGCCAGGAATCTAAGAAGCCTTAGATTCCTGGCGATTCTATTCTTTGAATTCGGAGGGCAAAGAAGCTCGCCTGCGTACCTGGGCCTGGACCCAATTTTGTCTTCGACTTAGGCGATGCTCCCTTTCCTTTGAATGATCTCTCGGAGAAGACGTCGCCCACGATGAATTCGACTTCGAACGGTTCCGATCGTCGTTTTTTGCATGTCAGCGATCTCTGAGTAAGACATTTCCTCCAAGTCGCACATGGTAATTGCATCGCGATACACTTCAGGAAGTTCGTTCAAAGCCGCATGGAGGTTCTTGCGGAACTCTTGGTGCAGAATTTCCTCGTCGGGCGTAGGACCGCCATCCGAGATCGGCAACTCCTGTACTTCTCCATCAGAGGGAGAAATCATCGAATTGAGCGACTCAGCCTTTCGAATCGGATTGTCGCGGCGACGGGAATCCAAATAGGCGCGTTGCATGATCCGGAGCAGCCAGTTCAGGAACGGTCTACCAGGAATATAGCTGTCAAACCCACGCCATGCTTTAACGTACGTATCCTGCATCAGGTCTTCAGCATCGGAGGGATTTCGGGTTAGCTGAAGGGCCATGGTATAGGCTCGACGACGAGTGTCAGCCATCATATCATGGAATCTTTGAAAATCTTGTTCTTCTCTTTGGGGACTTTGGACGGAACTCTCTACTACACACATCGCATTTCTCCTACGGTTGGGACGCGTCTTTCGGCGCGATGCTCTCTGTTTCGGCTCATCTTCGAGACACACAAATTATATCAGTCTTGATTGATTGATTGCACGCTTTTTTGTCGTAAATCCCGGACGTTCGGCCCATCAAGAAAATGACAATGCGAGTTGACCACAATATTGATGTAATCTCTTGCAACATCGAGTCCAAACACCTAACCCCATGAAGTTCGTCGTCATTACTCAGGACACAGATGTGGCGCTTGCCGCCCGCGAAGGGTTCCACCCATCCGATGAATGTCTCGTGTTTGGCGACTGGCAATCTGGAATCGCGGCGTCGGTTGATTCGGATCTTCTCTTTGTCGACCTAATTGCCACGTTATCCGAGCCCCACAAAATCGATGGGTATGAGACGTTCGCGATCGCAAAGATGAGCCATGAAGGCGCCAAGGATGTCCCCCTGGTTCTTATTTCACCACCCGAGGACTACGAGTTGGATTTCATGGTAGGTTGGCCGAACTTTGTATTTGCCCATGTGAGAAGACCCGTGAATTACAAGATCTTCCGTCGTGCTTCGACTTGGGTTTAGCTGACCCCCGGGATAGGTCAAAACCCGGCGATGCAAGAGCAGCACGCACGTTGAGCTCGACTAGCCGTCAGTTGTTCGTGCCTTGGGGTGAGCCTTGTCGACAGCGGTTCTTAGACGCTCAACGCTAACGTGCGTGTAGATTTGGGTGGTGGCTAGACTCTCGTGGCCAAGCAGTTGCTGGACAGACTTCAGGTCGGCGCCTCCGTCGAGGAGGTGAGTCGCGAAAGAGTGCCGCAAGGTATGCGGGGAAGTTTCTGGCGGTAAACCTACTCGAATCGACCAACGCTTCACGACATATTGCACGGTCCGAGTGGTGAGGCGTCCCCCGTTTCGGTTCGTAAACAACGCGCTGTCGGCGCGGGGCGCAATTCGCTCTCCCGCAATGTAATCTTGAATGGCGGAGCAAGCGGTGCTTCCAAACAGCGCGAGGCGCTCCTTATTCCCCTTGCCTCGGACAAGGACCGTCATTCCCTTGAAGTCCATGTTTGGGAGGTCGACCCCAACCAATTCTGAGACGCGAAGACCGGCGGAATACATTAATTCCAACAGGGCACGATCGCGAAGGGGCGTTCGTCCTGCCGATTCTTGGTCCAGCATCTCTGATGCTTGACGCTGGGTAAGAGCCTTGGGAAGCCGTTTCCGCCGAAACGGCGCCTCCAGAATCTCCGTTGGGTCGGTCGTCAAAACTCCGGCTGCACGAAGGTATTTTACAAAGCTCCGAAGGGTCGACAACTTTCGGGCCCGGGTGATCGGGGTCGGGGCGTACTTTCTGAGATAGCCCCTGATTCGGTCTGGCGTTAGGTCCAATTCACCCTTTAGGTAATTTCCCAATTGAGCAAGATCGGAACCGTACGATCTCACCGTGTTCTCCGATCGGCGAGCCGCCAGATGATCGAGAAACTGCTGGATCAATGTATCAAGCATAGGATGTTGGCTCTGCCTGGATGCCCTGAACACTCATGCATGCCTAACAGAGAGACGTTCCCGCATCTAGAAACGTGGTTCGCGAATTTGTTGGTGGTCAACCTTTGGCCCCAGTCGTGGCGATGCCCTGGATGAATGTCTTCTGAGCGAAGAAAAAGAGAACAATCATTGGCACGGTGAAGACAGTGGCTCCCGCCATAAGCAGCGTCCACTGACCACCATTCTTGGACATGAATTGCTGCAATCCATACGCCACCGTGTAGGAACTCGGGTTATTCAAGTAGAGGAGTGGCCCCAAAAAGTCGTTCCACGTTCCCATGAACTGAAAGATCGCGCAAGTGGCGAGCGCAGGGCGCGACAGGGGCAAAACAACCCGCGTGAAGATGCCCCATTCCGTCGCTCCATCCAACCGCGCCGCTTCCGCCATGTCCTCCGGGAGTTTCCTAAAGAATTGGGTTAGGAGGAAAATGAAGAAAGGCGCGCCAAAAAACGATGGGACGGTAAGGGGCAAATAGGTGCCAGACCATCCTAACGCCCGAAAGAGCGCGAAAACGGGCACCATCGTGACCTGGGGCGGCACTGCCATCGTCGAGATCATCGCGATGAAGAACAGTGGCTTGCCGACGAAGTTGCAGCGCGCGAACCCGTACGCGACAATCGCACTGGAGAGTACGACGCCGAAAACGTTGACAACACATAGGAAAACCGTGTTCCGAAGGTAAGTTCGGAAGGGGACCGTCTTCATGGCCTCAGGGTAGTTACTCCACTGGACCGGATTTGGCACGAGGCTTCGTAACGACACGGTCGGAGCGGCTTTCCCTTCCGTCGCAAAGACTTGCTTGTCCGCCTTGAGCGATGTCGAAATCATCCATGCCATTGGCAAGAGGGCCGGAATGGAGAGAAACAACAGAACGACATAGATGCAGATTCGTTGGAGTCGGGTCATTCCGAACCGCCCACAGGCATACCCAGCCGACGTAGCCGTTGTTTTTCATCGGCAAGGTGCTTTTCGACCATGGCAAGCCCAGCTTCCGGCGTCATCGTGCCTCTCACAACTTCGTCCTCAGCCTTTTGAATTTCATCCATGACGAACTTCTGCAATGAGCCCTGGGGGAACATTCCGAGGTTGGGGCTTGTCATCAAGTCGACGAACACTTTGTATTGGGGGTACCGCTTGAGATAGGCCTGGTATGACTTTGAGTGCGCGATCGAAAGATCGTCAGGAACCCATCCCATTTCCGCCATGTTTCGCCCACCATCTTCCGGATGCGTGAAGCCGACGCAGAATTTTGCAAACTCCCAAGCGCCCTGGGGGTTCTTGGCCGCCGTCGGAATCACCAGATAGTTCGGTGCCGTGTTACAAGCATTCGGCTTTCCGCCCGCGGGAGCGGGCATCGGAGCGACAATGTAGGGCAAGTCCGGTTTGTACTGTGCGACCTGCTTGACACGCCATTCGCCATCGAACATGATCGAGTAGTTTCCTGCGATCAGTGGCATTGTCGGTCCTGCGTCCGCCGCCAGCGACGAAGTAAACCTCGTAATATTGTCGTTCCCAAGCCGCTTCGAGCTTTCCCCCAAGAATCGCATGGCGCGTAGATTCTCTGGCGTGTTCACGACGATATGACCGTCTTTGTTGAATGTTCCTCCGAATACCGGTACAAATCCAGCCAAACCTTGAGGCAAGAATCCGACTCGGCGTAGACGATGATGATCGTCGAATCGATCAAGCTTCTTCCCCATGTCGACGAGTTCCTCAAGGGTTTTTGGCAGGTGGTTCTGATCCAGCCCGATCTCTTTGAGGTGGTCGAGACGGTAGTAAACGGCCCAAAAGTCCAAGCCATCGATCAACGCCATGATCTTCCCGCGGTACATGCCGTTACGCTTGACGATTGGGTACGTCTCAGCCAGGTATTTCTTCTTCTCTGCCGGAGTCATGACCGAGTCGTAAGACCGAATCAGCCCCTTGTCCGCCCACGTCCCGAGGATCGGATCCCAATTCAAGAGGAGGTCGGGCGTATCGCCACCAGCGGACGAAAGGAGGAATTTCATCGTAAGGGCATCACCGGGGACCGAAACCGGTACGACCTCATACTTGGTTTGACTCGCATTAAAACGATCGGCCATCCCTTCATAAATCGGCTGCCATTCACCCGCAAATCCGTGCCAGAACGTCACGCGAATTCGATTCGGATACTTTCTCTCTGAATCGCTAGGAGGCGCAAGCACGGCAATGACGCCGAGAAGCAAGACAACCCCCAAGGCTGCCTTTAGGCGCCTGACAACGTTCGATGAACCCAGCGACTTGGGGTCTCCGCTGCCATCGAACACATCAGGCTCATTGTCCAAAGTGCACCCACCGCTTTTGGCTTTGGAAGACGATACCGGTGATCACCATGACGACCACAAAGACGATCCAGGCCATAGCACAGGCGTATCCCATGTCTAGATACTGCCAAGCCCTTTGGAACAGATACAGCGCATAAAAGGACGTACTCCCCTCCGGACCTCCGTTCGTCATGATGAAAGCCTCGGTGAAATACTGGAATGACCCGATAATCCCCATCACCAAGTTAAAGAAGATAACTGGGGTCAGCAGGGGCAGGGTCACTTTTCTCAGCCGCTGATAGGCCGATGCACCATCCAAGGTCGCCGCCTCATAAAGGTGAACCGGAATATCCTGAAGGCCAGCCAAGTAGATCACCATGCTGCCTCCTACCGACCATAATCCCATGAGGATGAGGCTCCAAAGGGCCCATTTTGTATCGTTCAACCAGGCGGGACCTTCGACGCCGAATGCTCGCAAGATGCCGTTAACCAACCCGATCTCCGGATTGAGGATCCAACTGAACACCACCGCATTTGCCACTGCGGGAACAATCGACGGCAAGTAGAAAATCGTTCGGAAAATGGTCTGTCCTTTGACTTTTGTGTTGAGAAGGAGCGCCAACGCGACTCCAATGATGATCCCCAAGGGCACCGAGACAGCCGCGTACCGCACAGTTACCCACAGCGAAGTCCAAAACATCGGATCGTCATGCAACAGGGTCGAATAATTGGCGGATCCCACCCAATGAGGCGCGTGGACAAGATCGTATGAATTGAATGACAGGTAAATACTGGAAAAGAACGGTCCAATCGTAAAGCAAAGAAACCCGATGAGCCACGGGCTGATAAACAGCAAACCCGTCCCATTCCTGCGGATCCATCTTTGGATCTGTAAGGAGAGCGGTTTACGTTGTAGTGAGTGCTCTATCGCCATTTCAAACCTCGACCGCCGAGCCACCGCTCAGCGAATTGAACAGTTTTGCCGCATAGATTTAGCTTGTACCTAAAACCCATTTGGGAAAATCCTCGGCAAGGCGCCTAACCACGTCGGGTCTTGTTCCCAGCCCGAGGGTGCGGCAGGAAGGTACGGAACGACGATCATTGTTAACTTGAAATTCGGGGGTGCCGCTTCTAAATCCTTCTCAAGCCCGCCTCCGGCAAAGTCAGAGCACACTCGCCGAGAAGCCAATTCAAAACTCCGACCTGCATGGCCAAGGGGCCAGGATTTACTCAAGATCCGATGTTACTGAGAAAGCAGCAGTTGATGCGTTGTGCCGTATGGACATCTGCCGTAAACCTGGCAAGCACGATCGCTTTCCGATTCAGTTTATAGGGCGATAAACTCGGTCCGCCATTCGCTCGCCTATTCTATTCAGAGTTCTTGCTGCTTGTACGCTTCCTGCGCGACAATTTAGTCTTGACGCTCCTTTTGAACTGCGAAGCGAACCCAGCGTGTACAGCTCAGAGTCGGCTCGCAATCTGGAGGGGAAGAGGATCGGTTGCAATGGGTCGTGAATGTAGGCCAGCGTGCTCGACAAGAAAGTCAGTCAAGATGCTCTTAGCCAACATCCGCGCTTGAATCACAACCGTTTCAAGATCAGGGTCGCATTATGTCCGCCAAATCCAAATGAATTCGAAAGGGCGTAGTCAACTTTGGCTTCCCGCATGACGTTCGGGATATAGTCCAAGTCGCACTCTGGATCTTCGACCTCGTAGTTGATCGTTGGCGGCAGCTTGCTATCCCTCATCGCCAACAGGCAGATAAGGGCTTCGATTGCACCGCTTGCACCGAGCGTGTGTCCAATCATCGATTTCGTCGAACTAATCGGAACTTTGTAGGCGTAGTCTCCAAAGACCTGTTTGATCGCCAGCGTCTCGAACTTGTCGTTATATAATGTCGAAGTCCCGTGGGCGTTTATGTAGCCTACTTGTTCCGGGGTGATCCCTGCAGTTCGGAAAGCCATCTTCATCGCCCGGATTGCCCCATCCCCCTCAGGGTGAGGCTGCGTGAAGTGGTAGGCGTCGCCGCTCATTCCATAACCGACGATTTCCCCATAAATCTTCGCTCCGCGCTCGATCGCATGGTTGTAGTCTTCGAGGACGAACACCGCGGATCCCTCGGCGATAACGAAGCCATCGCGCTCCTTATCGAAGGGACGCGACGCCCGAGCCGGGTCGTCGTTTCGCGTACTCATTGCTCGGGCTGCACTGAACGCCGCCAGACCGATTTCACAGATAGGAGCTTCCGTTCCCCCCGCAAGCATCGCAATCGCATCCCCTCGCTTCACGATATGGTATGCGTCCCCGATCGCATTCGCGCCGGTGGCACAGGCCGTAACAACGCAGTTGTTGGGTCCTTTCAGTCCATGGACGATCGACGTGTACCCGCTCGCCATATCCGGAATCATGAATGGAACCAGAAACGGCGATACTTTGCTCGGTCCTAGTTCTACTTGGCGGCGGTGTTGCTCGCCCATAAAAGTCAGACCGCCGATACCTGACCCGATAAGAACACCAAATTCCTCTCGCAGTTCGTCGGTGAGCACGATCTTCGAGTCTTCCATTGCCATCGTTGCGCTCGCAACGGCGAATTTGATAAAGCGATCGAGCCGACGGGCTTCTTTCTTATCAAGCCAGTCTTCGGCATTGAAGTCCTTGACTTCAGCCGCAATTTGGGTAGCGTATTCGGAAGGGTCGAGCAGAGTGACACGCGCTACCCCGTTTTCTCCCGCAAGTAGCTTGGGCCAGAACTTGTCAACGCCGGTGGCTAGGGGCGTTACCGCCCCGACACCAGTGACAACAACCCGGCCAGAGGGCACGGGTCGACTACTCATCCGAGTTTCTTGGTGATGTACGTGACGGCGTCACCAACAGTCTTAATTTCACCGACTTCCTCATCAGGAATATCGATGCCGAACTCGTCCTCAAACGCCATAACGAGCTCAACTACATCCAATGAATCCGCACCAAGATCTTCGGTGAACGAGGCGGTATCCACTACCTCTTCCTCTTTCACGCCCAACTCCTCTACGGTAACTTTTTTAACACGATTCAGAATGTCCTGCGACATGGATGGGAAGATACCTCCATTCACTTAGCAGTTGTGGGAGGTTCTGAGCTTCTTGGCAGAGTTTCGATGAAGTTTTTATAGGAGATAGCGGAATGAGGGGTCCGTCGCCTTCACCGGCTTCGTCGACAAGTGTCTGGGTTCGGCGACGTTTAGTAGGTGTTCGTACAGCATTGACGTCCGCGATTTCCGCGAATGAGCAACCTATTACATCGCCTTTCCCTTGCCAGGCGGTCGAAGGCAGGACCTATAAAGTGAGCCCTCCGTCGACGGTCAAAGTCTGGCCGGTGATATAGGCTGCATCCTCGCTCGCAAGAAAGAGAACGGCAGGAGCGATGTCCGCCGGTGTGCCGAGGCGCCCCGCAGGGGCGGTTTTGATGACCATTTCCCTCATTTCAGTGGGCAAATCACCCGTCATGTCGGTCTCGATAAAACCGGGCGCTACCGCATTGCATGTGATCCCGCGGCTTCCCAGTTCTTTCGCCACCGACATCGTCAATCCGAAAAGCCCAGCCTTCGAAGCGGCATAGTTCGCCTGGCCCGCCGCCCCGGTTTGGCCGATCACACTGCTGATGTTGATGATGCGCCCGTATCGGGCTTTCATCATCGACCGCGAGACCGCCCGAATACACAGAAAGGCGCCCTTAAGATTGACGTCCAGTACACGATCCCAATCCTCGTCTTTCATTCTGATAAGCAGGGTGTCCCTATTTATTCCTGCGTTATTAACCAAAACGGCTGGCGTCCCAAGGTCTGAAGCGATTCTTGCGAAAAGGGCGTCGACAGATTCCGGACTGCTTACGTCACACGCATATGCCAGAGCCTTTCCACCTTCGGCATTGATGATCGAAGCTGTCGCATCCGCTCCGGCTTCCGTAGTGGCAACGCACGCAACCGATGCACCGCGCTTTGCGAACGACAACGCGATCCCTCGCCCAATACCCCTGCTCGCACCTGTAACAACGACAACCTTGCCTTCAAAACTCATGCGCCGGTTTTACCTGTAAGACGAGCCATCGTTGCTTCCAAGGAGTCCTTATCTTTGACTTGCGAACTGATCGCCTCCTTGTCAATGCGTCGTACAAGACCGGAGAGCACCTCGCCGACTCCGCATTCCACGAATGTGGTGACACCGTCTCGTCTGATGTGTTGGACACTCTCCGTCCATCGGACCGGGCTGCTCAGTTGAACTTCGAGCAGTTCTGCCCACTGAGACGTTTCGTCCACTGGCTCGGAAGTCACGTTTGCATAGACCTTTAACTTGGGAATCCCATATTGGACATTCCTCAATGCCTTGCCCAATTCCAGGGCGGCCTCCTTGACAAGGGGGCTGTGAAAGGCTCCGCTTACATTTAAGGGAATCACTCGTTTGGCTCCACGCTCTTTAGCCAATTCTCCCGCTCGCGATACGGCGGCGACTTCGCCGCTGATCACCAACTGCCCCACGCTGTTGTCGTTTGCAAGGACGACGATGCCCTCAGTCTCCGCGCAAACCTGTTCGAGGACATCCCGATCCATCCCGATTATCGCCGACATCGTCCCCGCATTTTGCCTGCCGCTCACCCCCATCAGGTGTCCGCGAAGTTGAACCAGCCTGGCTCCGTCTTCGATGTTCAGTACTTCCGCGGCCGCCAAAGCAGCATATTCGCCGACGCTGTGGCCAGCGGCGGCAGTGATATCGGAAGCGGAGTAATTCCCTCGAAACACGGACCAAGCCGCAACGCCACAGGTATACAAAGCCAACTGGGCGTTCTCCGTTTCACGCAACGTGTCTTCGTCGGTCTCAAAGCACAGTTTCGCAACGTCGATTGAGATGGCTTTGGATATTCTGTCGAAGGTCGATTTAGCTTCTGTGAAATTGTCGAACAAGTCCTGGCCCATTCCAGGTTTCTGGCTACCTTGCCCAGGAAATAAAGCAGCAATCATCGGCAAGAATGTACCTTCCCAATCGCGTTCGAGGAGATTGACCAGCGCCCGAGGCGCCGTTGAACGAGCGTCGCAGACTAAGTTTGGCTGAAGAAATTCTTGAATCCGTGCTTAAACCGGCACCGTAGCCTGTACCCTAGTCCCCGACCAACAAGAGTTTCATGTCGTATTCGCAAACCCTCAAGATTCCTGCATTCCGAAACCTCTGGCTAGGTCAGTCGATTTCTCAGCTCGGGGATGCGTTTTACTACGTGTCCTTCATGTTCATGGTGCAGAAGGTCACCGGTTCGATTGCGATGGTCGGTTTTGTGGGAGCTTGCGAGACCGTCCCTTACCTTCTTTTTAGCCTCTACGGTGGGGTGGTTGCAGACCGAATCGACCGCAAGAAGGTTATGCTCTGGTCGGACTTACTGAGCGGTCTCTCCCTCTGTCTGCTAGCCGCTCTGGTATTCGAATTGGGATCTCCACCCGTTTGGTCCTTACTGCTTACCCCGTTTCTGCTTTCTACGGTCCGTGCCTTTTTCATGCCTGCAAAGAGTGCCGCAATCCCAGCCCTTGTGCCGATTGAGTCGCTCCTATCGGCGAACGCCTTGAGCTCGATTACCCAAAGCGTCGTGCCTATGATCTCCCTGAGCCTCTCCGCCGGTGTGCTCAGCCTCTTCTATGCCAAGTCTGCTGAGCTATTTCTGATCTCGGCAGTGCTCCTGAATTCGGTGTCTTTCTTTGGGTCAGCCTGGTTTATTTGGCTCCTTCCGGCCATCAAGCCGATTCGAGATTCTGCTCATGAGGTCCACCCTTGGATCGATCTGAAAGATGGACTGAGCTACATTCGAGGACGCCGAGTTCTCGTGGTCCTTCTCGTGGTCCAAACTGCCCTAAGCCTAACGATTTCTCCCTTCTTCGTGGTCTATGTGGCGGCAAACAGCCGTTGGTTCGGTGGCCAACCTCAGACCTTGGCGATCTGTGAACTTGCGTTCTTTGCCGGGATGGTTGCGGCCAGCCTCTACGTTGGCAAGCTTCAGATTCGCAGACCGGGGTTGGGCTTTATCTTTGGAGCGGCTACCGTGGGATTGACGGTATTGCTCATGGCCTTTAGCAAGAACTTCTACTTGTTCGTATTTTGGAACCTGCTGGCTGGCCTTGGCGTGCCCTTTGCAGATATTCCAGTCAGGACGTGGATGCAAGCCACTGTTCCAGATGCATTCCGAGGTCGCATCAATTCCGTCTACACCATGCTTCAAGCCGGGGTGGCGCCCGTCGGCCTATGCCTGGGAGGTCTGCTAGTCGCCAAAGCTGGAATCGAGCTGGCTTTTGTTGTCATGGGAGGGGGAATGGCGCTTGCTGCTTTCACCGGTCTGCTCGACCGCGGTTTTCGGAATCTTGAGACTCAGTCTTAGCGAACGGTGAAATCCTCTCGAGGAAAGGGGACCAAAGGCCGGTACGATCTCGCCATTTGGCACGAGTTTGCACGGATCGGAACCAATTCCGATTCTCTACACGCCCTTTATCTCAAATGGCTCATAACAATGAAGTTGTCCATGTGCACAGCGTCGATGCTCGAACCGTCATCGAAGCGTACCGTCTCAAGGGTCTTGTCCTTGTGGAACGGACCAAACCGACGATCATTGCCCAGCAAGGCTATGTCCGCCTCGTGTTCGCATCGGCTGAAGAAGGTTCGGTTCCGTTCGGTCCGGAATGTCCGAGTGAAGCGCAAAGCACTTCTCAAAAGGTGCCTTTCAATCCCGAAGGCGCCCCGAGAGCTACTCATCGTGCGAAATCTCTATTTAGTTGGGCCACCCAGAGGCTGGGCCACTCTAAGACAGCCAAATAACGGCGTCGCGTTCTTCGGTCTTGTTCCTAAGGTTACGAGCCACCGCTCCAGTTGTCCACCAACGGACCGTTTAGTCACCAAACGTCCGGGCCTCTCAAGACCCGTGAATGAGTGTCCCTAAACTCCAGAAAAAGTTGTATACTTACTTTTGGTTGAGATAAGGCTCAACGGCTTTGAGAGGCAGCATACTCCTGGCCGGCGGATCCTCGACGCGAGGATAGCGCCGGTTTTTTGTGCGTTTGGGCATGGGACAGATGCGTTTCCTCCAAGGAGCAAGATATGCCAACACTTGTGATTGTCGGGGCCCAGTGGGGCGATGAGGCAAAGGGAAAACTAGTTGACGTTCTCGGCGGACAAGCCGACATGGTCATCCGCTTTGCTGGCGGGAACAACGCCGGACACACGGTTATTACCGGCGGCAAGACCTATAAATTCCAATTGATTCCTGCTGGGATCCTTCATCCTGGCACGATTGCGATCATCGGAAGCGGGATGGTCGTATGTCCCAAAGGACTTCTGGAAGAACTAGAGCGGACGATCTCGCAGAAGACCGAAATCGGCAAATTGCAGGTTTCGTCGGCTGCCCATGTTGTGTTTCCTTACCACCGAATGCTGGATGCCCTAGAAGAAGAGGCAAGAGGCGAAAACAAAATCGGCACGACGTCGAGGGGAATTGGCCCTGCCTATCAGGATAAGGTAGCCCGGTTCGGCATCAGAATGGGCGAATTTGTCCAGCCGAGCCTATTCAAAATGCGGCTCAAAGAGGTTCTTGCGTACAAGAACCGGCTGCTGCAGATGTTTGGCTCGCCAATCGTAGAGTTCGATGCGCTGTATGAAGAGTATTCCGAGTACGCCGAGAAGCTCAGACCGTTTGTCGTCGACACGGAGGGCTTGGTCCAAGCTGCCGTCGAAGCCGATCTGAGAGTTCTTTTCGAAGGGGCTCAAGGCACTTTTCTAGACCTGGACTCAGGAACCTATCCATACGTGACGAGTTCGCACCCGGTTGCGGGCGGAGCCTGTCTCGGAACCGGCGTGGGCCCGAGGGCATTGCAATCCGTGCTCGGTGTCTGCAAGTCATACACCACAAGGGTTGGTTCAGGTCCATTTCCCACCGAGCTCTTTGACTCAGTCGGCGAGTTCATTCGGGACAAGGGGCAAGAATACGGGACTGTAACCGGTCGCGGCAGACGGTGTGGCTGGCTCGACTTGGTAGTTTTGAAGCAGTCGTCGCGGCTGAATTCGCTGAGCGGATTGGTCCTCACTCGCTTGGACGTTCTCAGCGGAATTGAGCGATTGAAGATTGCAACAAGCTACGACTTTGAGGGAGGCCAAATCGATCACATTCCGGCCAACGTATGGGATTTTGCCAAAGTCAAGCCGCACTACGAAGAGTTGGAGGGATGGGATCAAGACCTTCAAAAGTGTCGGTCGTTGGCTGACCTTCCGGCAAGTGCCAAGCGGTACCTGGAGTTCATCGAAGAACAAACAAAAACTCCGATCGCCATTCTCAGCATTGGCCCTGACCGGGACGAAACAATCGTAGTACGTCCGGATTTGATTTGGGGGTGACCGGACAAAGGTTCGAGAGGAGAGGGTTGGATGTTGCGCCCAGGTGGGTTGCGGTCGAGGGAAGTCGCTAGACCTTTTGATTGGGGTGAGTGAAGGCTCGTTCAAGGGCTCGTGGGTGGTGACAAGCTCTACCGACTACGTCAATGGCCCCTGTTGTACCGGAACCTCGCCCCGCTAGCTCATTCCCTTCTCGCCCTCTACCCTAAACGAATCGGGTTGCAAACGTCGTGGAACTTGCTAAAAAGATCGCGGCGTAGGCTGTTCGGGGTTCACACAAGTCGAAGGGTGGCAACTTTCTGGCTCGCAAAACGGTAACGTCTTCATCGCAATGTCAAATCGAATCCAACGCCTGTGCCGCACGCTAACGATTGGGATGGTTTTCTCAATTGGCTTCTCGACCGCTTTTGCCCAAGATCAGTCGGTTTTGACCTTGGACGAAGCCCTTAGCCTAGCCAAGGATCGTAACGGCACGGTTCGCTCTGCCTATTTGCAAGTCAGAGCTGCGGACGCGAACGTCGTCCTTCAGTTGGCGGCCTTTTACCCGACAATCAACACCCAGTACCAATACAACAGCGACCGTGAACAAATCGTTACAACTGGAAACGAAACCTCCTTCTTCCAATTAGAAGGCGAACAGACGTTTTTGAATACGAACTGGACGATATTGGACAGTGGTCAGCGGGACTACAATCTACGGTCCGCCACAAGAGCACGTGACTCCAGAGCTTACAATGCGAAGCAAGTCCTGCGAACAACTCTCTTTGGAGTCGTGCAGCAATATTACGATGCATTGCGAGCCCAAGAATTAGAGCGCGTTGCCCAAGCCGAGGTCGGCCGTGCGCAAACGATTCTTGATCAAACTCAAACGAGAATCAAGGCGCGGGACGCCGCTCAAATTGAGGAGCTTCAAGCAAACGCGGACTATCAGAATGCCCGAGTAAGCGCGCTAACCGCCAAGAACACGACGACAAACGCAGCCGCAACGCTCAAAGGAACCATTGGCCTGAATTCGGACGACCCGCTTCCTAAACTTCAAAAAGAAGACAATGTGATCGTGCCACTCCCCGCTGAATCGCTAAAGAGTCTGATCGCGGAGGGGCTCCAGAAACGTCCTGACATTCTCGCTCAAAAGAAAAACATTGAGTCCGAACACTACTCAAAGATGTTTGCCGATTTGCAGGCAGGGGTGACAATGAGTTTGAGCGCACAATACATCGAACAGATGACTCCAGTCGCCCTGTCAAATAGAACTCTGACCTTTTTAGTCACGGTTCCAATCTTCGACGGCGGCGCCCTGAAGGCGACTGCAAGACAGATTGCCTATTCGATGAAGGCAGATATTGCGACTCTGGACCAGGCTGAGCGCGTTGTTCGATCCGACATTGAAGCGGCTTACGTAGAACTCAAGACCAATGCGGAACGGTTACAAGCTGCGCAAATAGCACTTGATGCTGCTCAGAAAAACTACGATGCGGCGGTAGACTCACAAAAAGCGGGTGCGTATGACCTCCTGCAAGTACTGACAGCTCAAGTTAGTCTGGTGACAGCGGAGTCGAACCAGATTCAAGCCCTATACGACTATCGGATTTCAGATGTCAATCTGAAACTTGTTACGGGCCGTCCGATACCGGGTGAATAAATGAACTTGGTCTTGGATGGTCGATCAGACCAAAATTCATGAAGATCAAGTTTGCCATTTTTGTTGGAATCATCGTCCTCCTTTTAGGCGGTTGGGCATTTGAATCACGCGGCGGAGACAAAGTCGCTGAAATTGAGTTTCGCTACGCTCCGGTGGCCAAAGGCGAGTTGGTTCGTTCAATCTCGGCCACAGGCCAAGTCGTTGCGACCACTGCGGTAGACGTCAAGTCGAAGGCAGGTGGAATCGTCGTCAAACTCGCGGTTGACGAAGGCACGATCGTCAAAAAGGGCGACCTCATCGCGCGCATCGACCCCGCTGACACTCAGGCTGCATACGATCAGGCCAACGCCGACGTGGTTGGCGGAGACGCAAAGGCCGACCAGGCAGCGCAGACCTATCAGTTGCAGATTGCGCAGAGCAAGACGGAAATTGCGGATGCGAGGGCGACATTGGAAACGGCGAAAGTCAGGCTGGAGCGTGCTCAGATCCAGTACTCGCGACAACCGACGCTAAGCAAATCACTTCTCGATACTGCCCAAGCCAACTATAATGCCGAACTTGGCGCCTTGGACCGCCTTCAAAGAGTTACGGTGCCTCAGATGCGCAGGGACGCCCAGGGCGGGCTGAACCAAGCAAAAGCACAACAGGCTGAAGCACTGGCCGATTTAGATCGGCAAAAGAACCTCCTTGCTAAAGGCTACGTGCCTGGTTCAGCAGTGGAAAAGGCGGATGCGGCGGCTGAAGCGGCAAAGGCGGCTTACGACACCGCTCAACAAAAACTCAGTACGCTTGAGACCGACATCTCCAATCAGATTCAAACCGAGAAGCTCACCGTGGCAAGAATGGCCGCTGCGCTAGAGCAGGCCAAAGCAAACGTTTCTGAAAACGACGTAAGCCGAACTGACCTCCAAGAAGCGGAAAAGAACGTCCGCTCTTCCGAGATTGCTCTTCAAAAGGCGCTCGACGACCATGCTCAGATCGAAATCCGTAGAAGTGACATTCTTCAGGCGAAGGCAGCAACCGTTCGAAACAAAGTCTCGCTCGCGAACGCAAAAGTTCAACTCGACAGCACCACCGTTCTTGCGCCCCGTGACGGTGTCGTAACCTTGAAGTACTTGGAGGAAGGAACGATCATCCCCCCGGGCACCAGCACGTTCGCCCAGGGCACCAGTTTGGTTCAGTTAAGCGATGTCACCCAACTCTATGTCGACTGCACGGTGGATGAGACCGATGTCTCCAATGTCAAGGTCGGCCAAGCGGTGCGCGTTGTTGCCGATGCGTTCCGGGGCACAACCGTGGATGCAGTTGTCACTCGAGTCAGTCCGGCCGCCGTAACGGCGAACAATGTGACAACCGTCAAGGTTCGAGTCAAGGTGCTGCCAGGAGCCAAAGTCCAACTGCTGCCGGGAATGAACGCGACATGCGAGTTTCTCACGATGCAGAAAAAGAACATCCTGATCGTGCCGAACCAAGCGATTCAGGATGACGGAACGGTTAGGGTCAAGACCAAGGATCCCACAAAGCCTGAGACCAGAACGGTTGTCGTTGGCGAACTCGGAAACGATGTCGTCGAAATCAAGTCCGGACTGAAAGAAGGGGAAGAGGTCGTTACAGCCGAGATCAACATGGACGAACTGCGAGCAGCCCAAAAGAAGATGGAAGAAGCCGAGCAAGGTGGCGGACTCGTCGGCGGCGGGCCCTCGAAGACCAAGAAAGTCCACGCCAAGACTGATAAGTAGCGGCACATGAATTTTCTTGACAGTGTAGAGACGGCCCTTCGAGCGATCTCAGCCAACAAGCTGAGATCGTTCCTGACGATGCTTGGCGTCGTGATCGGAGTCGGTTCGGTGATCGCGATGATCGGAATCGGCGAAGGCACCAAGCGAAAGTCGATGGAACAGATCGAGGTCATGGGCACGAATATGCTCATGGTCATGCCGAACTGGAGACGGGGAGGGATGGGCATGTCCACCGATATCCCGACCTTGAAAGACGAAGATGTGCCTCAACTTCTCAAGGATGTCCCTCTCATCGCATTCGCTTCAGGGACCGTCGGCTCGCGAGCGATCACCAAACACAAGTCCACCAGCTACATGACCCAGATCACAGGTGGCGAACCTCAGATGGCGATCATTCGGAACGCAACCAAGATGCACGCCGGCCGTTGGTACACGATGGACGACGAAGAAAAGGCCAATAACGTGTGCGTGCTTGGCTGGGTCGCATACCAGGAGCTTTTCGGCGATGAGAACGCGATTGGGACAACGATCAGGATCAAGAACGAGAGCTTTACCGTACTCGGAGTCTGCGCTTATAAAGGCGGAACCGGCAACTGGAATCCGGACGATCAAATATATGTCCCTCTCTCGGTCGCCAAACATCGGTTGCTCGGACGTCGCGACCTTGACATGATCATGATTCAAGGGAAGAACTCGGAGCTACTTCCGATCACCCAGCAGCAAGTCGAGGACTCGCTCGGAAAGAAGCGCAAGAACGTCTCGGGCGAACCGCTTTTCCGAGTGATGAACCAGGGAGACTGGATCGAGACGATGAAAAAGCAAACCCAATTGCTCAGCATCTTGCTCGCAGGAATCGCCTCTATCTCACTCCTCGTCGGCGGGATCGGAATCATGAACATCATGCTCGTATCTGTCACCGAGCGCACTCGGGAGATTGGGCTCCGAAAGGCCCTCGGAGCCAAGCGGGAAAGCGTGCTGGGACAGTTTTTGCTTGAGAGCATCGTCATGTGCTCGGTAGGCGGATTCCTTGGAATCGCCCTTGGAACAATCGGCGTATACGCCATCTCCGGTCTCCTCAAAGTCCCCCCGCTCGTAAACAGCCAAGCCGTCCTCATCGCCTTCGGCTTCAGTGCCGGAGTAGGCCTATTCTTCGGCCTATACCCCGCCCTGCGAGCCAGCCGCTTGGAGCCGATTGAGGCATTGAGATATGAGTAGGGTACAGGGTAGAGGGTCAATGAATAGTCAGGCGTCCTATTTCGGCGGGACGAAATCTCAATTGGAAGAATCGGCAGGGTAGTGTCTCGTGCATGTGGGTAGAACTCACGTATGAGCGAACCTCTGAAAAGCTATAAGGATCTGCGTGTTTGGCAGCTGGCGATGGAATTGTTGAAACTAATTTATGAAGAGAGACGTAAGCTTCCTAGCGAAGTGCGCTTTGGGCTTAGTCAACAAATGAGACGAGCGGCCCTCTCAGTACCATCTAACATTGCCGAAGGATATGGCCGGAACTATCGGAAGGAATATCTGAAGTTCTTGTCCGACTCCTATGGGAGTCTTTGTGAATTGGAGACGCAAGTGATCGCGTGTCAGCTATTAGGATTTGAATTGCAGTACGACAAACTTCTCAAAGAAATCGACCAGGTTAGCCGCCATACAAAGGCATTGCAAACCAGCCTCAACCGGTTGCAAGCAAAAACCTAATACTAGTTTTCATCCAGCTTTCGACAGACGCCCTACCCCCAACCCTTGCCCCATCAGCCAATGAACATCATCGAAGTACACCGACTCTCTAAAGACTATGTTATGGGCGACCAGGTTGTCCATGCTTTGCGTGCGATTGACCTGACGATTGAGCCGGGGGAATTTGTGGCGATTATGGGGCCATCGGGGTCGGGGAAATCTACGTTTATGAACCTGATCGGGTGCCTCGACCGACCATCGAGCGGAGACTATTTGCTTAACGGCGAGGCAGTGGCACGCATGAGCGATAACGCGTTGGCGGAAGTTCGCAACCGGTATCTGGGATTCATTTTTCAGAACTTTAACCTCCTCGCTCGCACCAGCGCGATCAAGAACGTCGAATTGCCGCTGATGTATGCGGGAGCAAAAAATAGGCATGAGAAGGCAAAGGAGGCCCTACAGCGAGTGGGACTCGGTCAGCGAATGGACCACAAGCCGAGTGAGCTTTCCGGCGGTCAGCAACAGCGCGTAGCAATAGCAAGAGCCATCGTCAACGAGCCGGTCTTGCTACTTGCCGACGAACCTACGGGAAACCTCGACTCCCACACGAGCGAAGAAATCATGGCGGTGTTCCAAGATCTAAACAAGCTCGGAAAGACGGTCGTCATCGTCACTCACGAAGAAGACATTGCTCGTCACTGCAAGCGCATCATCCGCTTCAAAGACGGACGGGTCCTTGTCGACGAGAAAGTCAAAGATCAGGTAGACGCTCGAGAAGTCCTCAAAAAAATGCCCGACCCAGACGAGCCACCGATTGCCATCCCAGCGTAGGCCCTCTTGCGAATTCCATAGGCTCTGCCGTTTGGAGCTTCTTAACTTGGTACCTGGATATTGATCTGAGAAGGTTGACGAAATCGAGTTTGCTCAGTGTCAAATCTCCGCGAACCATGATAGATTCAAGGAACCATTCCGTTTCTTCATGGGCCTGCATCCTCCTGGGGGATCGACTCGTAGAAACCTGAGTTAGCAATGCGTCGATCCAAACTAGGTCTCACGGTCCGTCTATCCCCGTATTCAACCGCCTACATTGGCGGCTTGAGCTTGATAATCTATGGGTTGCTCTTCTTAATTCCAAACCTCGTCCTGTTTCTAATTCTCCGATCGGCTGGGCTCTCCCTCCTGACCGCCGTTCTAGAGGTCCTGCTACTGCCATGCTTGCTGATTTCCTTTGCTTTGGCTCGGAAAAGCCGAGGCAAACGGATCCTGCTTCAACATCGCCCGTTTAGAGACGATAACGAGGATGGAGGTGGGTTGTTAGGGGTGGGAGCGAGCCCACCAAAGAGGCCCGTTGAACCATCAGACCGAGCCCGCTGGCCCAATCCGTAGGATCACAAACACCTGGATGCATGTGCGTCGGGTGCGCATGATCCAATCTTCGTGCCCATACGATCCCATTGAGTTGGAATCGAGGCGCCATTCATCTGCCTTAGTCGAGTGCAACCAGGCAACGCACGTAGAGTTGCCTCGGTAAGCCAATCGAGATTTCGGCAGTGGGTACCAAACTAAAGCTCGATGGAATTCCGAACGCCGAGCGAGCCGTCATATGATGAGGGTCGTTGACAATGTGCGAGAGCCTTTCATTGGAGAAGCTGATTGAGATAGGTGTTGAACTGACATCAGCCGTTCCGTAGAGTTCGGACGGATGGCAGTATCGATCCATAGATTCGGCATTGTCATTGGTCCGCAGTACATCCTCATCCAGAATTGCCTGCAATGCGGCACTCACTCCCATTTCACCCGCCGTACAAGTTTCCCCCGCACGAAGTCGTCTCAAATACACGTCCGGAATCGATCCAAGTAAGTTATAAATGGATGTCGCCAAGGCGCCTTGGTTGGAGGGCCGGGGTGACAACAAGGATGCCTTCATCCACCAATCGCCAAGCAGGGCGCTTCTAGCTGGATACATGCGGTGAACAAGCCGCCCAACTACTTCCGGTCTCACCCAGCCGTACGCTTGAAAATCCTGCATGAACCCGGCTAGCTGCGCCCTATCGATCCGCGATGCCTCCTCAATCTCCGGATCGAATGGCCGCCGGACCGTGTAACCTGGCGTCCCAATTAATTGGTAGGAACTCCACTCATCGATATTTTCTTTGAAGGCGGTGAGGTTAAGCCTTCCGGTTCGAGTACTGTCAGCAGCGAGGCGGAACCATTCGTCGGACACGTCAACAACTGAGCAAGCTCCCTTGTCTTTCCCAACGAGTGCCCGAACTGCGGGGGCTACGAGAATGCTGAGAGGTTCGACTTTGTCCGGGTGCATAAACCAAATGGGCTTTGGCTGGCTTGAGGATTCGATGAAGTCAACCATGCTCTGAGCCGAATCTGGAATGGCGCAAAATTCCACATTGGGATTCCCGAGCGTTTCTTCAGCCAATACACGGGATTGGATCAGCCTCCCGCTACGACGCACAATCATGTCAACAGAGTCGAGTCTTGTTCCGGCAATATCGTATAAGTCGAGAGTCAGCCGGATGGTTGTCCTGCCGGATTCGACTCGCAGTCTCACGTCAGACACGGATGCTTCACGGCAACGGCAGTTCAGCAAGACCTCCATGCCTGGATACTTCGCCAAGGCTTGACGCTGCCCATTCGTGAACTCCGCATCCGATATTTGACTGATCGTCCCCTTGTACGAATCGACAAGATTGGCCACATTAGGAAGTAACCTGGCACGCGCACACGGGTGAGACTCGAATACCTCAGCCGTATTTATCGGATTTTCGGCGATGTGCTCCAATCCAACTTGACGCATGACTCCCTCAAGCAGGACCTGTGAAGGAAGCAGATTCCGAGCACATAGAACCGAAGTGGGAGGCGGCCCCTCGCCGTTTTGATACTTCTTTTGGCCAGCATCTTCCAAAGAGATTTGGCTCATGATTTGGTCGACCAACGATCCGCTTGAGCAAGCGCCATCTCGAAACGACTGAATCTGCTGCAACGCTGATCGGATCCATCCGAGCCGCTCTGCCGATCTCACTTTCTTGGCTTCGTCCAAGTCCTTGGATGCTCGAACGATGTAAATGACGTTTCCTTCTCGCGCGACAGTGGCGTGGAGGGCTATGGCGACCGCAGTAAGCTCATTTTTCCAGTCGCCCACGCTTCGCCTGACGAACAGAACTTCTTTACGCAGCGAATGCGACAAGACGACAGGTTTGCCGATTGCGCTCGAGATTACATTCGCCTCGTCTTGAGCGGTGAGCAATCCGCTTTCCGGTATCGCCGGCACGCAAGTCCACAGCATGAGCCCTATTAACATTCGGAAGCCCTCCCAGCGTGAAATGCAGCCTATGCGAAGGGGCGACCCACGCCTCTTGTTGGACCGGCGTTGACAGACTCGTGTTCCTAACTCTTTTTTGCTGTATTTGCGATGTAAGCAGGGATCTGCATCATGACGTCGTAGGACTCCCTTGCGACTTTGTGCATGTACAGGAGACGATCTCTCAACTGCGCTTCTCGACAAGAATTCCCGATCTTGTCTGTCGAATTCTCCGCGTCGCAGGCAAGGGCGACGAACAGCGCCCATGAACCGGCACGTAGGAGCAATCCGCGAGATAACCTCCCGAGGCGATCGTTTAGTGGCGAATCGTCGTTTTTGGTAACAATTCTCACAGCATGGAACAGAAAATGGCAAATTCATCAACGAATGGTGATCAAATGTCCGTCATCCATAGTGTAAGGTAGTTTGATGAAGCGGTTTATCATGCCGCTTAATGGCTTTCCAAAGATGGCAGTCACGATACGAGATGTTGCAAAGTTAGCCGGAACGTCCGTCACGGCCGTGTCCGCGACCCTGAACGGTTCCACCGGCGGAACGATCCGGGTGGGACAAGCGACGCGCGAGCGGATATACGAAGCAGCAGCCCAGCTTGGGTACGTCTCCAATCCGATAGCAAAGAGTTTGGCCACCGGCAAGACCAAGGTATTGGGTTTGATGCTCCCCTACGCGGACGCATTCGTCGATCAAAACCCGTTCTGCAACCTGGTGATGTCTGGCATCATGCGAGAGGTCGTTCATCAACATTACAACTTGATGCTCTACACTGCGACGAGCGGCATTCAACGAGACCGGGCCGCAACGCTGATCGACTCGCGAATCGAAGGACTATTGCTGGTGATGCCGCCCGAAGACAGCCCGATCTTCCCGAAGTGTAGGAAGAGGGGTATCCCTTACGTTTCCATCCTGAACGCTCCATCGGTAGGAAGTTGGACCGTGAATTCGGATGACTACACCGGGGGTCGGATGGCTGCGGAGCACTTGGTTTCACTCGGACATAAGCGGATCGCCCATTTGATGGGATCGCCGGATGTCGTTACCTCCCAGCCTCGCGCAAGAGGTTTTCGCGATGCCCTGAATGATGCTGGAATCGAAGTGAGGGAAGAACTGATCGTTCAATCTGGATTCGATTGGCGCCTCGGGATGGAATCGACCCGACAACTGCTTGCTAGGGGCTCTCGAGCCATGCCAACGGCAATCTTTGCCGCGAACGATCTGTGCGCAGAAGGAGCTATCCGAGCCATTCGTGCTGCGGGCCTGTCCGTGCCCAACGACGTTGCAGTCGTTGGGTATGACGACACTTGGTACGCTACGCTTACCGAACCACCCTTAACGACCGTTCATATGCCAATCGATGAAATGGGTGAAATGGCTGCCCGAATGCTCATCGCCAGGCTTGAAGGGGACAAGAGTATCGACCCCCAACCGGTTCTTCCGGTTTCTCTTACTGTTCGTCATTCATGCGGAGCCCAGAAACCGCTATTCGTCGATGGGACACGGCCGTCCCCCGTCACTCGTCAATGAGGAAATCATCTATGCAACGAAATCATCGAGCCTTTACGCTCATCGAACTCTTGGTTGTTATCTCGATCATCGCGATACTAGCCTCAATCCTCTTCCCCGTATTCGCGCAAGCCAAGCTTGCGGCCAAGAAAACGGCTGACCTCAGCAACATCAAACAGATCGGCACCGCTACAGTTATGTACGAAACTGATTATGATGACCAGTTTCCGCTTGCGACTGTCTTTCCGGGCCCGGGACCCTCATATGGGTATTTCGAGCGCTGGAGCAGCCAGCTTGTCCTAGGTCCATACATTAAGAACACCGCCATCTTCTTGGCGCCAATCGACAACTATAAACCGGACCTCACAACTTATCCGTTTGAAGATCCGCTTCCCACGTCCCGGCAAGCAGCCCCCATCTCATACCTTGCAAACGCGCTGACAAGCACGTATTTAATTCCAAAGGGTGGCAGCCAATGCAGCTACTTCCCCTCCACTCCGTCTGCTGTCTCGGATTGTACTGGTCCAATCGCGCCAGGCGGCTGGTATGGCGTAAATACGTCGGTTTCCGATACGTCTGCAGATAGCCCAAGCGACTTGATCGTGTACACCGAAGGCAGCGTCGAGTTGTCCAACTGGTGGGGATGCCCCAATACCGTCAACACAGAGACCTTTGCATGCTATGGCTCTGACCTTGTCTATGGATGGGATGTTTTGAGTTTGGCGCTTGGCAGTTACTTGGGATCCCCCGACCCGAACATGGCAAAAGCTTGGCGCGTATACGCTAACCAGAGTAACTTCTCGTTCTCTGATACTCATGCCAAAACATTGCCCGCCGGCAAGCTCACCATTGGGCTGTTGTTGAATCCTAGGTACTGGCTGGTACATATTCCAGACGGCTATTAGACTATGAAGACAACTATTATCCTTGCTGCCTTGTTATCCGTCAGTCTCGTTCTCACAGCAGGTTGCGGCTGCGGTGGGGGCGGGGGCGACGATGGAATTAAGAACTCTGTTAGCAATCAGATGTCGGAATTGAACCAAATAGCGGTGCGCGTTAATGGGAAGTACGACAAACTAACGGCTGAGGAGAAGAAAAAATTCCAGGATGCCTATGGTGACGAGGTGGCGGTAAAGAGCATGCTCAAGCAAATGGCGAACCCACCCAACAAAAAGTACCAGAAAAAGGACTAGTTATCGGTCCGATTGGAATTTGGGGTCACTTCCCGAAGTGACCCCAAATTGTCGAAATCATGAATGAGCTCATTGGTAGCGCCTCGGCCTGCTTCAAGTCTGGGAAATTCAGGGATGCTGAATTGATATGCTACAAGGTCCTTGAGCAAGATCCCAATTGCGTCCCTGCCCTCATGCAATTGTCGTATTCGGTCGCCGCTTTGTCTCGCAAGGAGGAGGCGCTGGAACTTACCGACAGAATTCTCTCGATCGACTCGGCGTTTGTCGAAGCCCTAGTTTGGCGGTCAAACTTGCTGCGTGGGATGGGTCGACTTGCAGACGCAACACTCTGCGCACGGCAAGCCGTCGACTTGGCGCCCGATTATGCCACTGGCCACTTTGCCCTGGGGCTCTGCAGCATGGCCGCTAAGAGGCTCGAAGCTGCATCTAAGTTCTTTGAACAGGCGATCTCACTCAATCCTCAGATTGCCAATTATCACTATCACCTAGGCCTGGTCTTGGACCGATCTAACCGATTCTCAGACGCCGAGAGATCTTATGCAAAGTCTGTCGACCTGGCGCCTAACGAGCCGAACTACTTGGTGAATATGGGACAGTTCTATAAGCGGAATGGGCTTATAGAAGCGGCTGTCGACTGCTTTGCCCGTGCACTCAATCTAAAAGGAAGCGTCGCGGGATACATAGAGATAGCAGATTTGTATGTCAAGTTGGGAAACTATGTGGACGCAGAGAGGTCGCTCCGAAGCGCGTTAGCGCTCGACAAGAACATGGCGGTTGTCCACGAGTTACTCGCGATGGTTATGGAGGAAACAGGCCGCTTTACTGAAGCCGCCAAGTCCCTCACATGTGCGTTTGACCTTGAGCCGGGGAAAACTTCGCTACTTTATCGAATCGCTCGTTCGAAGCACATAACCGAGAATGATCTTCCCTTTGTCACGAGACTCGAAGCATTGAGAAAGGCTCCCGGCATGAAAGAGGAACAGATTAGGTACCTGGACTATGCGCTCGGGAAGGCCCACGACGACCTATCGCAGTTTGCTACCGCGATCCAATATTTCGACGAGGCCAACGCACTTTCCGAACGCCTGCAATTTGCGGGGAAGAAGTACCCCCTCAAGGAGTTTCGGTCCACCTTCGCGTCGGTCAAGCAACGATTTACACGCGATTTCTTTCAGCGCAACCAGAAATTAATAGGTTCAGAGTCAGACCAACCAATCTTTGTCGTGGGGATGCTTCGGTCGGGGACAACCCTGGTCGAGCAGATTTTGTCATGCCATCCACAGGTTGTTGCAGGCGGCGAGATACCTTTTTGGCTAGACCCTCCAGCAAAATCTGCATTGCATCATGCGTTGTCCGGCCAGCTTGATAAGGTTGCCCTCGACAAGCTTGTTCATGAGTATTTGGGCAAACTACAGTCGATAACGTTGGACCGAAAGCATGTCGTCGACAAAATGCCGAACAACTACATGGCTCTCGGACTGGTTCATCTTCTGTTTCCAAATGCGCGTATCATCCATTGCCGACGCAATCCGGTCGATAACTGCCTGTCGATCTATACCACTCTGTACTCCGATGCGCCTAAATTCGCCTATAACCGGGAGAACATTGTAGAAGCCTACCGGCTGTATGCAGACCTGATGGCGCACTGGAGCGAGGTCATCCCGTGCGATCGATTATTGACCGTCGATTATGAAGGGCTCGTATCCGATCACGAAAACGTCACGCGACAAGTCGTAGAGTTCTTAGGCCTCGACTGGGACGCATCATGCCTACGCCATGAAATGAACCCCCGCGCCGTGAAGACCCCAAGCCTTTGGCAAGTGCGTCAACCAATTTACGGTTCGTCCGTTGAGCGTTGGAAGAACTACGAGCCCTGGCTGGGCGCATTTGGGAGGTTAAGCGGCGGTGTATAACGCCGTGGCCATGGCGGCTGAAATGAGCTTGGCTACCGCCGGAAGTAACGATATGGTGGAGTTTTGGAGTGATGTAATCGAATTCGGAAATGGCTGTCGGCGCCAAATGTTACTTGTAAAAAGTGATGGCCTAGGCTCAGACTCATGGATGGGATTGGAGGTCACGCGATGATTGCGCCATTACTCGCGGCAGCGGCCCTAACGGGCATCCAGAATCAGGTCGGAGACTACAAAGTCGTCTGGTCCCACGGAAGTGCCGCGTTTCAATCGCCTTCCGGGCAACTGCTTTGGTCGTATGCAATCGACTGTGTGGACACGGGGACAAGTCGTAAAGACTATAAGGCGTCCAACAAGTCTTACGCTGCCTTTCGATATTTTACAAGCGACGCAGAATGGACCCAGGATACGTTGCAGAAGCTGCGCCAATGGGGATTTAACTCAACAGGGGCTTGGTCGGACGACGACCTGTTTCGGCAGTACGGCGGCAAAGATCGGCTTCCGTATTTTGTCGTTTTACATCTGGGCGCTTATGACCAGGCGCCGTGGCATGACTTATTCGACCCTCAAATGGACCACTGGGTGAACTTTGCGGCGAAAAAGCAGATTCCGCCCATCGCCAACGATCCAAGTCTTGTCGGTTATTTCAGCGATAACGAGCTAGGCTGGTGGGACGACACGCTGTTCCTCGCCTATCTCGGCATGAAGCCTTCCGCGCCCGGTCGCCAAAGACTGATCGAGAGCTTGCGCACCTTCTATAGCGGGTCGTTTGAGAATCTCAAACGTGACTGGATAGTAGTTGGCGACACCTTTGAGACCATCAAGACGCTTCACCAACGCCCCGGACGCAATGGACGCAAGGCGATCAACGCGTTTGTTGAAGTATTGGGCGAGCGTTACTACTCCTTGATGCGCGATACCATCCGAAAATTCGACAGGACGCATCTCATCCTCGGCGATCGCTACTGCCAGTACTACACTCTTCCAATTGTCCGAATTGCCTCGAATTATGTCGACGTGGTCTCGACAAACTTGGGCGCCGACTGGAACGACGGCTCAATCTCACCGTTTTACTTGCGGACATTGCACTCAGTTACGAAGAAGCCGGTGCTCATCACCGAGTTTTACATGTCTGCGAAGCAGAATCGAAGTGGAAACAAGAACTCTGGCTCCGCGTTCCCTCTGGTAACAACTCAACCGGAACGAGCTGCCGCTTACGGAAGATATGTACGATCTTTAGGGTCGCTACCTTACGTTATCGGCGCACACTGGTTTCAATTCTCCGATGAGCCAGCCAATGGACGAGGTGACGGCGAAGACTGGAACATGGGGTTTGTGGATACCGAAGGCCGCACATACGATGAAATGGCCCGCGAGTCCTCGTCCCTGAATTTGGCCCAGTTAAGAGCAAACGCAATCGATGCGCTTCCATCCGAAACGGTAAGAGTTCCTCTTATCTCAGGTGATCCCATGTCGGGTCTAAAAGCCTGGCCCCGCGATCAAGGGGTGCTTGGCGTTTCGAAAGGCACTCCATTTGGGGACCTATTTGTGACCCAGGACGCTGAGAATCTCTACTTGGGTCTCTATGCTATGGATTACATGGACGAGAGCCTGTATGAGGGAGGGCACATTCCGGAGATCGACCGTGATCGCTGGCAAATCAAGCTTCAGGGCCTTTCGATCCCCTTAGACGTCCGTTATGGCGGAAAGGGCAAGAAGGCGTCGATTAATCTCTCTGGGATCGAGGTTAAAGAAATAGGTGGGCTGAAATACACGGTTATGTTAAAGATTCCAAAAACAATGCTAAAGAAAACCGAGTCTCTGCAAGTTAGCTCGTCTCTGGATTCCCATGGTCGGGGCGAGCACATGGAGTGGAAGGCCTCGCTTAGGGGAGTGACAAGGTGATGGCGATCTTGCCATTCGGGTTGGGCCTACTCGGATTCGTAGGACGCATGGGCCCTGCGCAACCCGTAAACGCCCTTTCCAGATTTGCAGCGCCAGCTTCTCATTCCCAACCCCGTTTCAAGCTGATCGATGACCATGGCACGTGGTGGCTTGTAGGTCCGGACAAGAAGCGGTTCTTTTCACTGGGCGTCTGCTGTGTCGAGCCAGGTACGTCGTTCGCAGAATACGACACGAAAAACCCAAGTTATGCTGCATTCAAGTACTACCCAGAAGGCAAACAAGCCTGGGCTGAAGATGTGGTTCAGCGGTTGCAGAGTTGGAACTTCAACACCATCGGCGCCTGGAGCGATACCAAAACTCTCAAGGGCGTCAATGCGCCAAATCTGCGATTCACCCCCATCCTACATATGGGTTCAGGCGCGGGTGCGCCTTGGAAAGACATGTGGGATCCGGCCGTTATAGGCCTTATGTCGGACATCGCCAGGGACCAAATCAAGGACCTAAGGGCGGAGCCTCGTGTGATCGGTTACTTCTCAGATAACGAACAGGGGTGGTGGAACGGAGCCCTATTTGACTGGGCTTGGAAAGGCCCCAACACGCGAAGAAAGCTAGTCAGCCAGCTTGCAGATCGATACAAGACGTGGGCCGCCCTTATGCGCGACTTTGATCCTGAAGGTGCGCGCAGCTTCCACGACCTTCAATCATCGGGCCGCTTGTTTTTGAGACCGGGCGGAAATGGGATCGTGGCCGTGCACACCTATATAGGAATGCTCGCATCGCGATACTACTTTCTGTGCAACTCACTCATCAAGAAATTCGACCCGAATGCGCTCTACTTGGGAGACCGTTTCATTTCGAACTTCTATCCCGAGGTCGCGGTGGCGGCCGGGAAATATGCGGATGTTGTCTCGACCAATCTGAACGCGGACTGGAACGACGGCACATTTGCTCCGTACTTTTTGCCGAGCCTCTATCGCTTGACCAAGAAGCCCCTGATGATTACCGAATACTACATGTGCGCCAAGCAGAATCGGACCGGCAACAAGAATGACTCCTCTGGATTTCCGGTGGTCGAAACCCAGGAGCAACGGGCACAAGGATTCAAGTCTCAGACAGATACCTTTCTCACGACTCCGTATGTTGTCGGCGCCCATTGGTTCCAATACTACGACGAGCCCAAGAATGGGCGAGGGGACGGCGAAAACTATGACATGGGCTTGGTGGACGTCAATAACGATCCGTATGAGGAACTCACTCACACGTCTTCATCGTTAGATCTGGACAGTCGGGCCGCCCAAACTACGACCAACGCGACATCCATTCCTGAAATCCCTGCATCCGACGCTGCCGACTTGGAGAAATGGCCCCGCAGCCTTTCCTATGTGAAGCCATTGCATCCTTCTGACCGAGGAGACGCTTATGTGGCATGGACTCCGGACGCAGCCTATGTAGCCATCTACTGGAATGAGGACCGGTTCGCGGAAGCCCTCTATCGTGGATCGAAAATCCCGATTGGTGACGAACCGATCTTGGCCGTTCAAGGCATAAAGGATGGCGGATTCGTTCGATTTATCGACGGAAAGTCTCAGAAGTCGGGCCTGATTGAGCTCGTTTCGCTCAAAATGGGGGTAAGGAATACTGCCATCATCCGCATCCCTGCCAAGGCATTTGGACTTCTGTCAATAGCTTCCAACCAGAAGCTAAAGCTTGATCTTTCGCTCCAAACCCGCTCGCGCGCATACTCGATCCAGTGGCATTGCAATGAACTTACGTCCCCTTAGCAGAGCCACCCAAAAAGCGAAGCAAGATCACTGAGATCGAGCATCAACATCGACACCAGGCTCCCTTAAAATCCCCAAAGACATGACCCCTCAAAAACCAATCAATCCCAAACTCCCCGTTCTCTGGCACGGAGGCGACTACAACCCTGAACAATGGCCCAGCGAAGTGTGGACGGAAGACATGCGTTTAATGGACGTCGCCCATGTCAACGTCGCGACGCTTGGGGTCTTCTCATGGGTCTCCTTGGAGCCAGAGGAGGGGATCTATACCTTTGATTGGCTGGACGACATCATGGACCTCTTGGTCGAGAACGGAAAATATGCGGTTCTTGCGACTCCAAGCGCAGCGCCCCCAGCTTGGTTGTCCAAGAAATATCCTGAGATATTAAAGGTCGGGCCAGACCGAGTTCGTCGCCTACACGGAAACCGAGTAAATTTTGACTGGTCTTCGCCCGTGTACCGCGAAAAGGTTCGAACGATGTCCACAAAGTTGGCGGAACGATACGGCGATCATCCCGCCCTTCTTATGTGGCATGTCAGCAACGAATATGGTGGGGCCTCCTATTCTGAGGCGTCTCGCCAAGCGTTTATCCGATGGCTCAAAGCAAAGTTTTCAAACGATCTCGAAAAGCTAAACGGCGCGTATTGGACTCGTTTCTGGGGCCATACCTATACTGATTGGGATCAGATAGAAATTCCTGGACCACCTCTTGGTGAGACCGCCGTCCACGGTCTTTCGTTGGATTGGAATCGCTTCACGACTGACGAGATTGTTGACTTTTACCTGAACGAGTCTGAGCCCCTGCGACAAATATCCCCTGGCATACCGATTACGACAAACCTGATGGGGTTTTATGGTGGGCTAGACGCTTGGAAAATGGCGCCGCATGTCGACGTGGTTGCCTGGGATAGTTACCCCCAATTCTCGCAAGAGCCAATGAATCGGCGATCATGGACAAAAGTCGCAATGATCCACGACCTGTATCGCTCGCTAAAAGGAGGGAAGCCATTCCTCTTAATGGAATGTACGCCAAGTTCCTCAAACTGGTATCCGGTCATGAGTCTCAAGCCACCCGGGATGCACCATTTGGAAGGGCTCCAAGCGATCGCCCATGGATCAGACAGCGTCATGTATTTCCAATGGCGTCAATCTAGAGGCTCACAAGAGAAGTTCCATGGGGCGGTGGTTGGGATCAACTCGGGTGAACATTCGAGGGTGTTCCGAGATGTGGAATCCGTTGGAGCCGACCTTCAACTGCTTGACGCGGTTGTCGGCGGCGTGACGCCATCTGAAGTTGCCCTCATCTACGACTGGGAGGTCGGTTGGGCGATTGAGCATGCATGCGGCCCGGTTCAAAAGGACAAGGGTTACTTCGACACATGTCTGGATCACTATGCGCCGTTTTGGGAGGCGGGAGTTGCGGTAGACATCCTTTCGTCGGATGCAGAACTCGACGGGTACAAACTCGTGGTGGCGCCCATGCTCTATCTCCTCAAGCCGGGAGTCGCAGAGCGGCTGACTCGATTCGTCGAAGGCGGCGGAACGTTGGTTTCGACCTACCTCACCGGCTATGTCGATGAGAATGACCTGATCTTCGAGGACGGGTTCCTTGGGCCCCTTCGTGGCCTTTTTGGCATCGAAACCGATGAGATCGACGCTAAATTCCCGAGTGAATCGGTCGACGTGGTAATGGGTTACAACGAAATCGGATTGGATGGAATCTTCCAAGCCAACACATTCTGCGAACGGATTCGGACGACCACTGCTGAAGTCATTGCCCAGTACGCAAGCGTCTGGTACTCCACCGAACCCGCGGTGACGATGAACTACGTGGGGGATGGCAAGGCGATCTATGTAGCATCCAGGAACGACTCTCTATTCACGTCGGCACTCCTAAATACCTTGGTAACGAAGCTTGACATCGAACCGGCAACTCCCTTTCAGTTGCCCGACGGCGTCGCGGCCACCAAACGGGTCAGCGAGAATGGCGAGTTCATGTTCCTCATGAATACGACACAAGAAACTCATTGGCTCGGCTTGCCCAGGACCTACAGGGACGTTCTCACCGGGCAGGACCTGAGCGAGAGCCTTGAACTTGGACCCTACGGCGTCGCCGTCCTGAGCGAGAACTTTGAAGAGTGAACCCCAGAGTTGAGTTCTTTCGCGCCGGGCTCTCGGGTGCCAGGATCCTATTGTCAGAGAGCAATGGCTGAATGACCGGCCGTCGCCTGATGATATACGGCAACTGGTCGGCTTACGACGAGTTGTCGGATGGAGTGCCTCTTACGGAGGAATTGGCCATGCGGCAATTCGGCGAATTGCTGCGCCTGCGAGCGTGTGGGGTTCGTTTCGACGCGTACCTGATGGATGCCTTCTGGTTTGACCCAGCAGGTGGATACCGGTCTTGGCGTAAACCGAACTGGCCGGATGGTCCTGCTCGATGGCTGGATGCCTGTCGCGCCAACGAAATTATCCCCGGGCTCTGGTTCACGGCGAACACTCTTTGCCACATCGAACCGGCAACCGCTTGGTTGGATTCCGCCGATGAGGACAGGTGGGGGCTTTGCTGCTTCCAAGGTGGTTTCCTCGACGATTATCTCGATGTCCTCGACTATTGGTACTTGCAGGGAATCCGGATCTTCAAAATCGACTTTGCCAGCTTTACAGCCGCTCCACCGAGCCTTAAGTCAAGGATGTCAGTGATCGAGATTCGACATCGGAATATTGAGGCATTCCGGAATGGACTGGCTCAGTTCCGCGAATCCCACCCTGAAGCGATCTTGATGGCGTTCAATGGCTTTGAATCCGTCGAGTATATGGATCGAACCGATCGACCTTTGCAGGAGGTTATGGACTTGCGATGGCTTGAGGTATTCGATTCCATCTATAGTGGCGATCCCCGTCCCGCCGACTTGCCAACAACCTCGTTTTGGCGGTCGGTGGACATATATGGCGACCACATGACGCGCGTTCTCGAATACAGCGGGGTGCCACTCCGCAAGATCGACAACTGCGGATTCATGGCCGGCCCGACCGGGACCTGCTACCGGAGACGCAAGGCCCTCTGGCAGGGAATGCTCTTGCTCACTCTTGCTCGCGGCGGGAACTTGACCGTGCTTTACGGGGACCTCAGCCTCTTTGATGATGACGACGCACAATGGATCGCGACAGTACTGGATCTGTTTTCAACGAAGTTCAATGGCAACGAGGCAAAGAGTTTCGGGGGAATTCCTGGCAAGGGTCAGCCTTACGGATGGGTCGTTGGTCAATCGCTTTGCGTCGTGGTTAACCCCGGTCCCGAAGTCTCAAAGGTCCTGGTTCCCAGCGGAGATTGGCAGATCGCCTTTTCAGACTCGGGTTTTAAACCTTACTTTGAGGATGGGTTGCTTACCATTGGCCCATTCCAAATTGCGTTCCTGAGTCACTGCCACATCTCTCTCGGCGTTCAATCCGATTTCGAGTCCGCAGTCATGGCGCAGGCCGACTTCAAGGTGATAGAGCACACGGCGAGTCGTCAAGTCATTGAATCGCAAAGCGGCGAACTATCCGTCTTTGTGAGGCAATTGAACCAAGGCGGCGATCTCGTCAGAACTTACTCAGGCGCCCATTCCGCTGCAGAGGCTCTTCAGATTTCCGCGTTTCAAGGAGATGTCCCTTGTGCTACCGAGTTGCATACCGATCGCGTGGTCTGGAGCGGGATGTCTTGGGCGTCTGCGGACATAACCGGAATCGGCCCAACACCTGTTAGAATTACGGTGTCATGTTCCGATCTCACCGTGTCCCAGTTGGAAGTAGAGATTTGGTGTCGTAGTCTACAGGACGCGGTGACTCCCCCATGACCTTCGAGTATGGCAGTGCCTGTTGAGAGGGTTGTTCTCCTCGCCGCTTTTCGCATAGCGGTGAGCCCACTACTAAAAGCGATTCCGGCGCGTAAGGCTGTAGAATGGATTCGGGCATGGGGTTCGCCCATTTTTAAAACCGTCTCGGCATTGCCGGGTCTGATGACTCCTACAAAGGTCTAAACAATGGATGCGGTTTCGAAGATCTTTCTGGTAGGAGGCGGCGGATTTATCGGCGCCAACATTCGCTATTGGCTCGGTGGATGGATTCAAAGCCGACTCGGCAGCACATTCCCGTGGCAGACCATGTTCATCAACATCTCCGGGTCGATCATTATCGGTCTTCTGCTCGGGCTCATTGAAGGGCAGAATTGGAACCCAAATTGGAGACTCTTTGGAGCGATCGGCATCCTCGGCGGTTACACCACATTCTCGAGCTTTGCCTACGAGAGCATTCGCCTTTTGGGTGATCGAGACTATGGCCGGGCTTTCTTCTACATCGAGGGCTCTGCCCTTTTCACCGTGTTTGGAGCGTGGTTGGGACTCGTCCTTGCCCGCTTGCTGGTTGGAGGAAGGATATGAATATTGAAGGCAAAGCAAAGGCGCTCGCCGTATATATCGGCGAATTCGATCACTGGCACGGTAAGCCTCTTTATGCGGCGATTGTAGAACAAGCCCGTGAACTTGGTCTTGCTGGAGCAACCGTGACGCGTGGAATGATGGGATTTGGCGCAAATAGTCGAATTCACAGTACCGCCATCCTCCGGCTGTCGGAGGACCTGCCGATTGTGGTTCAAGTGATCGATCAGCCGGAACGCATTGACCTGCTTTTAGAGCAACTCCATGGAATGGTCGAGGAAGGGCTCGTCGTGACTTGGGATGTAAACATAGAAAGGTACATCCACTCAGGACCGGATCAGAAGCGATAGGCGCACCGCACCCCGGGTAGCGCGGAAGGATTGGAGTGTTGGGAGGATTGGACGTTGGGTCCCGAAGGCTGGAGAATTGTCGGTGCGGGATAGGATTACCCGCCTGATGATTCGGAGTGTAGAAGTTACTTCTTAAGGAGGTGCGATGGGCATTATCACCATTAGCCGCCAGATTGGTGCTGGCGAGACGACGATCGCTCCGGCAGTTGCCGAAGCCCTTGGGTGGAAGTGTATCGACCACCAAATCCTCGATCGGCAAGTGGCCCAGACAGGTGCTAGCCTGCCGAGGATTACTCATTTCGATGAATATGCGCCCGGATTGATCGAGTCTTGGACGCATCCCAACGAGGCGGAAAGGTACTTCCGAGCTCTTAAGTCCATCGTGGCCGAGTATGCGGAATCAGGGAACGTTGTTTTGGTTGGCCGCGGAGGGGGGGTTTTACTGAGCGGCTCGGACTCACTACACGTTCGGCTCATCGCCGACCTGCCATTTCGGCTCTTACGGGTGATGGAAATCCGTTGGGCGAGTGAGCATCGCGCACGGGAGATTATCCAGCAGAACGATCACGACCGGGCGGCATTCCATCGCAAGTTCCTTGACGCAGATTGGAACGATCCGCTTCAATACGACCTAGTCATTCCAACCTCGCGGTTAGGAATTGACAGGGCCATCGACACGTTGGTTTCCATAGCAAAGTCTCGATGGCCCGGCTAGTGGCTACGACTACTCGTCTTCAATGGCAAATGCGGCATGAACCGTCGGTTGGCGATCCAGGTTGGAATAACCGCGCTCGCGATGACGGTTGCAACGATGAGGGAGTGCTGGCTCTGCGTGATGATCTTATGTGAGAGACCAAACAGCGCCGAGATGGTCCCAAACGTGAGCCCGGTCGACAGGAGTCATCGTTCCTGTTCTGACACAGGACGGTTAATGGGCAAACTCCATGCCCAAGTCGAGTGTATACGAATACTCTGGAACGAGACCCGGCTCGGAGGCTAGTCGTCATGCTCGGTGAAGATTATCGTGTAAGTCAAGTGAGCCGTGCGTTCCCAGCCATCGGTCCGATTTCCCTTTACTTGGTACTTCAGTGCCGCGACAAGGCCCTGAAGCGTGTGATCGCTTGGGCGGATTGCCAGCCATTCCCTAGCCGTTTCATAGGCTTCCTCATATCGTTTCAATCGATCGTAACACTGTGCAAGCTTCGTACCGGCTTCGAAAAAGCTCGGATCCAGAGCGGATGCTTTATGGAATGGCACGATAGCAAGCTCGTACTCGCCTTTTCGGAAGTGACACATTCCAAGACATCCCCATAAGTTGGGGTTGATCGGCTGCAACTGGAGTGCCGCTTCACACTCCGAAATGGCGTCATCCCAGGCCCGATTCCGCATCATCGCGTAGATTCTGGCGAGGCTCATGAATCTTCAAGAGGATTGGACACCAATTTGTCCTCGATGTTTCATGTCCGCACGCCTCAGGACTTGAAAATGGTTCGATTGAAACACCAGGTTCGGGCTTTCGTCAACATAGATGTGGGCGTGCTGTTGCCCAATGAATGATCGTGGCCCAACGGCGCGACAGTGAACTTACGGCAATCTGACCAAAGGCGAACAGGCTTGCGGTCCGCGACGAGGACTAATGGGTTGCCTCTTGCGGCTGGTTTCGGAGGACTAGACGGAGTTCTCCAGACCTTTTGCGAAGAGCGGGGGGTAAGGATGCATTGTTATTTTTGCGATCTAGATCCGCCTAGCGGCGGGGTTCGGATGGGAGATCGTCGGGCAATCGGACGTTGCGAGGTCTGCAATGCCGCTGTTTGCGAGTTGCACGGGCGCTTGGCGACCGCTGAACTAGAGCTCTTGTGCTATCTGTGTGCCACAGCGCTCAATGTAAACAATCGACTGCCCGTTCACTCACTCGACCATCGAACGTTGGATGACAACCTGTCGGAAAGCGGTGATGCGCCATGAGAGTCCTGATCGTCTCTGATATTCACGCAAATTGGGCTGCATTGAGGTCCATACAAGAATCAGTCGACCATGTCCTGTTTTTAGGCGATGTTGTCAACTACGGACCGAAACCTCGTGAGTGTGTCGAATGGGTCGATCGCAATGCGTCGCTGACAGTTTCCGGGAATCATGATCGGGCGGTATCGAAGGGATGGGAGCCCAGATGTTCGGCTCCCTACCAACGTGCAGCCACTCACATCAAAGAGGTCCACAGAAAGCTCCTCGCCCCGAGCCACTTGGGTTACCTTGCCAGCCTTCCCCTTCGCGTGAGCATCCATTTAGGACGCGTTTTCTTCGAAATGGCCCACTCATCACCTTACGATCCCCTCTATGGCAGTTATTCAGAGCATGATCTACTGGAATTGCTTCCACTCTTGCAAGCCGATGTTTTAGTTGTGGGACATTCCCACACTCCTTATGTCGTGCGAGTAGGCAAAAAGCTGCTTATCAATCCCGGAAGCGTCGGGCAGCCAAGAGACGGAGATCCACGTGCTTCCTATGCCATATGGGAGGATGGAGATGCGCAGATCCGCCGTATCGAATATCCGGTATCCGAAACCGTGCGTGAGGTCAAACAAATGCCTATACCGAACGATGTGCGAAACCTCTTGGTCCAAAACTTGGAAACCGGAAAGGGGGCTACTTTGGAGTTCGCAGTCCAGTCTTGACTCACTCATCGGTCGCATTAGACCCCGTCCTCCAGGTATGCACCGGTTCTATCGGGATTCGCGAAATTCAAGTATGACGGGTCCTTCTTGGACCAAACCACCTTGGTTTGACCTCCAATCGCATCGATCAGATCGGGGCGAGTTTGAGATTAGGGCCAACCGGATTTCGTAGAAGTATCTGGCCTCCTCATTGTCCCTGGGGAGCGCAGATACGCCACAGACGCCCACGCCTATGCCGTGGCCTGTAAGGAGAATATTAGATGAAAACGGTTATTGCCGATGTCCGTGCCCTGGAGGTGCTTGATTCCAGAGGATGGCCAACGGTCAAGGCATTTGTGACGCTTACTGACGGGACAATTGGTTCAGCGGCGGTTCCATCGGGTGCCTCGACGGGTGAGAATGAGGCAGTCGAGTTGCGTGACGGGGATAAGAGCCGATATAGCGGAAAAGGCGTTTTGAAGGCGGTAGGGAATGTCGATAACGCGATCGCAAATCGAGTCAAAGGGCTGGACGCTGCGAATCAGCGGGTTCTGGACGAAGCGATGATCGAATTGGACGGCACTCCGAACAAGGGCAATCTTGGCGCAAACGCGCTACTGAGCGTATCCATGGCGGCATCCGTCGCGACTGCTCGTTCGCTTGGCCTACCTCTTTACAAGTACCTGGGAGGTACCGAGGCCAACCGGCTTCCGGTTCCCATGATGAACATCATGAACGGCGGAAAGCACGCCGACAACAGCGTCGATTTTCAGGAATTCATGGTCATGCCGATCGGTGCTCCTTCCTTCCATGAAGGGCTAAGGTACGGCGCTGAGGTGTTTCACACGCTTAAAGGGCTGCTTCATAAAGCCGGATACTCCACTGCAGTGGGAGACGAGGGTGGGTTTGCGCCAGACCTAAAGGGTAACGAGGAAGCGTGCGAGTTGATCGTCGAAGCAATCCAGGCTGCCGGATTCACACCTGGCAAGGATGTATCGATCGCTTTGGATCCCGCGGCCTCGTCTTTCTACCGCGATGGGAAGTATGAGTTGACGGGTGTTGACAGCGGCGCCCAATGTTCGGACATGATGTTGGCGATCTACAAGGACTGGACGGAGCGCTTCCCCATCGTTTCGATTGAGGACGGATTCGATGAAAATGACTGGTGCGCGTTTAAGAAGCAAACCGCCGCGATGGGCGACAAGATCCAGATCGTAGGCGACGACTTGTATGTTACGAATACGAAGTTCATTGCGCGGGGTATCGCGGAGAAAGCAACCAACGCGGTTCTCATTAAGCTCAACCAGATCGGAACGGTAACCGAGACGGTCGACTCCATTAATATGTGTCGCTCTGCGGGCTGGAACTATGTGATCAGCCACCGTTCGGGCGAGACTGAAGACACCTTTATGGCCGACTTCGCAGTCGCGATGGGTGGCGGCCAAATCAAGACCGGCTCTGCATCCCGAAGCGAACGCATCGCCAAGTACAACCGCCTACTAGAGATCGAGCACGAACTCGGAAGCGCGGCGCTGTTTACCTGGAAGTGATGAACTAAGGTTTGCCCCGCACCAACATCAGTAGGATGCATCGATGATGTGCGGGGCAGCAAAACCAGGGAACTACCCTAATGTGGGACTCCGGCCAACATCGTGCTGCACCAGGAAACGACGTCGGCAAAACGGTGCTGCTCCAAAGATCCAAAGAGACTGTCCCTGTTAAGTTTTGCCTTCGAAGAGGACGGGCTTGTTAGTCCGCACAGGATCTTTGCCAGTTGCCTTGCCGACTGCAGTTCATTCGGATGACGCTGGTAAAGGGCAAGAACCTTCGGAAGCTCCAAATTTATCGCTGACGTCGAAGCGGGCGCAAGAAGCTGCGGTTGCTTGTTGAGGCACCAAGAGCAATGGCCACAAGGCTTCTTGCGATGCTCACCGAAATACCCCACCAACGAGTTTACTTGGCAGCCGTTGATTGTAATAAGGTCCACAACGCGCCGTAGTCTGTCAACCTCTTGTTCTTCGCGCTTTTGAAATCGGCCCGCTAGGTCGGCGATGACTTGTTCGGCGCTGAGCGAACAAGGCAGGCGTACGAAGGGAGTTTGAACGTCTCCTGCCTTCACCTCAATCAGACGCCGCTCCTCCATGACTTCGATCGCTCTGACTACGCGACGCCTTTCCACGCCCAGGGCAAGGGCTGCATCGTCCGGATTCAGCCCAAACCATATCTTCCCTCGCTTGGCTGAACTGAAGAGCCTTTTCACGAATTCTCCATGCTCGCCTGGAAAACCGTGCGAGATTTCTGCGATGGGGACGAGGGGTTTGAGTTCGTATCCGGAGTAAATCGGAGTCCCTGACTTTACCAATCCCATCAGTTCGAGGTAGGTCAGGGCGGTCCGCATGACTAACAGCCGCATGTCGAAACGTTGAGACAATTTGTATGTCGACACTCCGACCGGAGTCTCTGTCGACCAAGAGAATACATCCGTTACAAACGACCGAATCGATTGTTCGGAAGGAGTGTCGCCATAGGCGAAGTTTTCAAGAGTCGGAATATCGTCCGGACAGGCAAGCAATTCCACTGTGGATGGCTTTGAGTCGCGCCCCGCTCGACCGATCTCCTGTGAATAACTCTCTAGACTCTTGGGCAAATTGTAGTGATAGACATAGCGGACGTCAGGCTTATCGATCCCCATACCAAACGCGATCGTCGCTACGACGATCCCATCAGGCACGCTCATCCACCATTCCTGAACTTCATGCCTTAGCTCAGGCTCCATCCCCGCATGATAGGCTCGGGCAGGAATGTTGTGCTGGGCAAGTTGGTCAGCAACTAATTCGGCGGTTTTTTGGAGAGTCACATAGACGATCGTCGACCCTGGGGCCCGTTCCTTCAACCGGGAAAGCAACATGTGGTCTCGAGATGCCATAGTTACAGGAGTTGTTAGAAAAGTGAGATTAGGACGATAGAAGCCCGTCACCACTGAATCTTCAGGCGCAATCTCAAACGACCTACAGATATCCTCGACAACCGATGGCGTGGCGGTCGCAGTCAGGGCCAACACACGCTCAGCGCCAATTTCCTTCACCGTTTCGGCCAGTTTCAGATAGTCGGGTCGGAAATTGTGTCCCCACTCCGATATACAGTGCGCCTCATCGACTGCGAACAGCCCGATTCTTGTCCGTTTCATCTCGGCGACAAATCGCTCGTTATTGAACCTCTCGGGTGCAACGTAGAGCAGTTTTAGCTGTCCGCTTCTGATCGACTCGCTAACCGAAGACGCCTCTGCGGTCTCAAGGGTCGAGTCAAGCCTTGCGGCGCAGATTCCACGCCTCCGAAGGAAGTCGATCTGGTCCTTCATCAGGGCGATCAAAGGAGAGACGACAACGGTCAGGCCCTCGATCTCCAGGGCCGGGAGTTGGTAACAGAGCGACTTGCCACTGCCCGTCGGAAACACGGCGAGCGCCGACCGTCCAGCGAGCAACGCCCTAACCACCCTTTCCTGCCCAGGTCGAAAACTATCGAATCCGAAATGAGTGGTCAATGCTACGCAAATATCAGTAGACATATGACGAGTATAACGTAAAACGGTCCGGATCTACAAACAATTATCTGTCAAAGGATATCAGCTTTCTTACGCCTTCAACCGAGAAAATCCCGCCGTCGCGGAGGCTTGCCGAAACGAGGCAAGCGTTCGCGCGATTCGCTTTGAACCCGCCCCCTCTTCAATACGTGAAGTCAAACTCGAGAGACATAATGCGCTCGCCAGCCCCTCGTGATGGGTGACGGCAAGCATGGGGCTCCTGCTCCAGATTGCACTCACAAGTGATCCGCCGGAATCGAAAACCGCTACGAGTGTCTGTTCGCCATCGACGACTAGCTGAAGGGTCGGCCTCGCACGTGCGCTCTTGTCCTCTTGTACAACTTCAACGCCCTCAATTCGGACACTCTGATCTGACTGGATCGCAACGTCGATCCCCCTCGACGTTGCCGCCAAAATGTCCTCTGCCAAGTTCTGAACAAATGGACCGGAAACGACTGCCAGGGCGACCTGCTTTGCCTCTCCCAACATCTCTCGAGCACGCTGAAACACCTGGTCGCGTGATCGAATCTGATAAATGCGCTCATCGACACTGGAGTTGTTCAAGCTGCTTAGGCTTTGGAGCGCGCTGGCCCGCTTTAGTTCAAACTCGCGCCCCAGACGAGCCAGCAACTCGTCGGACGAGATTGCGCGACACATTCTCGACGCCCCATCTTCAACAATTACGGCGCCCTTTTGCTCAAGCGTCTGAATCGCCTTGTACGTATTTGCGGCGGGCTTACCGATCGATTGGGCAATGCGGTAGCCGGTGGCCGGAGATTCTTGGAGCAGAAAGGAGTAAATCTCAGCCTCGAGGTTCGTAAACCCCAATTCGGCAAGCGCCTTAACACTATCTCGCACGGCCATTGTGGGACCATTGTATGCCGAAATGGGCATTCAAATGCGACCTGTAGTTGTTTGATTGTGCACGAACCGCAAGATGTGGGGTAGGCAATCCGCGACAGAAGGGTATAAACCAATGACCGGCGATTACCGCTTCGGAGTAGGACATATGAATTCTCTTTCCATTCTAAGGGTGGCTGCTCTCTCGGCAACCCTTCCGGCTTGTTTCATTGCTTATAGCCAGGGAGATCCAGACACGCTCGCCCGCATCGTCGACGAAGGAAAAAATCACAGTCAAATCGTCGATCGATTGCACTACGTCTGTTTTGATATCGGTGCTAGGCTCACGAGTTCTCCCGAGCTTTACCGAGGGCAGAAATGGGCGATTGCCCAGTTCAAGAAGTTTGGGTGCACAAACGTTCATCTGGAGCAGTGGGGTACTTTTCCGGCCGGTTTTGATCGGGGCCCGCTGCAAGTGGCGAGAATGGTCGAACCTTCCGAGTCGGACATGGAGTTCACGACCCCTGCTTGGTCCAACGGGACAAACGGGATTGTTCGGGCTGAAGTCATCAGTATTCCTGCCTCGTTAGACGAACTCAAAGGGCATGAACAAGACTATAAAGGCAAATGGGTGCTCATGCCTCCACCGGGCGGCACGGCGCCGCTTCCAGGCGCACCGGGAACATCGGCGATTCGAGTGGCTCCTCGAACGGGCGCCACGGCCGGAGCCGCGGGCGGTGGAAATCGTCGTGGACGAACGGCAGGAGGCGGTGCGAGGGGTGGCGCGGCACAAGGCGGCGCCGACCCCGCATTGGTGGCGGCTTTAGAGAAGATCGGGATCGCAGGACGCATCTCGGGCTCTCGCACCGAATTGGTCGTGACGAGCGGACCAAGATGGAACCAGGTGACCTACACCGATCATCCTGGCTCCCCTCAGGTGACAGTGCGACGATCAGACTATGAGCGGCTTGCCCGCAATGTCGAATTCAAGCGACAGGTCATCGTCGAAATCGGAGCCGAGAATCGTTGGTTTAAGGGCCCCGTGCCTTGCTACAACGTGGTCGCCGACATCAAGGGTACGGAGAAGCCGGATGAGATGGTGATCGTCAGCGGCCATTTCGACTCATGGAACGGACCAGGTTCGCAGGGCGCCCAGGACAACGGAGTCGGAGCGATGACGGCGATGGAAGCGGCTCGAATCCTGTGTTCGGCGCACGCAAAGCCGAAGCGTACGATTCGATTCGTCCTGTGGTCAGGTGAGGAAGAGGGTCTCTTCGGTTCCACGAATTACGTGAAAATGCACAAGGACGAACTCGATAAGATCAGTGCCGTACTCGTCGACGACGGAGGCGGTAACTACCAGGGTGGCTATTCCTGCCTGCCACAAATGCAGTCTATGCTCGAAGCCGCTATTCAGCCCAGCCTCAAAGCTTTTCCGGACATGCCGCAGGCAATTACACTCGTCAACGGATCGAGGATGCCAAGGGGCGGCGGAAGCGACCACGCGCCCTTCAATGCGGTAGGAGTCCCTGGCTTCTTCACTAAGGAGACAGGAAAGCTCGATTACACGTTCGTGCATCACACCCAGCACGACCGCTTTGAGACGATTATCCCCGAGTACCTCGTTCAATCAGGCACAAATCACGCCATCGTATCCTACAATCTAGCCTGCGCCGACACGCTGCTGCCAAGGGAGACCGCGGCGCCGCCGTCCCAATAGCGCGCCATTCCTCTCCATTTCTATCTAAACTCCATGCGCCACACTCTTCTCCTCTCAGTACTCCTTGCTCCTCTTGCCCACGGGCAGGGGGACCCTGCTACGATAGATCGGATCATCGATCAAGGTAAGAACCATAACCAGGTCATGAACCGACTGCATGAACTGTGCTTTGATATCGGACCGCGCGTAACCGGTTCCCCAAAACTGCAAAAAGCCCAGAAGTGGGCAATGGGCAAGTTCAAATCGTGGGGCCTCACCAATGTCCATCTAGAGCAGTGGGGTGAGGTGTCGGTTGGGTTTGAACGAGGGGAACACCAGATCGGAAGGATGGTTGAGCCCTTTGAATCCAACATCTCGTTTACCACGATGAATTGGATGCCGGGTACGAATGGCTTGGTTAGGGCCGAGGCGGTTATGGCGCCTCAGACGATGGCAGATTTTGAGCGAGACAAGGCCAGGCTCAAAGGCGCCTGGGTGATCGAATACGCCGGAACCGGGATGCGGGGGCCTACCAAAGTTGAGGACCCGGAAATCAAGAAGGCCCTAAACGACCTTGGAATTGCGGGACGCATCTTCGGAACTCAGGACGAGCGCGTTTGGTCGCATGGAACGTACAAAGACAAGACGATCGACAAGCACCCGACCGACGTTCAGATCGTGGTCAGCAGACCGGACTACGACCGGATCGTAAGGAATATACGTTTCGGGAGGAAGACAGTTCTGGAGTTCCAAGCCGAGAACAAGTGGTTTAAGGGGCCTATACCTCAGTACAACGTGGTGGCGGAGATCAAGGGAACGGAGAAGCCAGATGAGGTGGTCATCGTGTGCGGGCATCTGGACTCTTGGAACTCCCCAGGTTCCCAAGGCGCCAACGATAATGGCACCGGGACGGTTACTGCAATGGAAGCTGCTCGAATTCTCGAAGCAGCCCATGCAAGACCCAAACGGACAATTCGCTTTATCCTATGGTCGGGTGAAGAGCAGGGTCTGCTCGGTTCTCTTGGATATGTGAAGGCGCATGAGGCCGAGTGGGATAAGATCTCGGCTGTCCTGAACGACGACGAGGGGAGCAACTACCAGTCTGGTTATTGGGGATATGCCGTGATGAAGCCGATGCTGGAACAGGCCTATGCCCCAACCGTTAAGGCGTTCCCCAACATGCCTCAACACTTCGATGTGTACTCAAATATGGCTAACGACGGCGGAAGCGACCAAGCCCCATTCAACTACGTTGGAATCCCGGGCCTTAGTTGTCGCCAAGCCGGCAAGCAAAATTACGGCCACGTGTGGCACACCCAATTCGATCGGTACGAGGAAGCTATTCCTGAGTACTTGGTTCAAGCCTCCACCAATCATGCCGTCGTATCCTTCAACCTGGCCTCTGCCGATACGTTGCTCCCCCGGGGCCCCAAACCGCCACCCAGGAAGGCTTAAGCGGGCGGAATGAGGACGTCCATTAGATCAACCCACCATTCCATTCATGCCAATCGCTAATGCCCCATTTCTGCCGGAACGAGCGTCAGGATAGCGACTTCTGGGGCACAGAGGAGACGGGAAGGAAGAAATGTCGTACCGATGCCGCGCGAAACATAGAGCGGCGTAGGGGCTTCGGGATAGAAGCCCCTCGGGTACTTCTTGCCATGCCGGGTTGACATGGGTGTGAACCCCCCGGGGAACCGGAATTGCCCGCCGTGGCTGTGACCGCTCAACTGGAGAGCGCATCCGTGGGGGAGAAAGTCGACCAGATCCGGTTCGTGCCAAATGGCAATGCAGGGCTCCGTGTGCGCCAATGCCATCGTCCCAACCGGATCGGCATGCTGCGCAGCCCCAGAGTCGACACCCACCCAGGTGATCCCGGCATGCCTCCAAACCTCATTGCGGAGCAGTTTGATATTCAACTCGTCACAGATCATGCGCAACAACTCTGGGTTGCCGCCGTGATAGTCATGGTTGCCCGGCACCGCGACGACGTTGCCCTCCATAAGCAGCAACTGCTCAAGGCAACCTCCAAGCAGCCACGGTGTGTTGTGACGCCAGCTTTGGACAAAGTCTCCCGCAATGACGATCATATCCGGCGACTCGTCGAGCGCCATACCGATCGCCCGATTTGTCAATTCAACCGACGCCCGCGAACCGATATGAAAGTCCGTCAATAAGGCAATTCGAAACCCCCGCAGCCGTTCTGGCCACCGCGGCAAGGGAAGGGTCCGCCTCTCGAACACCAGATTGCGGGCTTCGACCAATGCCCCGTAGGCCAGCGTAGCGACGCCCGCCGTTCCAAGAAGAAATGCCAGATTGCGAAGTCGCATAGATTGGTTTTACCAGGATCAGGGATCGGTATCGGGAATACGCGGCGGGAGGATCGGAGTATTCCCGCTAAATGCCTTTGAGCGTTAATATCGATACTTCGGGGGGACAAAAGAGACGCCATCTGGGACCGGTCGTGCCGATGCCTCTTGTGACGTACAAAGGGACATTGGCGTTGGGATAGTAGCCGGCATAATACTGATTGGAACCAATGGGGGTGTGAAGCGGAATCCCGCCTGGAAGACAGATCTGACCTCCATGACTGTGGCCGCTCAACTGAAGGCTGACGTTCTTGGGAACATAGTCGACGTAGTCTGGCTCATGAAAGAGCGCGAGAAGCGATCTTGAGAAGCCTCCGCTCGAAAGAAAATCAACGTTATAACGCTTTGCAATACCATCTTCGACGCCTGCCACGGTAATCCCACTCACCTCAAGCGATTCGTTTCGAAGAAGCTTTGCCGCCGATTGCCTCAGGATGCTGTCAATGTGACAAATCCCCTTAAAATCGTAGTCGTGATTACCTAGGGTTGCCACTACAGGGCACTTTGCTTCGTGGAGTGGTTCAAGCGACTTTAGAACGAGCGATGCATTCGGCTTTTGTCCAATCGTGATAAAGTCTCCTGGAATCGCGATGAGATCAGGCTTTTCAGCGACTGCCAGTTGAATAGCGGCATTGGTATGATCAACATCCTGCTGCGAGTCGACATGCAGGTCTGCCAACACCGCGACTCTAAATCCATTCGCATCCCAATTTGGCAGTAGTAAGGAACGTCGTTCGACGCTTAGCCCAACCGTCGTGTAGTTCGCGTAAGACGTGGCGGCTAATGATGTCGCGGCGCCCGCAGTAAGCCACCGCAACAAGTCGCGGCGCGTCGGTTCACGTTTTGCTTTCTTTTGGGCCAAGTCCGTTTCCTAGTTGCGACGGTCATCCTCTTTTGCCCGCGCGGCTTCCTTGGCGTTCGCGGCTCGAAGCGAGTGGACGAATAGAAGCATTGACTTCGCCGCAATGGTATTCGCATAAACGCTTTCAGGTCCGAATTCCGAAAGGTTGTCTGCTAGAGCAAGCAGCATGTCCGATGTGGCTAGGCCTTTGAGTTGAGAGAGGTAGGCAAGGTCAAGAAGCCTGACACGATGGTCGGCAATCGTCTCCCCATTGAAAAGCTGCTTCCTAGCGGTCGACATCGTCGCTTCCCACTTCTCAGCCGCAACTTGCCTTTCCGCATCCTGCTCGAATTTCTCGTCGAATAGCTCGCTCAGGGCAGGAGCTAGGGATCCCATCTCTAGCCGCCACGACATCGTAGCCTCATCATTCGTGAGAAAAGCCTTCAACGTTTCGTCTTCAAATTTCTTTCGGGCAACTGCATCCATCGGGTGCGACTGGGTTGCCTCCTTCGGCAACCGAGCACGCCAGTAAGCGACAACCGGAGGAAGACTCTTGGTAATCGAGATTGCCTTACTCAATCGTGACAGGGCGAATTCGACCGGCACTTCGGAGGAGATGAAGGGGCTCGGCGTCAAATTTCGGAGGCGAATCAGCCGTGTGTGAGCCTCATCAAGCGTTGTAGCGTCCTCAACGGCACGGGTCACGCCTGTGCGGCTGTTCAAGTGCGCGACCAGCCAGCCGACTCGACCACGTTCCTCTAGACCATAAGTGATGACGGTATCGCCAAGTCCGTCGGGGCTCACCATAAACGCCGCCTCAATGGGGACGATCGGGACATCTAGCCGGGCCGCAAACTCCTCGATTTCCCGTGGCTCAAACCCGGCTTGGGACAGCAGGTAGAGAACCTTTCGCAAGGCCCGTTTGTCGGTCTTCTCAGGAAAACCAAGTTCCAGTTCAGCGATCGTATCCGCTAAACCTTGGCTAGGATCTGCCTTGGCAAGCTTTTCAAACTCACTCCATTGGCGAGTCCGAATCCAGCTGCTCCATTCCCTTCTCATGCTCCTTAGAGTTTATCAGTTCTTCGAGAACTTGAAAGCGGAGTTTGGAGGATCACGAGCCGTAATAAAAACAACCGCTTGCTATTGGGGTGCAGTTTCCGTTGGAAGGATTCGGGGCGTGCGCGTTCAGGAGGCAATCCCTTAACGTGCTCTTAACACAAAATCGGTAGTTTTTAGCCTCAAGATCATGACGATGGGATGGACGGAATGAAACTCGGAACAAGTTTGAGAATGAGTGCGGCAGCGGTCGCGGTAGGTGCGAGCCTCTTGGTGGGCGGCTGCGGAGCTGGGTCAAGCGCTCCCGATTCCACAGGCTCAACCACCTCGGCAAGCGGTGGCGGGAAGGCCAGTGGCGCCTTATTGGTCGATGGCAGTACGACCGTGTACCCTATTGTTCAGCAGATGGGTGAGGATTTTGGCGCGGACAACTCCAATGTTAAGGTCACGATCAACCGATCTGGCACCGGAAGCGGTTTCCAGAAGTTTGTTCGAGGCGACATCGACATCGCGACTGCTTCACGGTCGATCGAACCGAAAGAGGATTCTGACCTAAAGGCGAAGGGCATCGATTACATCGAGGTTCCAATTGCCTACGATGGCGTTTCGGTTGTCGTAAACCCTCAAAACAACTGGGCTGATAAACTCACCACCGACGAATTGAAAAAGGCGTGGCAATCCAACAGCACAGTGAAGCTGTGGAGCGACATCCGCCCATCTTTTCCGAAAGAGAAGATCAACTTCTATGGACCGACCGACAACCACGGGACCTACGAGTACTTCACGGAAGCGATTAACAAGAAGAAGAACGACATTCGAGAAGATTGCCAGAAGAATCAGGAGTACAACGCGATCATTCAGGCGGTCAGCGGAGACAAGGACGGTATTGCATACGTCGGTTTCAACTACTACGACGAGAATAAGGACAAGGTCAAAATCGTACCCGTCGACTCAGGCGCCGGCCCGGTTGCTCCATCGGCGGACACGATTGCTAACGGAACTTACACGCCCCTTTCAAGGCCGCTATTCCTCTATGTAAGCAAGAAAGCATACGATACCAAGCCTCAGGTCAAAGCCTTTATCCAGTTTGCGCTAGGCGACAAAGGGAACCAGGCCGTCACCGACTCCAAATACGTCCTGCTTCCGAAGGAACTCCACGACCTCATCCTGAAGCATGTCGCGGATGAAACTACGGGAACTCTCTTCGCCAAAGTGACCCCAGGAACAAAATTGACCGACCTGTACGCCAAGGTTACAAGCAAGTAACGCAATCATGGCTGGAATCCCTGCTTCCACAGATCCATCCTCTCCTATCGCCGCTTCCCGATTTCGGAAGGGGACGGGGATCCGCAATATCAGCGAAGGAGTGGTCAAGTGGTTCTGCTTCGCGTGCGCGCTCGTCTCGGTCGTCACCACCTTCGGGATTGTCTATGTACTCCTGAGTCAGTCGATTCCGTTTTTTCGCGTCGTTTCGCCCATCGATTTCTTTAGTGGAACCGTATGGAGTCCGACTCCAGAGCCGGGTAAATTTGGCGTTTTGCCGCTTATCGTCGGCACTCTGACCATTACCGTCGGAGCCGGGATCGTCGCCGTGCCTCTCGGACTCCTCAGCGCCATCTTCCTTAGCGAATATGCCCCTCGCAAACTGCGCAACTTTCTGAAACCGACCCTTGAACTTCTTGCCGGTATCCCGACCGTCGTCTACGGCTATTTCGGGCTTTTCTTCGTCACGCCGTTGCTCAGACATTTCATTCCCGAAATTCAAAGTTCAAACGCCCTGTCAGGCGCGATCGTCGTCGGTATCATGATCCTGCCCCTCGTTTCCTCGCTTTGCGAGGATGCCATCACTGCTGTACCCCTTGCTCTTCGGGAGGGCGCCTACGGCTTGGGTGCGACAAAAACCGAGGTCACGACCAAGATCGTAGTACCGGCCGCTCTATCGGGCATCATGGCGTCCTTTATCTTGGCCCTGTCCCGCGCCTTGGGTGAGACCATGGCGGTTACCTTGGCTGCCGGATCCAACCCAGTCCTCACGTTCAATCCGGCCAAAGCGATTGAAACGATGACCGCCTACATTGTGGCGACGAGTAAGGGAGATGCGGGGGTCGGCACCGTTCGCTACAACTCGATTTTTGCCGTCGGGGTCACGCTTTTCGTCTTCACAATGGTGATGAACTTGATTGCCACGCGCCTTGTGAAGAAGTTCAGGCAGGTGTACTCGTGAGCACAATCACGGCGAGTTCCAAGCATTTACGGAAGCGCAAACGCGTCGATAGGCTTTTTCGGGGAATGTGTTTCTTTGCGGCAAGCCTTGGCGTTTTTCTGCTCGCTCTGTTTCTTTACAAAATCGTCGTTGACGGTCTAGCTCGATTAAGTTGGAGCTTTATCACTTCGAACCTGTCGTCGCGGCCACAACGTACAGGCATCTGGCCCGCCATCGTCGGCAGCACCTACGTGATGATCTTGACCGGCGTAATCGCGGTTCCTATGGGAGTTGCGGCGGCGGTCTATTTGGAGGAGTTCAACACTCGGAAGAGTCGGCTAACCGAATTTATTCAGCTAAATATCGCGAACCTTGCCGGCGTCCCATCGATCGTTTATGGAATGTTGGGCTTGGCCGTCTTCGTTCGCTGGCTGGCGATGAAAGAGAGCGTCATCGCGGGAGCCCTTACGATGAGTTTGCTGATTCTTCCGATGGTCATCATTATCACCCAAGAAGCATTGCGGGCAGTGCCAAGGGGCTATCGGGACGGATCGCTCGCCCTCGGTTCAACCTACTGGCAGGCAATCCGATATCAAGTGCTTCCTGCAGCTGCCCCAGGCATCTTCACCGGAATCATCCTTTCTATCTCACGCGCGGTAGGTGAAACCGCTCCCCTCATCGTGGTCGGAGCAGCCGCCTACGTCTCATCGTTGCCTCAGAATCTTGGTGATCGCTACACCGTCCTCCCAATCAAGATCTTCGACTGGGCAGGAGAAGCCAAGAAAGGCTTTAACCAAGACGCCGCCACGGGCATCTTGGTCCTTATGATCGCTCTCCTGCTCCTCAACTCGTTCGCAATCTACCTCCGCGCACGAGCTCGGGCAAAAACGTAAATCGGCAATGGCCCGCTAAGGAAAGTGTTTCGAGCGAAGGGATGCGCAAGACGTGGTTTTTCGGGTTGTAGGATTCCGCAAATTTGGTTATTCTTGCTCGAATGGAGGTACCCTACAACGTCTGATGAGGTGGCTATTCTCCCTGCTGTTGGTAATGGCGACAGCGGTTGCATTTGGAAATCGCATCCTCCTTGTACCTCTTGATAGTAGGCCAGCCCCGGGACAATTCGCGCAGATGATTGGGCGGATTGACGGTGTCGATGTGCGGATGCCGCCGTTCGAAACGCTTGGGCGCTTCACCACTCCCGGAAATCCAGATCGGATTTTGGACTGGTTAGAGGAGCAGGACATGTCGGACGTGACCGCAATCATCGCGAGTACGGACATGGTCTGTTATGGCGGGCTCATCGTCTCGCGAATATACGATGTTTCTTCCGTCGTCGCGGCCCGAAGATTGAACCGTCTGCTTGATATTAAGCGCAATTATGCTCACCTAAAGTTGTACTTATTCAGTTCGACGATGCGGCTTGCACCGACCGCCACGCTCAAGGCGTCTAAATTCCGGCTCAAACTTGCCAGATACGAAGAGCTCAAGGATATGGCAGCCCGAAACGGCGATCCAGATGCAAAGCCTCAAATGATCGCGATCAAGAAGAAGATCCCGATTGGTGAAATCGAGCAGTACGAGTTGACTCGTCAGCGCAACCATCGAATTCAAAAGCTCCTTGTTCAGATGACCAAGGACGCGCTTGTCGACTTTCTCGTCATCGGCCAAGACGACGCTCGACCTTTCGGTCCTCACGTTGGAGAGACCGAAGAACTCAAGCAGTTAGTCCACCAATATTCCTTGGGCTGGAAGGTCTACTTCTGTGAGGGCGTGGATCAGCACTCGATCGTGCTGCTCAGCCGGGCCCTGCTCAAGCAAGCAGACTGGACCCCGCGGGTACGAGTCGTCTTTTCCGACGACGAGGGCAGAAACGCATTTGCAAACTTCGAGTCCAAACGGATTGAGGAGAGCCTTTCGGAGCAGCTTCTCGCAAGCGGTGCGCGCCCCGTGGGACATGATGGGGAGTTCGACTATACGCTCTACTTGAATACTCCCAATCGCCGCGACGCGCCCTTCAAGAAGTTTCTCGATAACTTGAAGAGCGATTTGGACAAGGGCGAACCCACCGCGGTTGCCGACATTAACCTTGGAAATGATGGAACTGCCGATCCAGAACTTTTTGAAGCTCTGTGGGATCAGGATCGCCTTACCAAATTGCTGTCCTATGCAGGGTGGAACACCGCCGGCAACACAATCGGCACGTCCATCCCCGCCGCAAACATCTATCTCCTTGCCAAACGGTCAGACGTCGATCCGCTGGTACGCGAGGTGGCTCAGCGAGAGTTCTTGATCCACAGGTTCATCAACGATTACGCTTACCACAAGTTCACGCGACCATCTGCCTATGCACTTATCGAACCCGGGCACCACGAAGAGATATACGGGGAGGAGTGGGACGAGGTGAACACTTACGTGTCAAGAGACCTGCTCAAGCACCTTCGGGTGTTCTTTGACCAAGGCTTCCTCGGGCGCACTTTTACGGCCGGGGACCGATCGTACCAATATGCAGGTCTCTCCGACGCCAAAGTTTGGCTTCCATGGCCTCGACCATACGAAGCACGGCTGGAATTTCACATTCAAGTTAGACAAGAATAGCGGACGAGCTGTCACTTTGGACGATCAGGCGATTCTAGAATCGTCCGAAGGAGTTTGATTGCGCCTTGTTTGTTGAGGGACTCGTTGGCGACTTCGCATCGGGCACTCATGAGGCATGCGGGGCAGCCATCTGTGCAAGGGCAACTGGCCAAAAGCTGTAGCGAGGCATGGATCCATCCGGTTAGCGAATCGAATAGCTTCTCGCATAGGCCAACGCCCCCGGGCGTCCGGTCGAAAACAAAGACAGCCGGGCGGAGAGTGTCGTGGAACATGGAGTACCAGGCGCTGCCCAAGTCGCTTCGGTCGCAACCCGCGAGGATCGGCGCTACCGCCAAAATGGCATGTTCAAGCGCATGGATCGATCCAATTTCCGCTTCCCAGTTGTCTTCTTCTTTGAGTTCGGGCAAGTCCAGTCGGATACAAATCGTATCGAAGGTCACAGGAGGCAGATCGAGCGTCTCGTAGCCCAACACGGTATCTCCATCAAGCGACTTCGTACGATATCCGGTGACGATATCGGTTACGTTGACCCCCGATAAACTGGCGTCTACGGTTGGAAGCTTGGCTTCTCGAAACGACGCACGTGGATCGAGGATCGATTGCGAAATACTCTGGGTGTAGAAGTCGACCTTTTGAGCCTCCATCTCCGCCCGGCCTTCATCGAGCCGCAAGTCGGTGACGAGGAAGGTCGTCCCACGATGCAGGTAAACCGCACCAGTGTGCGCGGAAGTCATGGCTCTCCACCGTTCCATCGTTCCGATCTCTTCACCATTGGCAAGAAGGCGCACCTGATCTCCACCCGAGCCTCGAATGCTGACCTTTAGGGCAGGTGGCTCCATGGAAGGGTAGAAGAAAAGTCCGGCTCGGAACTCCAGTTCGCCGCTCCGATCCAAAGTCTCTGCGACCTCTAAAGCCGTATCGCCGAACCTCGGCAGTTCAGAAGGAGAAATGGGGCGCTCGTGAGCAGCACATAGCAGGTGCTGGCCGAGGATCTGTGCATTTTGTGGGTTTACGGCAACGTTCTCGATCCGGCTATCCAACAGCATCCCCGGTTCCCGCACCAGGAACTGCTCCAGAGGGTCATCGTGGGCAACGAAGACGGCAAGGCCATCCCGAATGCCTCGTCCTGCGCGCCCTGCTTGCTGCCAGAAGCTGCTGGCCGTTCCCGGATAGCCATTTAAGATCACCGCATCGAGCGCTCCCACATCCACTCCAAGTTCCATTGCGTTGGTAGCGGATAGCCCAAGCAGGTCGCCCTTAAAGAGGGCTTTTTCGATCTCTCGACGCTCTTTCGGTGTATAACCGGCCCGATAGCTCTCAATCCGATTGGGTGGCACGATGCCGCCTTGCTCGGCACGCTTTCTCGCATACCGCAGCACCAGTTCCGCAGAAACGCGAGCTCGACTAAAGGCTAAGCTTCGGGATCCACTCTCCGCGAGCGAGGTGAGGATTTCGGACGTAGCGAGATTTGCGCTGAGCCGTTGGCCGTTCCCAAGTTCAGGCGGATTCCAGAAGATAAACGTCCGTTTCCCACTCGGAGACCCGTCGTCGTCTACGAGGGTCGCAGAACGCCCCGTAAGCTTCTGAAAGAGCTCTAACGGATTCCCAATTGTGGCGCTGCAGCCGATGATCTGAGGGCGTGTCTTGTGCCACTCACACAAGCGAAGAAGCCTCCGAATCACATTTCCGACATTCGATCCAAAGACTCCCCGGTAAACGTGCATCTCATCGACGACGATGAGCCGAAGCGACTTCAAGAACTTCGTCCAGTTCTCGTGCCCAGGCAAGATTCCAATATGGAGCATATCCGGGTTTGTGAGAATGATATGTCCCAACCGTCGAAGGGCCCCTCGTTGGCTCTGAGGCGTGTCTCCGTCGTAAGTGCCGATCCTAATTTCCGGACCTGGCGCCAACGCCTCGAGCCTGCCCAATTGGTCTTGAGCAAGCGACTTAGTTGGGAACAGGTAAAGACACCGTGCGGCTGGTTCGGCAAGGCAGATTTGGAGTGCGGGAAGGTTGTAGCAGAGCGTTTTGCCGGAATTGGTCCCTGTTACCACCATGAGGTCTTTTCCCGCCATTGCGCTATCGTAAGCGAGTGCCTGGTGGGTGAAAAGTCGGTTGATCTCCAGTTTATCGAGACGCGCTTGGATGGACCTGTGAAACTTCGCTTTAGGCGTCCCATAGCGCGCACTCCGGGGTGGAATCTCCTTCATGAAGGCGATCTGTTCGGAGATGCGCGGGTCGCTAAATAGGGGGGTATTGCTAGTCAAGCGGGTAAGTGTCCGACTCCGTTTCGTCAGGATTCGTGAGCTTTGCCCGCTTCTTCTTCCTTCGTTGGGAGAACCTAACCACGTAAACGCTGCCCATGAACAGGATGACCAACGGGACCGCCATCATCAGCATCGTCATCGGATCCTGACTGGGAGTAACGATCATCGCAATGATAAAGATCGCGGTGGCAGATTGACGCCAGTATTTTATGAGAGTTTCCGCTGTTAGAAGCTCTAATTCCCCAAGTATGTACACCACCAAGGGTAGCTGGAAGGCTACGCCAAAAGCGGCCAACATTTTTAGCACGAAGAAGACCATCGATCCCGCTTCCTGGTACAGGCTGGTGCCCGGAAACTCCTCGATGTAGCTGGCAAACCACCGGACGGCGCTCGGCAATATCTCCCAGGCGAATCCCACCCCGGTTGCGAACAAGATGACGCTAGCCGGCGCGAGTTTCTTGAGAGGAGCCTGCTCTTTTGGCTTGAGGGCAGGCATGATAAAGGCCCAAAGTTGCAGCACCAAAAAAGGAAAGGCGAGGATCAAGCCGATCATGAAGGACAGCTTGAGCTTCAACATAAACGCGTCAGGCGCGTGAGTGAAGATCTCCTTAAATTCCGAGCCCTTTGGAATAACTGCCGTGACGGCCTTCACCATCAGGACATCCAAGTACGTATAGAGTTGAGGTTCGGCGAACCAACCGATGGTCCAAGTGACGCAGATAATGTAAACCGAGCGGATAATCCGGTCTCGGAGTTCTTCGAGGTGCTCAACAAGGCTAAGGCGGTAATCCTCCGGATCTCCGGTGAATTGCCGCCTTGGTTCTTTTTTAGGTCCCTTAATCGGGAATGGCATTTATAGGTGTATACGCTACTTACTGCTCAAGAGTAAACGTTCGAAGCGACCGAATGCGAATAAAGGTCGAGGTAGCCGCTGCAGGCGGCGCCCCAAATCGACCCTGTCCAAAGTTTCCTCCGCCACCAGGGCCCATGCCCCGACCACCAGGTCCGCCGCGGAATCCGCCCTGACCCATTCCGGGGCCCATGCCTGGACCGCCCATGCCAAAGCCGCCCTTTTGCATCTCAACCGTAGGAATCATCTGTGCAGCAGCCGCACCCTCTGGATTGCCAGATCCTGCCACACCACCGGGCCCGCCGGGTCCCATCGGCCCCATCGGACCACTGCCCATTCCAGGGAATCCGCTTCCCATCTGAGTGGCCTGCACTTTCCGGTCGATCGTCTCGTCTCGTACGATCTTGAGGATCTTGTGAGAGTCCAGAGCGAACCAGATCGTCTCCTGGAGTGAAATCTTGTCGTCGTCAAACTGAGCGCCCTGAGCCTTCAGCTTCTTGCCGCTTGAAGTGCTGGTGCCAGCCGCAATGACGTGCCTGATCTTGGCGCAAGGATGTCCGCTTTCCCATTCGGTATCGACAAATTCTCCGCGTGCCGGGAACGTCTCTACAAGCGTATCCACCTCGTAAGGGTTGTTCATGTCGATCGCGCCCTCTTGGAACTGGGACTGCCAGTCGTCCTTTACTCGGACCGACTTGGTTGGCAACGTCGGAAGCGGGAATGTGCCAAATAGATCCAGTTGAACACCCTGTCCGCCAGCAGAGCCTTCGAGCGGAGTGTACATCGGAAGAGAGCCGAAGACTTCCTGACCGGTGCTCTTGATCCTCATATAGATCGGCGCCATGTCATATTCCATATACTTCTTCTGTTGCTGATCGCCTTCGACGGTTAACAGCGCGTAGTCTTTACCCTTTTCCGGGAGCGGCTGAATTCGAAGCAGGCCATCGCCATCTCCATAGGAGTTCATGACTTCATATGCCAGTCGAATCGATTCGCCGTCTTGAGTGAATTCGGCGGCGCGCGCGCCCAAGCTGTTCTGCTCGTCTGAGATGGACGAGAAGGACACTTGCTGATCCATCCGATAGACCATTCTCGTGCCGGGGACAAACGTATATCTCAGCTTTAAGCCGTCGTTCGGGATCGGGATGCTTGCCTGATTGCCGATATTGACATCGACTGAAGTGCGATCAACGATGCGGGACGCCTTGTCGTAGTCCACATAGAGAACCAATTCAAGCTTCAGCGGCTTACCTGGTTCGGTATCTGGAAGACCTAGCGCCTTTGTGTTCAATGCATAGTCGTAATACTTGCCTTTCAGCGGTGGCACGGTGGCTTCAAGGAACTTGCCACCCAAGAAAACGCCAATATAACCGCCGTCGGGGATACTCCCCTTCGGAATAAGGACGTGAACCGTCTCACGAACCTTCGCTCCGTCTGCCGGGCGAACAATTGTAAACGGTGCCTGGGCGAAAACTACACTTGTCAAACCCGCAAGTATCAAACTGCCGATCCATTTCTTCATTCGGATGTGCTCCCGACAGCCACGCGGACGTTTACCGCCCGCGAAAAGCTTCATCAGTATTCTAGTGATTATGACGCCGGATGGATAGGGTGAAGTCACAGTTTGATCAGGAAGCTTTGCAAAACGGAACCAATTGGGCTGCAGCGCAGCCGTGAGTTTGAACTTTCGATCCAATAAAAGGGCATCGAATGGGAAAATGTCGGCTCGTCAATCAGATCGATCGGAAAGACGCGCCATTCAATGAGGCAAGCGTACGACGACGTTAGCTCGGACTGTTTGTCGCCAGGTTCCGATCCTAGGTTGACTTTCCCATGGAAACCTCGGTTCCTGGGCAAGCCCTGAGAGCGCGCTTTTTCATGCGGTTCGTGGTGAAGCAGAATCGAAAAAACGACGGTCAATTTCCATTGAAGGTCTTGAGCTTCCCGACTTCCAGACCTCTTCGTCAGCCCATACTATATGGACCATGCCTGCCTTGCTCGATCTTGAAAGCCTGAATCCTGAGCAGAGGGAAGCCGTCGAGGTTCCAGGAGGCCCTCTGCTGATTTTCGCAGGAGCAGGATCGGGGAAGACTCGCGTCATTACCTTCCGGATTGCCAGGCTCCTCGAACAAGGAGTGCCCTCCTCTCGAATATTGGCGGTGACGTTCACTAACAAAGCTGCCCGAGAGATGAAGGAACGAGTTCAGGAACTCGTCGGCGACTCGGCAAATTCAATGTGGATCGGCACGTTTCACTCCCTTTGTGCACGCATGCTTAGAATCGACGGCAAGGCGATCGGACTGGATCCCAATTTTGTCATCTACGACGACACCGACCAGCTTTCGTTGATTCGAGAGGTTTTCAAGGCAAAGAACATTGATGAGAAATCTATCCAGCCGCGCGGGGTGTTGAATGAGATTTCCAGCGCCAAGGAGAAACTCCTTGCGCCGGAAAGGTACGCGGACAAGGCCACTGGCTTTTTTGAGCGGATCTCCGCAGATGTCTATAAGTCGTATAACGCCCTGCTCCACAAGGCTAATGCATTAGATTTCGACGACATCCTCTATTACAGCAACCGACTCTTGGAACAACGCCAGGATGTACTCGAGAAGTATCAAACTCGGTTCCTTCACGTTCTCGTCGATGAGTACCAGGACGTTAACTTCGCTCAATACAACATCGTCCACCTGCTCGCGGGCAAGCACCGGAATATCGTGGTCGTTGGCGACGACGATCAGTCGATTTATGCTTGGAGAGGCGCCGACGTTTCGCTGATTTTGAAATTCGGAAGCGATTATCCAGATGCCAAGATCATCAAACTCGAACGAAACTACCGCAGCACCAAGACAATCCTCTCGGCGGCGAACGAAGTCATTCGCCACAACCGATCACGGGCGAGCAAGCAACTTTGGACCGAGAACGAACAGGGAGTGCCGATTTCGCTTACCCAAGCGGGAACGGAACAGGACGAGGGGATGCTCGTTGCGGAGCGGATTCTCCAGGACGTCCGAACCGGCCGCCGTAAATACAGCGACTTCGCAGTTCTCTATCGCACCAACGCCCAATCCCGTGTGATGGAAGAGGCCTTCCTAACGATGCGTATTCCGCACATCTTGGTCGGGGGGCAGCGATTCTACGAGCGCAAAGAAATCAAGGACATGATCGCCTACCTAAGGCTGACATGGAACTCTCGGGATGACGTCTCGCTGCGGAGAGCGATCAACATTCCGACGCGGGGAGTCGGGGCAACGTCCCTTGCAGCGGTGAACAAGTGGGCAGACGAACATGCAGTTCCTCTCTGGAATGCGCTGGTCGACCAAGAGGTTCAGCATGAATTGCCCAAGAAGGCCGCGTCCGGGGTACGCAGCTTTGTGAGCGCCATCACCGATGCGCAGGAATTGAGCGAATCAGGACCGGTGACTCCTGTTTTACGTTCCTTGCTGTCATCGTCCGGTTACGTCGACATGCTGAAAGCGGAGCATTCGCAAGAGGCCCTCGGACGTTTGGAAAACCTACAAGAGCTTCTAAACGTTACGGCCGAGTACGACGCGTCATCCGACGAGCCGACCCTCGGAGCGTTTTTAGAGAGCGTGTCACTCGTGGCGGATGTCGATTCACTCAGTGGCGACGGAGATGCAGTCACCCTTATGACCCTTCACTCGGCGAAGGGATTAGAGTTTCCGACCGTTTTCATGACCGGGTTGGAAGAAGGTGTTTTCCCCCACTCGAGATCTTTGGGGTCCGACTCTGAGATTGAGGAGGAGCGTAGACTTTGCTATGTGGGTATGACCCGTGCTCGGCAAGAGCTGCATCTGGTTCATGCTCACCGCCGATCAGTGTACGGTACGCCAAATTTCAATCGACGATCTCGATTTCTCGACGACATTCCGGCAAATCTCCTCGATTCATTGACCACGGGTGGGTATCAAGCTCCTGCCCAGCGAACCGTATTTCAAGAGCGAACCGGCGCCTATACGGTTACCGAACCTCAAAAGGTAGATCCGCCTAAGAGGCCAAGCTGGAAACCGCCGTTCGAGATAGGACAACGGGTACGCCATGTGAAATTTGGGATGGGAGTTGTCGTATCATGCAATCCAATCAAGGATGATGTGGAAGTTACCGTGGCGTTCCCAGGCGTGGTTGGCGTGAAGAAGCTCGTGCAGAAACTCGCCAAATTGGAAGCGGTATAAGAATTGCAAGGATGATCCATCGCGCGTCAAGTTCAATTCAGTTGGTGTTATTGGCGGTTGCCGCGTCGTTCCTTTCGGGATGCGGAACCAATGACGAATGGATGCCGATGAAGGTCCACAGAAGGTGGACTTACCGGGTTCGGGCCGGATTCGAGCGGCATACGGTTCCCATTACGGTATCGCGAGAGATCACTGTCGCATCTACGACCGGATTCGAATTGGCAAGCCCCCTCGGCGTCTCGCGCCTGGCTTGGAAGTCGGGTCATTTGGTCGCCGAAAGCATGGTAAATGCCCGGTTCATTCCACCGATTCCATTACTGGTCCCGGACTTGAATCTGGATAAGACTCATCTCAAATCGATGAAGCCCTGGCACGGTCGGATCGATGTCTCGGGGATTGAGCGACCGGCGGAGGCAACTCTCGAAGAACAAAATGACACGGTCGATCTGGGAACCCGAAAAGTACCCACGATTCTTACGATTCTGACCGTGACTCTTCCCGCGGTCGAACCTCCCAACCCGCTGCCGCCTGCTGTGCTTGAGCTGAAATCCTGGTTCCAAGCCGGCGTCGGGCTTGTTCAGCAAGAGCAGCGGACCCATAAGGACCGCATCGTTCAGTTGACCTTGGTTGGCCGCTAGTCGCAACACATTCGACAACCCTGCGCGTAGAAATAGCACAGGGCGGCTATTGATCGCCTAAGCTATAAGACAATATGGAACCCGTCACAGTCGTCGGCCCCAAGCTAATCACTCTTAAAGAAGTTCGCTCTAGTCCCAAAATCCGGAAGTTGATTGAAGGAGCCAATGAAGTGATGAAGGCCATGGGCTACACCGAGCACGGATTGCGCCATGTGGGCGTAGTCGCATCGATCACTCGCTATATTCTTGATCACCAAAATCTCTCTGCACGCGAGATCGAACTAGCCCAGATCGCGGCCCACATGCACGACATCGGCAATGTTATTAGCCGACTCAATCACCCCATGCATGGGGCGGCCATGGCGTTTACCATCCTAAATGAAATGGGCATGGATGCCAGCGAAATCGCCCCAATCCTCGGCGCGATCGGGAATCACGAGGAGGTCACCGGAGGCCCGGTCTCGGTCATGTCCGCTGCCCTTATCATTGCGGATAAAAGTGATGTTCACCGCAGTCGTGTACAGAACCCGATCATCGAGACCTTCGACATCCACGACCGGGTGAATTACGCCGTCCAGAAGAGCCGGGTCGAGATCAAGTCAGAATCGCAGACCATCGAGCTGACGTTGGAAATTGACACGACTCAAGCCACGGTGATGGAGTATTTCGAGATCTTCCTCAGCAGAATGGTCATGTGCCGCAAGTCGGCTGAAATGCTCGGATATCGGTTTACGCTTAATGTAAATGGGGTGTATTTGGAGTAGTAAAGGGTTGATGGAGCGATGAAGACATTTCGCTTGATTCGGCCGAATTGGGTCCAATGGGTTGGCGCCTTGTGTGTTTGTTTTTGTGTGACCTCGATTGTCTATCCGATATGGAAAGCGTCTCGACCGTTAATGCCCCAGTCAATATGCATGGTCAATCTAAAGCAGTTGGGACTTGGCTCACTCATGTATTCCGGCGATAACAACGATCGCTGGCCAAACCCCGCCTATTGGATGGATCAAATTCGGCCCTATATCAAAACGGAAGAGATCCTCCGGGATTCGGAGGGAGTTCCGCCAGGCGGGTACGGATACGCGTTTCGCAACAATGCCTCGATTTCGGAGGCGCAATCCTTTAACGCGGCTGCCCAATTCGCTCTCATATTCGATAGTACGCTTCTCGGACGCAACGCGCACAGCGAGTTGTGGTCGCTTCCCCAGGAGGGACGACACAAGGCCTGGGACGGGTTCGTCAAGGATAATGTCGTGTTTGCGGACGGCCATGGTCACAGTTTCAGCACTCAATTGGGATCATCGGTTGGAGGGCAATTGTCCCAGCTTCAGGCGATGCAAGCCGAGAACGACCAGATGTTGCGCTCGATGCCGGCCAAAAAGCATTAGTCGGCGACGACAGCTCGAGGCGATGTCAGATTCACATCGCTTGACCGGTAGGTGAAACCCGGATGAGCTACATATTTGAAAGACTGGTGGCATACTCAATCGACGGTTGTTTAAATCGATGCCTCTTAGTACACTCATTCTGATCGCCTTGGCCACTTCGTCCCTTTCTTCCATCGGATCCACGAGACCCTTCGAGCTGTATGTCAGCCCCCAAGGACGTGACACCGATCCGGGCACGAAGGCTAGACCCCTCAAATCCCTGGTAGCCGCCCAACTAAAGGCACGTGCGTTAGTTAAGGGAGGTTCGGTGACCGTCCTCGTTGGCAAAGGCACTTATTACCTGCAAAAGCCGATCGTTCTAACGCCAGAAGACTCTCACGTAACATACAAGGCGATTGAAGGAGAGGAGGTGGTCATCAGCGGTGGAATACCGCTAAAACCCCACTGGCTACCATATCGGGACGGAATATTCAAAACCCAGGTCCCCGCAGGATTCGCAACGGATCAGTTATTTGTAAGCGGCAAGTGGCAGCCGCTTGCGCGATATCCTAACTATGACCCTAACGCAAAGGTTTTCAACGGTGTGGCGGCAGACTGTCTCTCTCAGGACCGCGTGAAGAGTTGGGCCAATCCGAGAGGTGGATATATTCATGCTCTGCATGCCCTTGAGTGGGGTGACGTGCACTATCAGATCACTGGAAAGGATGCCAAAGGGAACCTCGCTTACGTCGGTGGCTGGCAGAACAACCGCCAGATGGGCATGAGAAAGGAATCGGTGTTCGTTGAAGGGATTTTTGAGGAGTTAGATGCCCCCGGCGAGTGGTTTCTAGACAAGGCCTCGCATATGCTTTACTATTATCCGTCTGCGGGAGTCGACCTTGCCACGTCACAAATCGAAGGAGTCGGCCCGGCCAGTCTTCTCGAATTTCGTGGAACAGAATCCCACCCGGTTGTGGACGTGACGTTTCATGGTTTCACGATTCAACGTACGGCTCGTACATTTATGGAGAACCGGGAGCCTCTGCTGAGAAGCGACTGGACAATTTATCGGGGTGGGGCAATCTACGCGACCGGAACCGACCGCTGTTCCATCACTCACTGTTTCTTTGATACGGTTGGAGGCAACGCGATCTTTGTGAGCCAATTCAATCGGAGGTTAAAAGTATCGGAGTGCCGAATTGAGAATGCGGGAGCGAATGGTATTGCGTTCGTGGGCGATCCAAAGGCGGTGCGCAGCGCGTTGTTCGAGTACAACCAACGGCACAGCCTGGTCGACATCGACTTAAGGCCTGGACCTCAAACGGACAACTACCCGAGCGATTGCCTGGTTGATAACTGCTTGATCACCCGTACGGGGCGGATTGAAAAGCAAAGCGCTCCGGTCGAGATCTCCATGTCGCGGCGCATCACCGTTCGACATTGCTCAATCTACGACGTTCCAAGGGCAGGGATCAATATTGGCGACGGATGCTGGGGCGGACACTTGATTGAAGGGTGCGACGTTTTCGACACTGTAAAGGAAACTAGCGATCACGGCTCCTTCAACTCATGGGGGCGTGACCGCTACTGGAGCCTTAGGAATGTCGACCTGAACCATCTAGACAGCGACGGGAAAGCCGGACTTCCGCTCCTCGACGTAGTCGAACCCATTACCTTGCGAAACAACCGCTGGCGATGTGATCACGGCTGGGATATCGACCTGGACGACGGGTCCTCCAACTTTCGAATCATCGGAAACCTGTGCCTGCATGGCGGCCTGAAATTGAGGGAGGGCTTTCATCGAGTTTGTGAGAACAACATAATCGTGGACAACAGCTTTCACATGCATGTCTGGTTTCAAGACAGCCATGATGTGATACGCCGCAACATCTTTTTCACGCCGTACCAAGTCATCCAGGTTCCTCCTCCTTGGGGAGACGAGTGCGACTACAATCTGCTGCACTTGGCAGGGGAGACGAGGCAGCTTCCTGCTGATATGCTGATGGCCGCCAGCGGACGAGACAAGCACTCGATCATGGCAAATGCCGAATTCAGGGACGCTGCTAACGGCGACTACGGAGTAAAGCCTGGGTCTCCTGCACTCGCGCTTGGATTTGAGAATTTTCCAATGAACCATTTCGGTGTTACCTCACCCTCGTTGCGAGCGTTGGCAAAGACTCCGGTTTTGCCTTAATTTACAGAATTATCGACACGGGTCCAAGAATTCGGTGGACAGTCGCCGACCTCTTTCACGTGGCCGAGGACGCCAGGCAGCCTCATTGGTCTTTCCGCAAATTGGGTGGATCTTTAACCCAATCGCGCCATGCAGCGGTTAGTGGCTGATCCCAAAGCGATAGCAAACTCGCCCATCGCTTCTGTCCGATTTGGAGTGCGGCGCCATCGGCGGGCTTACCTTCGCCTATGCAATACAGTGCGTAACCTACTACTTCCCGAAGACAACTTCCGATCAATTCGTAATCCTCGTCCCCAAATTCCGTAAGCGCGTCCGGAAGGTACTCGGCCGGAAAGCTCGTGAAATTCAACGCAGGATCGCCCCATCCGGCATCTCCCCAATCAATGACACCGCTCAAACGGTCGTTTGCAATCATGATGTTGAGAGCATGAAGGTCGTTGTGCACAAACCGAGATACCGGCGACGTGATGTTCTCGACGCGGCGGACGAGCCCCTCCACCCAAGCCACATCGGAAGCAGTCATCGCTTCCCTGGCTCCCTTTAGGGCATCTGACAAGTCAATCGTCTCAGGAACATCCAACCAGCCATTCGGGTCGTCGACCGAAGTCACCAACCGATCCCACTTGGCAGCCTCTCGCGCGACTTCGAGATAAATCGACTTGGAGCCGGGAAATGGCCGAATGGCGCCGAGTGAATCACCCTCGGCCCGGCGAAAAATGGTCACTTCGCTCGACACAACGTCCATTTCCGTGTCGAAAGCTAAGAGTTCGGGCGTCAATACCCCAACTGCATAGACAGCCGGCACTGCTACCGCCTCGGTGTAGATGTCGCTCTGATACTCGTCATTCTTTAAGACGCGCACGCAGTAGTCGCCAATCAGACGAACAAATGTGGTTACTCCCTCCTTTGTCGCACGCTCTACGTCTCCGGACGACGGCAGATGATGCTTCTCAAGCAAAGTTCTAATCTGCTCGTCATCAGGTTCAGGAAACACGGGAAAATCGTACCTAGCCTAAGGCCATCTTCTAACCGCTTCAGCACGCGATCTCATGTTGCCTGTGGTGAACGACTCCTGTTCGAGTGCTTACTTACAGGGAAACTCCATTGAATCGACGGCGAGCCGGACTCCTATTGCGATGGATTGCCCCCGCCAAACCACCCGAGCGACAGTCAAGTAGCCGAATTCACGACATGGCAGGCCTCCGAGTTGACATTTCGTCCCGGGCACTCAATACTGAGGAGGTGGTCCAACAATGAGTATGTTCCCCCTATTTGCTCTGCTCAACTTAGCCCTTCGGCAACCTCAGCAACCGGTGGTAATCGGAACTCATTACACCGATGCGTTAGCCGGCCTGTGCGTCTATCGCAACGCCAAGGAGTCCGTTCTGCTGAATATCGCTTGGATCGGAAAGGACGGAAAGCAGCATCAGGGCTACAATGCACTCTCTGACGCAAGAGTGCGATTCTGGGAGGCGTCGCCCAATGACAGCTATCATAGGATTTCATGGGAAGTCGGACCGTCGACGGTTACCTATGAATGGGGACTGACTGGAACGGGCGCAGCAGTCGGTAGAATCAGCGCCGACGGCACGGTCGAAATCCGGATGAGCCTGGGACCTGCCTGGCCAGGCAGCAATCCGCAATTACTGTCGAATCCACGAAGGATTGTGGAAAAGGCAGGAGGTCTGGTCGTGTCGCTCGACGTTGCTGGCCGAATAATGCCTTCCGGAACGCAACGACCAGGCTGGTCGGAGCGGCTTCTTTTGGGGAAAGGAACCCCGATTCAGTTTGCGATCGGCAATGGGAGACTCTCCAATCCAAATGCGGCAGGAATAATCCTCGATCATGCTCGAGAGTTGTACAAATCGGGCCGGTTGTGGGCAGAAGGCGATTGGGGCGACTTCCTGTCTCCCCTTGAAAACCAGCTCGGAAACACGAAGGTTTACTCGATCGATACCGGCCGACTCGCTCATATTGTGTCCCGACGATGGTGCCTGCCCGATGGACAAGTTCTATTCTGTTGGGACAGCTTCTTTAACGGTCTCATGTCGTGCTTGGAGGACCCAAGAGGTGCAAAGCAAACGATTCGAGCCGTACTGAATGGGGTCACGCCTGAAGGATTCGTGCCGAATTTCTCGGGCCGAGGTTGGGGATCGAGCTTCGACCGGTCACAACCATGTGTCGGATCGATGTGCGTCTGGAAAATCCACCAGAGGCAACCCGACGTGGCCTTCCTCAAGGAGGTCTATCCGAAACTCCTCAAATGGCACCGTTGGTGGTTTCCCAAGCGAGATGGAAACCATGATGGACTCTTGAATTGGGGCAGTGGGACGGGCGATCTGCAAAACGCCAAATATGAAAGCGGTCTTGACGACAGCCCGATGTTCGACGATGGGACGATGTCTGGCCCGAACATGACACTGGATTCGACCGATCTGAGCGCTCTTTGGGCGATGGATGCGGACTATCTTGCCCGAATCGCCGATGCGATCGGCAGATCACAGGATGCCAAAGCGCTAAGAAAGGACCGATCCGACATGGCGCGCCGAATTGACGAGAAGCTTTGGAACGAGTCAATGAATGCGTATTGCTACCGTTATTGGACTCCTAAACAGCCTTCCGAACCAGTTGACGTACATGCGACACTTAGTGCCGACCGCCAGCCGGGATTGCACGGCGAGTACTTTCAGGGGCGTGACCTTAAGGGAGATCCGATTGCCCGTCAAGATTCCCAAGTCGACTTTAACTGGAAGAACGGACCCATTGACGGTATCGGCGAAAACAACTTCTCAGCGCGGTGGACAGGTGAGTTCACTGCTCCCAAGCATGACGCCTATGTCTTCCGGGTGACATCGGACGATGGTGCGCGACTATGGATCGACGAAAAACTGGTCATCGACGCCTGGACGATTCACGGGGCCACTACGTTCGAATCCAAGCCACTCGTCTTCGAAGCAGATTCTACACACAAGGTGCGCCTGGAATATTTCCAGGCGGAAGGCGGCGCCGAAATCCATCTCTCGATTAAGAGGGTCCTGCTCAACGCCCCGGGCCAGATCTTTTCGAAGAGACTTTCTCCTCTCAATTTCTATCCCTTGATCGTCGATACAGCGTCTAAAGAAAGATCTCGTAAGACGCTTGACGTGTTCTTTCAACCGACTAAGTTTGGGGGCCCGCAAATCTGCCCCACAATTTCGCGCGATGATCCCGCTTTTCCCGCCCAAGGCTACTGGCGGGGCACGGTTTGGGGACCGACGAGCTACCTGACTTTCCTAGGGGTCCGCAAATATGCGACTGACGCCGAGTCCATCGATTACGCAGAAAAGTCAGTCCGACTTTTTATGAAGAATTGGATCGGTGAAGGGACCTGCCGGGAGAACTTCAATATCGTAGGGAAGTCTAGTTCCGATCCTCACTACACTTGGGGGGCGCTCATGTGTTTGTTGGGCTTGGAGCAACTCTGTGACCTCGATCCAGATGGTCGCCTTCGGCTCAACGGCAATTCAGGAAGGACCATCAGTGTTCATAATCTTCGGCTTGCCGGACGCATTTTCGATCTGCAAGTTGAACCCCATCGGGCCGAGTTGCGGGTGCATGGCATGGTCGTGTACCGGGCCAGCGGCAAGGTTGTCCGGATCAAATTATGATCGGCTTCTGAATCACGAGCACTTCCAGCAGAAAGCCGGCCGGTTCAACGTTCTTGGATCTTGGTAAAGGCGACGTACTTCCCGGGGGTCATTGTGAGTTTTGGTAAAGCCAGACCATGTCATAAACCAGGCCCATAACGGTTCTTCGGCCAACTTCTCAGGAGTAGGCATCTCACCGACTTCGCCAAACCCAATCGGCTTGCCATTTGCAAGCTCAAGCAACTCGTAGTAGTGGGCGGGTTGATAGTCATTACCGTACACATCGGTTGCTAGCACATCGACAAGGTCATGGCCCGGGAAAAAAGGCTCGTAAGAAAGGGCATTTTGCCGGGGGGCATTGGCGTTCCAAACCCATAAGAGGTTGTTTAGTTTGTGAACATGCACAAATCGCTCGTACATCTGCCGGTAAAGCGCCTGATATCCCTGGGGGCCAGGGCGGTTGCACCACCAGAACCAATCTCCGTTCATCTCATGATAGGGCCGCCAGAGGACGGGTACCTTTGCATCGCGCAGCCTTTTCAAATGATGAGCGACCACGTCCGATTGATCGATCCATCGCTGGTGCAAGGGTTTGCCCGGGGTCACAAGATCCACCCACTCATTGTCGGTCAGACATCCAATGATGTTCTCCTGAAAAAGTAACCGGTTCGTCATGGGTGGGTTGGACGGCATGCCACATGAGGGTAATTATCGAACCCTCTCCATGTTGCACGATGGCTTCGTCGATAACCCGGTCTCGAAACTGGACCCCATCATGGTCATCGCTTGAAAAGCCGAAATCTTGGCCCCAAACCGCCGGATAGGCTCTCCCGATTTCCGCTGCTTCTTCGCTGTACCAGGACAACTTACCGGGAACATTATGCTGTCCGGACATCACTCGCTTGCCAGAAATCTCGTATAGAAAGGCGAGCAGCTCACAAGCCTCTGGGCTCGCTTGAGCGTTGACAGGCGAGAATGGCATCCGTTGGAGCGTACCCCTTCGGACGGCGCTTCCCACCATAATACGACGGTGCCCTGTAGTGGTTTAGCTTAGACCGCCACAGGGTCACCCTTTTAGTGTCGCCAAGCCCGATCGCTTCGGATGATCGCCTTTTGACGATCGATGGCCGCCTGCAGTCGACGTGCCTCTTGCCAGTTGTGGTGGTTGAGGGCCCGGTCTTTCGCCGCCCTCAAATGGTCGATCTTCCTTTCTGCTCTATGGATCTCTCGCTGCCGTCCGTCTCCCCATCCGTATGCGGATGCAGCCGTCGAGGCGCCAATAAATGACGCGCAAAGGACACCCAGCGTGATCGCTCGAAACAGGTTCTTATTCATTCTCAAGATACTCCTTTCAATTGGTCGGGCTCCCATAGGAGCCAGATATTCGGATAGACGCCAGGCGGCGAAAATGGTTTAGCAACTCCCCAAAAAGCTTAGAGGCATGCCAGCAACGTCGATACGGGTACTTTCAAAGCGTGAACATCAGAGCCGAAGTCGAGGAATTGATAAGTGCCAGCGGGGCTGAGTCTGTCTCGGTCGCCTACCGCGACCTGGTCACCCAAGAATCTTGGACCGTTCGACCCGATGAGCAGTATCACGGCGCGAGCACGATTAAGGTCTGCGTGCTCATGGAGCTTTTTCGACAGGCGGAACAAGGGAAGTTGAATTTAGACGACAAGCTTCCTATTCATAACTCATTCCTAAGCTTAGTTGATGGCAGTTCATTCCATTTAGAAATGGATGACGACTCTGAGAAGGGTCTTTACGCGCGGTTCGGCGAAGAGGAAACGCTTATCAATCTCGCAAAGCCGATGATTGCGAATAGCAGTAACCTGGCCACAAACCTTCTCATCGAACGGCTTGGAGCCCAAAGTGTAACCGACTTTATGCATCAGTTAGGTGCGGGCGACCTATGGATCCGCAGAGGAGTTGAGGACGGCAAGGCTTATCGGATGGGGCTCAACAACATGGTCGCTGCGCACGGGCTCATGCTCATCGCAACCAGACTATTTCAGCGTGAAGTGGTAAGCCCGAGGGCTTCTGACGCAATGATCGACATCCTCTTGACCCAGGCCCATCGGAACTGTCTTCCCGCCAAACTGCCTGCCGACGTCCATGTGGCCCATAAGACAGGCTGGAACAACAATATCTGTCACGACTTCGGCATCATCTACCCGAAGGATGGTGTGCCCTATGTCCTTGTGGTCCTCACACGTGGACTCGCCGAGGAGACGGAAGGAGCCGAGCTCATTGCAACGATCTCCGCCTTGGTTTACGGTAAGACTCGACCATGCCCTTAATCCACGTTTCAGGAGCGGCAGGGGCTGACGAAGCGGGTCGGGGTCCATTAGCTGGACCGGTAGTTGCATCGGCGGTGATTCTTCCCGATTGCTTTGACTTGTCTCGGATCGATGACTCAAAGAAACTCGACCCGAGGATCCGTGAAGAGCTGTCCATTCGCATCAAGGCGGGAGCGGTCTACTGGATCGAGCGAGTAGAACCGGCCGAAATCGATCGTCTGAATATTCTATGGGCCAGTATGGCGGCAATGGAGCGGGCGCTGGGAAAGCTCGCACCGTTGCCGACTTATGCCTACATCGATGGAAACCGGTTGCCGCGTGAGATGCCATGTCCGGGCGAATGGGTGATTAAAGGTGATGGGAAATACGCCTGCATTGCCGCAGCCTCGATACTAGCAAAAGTCGAGCGTGATCGATTGATGACCGAATATGCCACTGAATACCCGCAGTATGGGTTCGAAAGACATTTCGGATACCCGACGCCCGAGCACTTGGAAGCACTCCGTAAATTCGGGCCATGCCCCATTCATCGTCGTTCATTCGCACCAGTGAGAGAATTTGATCAGCCGTGCCTGCTGTGATGACCGTGGCGCAAAACAAATCGCGGGTTTCCCCAGTGTCGGAAACGCAGGTCTTGACTCAAGCGTCGCCGGACAAGAAAACTATTCGGCGGTGAACCAAGTTCATGCGACCTGATGCAGGGAATTCGAACTCAGTGCAAGTAGGCAGAGATGCCGAGGACCGGGCAGCCCAGTACTTGATGGATCTGGGTTATACGATCGTCACGCGTCGGTACAAGGTACGCCGTGGTGAGATCGATCTCGTTGCCGTCGATGGGGAGACGATCGTTTTTGTCGAAGTCAAACATCGAAGAACTCCCGGATATAAGCCCGAAGAGTCGATGGGCCACAAGAAAATCCAGGCAATTACTCGAACGATGCGAGAGTATTTGAGTGAAATGGAACTGGAGGGGCGAGAGGTCCGTTTGGACCTCGTCGCCATTGATTCCGACGGTCTAAGACATTACCAGGATATGCTTGCTCTTTAGGTCTAGCCATCGAGGGCCGACTGAGCCGCATTCTTGATTCGGTCGCGATGGGAAGGAATCTTCAGAGCCTTTTGGAAGACGTCGTTGTTGCCTTTCGTATCCCAATCGGCAAGCGCCCGGATGGCGGCAACGACTACTGGAATCGGGTCTTTGTCCGTAATCAACGACCTTAGTTTGGCAATCGTGGCCGGGTCAGCAGGCAACATCGCAAGCGCCTGTACTGCTTCCGCGCGCCTGCCGAAGTTCGGGTGATTGAGCAGACCGAGGAAGAGGGGCCGCAAGTCCTCTCGTTTCAGAATGGAGAGTCCGCGGATCGACCGAAGTGCAGGCGTGATGTCCGTATCCGCCTTTACACCGTCTGCTATCATCTGAATCGTCGCGTTGGAGGGGTTTCCATCGAGCAACCTCTGCATTGCCCTAAACCGGTCGATGCAGTTTGGAGCATATTTGAAGATCGCGGGAAGTTCGTCAGCCGACCACTGCTGCTTGGGGATCTCCCGCAGAAAGTCATGATCTGGATCGAACAGCACCGCCTCGGGTTTTCTCGGCAAGGAGAACGTCTCGGTTGTGGTCGTTCCATTGATATGAAGGGGCCTCTCGGTTAGCGCCCCGTCGACTACAAATCCGACCTTCGCCGGTATGTCATAAACTGGCGTGCCATCACTCGTATCTTGGGTCTGATTGACCTCGACCTTTACCGAACTCGATGCGGGATCCCACTTCCAAGACCAGTCAATCACCGGGTGGCCGGGCTTTAGAAGCCACTGCTCGAAGAAAGGTTCGCAATTGATGCCGCTCGAGTCGGTGAGCGCCTTGCACAATTGCCAAGTCTCAACCGGAGTGTGCGCGTTCGTCTGTAGGTACAGCTTAATTCCAGACCAAAACGCATCATCGCCTAGCTGCCTTCGAAGCGTATGGAGCACAACGCCTCCTTTAGGGTAGGTGTGCGAATCGAACATGTTGTCTGCGCTCGCATACATCCGTGTTACGATAGGCCGCTTATAGCGTCTGGATTCACCGAGATAAGCGTTGGTATTATTCTCGACCTCCTCGTCGTATCCGTTTTTCCCCCGACTATGCTCGAAGTACATCATCTGCATGAACGTCGCAAAGCTTTCGTTGAGCCAAATTTGACCCCAATCCTTGCACGTCACAAAGTCGCCGAACCATTGGTGCCCAAGTTCATGGGAATTCAGGCTCGCCATATTCCAGTAACCTTCCCTAGCCTCGGTGAGCGCACTTTCTTGAAGGGTCGTGGCGCTAACGTTCTCCATGCCACCGCCAAAGTCGAACATGGCGTCTTGGGCATATTTGGGCCACGCGTACTTGACCCCGGTGATCTTTGAATAAAATGAGAGCATGTCCTTCGTATCGCCGAAGGAGCCGTCGATCAAGTAGCCTTCGCCCTTCGGGACGACGTACATCAGTTTCACGCCTTCCCAGTTGTCCGTCTTAATGTCGAAAGGTCCGCCCACTACCGACAGCAGGTAAGTCGCATGCGGAAGCGTCATCCTCCATACAAAGGTTCGCTTTTTGCCGTCCGGAGACTTCGTGTTCGATACGAGGCTGCCGTTTCCGACGACATTCCAGTCGGCCGGCACCGTTACGCGCGTCTGGCTGGTCGTAAAATCGTTCGGATAATCCCAAGTCGGGACCCAATCGCTCGTGGAACCGGGCTCGCCCTGGGTCCAGAACCCGACATGGACCGGGTTGGTAGAATTCGCCCGGATCCAATGCCATCCCCCGCCGCCAGCTCCGAAAGATTGGCCGCGCGTATTGGCTGCATGATATGAAATCGCAACGACTGTCTTCTGACCTTTTCTGAGTGGCGTGGGGGCAGTGATCCTTAGGTCGCGACCCTCGTGAGTAAAGACAGCACTCTTTCCGTCGACTGTCACGGTCGATATGTGCAAATCGCCGCCAGCCATCAGTTTGATCGTCTTCAGATCATTCCGGAGTGGCGCAAGCGTGTTGACAGCCGAGCCGGAGATTGTAAGGTTTTTGTAGTCGACGTCGAGATCGACGGAAAGATCTTGAAGATCGTAGTCCCGGTTCAGGGCGTAGTGAAGCGATGCAGTAGGAGGAGCAAAGGGATTCCCACCTCCGCGCTGTCTTTGTGCCGAGACTGAGCCGACAAGGCCGACGAGTAATGCAGCAAGGATAAGTGTTCTTCTCATATTAAATGGAGTAAGGCGGGTGAGGATGGAGACAATGAAGAGAGTTTAGCCATTTTTCGGTTCATTGCGGCGTATCTGTGGAGTCCAATTCGTTTTCCACTAGTCCCGATCCACGATTCCGTGCAAACTAAAGACGATAAGAAAACCGTCCAAGCAAGTGCCGACCTCATGAACGACGCAAATAAAACGCAACTGCTTTCCGCGGATCCGAACAAGACCCGCATGGGAACCGCTCCAAGGCTGGATCCGAACAAGACCGTGATGGGCACTGCCCCGTCGCTCAACGCGACTCAGACGATCAAGCCGATTCAGTGTCCGGTTTGCAAGACCTTCAATCCAGCGGGGGTGATGTTCTGTGTCGATTGCGGACTGATCTTTGATCGTGCTTTGCCTGGCGACGCGTTTGGCGCTCCAGCCATTCAACTGCCGATGCTTGTCGAACAAAGCGGGCGCGAGCATCCGATACGCCCCGGGATCAATACCGTCGGACGTGAAGGCGACATTCTCCTGTCCGATGCGCGCGCCAGCCGTCGCCACGCCCAAATCACCAATACGGACGGAGTCCTTGTGCTTGAAGACCTAGGCAGCACTAATGGAACAAAGGCAGACGGAGTCAAGTTGGGCCTGGGAGACAAGAAGACGCTTGTCGGCGGCGAGAAACTTAGCTTCGGAGGAATCGAGCTGCAACTTTCACTGCCCGGCGCCAAGGGCGGCAATACGACCCAGGTGTTCGGATCCAACAAGACAGCCGCGATAGCCGCCGCGCCAAAGAAGGAAGTTGCCCCGGCAGTGCTGATTGGCGAGGGGAAAGAGTATCCCTTGCGCAAGGGTATGAGTGTCTTCGGCCGGAAGGCGGAGAACGATGTTCAAATCGCCGACCCCTACATTAGTGGCAAACATGGAGTGATCGAAGTTGCGGAAGACGGGGTTTTTATTACCGACACGGGAAGCAGCAACGGTACGATGCTCAATGATGCGAAACTCGTGCCGAATATGCGCACGAATGTGACTCCCGAGGATGTCATTCGGTTTGGGAGCTTGGAATTTCAGATCCGAATCAACCCGCCCAAAACAGAAGGGTGATCAGACAAAACCCAGTAACGACTTAAAGATATGGATGAAATTACGGCCGAATATACGACTGAACAGCTCGTCCCGAGCGTGGAGCTTCGCTACATCCCGAAAGTAACCGTAGCGGTCAAGACCGATCTTGGCCGTGTCCGTGAAAACAACGAAGACAAATACGAGTTTTTCATAGCCGAAGACGAGCCAACGCTTGCAAGCAGGGGACTCGTCTTCTTGGTTTGTGACGGCATGGGTGGACACGCCGCGGGACAAATTGCAAGCGAACTGGCCTGCAAGACCTTTATCGACGTTTACCTACACCACCCCTCCACCGAGCCAACCGTGGCAATGGTATCAGGCGTTCAGGCCGCCAATCGATTTGTCGTCGACGTCGGTAGAGCGGTGCCAAGCCGCAAGGGGATGGGTACGACCCTCAGTGGCCTCATTTTGATCCAGGACGTCGCCTATGCCGTCCAAGTGGGAGACAGCCGAATCTATCGACTTCGAAACGGCGAATCGCTCATGCTTACCCACGATCACACTTGGGTGGAAGAAGCCATCCGAGCCGGGATGATCAGACCAGAGGAAGCCGAAACCCATCCCTATAAGCACGTATTGACCCGTGCCATCGGTACCGAAGGAGATGTTCGCCCAGATGTGGAGGCATTCGATCTCAAAGCCGGCGACATATTCATGCTGTGCAGCGACGGCCTTGTGAACCATGTCGACGACGATGTCATCGGCGAAATACTCCGGAGCAAAGCGCCGGCAGATGCGGTTTGGACCCTGGTAGGTCAAGCGCTTCTGGGAGGCGGCAGCGACAACACAACCGTTATGATCGTTAGAATCGACGAACTCCAAGTTCCCGGCGGTTCCAATTAGGATCCTCTTGAGAGCATCTGGTCGGCGAGTTTAGGGCTACCTTGCCCAATACTCGCCACTAGTTCTTCGCTCTTGCATATTGAACGGGCCAATCGACGTCGACTCCAAGGGCTTTGGCGGCATGCAGTGGCCAATAGGGGTCTCGCAGGAGTTCGCGTGCCAGCATGACCAAGTCGGCTTTTCCATTCTCGATTATTTCGTTCGCTTGGATCGGATCGGTGATCATTCCAACTGCGATGGTTGGTACGCCGACCTTCTTGACCGCCTCCGCAAATGGCACTTGATAGCCAGGTCCGACCGGGATAGTCGCTCCCGACACGTTGCCCCCGCTGGAACAGTCAACCATATCGACGCCGAGCGCGTGCAATTCGACCGACAGCTTCTTCGTTTGTTCCAAGTCCCAGCCCCCTTCCGTCCAGTCCGTGGAAGACAGGCGTATCAATAATGGCAAAGACTTTGGCCAGACCTCTCTCAGCGTCGTCGCGATGTATCGAACCAGTCGAGTGCGATTCTCAAAACTGCCTCCGAAATCGTCCTTTCGATGATTGCTGAGAGGCGATAGAAATTGGTGAATCAGATACCCGTGAGCAGCGTGGAGTTCGATGATCTCAAAGCCTGCCTTCAATGCTCGGCGTGCCGCATCTGCGAATGCCTCGATCACGATATCGATCTCATGGACTGAAATCGTGGATGGCGTGAGATAGCCTGCGCCGAAGGGTATGGGACTTGGAGAAACAACTCGCGACCAGCCCCCCTCCGACTCCGGGACCGCTCCCTGCGGGAAATCCCAAGGGCGTCGCATGGATGCCTTTCTCCCCGCATGCGCCAACTGAATCGCGGGCGACGCTCCGTTCTGCTTGACGAAAGCGGCAATTCTGGACAGGTTATGGACATGTTCGTCCTTCCAAATTCCCAGGTCTTGCGGCGAGATGCGACCCTCTGCAGTGACCGCAGAGGCTTCAAGCATGACGATGGAGGCTCCTCCGACGGCTCGGCTGCCTAAATGAACAAGATGCCAATCGCTTGCGAAGCCATCTTCACTGGAGTACTGGCACATGGGAGAGACGGCGATACGATTTCGTAGCCGCACATCCCTGATCTGGAGAGGAGCAAAAAGGTTCACAGATTCGTCTACGAGAAGCCGCGCCAGTGAGTGCTGCCTCCCGAGGAAGACTTGTCTATCACACGTACATTAACGAATCCGTGTCGTGCCGCTTGAAGCGGCCATCGCAAATATAACGATGTAACCGATAAAGAAAATCACGCCAATCACTGTCATGACGATGTTCGCGATCTTCGCAGCCTGAGCGCCCGGATTGCCTAACTGTTCCGCCTTGTTAGCCATGGCGATCCCAATTGGCCAAAGGACGATTCCGCAACAAATGAATCCCACACCAAAAAGCACCCACGCAGTAGTAAGTTCCTTTTGTCCATAATTCGCAGGACTTCCACCAACGGGCCCTCGATTGTAGGCGCCCTCGTATGGATTGCCAGGAGCGGGCTGAGGCGCACCAACCGCGGGGCCCTGGAGCGGAAAATTGAGTCCCTGTACCGCACCGGCCGCTAAACGCAGACCGGATGCCTCATCCTCTAATTGCTGAGTCGGCAGCAGCCGGCCCTCAGTGATCCAACTATTGAGAGTGGCAATGTCAGCCGGGCCATACTTTTGCCCATCGTCACCAATTACGAAGTACCGCACGAGAATAAGGATAGCCCAACTAAGCCGGAACCTGCGAGACTATCTTGAACTTTGCTGAAATGCCCTTCATATTTTCAAGGCAGTCCGTCCACTGGAAACCCCGCTATCGAAGCGACGTTCCTACCCCAAATCCGGTTGCACGGGTGAAGAGCCAGAAGGCAATCGCAATCCCGCAGGCGACGATCGCCAGGATGCCGAGCGGATGTCCCCTCTCCTTGGCTTTTGCGGCAGTGCGAATGCCCCATAGGGCGGTCATCAAGCCTCCGAAGGGCAGAAGCAATGAAAGCACCGGCGAGACAACCGCAAGCGCAAATGCCAAGATGATGGGACCGTTATCGCCGCTTCCTGACTGTTGATATGCGGGAACCTGGTATTGCGGCGCCTGTCGGTACGGCTGAGCGCCCGATGCCACTGGAGGAGGAGCGGCCGAAAACTGAAGACCCCGCACCGACGATGCCACAATCTGTCCGCCCGATGTTTCATCTTCGAGCATGGAATGAGATACGATCCGACCTTCCGCTATCCACTGATTCAGTGTGTTCACATCGGCTGGCCCATACTTTTGCCCCTGTTCCCCTATGACGTAATAGCCCATAAGCAATCAGTATGTCAGACACAGCTGGAAAGTGGAGAGGGTGTCATCCAGACCATATGGACTGCCACCACAATGTTGGACACACATCCTCTTGAATAGGAGGATTCACAATCGTGTCCGTAATGCGACGAACTTTTACTCGCGAGTTCAAGCTGGATCTTTGCCAGAAGGTGAAGCTTGGGCA
>Ga0302320_10000590_pt1 | contig 86333 bp, 71 predicted proteins | sample Bog_T0_3_FD_202130 | JGI IMG/M metagenome (GOLD analysis project Ga0302320, IMG submission 202130) | Peat permafrost microbial communities from Stordalen Mire near Abisko, Sweden - Bog_T0_3 | ecosystem: Environmental > Terrestrial > Soil > Wetlands > Peat | place: Sweden: Abisko, Stordalen Mire...
CGTCGGTGATGCTTGTGTAGCTAAGAACAAGGGATTGCAGTGAGGCCAAATTTTTGAGGCTCCTGATGCCCTTGTCGGTGATTCTTTTGCCGCTAAGAACAAGGGATTGCAGCGCGGCCAAATTTTCGAGGCTCTTGAGGCCCTCGTCGGTGATGTTTGTCTCACTAAGATCAAGGGATTGCAGCGCGGCCAAATTCTCGAGGCTCTTGAGGCCCGTGTCGGTGATGTTTGTGTAGCTAAGAACAAGGGATTGCAGCTCGGCCAAATTTTCGAGGCTCTTGAGGCCCTCGTCGGTAATGTTTGTGCGCCCCAGGTCAAGGGATTGCAGTGAGGCCAATTTATCGAGGCTATTGAGACCCTCATCGGTGATGTTTGTGCGGCCAAGATGGAGGCTAACCAACGTGCGCATTCGACTTATATGTTCTACAAATGCATTAGTAATTGCAATGCCTTCAAGATTCAGGCTTTGTATCTCGGGAAAATCGCTCAAAAAGGTAAATCCTGATTCGGAGATGTCCGTGGAGCTCAGATCCAGCGAGATCAACGGCTTCACGTCCGTCCTGGCTGCTCTCATGCCGGTCCCCAAGACTTGGTTCCTAGCCTGATGGTTAAGAGCGATATCTCGGCACAACGCAAGCAGAACTGAGAGCCTTCGGCCGGATTCCCTGCGCTCACGGGTAAGCGGCCGAGGGCATCCGACGCATGCGACAGCAAAGAGCCCGGCCGATTCCTCGTTGAGAAGGCAAGCGGCGTGAAGGAGCGTCTCATGCATGACCGGCATGCATCCCCACTGCTCCAAAAGGCCTGGAAGTGTTTCGGGATTAAGCACCGCTTGCTCGGCTCCTGCTTGAAGTTCCTTAAACGACCTGTACTCTGTCGATTTTGAGCTTGGATCAAACCTTCTGGATTCAGCGACCTCTTTGAGCGCCCACCCGGCGAAAAACTCCTGAAACGAGAGATGGACAAACCCAAATCGCGCCTCGCCACGTGGGAGCAAGAGTCCGGCCCGGCTGGCGATAAAGCGAAGAAACTCCTTTGCCTTCTCTCGCTCGATTTGAGGTTCATCCGTTCGCATCACCGAGTAGAGCGTCTCAACCAACTCTCCTTCGTCGATGAGGATGCCGCTCTCCTTCGCATTGACTCGCTTCGCTTGCATGGTCAAGGCAACCTTGGCGATCCAACGCATTTTCTGCGAGAGCCGGTGTGGGCTCGTACTCAGTCCCCGTCTTAGAGGGATTCGGTCAAGGAAAATCTCCGCGATGAGTCGATAGACCTCTGTCCTGCCATTTGGTAGCTCTACGTGTTTCAGGTGAACAAGGGCGAGAAACGCAAGGAGAATCGGAATCCGGCTGATCTCCGCTAGGTTGAGATGTTGGCCCAGAGCTTCGACGAATCGTTCCGCTTTCGCCTTTGCCTGGGCCGGCTCCTTTTCCAGCACGGAGTACCATTTGTGGGAGTAACTGGCAATCCGCGCGTCATCAAAGGGGGCAACATAGAAATGCGCATATCTAGGATCGCTTTGTAAATCCTCGACGGAAAATGCGACGTTTCCCTTTTCCGATGTCGATTGGACATGGGTCGAGTACATCTGAAAGGTCACGAATGGACATTCGTCGTAACCAACGATCCGAGAGGTGAAAACCCATCGGCAGCCTGGATAAAGGTCCTCCGTTTCCCATGCGATCTGGCGAAGGCGTTCTCGAATCTGCACCGACGGAACCTCGTCGATTCCGTCGAATAGCACCAGCGCCTGTCCTCGCTCCATCAGGTCGTAGACCAGATCCTGCGTCATTACTGGGCCGAAGCCCGATCCTCCGCGGACCTCGGCTTGGAATTCGGGCTGCCGACAAAACTGGCCCACCAAATCCTCCCACGTATTGACTGCGTAAAGATCCAACTCGCGCAAAACAAAGGGAAGCGGAATAAGGTCGCCCAATTCGGTTTTGTAGAGGTTGGGAGAAGTCGTTGCAAATCGGCTCGCGAGCCAGCTTACAATAGTCGACTTGCCGCTGCCGGGGTCGCCCAGAAGGACAAGATGAGGATACGCCTTCAAAGCGCTCCTGAGATTGAGGACGCCGGACTCAGTTTTTTGAACCGCTTCGGGCAAGATGTGTTCTTTGCTTACCGCTGGCTCGACGAAAAGCCTATCGATGTTGATGCATGCGATCGACTCGTCGCCGATCAGGTCGGTCATCCTGATTGAGCCGTGCAGGTTTTGCAAGGAAGTGAAATACTTTAGGAGTTTCAGATCGTTCTTGGCGTCTATGAATGTCATCGGGGTCAACGCAGCAGATTTGTGAGTTCAGAGTCCGTCTGTTCGCCAATCTTCTTTACGAGCCCAGCCGGGTAGAAGACGCCAGACCTTATCGGATCGGGGAAGCTGGCATCGATCACAGACCGCAATTCTCTAGGCAGTGCAATTTCCCATTGTGGATTTACCGGCGGTGATGACGAGCCGTGGCCCACGGCGGGCAACAGCCAGCTTGTGAACACCTGCGCCTTGTAGGTCTCGATCAACCGATACAACTCCGGTTCGAATTGAAAGCAATACGCTAAGACATACGCCAGCGCGACGCCATTTTTGTCGTCGGGTGCGACCTTTAATAGGAATCGGTGCGTCACCTCGGCCAGCAACTTGATCTTACGAGGATTGGGAGGCACCACTGTCAGATCCTTCCACTGTTCTTCCAACGTAACGATGTGCCCCTTGAGGTCGTTGTTTCGTTGTACGATCAATTCTACGAGCCGCTTCTTTGGCTCGGCTGCCAGAGGAAGGCGATAAATAGTCTGGCAAAGCTTTTCCAAATATTGCCTGGCTCGTTTCCGGCATTGGCTCGGGTCCGCTTCGGAGTCCTTGTATTTCTGGGCAATGAACTCCTCGACGACGGTTTCATCCATGGCGATCACGAAAACAACGTGTTTTAGATTCAGGAAGACCTTTAGCCCTTCCAGGATTGCCTGCGCGGTCTCCGGACTGCAGCGGTCCAAATCATCGATCATCACGACGAGACGGTCTGCATTCGTCTTGGTTTTGATCTCGCTCAGAATCTGAGAGATTGCCTTGTCGAGGATCTCGCTTACGGAAACCGTAAATGAAGGAACCTGGAAATTTGCAGCCTCGTATCGTTCGCCTGACTCACGGATCTCCTTTGGATTGAGCTTGACTCCTATAAACTTCGAGATGCCGTCGATCCCAGACAAAGCAGTTTCAATCGCCACCGTTCCTTCCTTCTTAAGCCAACCCCAAGACTTGCGCGCCGGCGATAGCTGGTTTCTGATTTCGCGAAGGAGACTCAGAATCGGTTGTGGGTCGCTTTGATGCCGCCATGCCTCGAACCAAACAACCGGATAGGTTGCACCGGGAACTAGATCTTGAAGGAGTCGTTTTCGTATCGGAACCTGCTTCGGATCAAGATCAATACCCTGTCCCTCTGCCTGTCTGAAATTTGTGAGCAGTCCCTCAAGCTGCATTAGAAAACTGGATTTGCCAGCCCCCCAGTCGCCGTGAATTCCGATAACGCATGGTGGGGTCGCCTTGGTGACGTGATAATAGACGTCATGAAGCAGGCTGATTCTTCCCAGCTTGTCATCTAAGGTGAGATGGTCGTCGAGCGGCGTGCCAGCCATGTCGTTAGGATACCGACACTTTGGTGAATAAGTTGGGGAGGTCTAGCTGAGTGCGAAGAATCGGAGTGCATCTCATTGGGCTTCAACCAAATGCTTCCTGATCATGTCTTGGCACTTTCCAATTGGGACCCATTGGCGAGATCGGATTACATTGAGTCGTCCTCTTCTGGGAGTCGGGTTGGCAAACCGGCCTGCATGGCCGACCTGCCGGCGGTCGTGCATTTTAATACAGAAAGGTCGACTAAGGTATTCGTCATTGCAGATCAACAAGCCAATACTTCCGCGTCACCCACTGGCCCTCCCGGTAAACTATAGATCTACATGCTCGATAAGCTCAAAGACATTGAAAGGCGGTTTGAAGCGATAGAGTCGGAATACAACGACCCGGCTGTAGTTACGAACCCGAAGGAGATGCAGAGGCTCGGCAAATTACGCGCTGAGCTGGAGCCGATCGTGTTTGCCTATCGCGACTACGACAAGGCGCTTAAGGACCTCGCCGACTCGCAAGAACTGCTCAACGACCCGGAAATGAAGGATCTTGCCGTCGCCGACATCGAGCAGTTGACGCCTAGAATCTCCGAATTGGAAGGGCAACTGAAGTCGATGCTGGTTCCGAAGGACCCTCTGGATGACAAGCCGGTCATCATTGAAATTCGGCCTGCCGCAGGCGGCGATGAAGCAGGTCTGTTCGCGAGCGAGCTTTTCCGAATGTATCTCCGATATGCGGAACGGCGTCGCTGGAAGGTTGAGATTGTCGACCACGAGGAAAGCGGCATCGGCGGACTGTCTCGGGTCGTGTTTAACGTCGAAGCGCAGGGGGCCTTTTCGCAGTTGAAACACGAAAGCGGCGTCCATCGGGTTCAACGCGTTCCGGCAACCGAAAGCCAGGGACGCGTCCATACTTCGACGGTTACGGTTGCCGTCTTGCCCGAAGCGGAGGAGGTTGATCTCGACATCAAAAACGACGATCTTGAGATTTCGACCTTCTGTTCATCCTCGGCGGGAGGCCAGCACATGCAAAAGAACGAAACGGCCATCCGGATCATTCACAAGCCGACGGGACTCGTAAGTACGTGTCAGGATGAGCGAAGTCAAGCTCAGAACAAACTGAAGGCGATGTCAGTCCTTCGGGCGAAGCTCTACCAAATGGAGCGAGATCGACTCGATGCCGAGCGCTCGGGAATTCGCAAAGATCAGATTGGTAAAGGAGATCGAAGCGAGAAGATTCGTACCTATAACTTCCCACAGTCCCGGATTACCGATCATCGCATCGGCTATCAGGTAAACAACATGCAGGCATTTATGGACGGAGACCTCCAAGCGTTGATCGATGCCCTGAATCAAGACGAGCAAGCTCGAAGACTTGCCGATCAAGAAGAGCAAGCGGCTTAGCTCCGACGAACATGAACGAAGACCCCAACAAAGAGCGTAACGACCCGATGATGCCTGAGTTCTGGCAGCTAGGTGAGGACCTGCAAGACCATATTCGAGGCGCCGGCTATGAGGCGCCTACCGTCGAAGGTATCGCCGTCGACGTCCACGACTTGCTCCAAGGGGCGGCAAGAATCGAAGAGGTTCTGATCCCCGAGGTTCTCGGCTTCTATGACTCCACCGATCAGGCCAAACTGATTGCCAAGCTCGAAGAACTCAAATACGAGTTTGGCCATATCGGCTGGCACTGCGTAGCCGCCGCCCAATACTTAACTGCGGCTATCCAGTCCCTGAAGTTAAATTCTGAAACCCCAACTGGGGAACTTATTCCTCCAGCCTCGTAGCATTTGTCACCAACTCTCCCTCGACGATGTCTCGGAAGAAGCAGCTTCGATAGTTCTCGTGACACGCTGCGCCGACTTGATCGATCTTGATGAGAAGCACGTCCTGGTCGCAGTCGACGCTGATGCTTTTCACGTGCTGGACGTGCCCGCTTGTCTCACCCTTGACCCAAAACTTCTGCCTAGAGCGGCTCCAGTAGGTACACAAATTCGTCTCGATCGTTTGAGCAAGAGACTCCTTGTTCATCCACGCCATCATCAGAACCTCGCCATTGGCATGGTCCTGAATAATCGCGGGAATCAGGCAATTGGCATCGAATTTGAGGTCGTCAAGGAAGGTGGACATGGGTAAAGGGTACCTGTGTGGAGCAGCCAGGTATCCTCGCCCCGATGTCTGACTTGCCTATCCATGTTCAAAAGAATCGCGCGACCTGGACCGACTATGCCACAAATTGGGTTGAGTCGGGGCGTCGATCTTGGGAAACGCTGGTGATCACCTGGGGTATTTGGAGTGCTCCCGAAAGTGAGGTTCATGCCCTCGGCAACTTGGACGATCTGCGCGGAAAGGATGCAATCGAACTGGGCTGTGGCACGGGTTACGTCTCTGCTTGGCTCCATCGACTGGGCATGCGGCCGGTTGGAGTGGACATCACGCCGAAGCAGTTGGAATCAGCCCGCATGTTTCAAAAAGAGTTCGGGATCGAGTATCCGCTCATCGAGGCGAGTGCGGAGAACGTTCCTCTGCCAGACGCCAGCTTTGATTTGGCGATCAGCGAATATGGCGCGAGCATTTGGTGCGATCCGTATGCTTGGATTCCGGAAGCCGCAAGGCTTCTCCGGCCCGGCGGAGCGCTCGTGTTTCTGCGCAACAGCACCCTTTCTATCCTTTGTACACCGGATGTCGGAGCCGCATCCGATTCGTTAGTGCGCGACCAATTCGGACTTCATCGGGTGGAGTACGACACGGAATCAGTCGAGTTCCACCTCTCGGCGGGTCCCATGATCCGATTGCTGAGAGAGAATGGCTTTGAGATAGAAGACCTGATCGAGGTATGGCCGCCCGCCGACGCCGCGCCTACCCGATTCGATTACATCACGCTCGAGTGGTCAATACGGTGGCCCAGCGAGGAAATCTGGCTCGCGCGCAAGCGCTTGTAAAGCGTGATGTAAGAACTGAAAGTAGATAAAAGCACGGGGTGTGCCGGGCGCTACGATGCAAAGTGCAATCAGGATTCCATTGCGTGCGGCAAGCATGGTTCCAGCCACGTGAAGAAGTCGAACCGACTCATGCCGCTGAACGAACAAGGCCAACACGATCAATCGATGAGTGGAAGCCGGATCGAACATATGGTCCGCTCATTGGAAAGTCGCATCGCGATGTCCAAGCGCAGAGAATCCGAAATTGCGGCACTTGGACTCCGGAATCGCACCTCAAATGCCTTGGGGTCCAAGCCGACAAAGACCCGAGAATCTCCCAGCAGGAGGACGTTATGGGCTGGGGCCCGGTCGAATTTCGCCAGGAAGAACATCTGTTAAGGAACGACCCTAGGAATCTGCCGGAAAGCCAAACCCACCGTACAAAGAAAGGCAAGCACAAAAATCCGAACGCGGGATGTGACTTCGCGAGCACGGCTATTGAGGCAGGAGTGGCTGGTCATTGCCTGGCGAGCGTGGTTGACGCGATTGAGTTTGGGTGGACAATGCTTCTATCGTGTGTCTGCGAGCCTCGACGTCGCTCGGTTTAGCAGCAAAGAGGGCGTGTTCGGCCTTGTCGAGCGCGGCGGAGGCGCCGACGAAATCTCGCAGTCCGATCTTTGCGTCGGCCATATCGAGCCAGGAATTGCCCTTGTATCCGACTTGGTCAAGCGCACCGCTCAGCAGGGTGACCGCGTCGGAGAACCTGCCGTCGATCACGCGCTCATGGGCAAGCGAAGCGGCGCAAGCCGCATAGCCCGGATTGATCTTCATGGCGATCTCCCAGTAATGTATCGCTTCCTTACGGTTCGTTTTCCGGACTAGCTCGCCGTACATGTAGTTGATCCATGGGTCGCCAGGCGAAACCGCCAGGGCCCCTTTTGCAACTTGAATGGCCTCTTCCGGTCGTTTCATCCTCGCCAAAGAGTAGGCATGGGAACCGATAAAGTTGCCCAGCGGCCCAATGTTGGGGCGGCCGCCATTGGAGCGCAGTCTCTGCTCGACCTCGGGCGTAATCGCGGCCGCTTTTTTCGTCTCGAGCACTTGTTCCCAATTGTCGGCGCCCAGCGCCCAGCGGATCGTGTTTCCTGTCCATTGAACCGACTCGGCGTACTTACCCTTCGCATCCAAATCGTGCGCGTGGTAAAGCACGCCTTGAATGAAATGCGGATCGTTCTTGGCAACGGCAGTGAAGAATCCTTCCGGTGTGATCCACTGGTGCATGCCGAACCAAGTCACGATAGTTCCCGCAACAAGGTTCGCCCCTAGGACGCTTGCGAGCATGTATCGTTTGGAAGAGATGGCGTACGCCGCGCCGATGCCGAGCAAGCATGCGATTGCCGTACCGGAGTCAGCGACTCGGAATGGACCCACAGTAAAGGACGGAACAGTGGGGAAATTAGAGACCGGAAGATAGACCAGTAAGCCGCAAAGAGTGATCCAAGCGATCGCCCGGTGGTCCTTCCACATCGCTCGCAGGAAGAAAACGAGGGCGGCGATGAAACCTGCGCCAACGATCAGCCACAGAAAACCCGTGTAGTTTTCGAGGGTGAAAGTGATCATTGATGGGTTGTTCGGGGCGAAAAACGCCAGCCCATAGTGGGATGCGGTCTTCAACGCTAGCACGACCGTATCGAGAAGACCATTGGGCGCCCTCATCGGCACTGGCCCACCGAGGAACCACATTGCCGCGTAAACGAAGACGACAAACCCAAAGGGGATGCAGAGGCGCCAGGCATCTCTCCACTTCCGAGATCCAAGCGCGAAAACCGAAATTGGAACTGCGGGTAGGATCGCTGCGGCTTGCTCCTTTGACAGTGCCGCAAGCAAGTAAGCGATCATCGAAAGAACCAACCATCTGTTTTTGGTTCCCTTGCGAGAGGGTGCATCGGGTGCTTGGTCTTGATTCGCCGACGCGTGATACTGAACTAGGCCAATCATGAAAATGACCAAAAACAAAGCGGAAAGGACGTCGGGTCGACCACCGATCCAAGCCGCCGCGCCAACCTGCATGGGCTGAGTCAAAAAGAAGACTCCGGCGAGAATCCCTGCGAGCTTGTTCTTGGTTACCAACTGGGCCAAGCAGCAAACAAGCAACGCGGTCAGCGCATGCAGCAGAATGTTCGTTTGGTGATAGAAGAACGGATTCCCCTTGGCGTACGATGAGTCGAACACAAACGATGCCGAAGTCAGGGGGCGGTAGTAATCCTGAAAAGGTCGCGTGAACGCGGCAAGAAAGCTGTTCGTACCGAACGCCCCTCCGTTGATCAGTTCGTTGTCATCCCATATCGGGAAACCCATAAAAGTTGGAAGGTAGAGAAGCACCGAAAGCGCAAAAACCACGATGAGTCCAACTCGCCACCCATTAAAAAACGTCTTGCTCTTTTCAGCCATTGTTCAACAATCCAACCGCACATAGGGACGCTCTCCACCGTCCACACGATTCTCAATTGGAGATATGGAGAGAATACGTCCCAGATTGAGCCTCAAAAACCAACCCTTTACTCTGAAGGTCGATGAATCTCAGGCCGGGATGGCCTTGAACGATTTGCTCTCCAGACTTCCGGTTCCCTCCTGGCACAATTACGGTTGCCGTCGTGTTGGCAGGCACCGAAAAAGCGATGTCAAACCCAACTCGGCTGATTGACCATCGGACTGAGATCTTCCCTCGTACCGAGTCGTAAGACGCTTCTGCCGAAGTCAATCCGCCTCCCGGCATCGGGTGAATCACCGGGTGCGCCCAACCTGGCAGGTCGCCCGGCCAGATTCCGCCGATCACCTTCATCATCCACTCGCCAACCGCACCAAGAGCCCAGTGGTTGAAAGAATTCATATTGGGGTTTTGGAATCCTCGTCCCTTTACATACCCGTCCCAGCGCTCCCAGATGCTGGTTGCCCCATTGTCGATGCTATATCCCCAACTCGGGAAAGTGCGGTTTAACATAAGCTTGTATGCAAGGTCGTTGTATCCCCATCGTGTTAATTCCAACATCAGCCGATGCGTGGTTTGGATTCCCGTCGAGATATGGTCTCCATATTTGCTGATTGCATCAACCATGTGATTGACTGCCATCGGACGGATGTTAACAGGAAGCAAGTTGAAGCTCAAGGCGAGGGCATAGCCGGCTTGGGTGTCGCCTTTGATACGTCCATCGGCATCGACATAAGCACGGCAAAACGCGTCTCTGCTTTTCTCGGCCAACAGTCGGTAGTGTTCTGAATCGGATTTCTCGCCAAGCGCGTCCGCCATTTCTTTGACGACCTCCGTCGAACGCGCCATAAATGCGGAAGCAAGGACCTCGTTCGGCACCGCCCCTCCGGTTGTCGGCCAGCCCTTTTGAATAAGCGTATCCCCGTTCAGCCAGTCATTAAAATCGTGCCCTCGCAGATGAAGCCAGAGTCCATCTGGATTGTTAACATGTAAATAATCGACGTAACGCTTGGCGGAAGAATAGTGATTTCGCAGCAGCGCCAAGTCGCCGTAATTCTGGTATGCGGTCCATGGCACAAATACCCCTGCATCACTCCAGGCGGGCGAGCCGAGTGCGGTGTCCTTCTTCGGAGGCCAAGGAGCATATTCTGGAAAGAGCCCATTTGAGGATTGCGAATCCCGCTGGTCTTGAGTCCATTTGGCGAAGAACCCATCCATGTCCATATTGAAGATAGCCGTCTGGCCAAACGCCTGAATGTCCCCCATCCAGCCAAGCCGCTCGTTCCGTTGCGGGCAGTCGGTTGGAGAACTCATCAGGTTAGCCCTCTGCGTCCAGAGAATGTTCTCCCATAGCCGATTAAGCATCGGGCTCGAACAGGAAAATCGCCCTACTTCCGGCGAGGTCGAGTTGAATACCATTCCGGTAATGTCGCTCAATTGTGGCTTTGCGCTCACCCCAGTGATCTCGATGTATCGAAACCCATGGTAAGTGAAATGCGGCTCAAATATAACCGCTTGGTCGTTCGCGAAGGTGTAAGTATCGGTTTGCGCCGCAGATCTCAAATTCGCGGTGTACACCATGCCATCGTCCGACAGAACCTCTGCAAACCGCATCCGTGCCGTCTGCCCTGCCTTTCCTTGGAATCTGACACGGGCCCAGCCAACCATGTTCTGCCCCAAGTCAATCACATAAACCCCCTTCTGGGGTTCGGTAATCGCCAGTGGCTTCAGCCTAGCATGGATCTTAATCGCCTCATTGGGCTGCGCTACGAGGGGGGGCAATTGTATTGTTAACTGATTCACACCGGATGCCCGTTGCTGACCAAGGACATCTGTGTCGCCGTGTTCTATTGCAGGATTCAAGACAGGCGAGGACGCGCCAGACAATCTGGTCTGCCCAATAGATCCATTGCTACCAGCGGAGAACCCGGGCCCCAAGACTCGAACCGTCTTCCAACTTTGTGCGGCAAAACCGGGCTGATCCCAACCTGGCATCTCATTGCGCGCGTCGTAAGCTTCTCCGTCCATCATATCCGACACCCGAATCGGCCCATCGTCCGTAGACTGCCACGAGGAATCGGTCACCAAGAGCGGTACTCCCTCCGCCTCCATCTGACATAGGAACGCGGGGACCCGACCCCACATCGCTCTTGGGTACCAACCGACCCGCCCGGCATACCATCCATCGCCAAGTGTCACTCCGATTACGTTGACTCCCGCTTTCAACATCTTGGTGACGTCATAACCCTGATACTGGACGCGGTCTCGGTAGTCGGTCCATTCCGGAGCCAGAATGTGGTCGCCCACCCGCTTGCCGTTCAATGTGATTTCGTAGACCCCCAGCCCAGACGCGAATAGGTTGACTCTTACCGGAATAGCGGATAAGGTGAACTCTCTTCGCAGCATGTTCGCCGGCAATGGAGATAAAGGCAAAGGTCCATGCGATACCGTGTCGCCGTCGACTAAATTGACTTTGGACCATTCGCCGATCTCCGTGCTCTTATTCGCGGTCACCGGTTTGTGAAGCGCGACGTTGTGACCTCTGGAAATTACCTCCATCTCGGCCAAGGCGTAGCTGAACACTTTCGCGTCGCGCCGATGGAGCTTCGAAACCGTTAGCCGAACATATCGCCCTTTGCCCTTGCCAGTGAACTCGACTGCCTTCGTTCCCGGATTGGGGAAGTCCTTACCGGAATGATCGACCCAATCGGTGGAAGATCCGAACTCCGGGTCGTCCGACACCGACAACTTGAACCGCACCGGAAACAGAAACCCTGGAGTATCTGCAAAGTCGAACGGGCGCGCCGGGAAGAGCCTGATCTCGTCGATTGGTTGAGCGGACCCCAGGTCGATTTGAACCCACTGAACGTCGTCATCACGATCCACCTCTGACCCATGAAAACCGTTGTTTGCTTCTACATGGCTGTCGTCTGCCAAAGCCACCGGATGCTGGATCCACTGCGCCCGCCATTCCGGTCCTGCCGTCCACTCGGCCGTCTTGCTCCATCGCGACTTCGCTTGATGCCCGTCCGTGAGTTGGACCTTCCAGTAGGCCGTGCGTCCGCCTGGAATTCCCTTCCCACCGTACTCAATCCCAAAGGAGTCCCGACTAGCCACCACTCCCGAGTCCCAGTAGTCCGCCTTTGTCGGCGCCAGCAGGGAAGGTGAACTCGCCACCAGAATCCGATATCCGGTCTGAGTCACCCCCACCGCCTTCGGATCGCCCGCCATCGGCTTCCAAGAAAACCGAGGAACCTCGGCATCCACTCCCACCGGATCCACCAAATATTCGCACCGAAGATACTCCGCCCGAACCATCGCACCCTCCCCAGCCTCATCGCCAAGTCCAAAACAACAAATGCCAACCAGCAAAGCAATCATAAACCAAACCCACGCCTATCACCGACCGCCTATGTTAGCTTAGCCGCGAGGGTGCCGAGGAAGCTGTTAGGCTGCTTGCAGCCATTCAGACGGCATCTGGCCCAAACGCCAGCTTTTCTGCAATCATCCGGCGAACACCTCGTATCCGAGCGGTATGCCTTCGCGGCCGACTTCCATCACGATCGTCGCCTGTCTGCGGTCACCCCGGTTGGATGATTTCACCCAGCAGCATTCAACCGTCCAGGGTGGATGGTCGCAGCGTCTAGGGCAGGCGCTTTCGGTAGACAGCTTGTTCGGCATCGAAGCGGATTAGGATTTGCTCGCGCAGAAAGCCCAAACTCTCCAGCAGCCTAATCGACCGGGTGTTCGCGGTTTGGGTTTCGGCGATTACATTTTCTAAGCCAAACCGTTTCCACGCCTCACCCAACAATGCTCGTAAGGACTCCGATGCCAATCCTCGTCCCCAAAATTCGGGCAGGAACTGGTAAGACACTTCCTGATCCCGGCCATCGTGGTGCGGACCAAGGCTTAATAGACCAGCAAACTGTCCCTCGCCGGTCAGTCGAACCACCCAATGATGGGTAGCTTCATCATTCAGCATTGCATGGAATCGGTTCGGGAACGCTGCAGAATCCACCGGCCCGCCTAGAAACTGACGACTCTCCGCGTTTTGAACCAGCCGAAGCACGTCGGGTGCGTCAACCTCGGCCAATGTGTGAATGCGGCACTTTTCAGTCTTGATTTCAGTCCCTCGCTTGACGTTCAGCTTGTGTGCTCTACCTAGATGTCGATAACGCTTGCCGTGACCTAACGTATTGACGCACAACGATGCCATGCTCATTCATTTAGACCCTATTATTAGCCTTTGCACGGCCCACCCTGACTCTTCTTCTTAATTAAAACGACGAAGTTCTTAGCTCGATGTCCCATGCTTGGCACACTCCCTGTTGCGGCAATGCTTACGTCGACGCCGAACAAATGCTCGGCAGACTATCTTGGTTAGAGCTATCGGCCATAACATCCGAGAAAGACGCCTAACGTAATCCACGGCGGCCAGATGGATGGATATTGATCAACCCAAGGTCTCGCAACTCTCGACCGGCCAGTTCCACGGTTATTCCAGTGATCGGCTCATTCAATTTCTAACCTATTTGGCCCAGGGCAACTTTGAATCTCGCTTTCACGAGGGCTATTGCAGACGCTGTTTCTCTTGTTTACGCAAGAGCATGCACTTGGGGATGTTTGAGCCGCATGGAGTTGCCGTGCGAGGCAGCTGCGGGCAATATGAGTAGGCGCAAGACCTGGCGTGACCCGTCTTGGAGGCATTCAAATGGTTACAGAGTTGGAATCCAATCAGGATCAAGAGCGAGTCTCGTCAGGGTCAACTGGCCAATGTGATAGCTGTCATGGACAATGATGTTGCTAAGAAACCCAAAGAGGCGCTCTTCAGGATCGCTCAAAATGACGGTCATTGCCTCGCGGCGAAGGTCGAACAACAGCTTTCTGGATGCATCCCAATTTGCAAATGGACTCGTGTAAGTTCCCCATTCGTGTATTTCGCCTTTGCTTACCGATAAGAGTGCCTGATAACATTCGCAAAGATGGGTTGCCATCTCTGCAATACTCATTGCTCGGTCATGAACTCTGAAGTCAGCATCGGCAGGTTGGATACCGGAGAACAGCGATTCAAGCTGCGTACAGGCCCGCTCGCTCTGTCGTCGAAGAATATCACTGACGGTCAATTCTGCCTCCTGACCTGCTCTGGCAGTAAGAGTCCCTTATTCGATCCGAATTCCTTAGCCATTCCCCGGTCACTGGTAGGTCGCGGCGGACTTGCTGTAGAGCGCCTGCACCTCAGCCGCTGACAAAGCCCGGTTGTACACACGGAGATCGGAAATGGCGCCGTTCCAGGCCATGTTGTAGAAGTCATTTGGAAAGTTGTTATTGGTGCCGATGCCGATTCCGGGGTTCTGAGTTGGGTCTAAGGGGACGACTGGCGTGAGATCCGGAGCCTGAAGGCCCTCAATGTCTAGTTTGCCGTTTACATACAAGCACTCGATTCCGGCTGCTTTGTTGTAAGTTCCGGCAACGAAGACCCACTGGTTCAAGGGGAATTGAGCAGTCGCATTGATTCCAAGAGAACGCGTCGCGCTCGCGGTTTGGAACTGCAAGTTACCATTTGGATCGACCTGAATGTAGAATGGGTCAAGCCCGACTCGGTCGTCCCCGCAGAATATTATGGTCGACCACAATTCTGATGGGTCGGCATAGGAGTTGAGTTTGGCCCAGGCGCTGATGGAATAGGACGCCTGGAATTGCATGTCTGTAGCAGCCGGCAGGTTGATCCCAGTTGTCGCTCCGTTAAATACGATCCCCTGTCCGGGGGCGCTGACGTACGAGACCGGCCCAATCGGCGTGGTGCTCAAATTTCCGACAGAGTCGTTTGAATTCCCGTTGAATTTCCACCAGTGGATTAGCCCGGCTGCCAGGCTGCTAGTGCTAGGAGATGAACTCCCCGAGCCTCCACAGCCGATCAGGGCCACAGAAAGCGCTACCACGAGGGCCAACTTCGACGGTGTCCGACTTTCCACACGAGGAGGTTACCACCCACTACACGGGGGTGTTCCAATACAAAACGACATAACGGGGCTGCGCTTGGCAGCACCAAGCCGAAAACCTCATAGGCCTGAGAGCCTGATCGGCATTCCGAATCTTCCTCGACCGAAAGTCTGTGAGTAAACGCACCTCTTGGTTGAAATGGAACGACTCTGCCGAAGACCTAATTCGAGCCCTTGAAGGCGGATTCCAGCGCTATCCTTCGTCTCCATGGCAAACGACGCAATATGAGTGTCCTGGCAGTTGGACCATTCGGTATTTCGGACCTAATCCAGGCTGGGTTGCCGAGCGTAGACGGAAAGAAGATGCGCCTACTCCTTGGTCATCGTCAAAGTCGAGTTCAGCGACTGGTCGCATGAATACCTAGACGGGCTGCGCGCAGGAGGAGTCGTGGTGCTACGGAACTCTGTCGAACTCGAAAACCGTTCGGTTTTGAGCTAAATCATCTGGGTTATACACTTGGATCTTGATCCACTTGGCTCTCGGATCGATGGAATTGACCTGAAGGAGTTGGCCCACCTCACGGGGATAACCGTCGTCGAAAGCTTTAGTCGCCGAACCCATTACGAGTGGTTCCAAACGGCGCCCCTTGTCATCGACGATCCCGTATTCACTTCCATTGAGCTCTGAGCGTCTTGCCTCGGCTTCACGGGTCTGAACAATAGGTCCAAGCTGCACCTGAGTTCTTGCATAGCTCAAGAAGAATATCAGGGTCCGACCCTTCGTATCTGCCGATTCAACAGGCCCGGTCGTGACATCGAACCCACCGTGAGAAACCCGAATCCCCTCGTTCGGAGGAGGACGTATGGGAATCTTCAGTTCGCAGGCGGCCGCTTTTGGCCAACGTTGAACGGCAACCCTTAGGTTCATGGACCTCGACCAGTAGGGCCTTTGCACCTCCGGGCTCATAGCAACGAAGGAACGATCTTTGCCATGCTCGGCGGCAATTGCAAGGCTAAACCGTCGCCTTGGATGGGTCGTCGCCTGAATAAGCCAGCCCACCGATGCTGTCGCCTCGATCCTTGGCTCGTCAATCACTTGAGAGATGTCCTGCCCAGACAGGGCATGGAAGTCCAATTCCTGCGGCGACTTGAGCACACATCGAATTCCATCTGCCTCTCTTACCATCGGCAATTTCGTCGATGGAGGAACGACGATTCCGTAAAACCAAATGAGAAGGAAGAACGAAACTCCAATCGGTAAGATGCGCAGACCACATACGGATGCACCTACGATCATAATCATTCCCAAGCCACCAACGATTGGCCAATAGAAAGTATGATTCACCTGAAAGAAACTTGTGAGCGCAAGCCAACACCCCGCCATGGAGCAAGCCAATGCCAAGGAACCGACGATCCTTTGGCCCGTTGACTTGGTTTGCCACAAGCCTAACAGCACAATCAGGGATGCGACGAAACCCGCAGCCCACGCCGTCTCCCACTTAGGCTCCATTGGAGATGGAAACGGAGCCAACGTTCGACCTTGAAATCCGAAAGCGAGGCATAGGAGGGAAAACAGGCAAGCTGTGCTCAGCGCAGCCACCGCGAATCCAGAGACCGCCCTCCTTTGTATTTGATTTTCGACATCCATCGTTCGGTTCTGACTCCTGGCAGTTTATATCACATTGTTCGGCAGGCTTCAAATGGACACGTTCGCTGGTCATTGGCATGAATGCTGAGATCGACAAGCGAACATTATTTCCGATGAATGCTCTTTTTCGGGGTTCTCCCTTGAAGAAGGCGACGCAAGCATCAGACGAGGAAGTCTCGACAAGTCCAACCGGTGTGACAGATGGCGAGGGACCAATTCTGACTACCCTTTGTTGGCTAGAACTTCGAATGAGCCAATGGAAGGACGGCGCCGATCGCGGATGCCGGTTGAATGCCGATGTAGTAAGTGTTGTAGCTGGTGGTGACGGGTATGGGTTCGCCGATCACACACATGCTGAAATCGTCGCCGATAGAACGCGCGACTTGCATCTCGTAGGGATTGTTCGTCGGAATCATTGAATTCACAACGATGGGCTCGGAGGACAACCTCGGCCACATGACCGCCTTGTTGAAGCCATCGATTGAACCAAAGACCGTTCCTACTGCGGCGCCTGAACTGTTGATGTCCCATGCCATCCCTTGGTTTTCACCAGGAAGAAGTCGCATCACGTGAGGATTTCCATCAAGGCGACCTTCGGCGGGGTCACAAAGACCGCAACGCTCAAAGTGACGTCGTAACAGCCATTCGGCGCCTTGCGTATCTTCTCATTTCCCCGCTACTCGAATGTCGGATTTGAGTAGCGGGCTAGTCGCCGAACTCATAGCGGCAAGGGCTCGAGTCAGGTGATGTCGTTTGCGTATGTTGCTTGTACCTTGAACATGGCCTATGCGTTGGTCCTCGCCGTCCATAGCGAAAGGGCCGACAATGCGACTCTCCAAGAGAGGGGATACCCTCCGCAAAGCGTGCCATCATTCCTGTACTGATGACGTCGCGCACATACCGCCCGATGGGCTTGCTGTTCTTGTTTGGCTTCCTTCTACTCGGGGCAGGAGCTTTTGTCGGCATGAGGGTCGTTGGGCATTTATTCTCCGGGCAACCCTGGGTGGTTCCAAGCCGCAATGACCCGTCCGGTTTCCGGGTCGTTTCAGGGGTTGAGTTGACAACGAACACACTGGTCAGCCTGGGCTTGATCTTCAACAGCATCTATCTTTTGATTGCTTGTTTCATTAACTCCGTAGAGCTGCGCGAGGATCGGGTGGTCATCCGTTCCAGGGGGAGAGTTGCGTTATCGGCCCAATACACCGAGTTGGATACCTTAACCGTGGGGAAAACGCCTGAGGACACCGCCGGCTTGTTCATCGGCGCCGGCGAGCAGAATGCCTACGTTAGCCTCCTATACTCCAATCGACAAAAGATTGCCGAAGATCTGGTAAGTCGAGCACCACAACTGAAATCGTAGCCAAACCACTTGGAATGTCAGAAATGAAGACGATCAAGGCCCACCTACCTCTTGAGCCAACTCTTTAGGACGAAGTCTAGTTTGCTTGGTGGGACACCTGAGAAATCAAGCACTACAGGCTTGCCGGACTTTGTGAATTGCTTCTGTACCGCCGATGCGACTCGGTTGTGCTGATCGGGATCTGGATCGTCTTGTATTTCGACCACTGCCACATCGGTGGCTTTGGCTGCGGCGTCACCCATGTAGTCCTCAGGAGATGTCGGCAGGTCGCTTTCAGGCAACCAGTGAAAGAGGTAGGTCTTACCGTATGGAGGGAGATGAGCCTTTATCGGCTGACCAGGCAACATAATGGGTACCCCGGCACCCGACAACTGCGTTACCAGGTTCTGCATCGCATCGTGGATCCAAAGGGCCTTTGCCTTTTGCCACTTAGCGAAAGGCTCGCCAACTGTCCAACCTTCCCCCCAAACGGACTGGAAATTTACGTTTGTTCGCGCCGATTGGTTTTCCAAATCAAGTGGATCAACGTGATCGGAAAAAAAGAAGGCTGCTCGCTGAGCCTCGGAATAGCCGTAACTGAGGAAGTTATCCATTGCTCCGTTATAAAAGTAGGAGCCCGTAGAACGACTGATATCTCTTGCGTAACCAATGGGATAGGTGTCAAGCAAAGCGATGCCTGAAATCCCCTTTACAGCCGCTAAACTTGCGAATCTGGCCCATCGAGCAGGGACTTGTTGGTCCAGCGGGGAAATACTTACCGGTGTTGGCGGCTCGTAGGCGGAAATATCCTGCCAAAACTTCTGCCACGAAACGTAATTCAACTTCTTGCTCGCGAACGACCTACCGAAATCACCCGTAACGGTACGGTCAGGATCTCGCGTGGTTTCCACCGGTTCAAGAGCCCATGGGCGAATGACTGGCACAACCTTGACTCCAACTGAGGTAGCCGCCATGACCGCCGCTTCAAGCACATTTGGCTTCGAGGTATCAAGCCAGAGTTCATTCACGCCCAGCCGGCTCACGTGAGCTACCTCCTCTCGGGCTGCTTGGGTGGAATCCGCGTGGAGGACAATGGCCCTAAGCGTGTTCGGCGTGGTGAAGGGAAGGGCAACCGGGTCCGGCTTTTGGGGCTCCCAAGTCCAAGGATTCGGATTGAACTGGCTGACTCCGCCTAACCACTCCTTGTTCCACATCTTCGTTCCATCTGGCAGAACCATCTCGCATTGTGTGGAAGAACTCAGACCGACTTTATGAGTATCGATATTGTTGTTTCTGCCGCCCTGGAATTCCTGAATCTCCAAACGCACCGCGTCGCTCGCTAGTCCGGTATCGATGTAATGATTGTTGTTATCACTCAACACCTTGTCGTTTGCCGCCATGTTGTCCAATTCGGCGGATGTGAGAGAGTCGTACGCGCCCGGATTGAATTTGACCTTGCCAAGCTCCTTCCCCTTAGCCAGAACCGACCGCCAAAGGTCCCTTCTCTGGCTGACGAGCTTTTCGAGATCGTCTTCCCAGGCTGCGATTCTCGCTTGGTGAGCGGCAACACCTTCAAGATCGCAGGTCAGAACATAGAAGTTTCCCAAATGTCGGTAGGCGCCGGCAACTCCAAGGGCAAGCGCTTGAATCAGATCGCGAGCGGATGCCTCGCTGCCAAGTTCGTACATCCGCATTGGAGCATAATGCGGATCGGCGGCAATCTGGACGCCGGTCGCAGAACTGACTCGGGCCAGTAATTCGGATAGCTTTTCCCCGGATTTCAGTGCGATCTTGGATCCAAATCGTGAACCCCTAGTATCCAGTTCTGATCTCTTTGGAACGTTATCAGATTCGATTCGGACATGCTGTCCAAACTCGTCCCCGTCATCGTCCTTAATACTGGGCAGCACGGAACCTTTTTTCTCAGGACCTCGAACGGAGGTGCCGGTCCAGCCGCCGTTATTTACGAGCGGGAGAATGAGTTCTAAGCGATGAACGACTCGTAGTTTGACCTGACTTCGATCGGCATCGCTGAGCTGATGAGGAGGATCCTGACTCGATGTCCAGCCATTTGGGGCGACCAGCGTGACGTCAATCCACTTGAAAGGATTGGGCAAGATCGACTGCATCACCGCAACCTGATCTCCCTGGCAATCGCCAAGGGCAAGGCCATCGCCTGTGATCTTGCGCCACTGATCGTCATTGAGCAGCGTCAAGAGATAGAGGATTTTGGCGTCCCGAGGAAGCCCATCATAAAGGTTTGGCGCTTCGGTGAAATGGGAATTGATCGTAACCATCCGGGTCGGAACGATGGCAGTAAGTCCTCCGATTTTGACTTTCTTGCGTTCCATTTGGTCTAGGTCATGGGCACGGAGGTATGCCAGTGGACAGGTCGCAATCAGTGGTCCCGACTTTTCAACGTTCCACTGCATCTGTTGGAAGAAAACATAATAGTCATGTGTCTCTTGTGGACCCTTCGATTCGCCGGGAGCCTGTTGCTGTGCTACCGAAGATAAAGCCAGACAGGCGACAAGGCTGCTCGCTATCCTTCGCAAGTACCGATTTGAGTCCATTGCAGCCTATTGTAACCGAGTCTTTTCCGCCCCCCTGCTCGTGTGTGGACAATTCTAACCTAACAAGTTTCTCAGCCTCAGGCATAAGAAACCTGCTTCTTGAGCCAGCTCTTCAGGACATTGTCTAGCTTGCCGGTGGTAACTCCTGAGAAGTCCAGGATTACTGATTTGGCAGAAGCGTTCAACTGCTTCTTGATCGAAGAGGCGACACGATTGTGCCGCTCAGGGTCGTTGTCGTCTTGAATCTCAATTACTGCCAAGTCAGAGAGTTTGTCCACTTCGTCTCCCCGATAATCCTCCGGGCTCATAGGTAGAGCATCACCGGCAGCCCCGTGAAATAGGAAAGCCCTACCGTATGGCGGTATGTGGCTTCTCATGGGCTGACCGGCAACCAAATCGGTCGACCATATTTTGATAGTTGGGCTACCAGATATTGAATGGCGTCATGGATCCACACGCCTTTGGCCTTTTGCCATTTACCGAAGACCTGCCGACCTGGCCTCCCCTTCCTCCAAATCGGCTCAAGGGAGATCCTCGTCTGCACCGTCTCATTTTCTAGATCAAGTGGGTCGACGTGCTTAGACGCGAAGAACGCAACGCGTTGCGCCTCGGCATACCCGTAACGAAGGAACGCATCGACGTTTGCTTCATACGCGGTTTTATCGGCCGACCGGACTGGGTTTCCATTCGCATGGTGGAGGATGACTTGACCATTGTCCACAATCCTCGGGAGAGCATTCCAGATTCGGATTGATGGCGCTCCGATCCCGCGTCTATCTATTGGCTTCTGGTGATCACACAGTCCGCAGAATATAAGTCGGTAGGTACCGCAGGTGGGGCCCCCTCCAATCTGCGCCTATTCTCGATTAACTCATCTAAGGCGGAATGATCGTGCCACCCAAACTTAAGCCCGTATCGCTTTACCTCGGTTCGAATGATGACCTCGACGGGCGAAACTAAAATCAAGAGAACCACCATGTAACCCAAAATCCTGGTGAAATGGGTCGCGAAGAATAGCCAATGAGAAGGATTAAGGCCGCCAATTATTCCCGCGACCGTTGCTCAACCTGGGCCAAAACATCTGGCAGCCGCCAGCTTGCCGTAAGTGGAGTAAAGAGGGAGGCCCGTCGCAGTGCCTACGAAAGCTGCCCAGATCCATAAAACGGATCCAGCGGTTGATGGTGCGAAGTGACGACGGTTACTGGCGCACTCGAAAGAACCCCAATCCAACGGCCAACATCCTGGGCATTTTTCAGCGCCTGGAGGCGATTTGCAGACCCGTATAGCCCAGGCACGCCGAATTCTCGACTGCGAGGATAACCGACATATTGAGGCTGAGGTTTGGTGTCTGCCACGCCATCTATTATTCGTCAAGTTTGCCCGCAATTCTACGATTGGCAGGAGATCCGGAGGTTTCGCGATGGTTAGGTCCGATCGCATAGGGTCGCTGGGCGAACCCTTGCTATAATGAATACGAGGTAAATCGTCACCCGCAGGGGGGAGCTGAAAGGCTGAGAGGTCCGAGGGCGCTGAAAAGCGCGCCGAGGACGACCCCAGAACCTGATCCGGTTAGTACCGGCGGAGGGATTGTGGAAGGCGCGGCCGATCGGAAGCCTTGACCGACTAGCCGCCTTCGCAATCGCGAAGGCGAGTTTTCGTTCCTCAAGGAGTGTCTGATGTCCGACAGTTTACGATTCGAATCCTCGACCGCCCCAAGTAGCCGGTCCACCGCATTCACGCTCATTGAGCTTCTGGTAGTAATTGCGATCATCGCGATCCTTGCCGCCATCCTTTTTCCAGTTTTCGCCCAAGCAAAGTTTGCTGCGAAGAAGACGGTCGACCTGAGCAACGCACGCCAAATCGGATTGTCGGTAATGCTCTACATAAACGACACCGATGACACGATGCCGATATTCTATGCCTACAACAGCAATCCGGCAATCTACACTCCAGCCGTTCATCACGGCACCGAGGTGCTGCTTCTCGCGTACATGGAAAACAAGCAGATCTTTGGCAGTCCGCTCGACACCGGCGGCCCGTATCTGCAGCAGGAATGCTGTGCGGCAAAGAATGCGCCCACTTACTATGCCGCCTATGGCACGTCGTACAGATTCGACCACTGCAATTTCACGGTCGTCGCGAACGAGTCGTCTCAGGACAACTCATTCCAAATCTATGATCCGTTTACCCAGCAATACGATGACACCCGTTCCGTCGTCGAGAGCCAGATCGAGTACCCGGCTGAGTCACGAGTGATCCGACTAGAAATGTTCGGGTTCTTTGGCAGCGGTTGCGTCCCATGGGGCTATGCCTGCCCATCGCCGAACGACTACTTTCAGAACTGGGATCCCACGGGTGGCACGATGATCTTTGCCGATGGGCACGCAAAGCACATCGCAAGCGCCATAGACTTTAGCAATGCCCGTGTCGATCCACAGGGAGACCGGTCCGGCGATCCCTCGTCCGATCCCAACGCCTGGTCTGGCAGTTGGTACAGCCTTTGCGACTGACGACATCGGAAGCGATCCGGAGTATCGGATCAGGTCCAGACCAGAGAAATCAATCCCAGGGAGAGAAGTCGACCTGGGGTGCTTTCAATCGAATGATGCTCAATAGCTCATCAAGATGAATAGTCGAAGCGGGGAATTCCATGGCGCTTGACTCAGACCTCACGATGAAGCTGACCCTGCCTTTTGGAGTCGTGTGTTTCGACACCGACTTGAGTTCGAACCAAGATGCGCTGAATCGGAGCGAGCCGTTAACGCCGATCCGACGGACTCCCGATTCGTCCGTCTGAACGGATTGCTTGATCCAGGAGAGAATCGACAGCACTCCGAATGCCGAGACAACGAGGGGACCCAAGATCATCGTGGCTAACTCGCTCTTTCCGGCCGGGTGGGTGGGACCACTGGACCGAAAGTCACTCAGGATCAGCGGTTCACCCGACAGCGAATGCAACAACGCCGGGATCGAGAACACCGCGATCGGCACGATCAGGAAAATCAAACCAACCACAAGCCCAGACCATGAGTCCCGAAAAGTTCTCATCACTTGAGAGTGAGCATAGCCGTTCCGCGAGAGCAGTCGATACAACCTCTATTGAAGATCTCAGATCCACCTTCGTGCGCAAACGCGCTAAGCTATGTCGATGACGGTCAGCGAGTGATGTTTAGTCAAGATCAGCATGCAGTGTTTTTGCGGGACGGCTTCTTTGTTCAGCCCGGGTTCTTTTCGACTCACGAAGTCGCGATGATGCAGGACGAAATCGAGAGATTTAAGCGTGAAGGGCTACTTCGAAATGTGTCGACGGATGGCGACGGTAAGACCCATTCCACCAGCAAGAGGAATCTACAGCTTTGTCCGACCTTTCCCCATAGCCCCCGATTCAAGGCATTGCCGTTTGACGACAAGGTTGTGAATGCGATCAGCGAATTGATTGGCGATCCGGTATTGCTTCGCCTTGACCAAGTGTTCCTGAAACCGGGAGGGGATGGCGCCGGCACGTCATGGCACCAAGACAACGCCTACTTCAAACTCAAAGACCCGATGAAGGGAGTGGCGATGTGGATCGCGGTGCATGATGCCACCATTGCAAACGGGACAATGCACATGATCCCGGGCATGCAATACGTAGAGCTCGAGCATAGGCGAGACCCTGATTCGGACCACCACGTGCGCTGTTACCCAAACGAGTCGCTTGAGGCGCCGTGTGAGATTGCGGCTGGTGGAGTCGTCTTTTTTGCATACGGCACGCCCCATTGCACGAAAGGGAATACGACTGAAAAGGATCGAGCTGGACTCGCTTACCACTTCTTCCACGCCGATTTCCCGCCCCATGATACGATCCCTGTATCGACACCTCATCTCACGGGACCGGTTGCTCAGGGTGGATTGGAGGAGTACGGCGAGGATCAACGTGGTAAGTGGAAGACTATGGTGACCGAGTTCAAGCCGTCCTGAGTTTGTCGTTCCCGCGCTCTACTTCTTGATCTCGGAATACTGCTGAAGGAACGGATTGAGTTGCGATTCAAGACCCAAACGGACAGCTCGTGTTTGCCTTTCGCTTCCGCTCTCTGTTATGGCGGTGGACTTGCTTTCACAGGTGCTGGCGGCAAGGATCGCTTTATGGTTGGGCACGTCGAGAAGCCATGTCTCGAAGGTCGCGAATCCGGCTTGGGTCGGCACCACCAGTACGAACACCGGCTTTTGCCATGTGTGAGTGATCTTGGTGAAGACCACCAGTTGAGCTCCGACTTCGTGTCCGAGTTGGTAGAGAGTGTCCGTTGTCTGATTGCTGACACCGGTGAGCGCTCCCCTTCGGTTGTTGAGCATCTGGGCACAATTCTCGGACGAAAGAACGTTAAATCCACGACTTGAAAAGAGCCTGTGGAGCGTGTCGTCCGACTCCTTACACTGCCTTGCTTTCATTGCCTCATATTTGTCGCCGGAGGCGTTTACCGAGGGAACGACAAGTACGGTCACCTGGCGTGGGACGTAAGTCAGGGTCTGGCTTTGCCCGCAGATTCCCAATGCAAGGCATCCCAAAATGGGTGTCATTTAGGACACTCCCAGCGATCTCTGGTCGAGCGCGACGGGTCTTGGAATTTGGTTTCTCAGCATGGTTCCACTCCAGATCACAACCGCCAAGACTGGCGCCGTCCAAGGTTCTTGAATTCAAGGACAAGCTCAACCGAAGCGGTAGATGATCTACGAACCCTTTAGGTCCGAATCCAGTCTGACGATAACGCCTGGAAGAGAGTTCCAACGACTGAGTCGTACAAGGCCAGCTACCAGCGGAACAGGATGCCCATCGTTTCTCCACGCGCGGTATTCGCAAGTCGATACGCGTCCTCGGCTTGGTCGGGAGTGAACCAGTGAGTATTCATTCCGGTCAATGGGAAACGGCCGCTGCTGACGAGGCGGAAGAAAAGCTGGGCGATGCTATCCCGGCTTCGATCCGGAAACGTCGTTGCGTCGTGAGCGCCATGGATTGAAATCGCTCGCGTCAAAACGTCGCCAGTCAGCCGTTGCTCGGTGGGCGTGCCCGTGTCGCCGATGAGGAGCAGACGCCCCTGGGTCCTCACAAGTCCTAGTGCGGCTTGAAAAACGGCTGCATGGCCGGTAGCATCCACGATCACGTCTGGCAGTCCGCCGAAGAGTTCTTCCACTTGGGATTTGACCTCCGCAACGGGTGCAGCGAGGGTGAATGTTGCGCCGCCTTTCGTCGCAATGCACAGTCGGCTTTCCAACGCATCAATCATCAACGTCTGTTCTGCACCACACGCCATTGCCCAGCGTAACGTCATCTGCCCGATCGGTCCGGCGCCAATGACTGCTACCTTATCTCCCAATTTGAATCCGACGCTGCGCGCCCCGTTATAGGTGATTCGAGCCAATGCGGACCAAGCAGCATATTCAGCGGGAACGGAGTCTGGAACGATGGAGCAGTTGTCCTCACCGACGATATGGTAGCTGGCATGCCCTCTCCGGTGGGCGACTCGGTCGCCAACCTTGACGAGAGTCACGTTTGGTCCAACCTCTTCTACGACGCCGATCGTCGAATAGCCTGGCTCAAACGGATACTTGACCCAGTTGTCCCAGTGTGTTCCGGGCGCGAAAAGGCGGTTGAAGCAAATGTTCTCCGTGCCCGTACTCATCAAGGAAACTTCGGTGCGGATCAGCACTTGTCCAGCGGCAAGCGCGGGCAGTTCATTTTCGACGACCTCTAGCTGTCTCAAGCCGGTAAAAAGGATCTGACGTTGTTTCATTGTTCTCCGTAAGTGAGTTTCGATCGATTGGGAGCCCGGTTGGCCCACAAAGTGAGACGAAGTCTGATGATCCAAGTTTTGCATTTCGTCCCCTGTTCTTGGTCCGTCAAAGTAGGTCAAATCCAGAATATTCTAAACAGTGGTTTAAGTCGTCATTCGGCGCCGCCGTCGAGTCGGCCGAGGTCGATCTGCGCGCTGGGCGAAGGTACCGAATCGTTGTCTGCAATTCGAAAAACAAATTCGTCGTCTTTGGAGTTCACCTGGCAATGGGAGGAAAGTTCGATTGAACAAGGTGTTCCTTTGGCAATGAACTCCAAGTCCGAAGAAGACCCCAAGATCCAGCGAACCTCCAACAGCTTTTCATTGGCTTCTATGGAAGGGGCCTGATTCGCCCTGCAATTTCGGCATTCGATTGAGGCTCATTGCAGTTGTGTGCGGATCTTCTTGCGTCGGCTTTCGATTTCACTGGGAGGCGCCGGGTGCTGGGCACGTTCAGCGCTTTCAAGATCCGCGGTTGCATCGGTGAACCTTTTTAGGCCAACTTCGGCATCGCTCATTTCGAGCCAGAAACTTCCTTTTGCGTCTAGCGCGTGATTCGTACCTTTAAGCAGGGAGACTGCCTCCGCAAACCGACCATCCCGAATGCGCTCGTGAGCAAGTGCTGCCGAACATTCGGCGTAGCCAGGAGCGATTCTATGGGCGATCTCCCAGTAGCGAATCGCTTGGTTACGATCCGTCTTGATCATCAGTGAGCCGTATAGAAAGTTCACCCAGGGATCCTTTGGAGCCAAGATGACGGCATCTTTCGCAACCAATCGAGCGCGATTCGCTTGGTTGCTTTGTGCCAGGTACAGAGCATCGCTACCCACAAAGGTGCCGACCGATTGGATGATGGGCACACCGAGATTCGCCTGCAATCGCCTCATAACATCGGGGCTGAGTGAACTCAGCTTGCGCTCGCCAATCAAGTCAATCCATCGCTCTGTTCCGAATATCCAGTGAATCGTATCGCTGGTGACTTGCTCCGCTTCTGTTGTGCGCCCATCTCGCTCGATGTCCTCGGCATAGAATCGGACCCCTTCAATGAAATGGGGATCAGTCTTGGCGACTCGGGTAAAGAACCCTAGCGGAGTCAACCATAGATGAGAACCCCACCAAGTTATGGCCGCGCCTGCGAACAGATTTGTCGCCAGCATCGCAGCCAAAACGGCACGTTTAGACGAAACGGCATAGGAAAGGGCGATGCCGAGAAGGCAAGCGCCCATCGTACCAGCCTGTCCAAACCGGTAGGATGCAACCACCATAGAAGGGATCGGCGGGAAGTTGGATATAGGTAGATAGACAAGCAACCCGCAGATCGCCACCCAGGCAAGAGCGCGGTTCCTTGGCCAGGAAATTCGCAGAAAGTAAGCGAACGATCCAGTAAGAAGAGCGCCCAGGCCGATCCAAACGAGTCCCGAATAGTTCTCGAGGGTGAACGACACCAGGGATGGGCGATTCGGGACCAGAAGACCCAGCCCATAAAACGTTGCCGTCCTCAGCGCGAGCGCGACGGTATGGATAAAGCTGGTGGATACAGGAGGCGGGAATGGCGCCCTGAGGACCCAAAGGACAACATAGATGGCGGTTACGACACCAAATGGAATGCAAATTCGCCCAACGTCCTTCCATTTGCGGGACCCAAACACGAATACCGATAGTGGAACCGCTGGAAGGATCGCGACCGATTGCTCCTTCGAAAGGGCAGCGAGAACGAACGCCAAGGTCGACACGGCGAGCCATCCCGTCTTTGAAGATTGATGGTAAAGCACAAGGCTCACCAGGAAACCCAAAAGAAAGAAGGAGGACAGCACGTCCGTCCTGCCGCCAATCCACGCGGTGGCGCCAAGCTGGAGAGGTTGAGTAGCAAAGAACAGCCCAGCCAACAATCCGGCAAGTCTTCGCTTGGTGACAAGGAATGTGAGACAGCAGACAAGAACCGCCGTAAAGGCGTGAAGAAGGATATTGGTTTGGTGATAGAAAAACGGGTTGCCTTTCGCGTAGGCAGTGTCGATCACAAATGAAACCGAGGTCAGGGGCCTAAAGTAGTTTCCGAACGAGTGGGTCAGGGCGGACAGGAGCGTGTTCCCGCCAAATTCCTCACCGTTGATCAGTCCTGCGTCGTCCCAAATCGGCGCACCCATCAATGACGGCAGATAGAGAATTACCGCAACCGCGAACACTCCGATCAACCCGATTTTCCAGTCAGTAAAGTACCGCTTCTGTATTGTCATCGCGAGTGACCAAGGTCGGCCTGCTCTATAGACGGTTGACGCACTCGGCTGGGTGCCGGGGAATTCGAGCCCCTTCGATGAGAAAAGCCCGTTTCTCTGCCTCAGCACCTGCAACGATTTCTTGCTAGGGCATAGAACCCGTCTTGCTATGCTTGTTGTATCCTTTAGGATAATATGTTTTTCAAGCAATGAACGGAGAAGGCAATGGCACTTAATCTCAACGATGCGATCAACTATGCGGAATGTGTTCAAGCGGCTGCAGCGATCAGTACGCTTAATGTCGTTCCGCCACCTTACCAAATTCCTCCTGGATACTCGCTGGTCACTCCTCTATATGCCAATGACCTGGTAACAGATATCTCCGTCGTTACGAGCTATGTACCGTTTGGATTCGTGGCTCAAAATGGACCGAATTATGTTGTTGCCATCAGAGGTACAGACAACATCCTCGAATGGGTTGACGACGCGCAGTTTAAGATGAAGGCTTGCGCGGTTACGGGCGGTGTCGGACAGACGGAAGATGGGTTTACCGATGTCTACGCAAGCTTGGGAACATCGCCTAATAACGGCAACACTCTCATCGGTTCCTTTCTCAAGGCACGGCTGCAACCGGGAGACTCCGTCGTCGTTTGCGGCCACAGCTTGGGCGCAGCGCTCGCAACGCTGTGTGGCTATGACATTGCTCTCAACGTTCAACCGTCCAGCCTGGCCGTTTACACTTATGCAAGTCCTAATGTCGGTGACGGCACATTTGCCAACTCGTACAACGCGGAAGTCCCCGTTACTTGGAGAATTGTCAATCCCTTCGACGTCGTCACCCATGTTCCCACCGAGTTTATGCTGGGTTATCAGTCGGTCGGGGACACCGTCGAGTTTAATCCCATGGGGCAAGTCAAAATGGGCATCCTCTGCTACCACCATTTGCAAACTTATCTCCACTTGATGAGCGCTTCCGCAGGTATCGTGCCGCCGATTAATTTGGATCCAGAATGTGTGCCTTAGATTTTAGGCATGCGAGTTCGTTTACCGAGCGATTTGGCATCCGTTAATCCTTCACAATCAAATCCATGAAGGTTCTTTTCATTGGTGGCACAGGAATTATCAGTTCGGCATGTTCTCCGCTTGCGGTCGCCAGTGGAATTGACCTGTATTTGCTAAATCGGGGCCGAAGCGAGCGGGAAACGCCGGACGGCGCCAAAGTGCTGGTGGGCGATATCCGTGATCGTGCGTCTGCCGAAGCGGCAGTGAAGGGCTATAAGTGGGATGCCGTAGTGGATTGGATTGCCTTCACCCCTGAGCATATCCAAGCCGACTTGGATCTGTTCGAGGGGCAAACAAGCCAGTTCATTTTCATCTCCTCCGCGTCAGCCTATCAGTCGCCGCCTTCAACGCTGCCGATCCGAGAATCGACCGTGTTGGACAACCCGTACTGGCAATACTCTCGGAACAAAATAGCGTGTGAAGAGTTGCTTGTGGACACCTATCGCCAGCGAAAATTCCCTTACACCATCGTGCGTCCATCCCATACCTACGACAAGACGCTGTTGCCTTTTGACGGCGGTTACACCGTCGTCGATAGAATGAGGTCCGGAAAGCCGGTGGTGGTGCCGGGGGACGGAACATCCATTTGGACTCTCACCCATCACGCCGATTTTGCTAAGGGATTTGTGGGGCTGCTAGGCAATTCTCATGCGGTCGGCGAGGCGTACCATATCACTTCAGATGAGTGGATCACATGGAACCAGATCTACGATCTGGTGGCGGCCGCTGCCGGTGTGGAGGCGAAGAAGGTTCACGTGCCTTCAGAGGTCATCGCCAAGTTTGCGCCCGACTGGGGGCCAGGATTGCTCGGAGATAAGTGCAACAGCTCAATTTTCGACAACTCGAAAATCAAACACGCGGTGCCTGGGTTCCAATGCGCGGTCCCATTCTCAGTGGGCGCCAAGGAGATCATTGCCTGGTACGATGCGGACCCAGCCCGTCGACGAGTGAATTTGGAAGCGGACAGGTTGATGGACCAAATGGTTGAGTGGGCAAATCGGTAGAAGTTGGGCTGGACCCCGATACACGGAACCGTAATCGGACCTCGATCCCAAAAAACATCATATTGGATCGGTGTTCGTTAGGAGTCTAAAGGGCGAATTAGTCTCGGCTTACCATCATACTAAGTCAATGTTTGCTATTGCTTTTCTTCTGTCCCTGAGCTCTTGCCAGGCTCAGGACTCTCGACCTGTGCCCTTGTTCGAGGGCGAGAAACACTTTAAGAACGTTCGCCAACTGACTTTCGGCGGAGAGAATGCCGAAGCTTACTGGAGCCCCGACTGCAAGCAGTTGATCTACCAAACGGCACAGCCTGAGTATCCAGATGAACAGATCTTCATCATGAAAGCGGATGGATCGAACAAGCACCTCGTCAGCACGGGTAAGGGACGATGCACATGCAGCTATTTCAGCCCCGACGGCAAGTACATTTACTTCAGTTCTACCCATGAACGAAACCCCGGCCCGCAGGCGCCGGTGGATCGGAGTAAGGGATATGTCTGGATGGTCAATCCTGACTTCGCACTTTATCGGGCGAACCCAGACGGATCCGGCATCACGCCCATCATCAAGAAGAATGGCTATGTAGCCGAAACGACGATCGCGCCAAACGGCAAGTACATGGTATTCACGGGCAGCTTCGACGGCGACCTCGACATCTACCGGGCAAACTTGGACGGAAGCCATATCAAGCGCCTCACGAACGAGATCGGATACGATGGCGGGCCTTTTGTCAGTTGGGATTCGAAGAAAGTAGCATATCGGCGGCAAGCGGTGAACTCGGAGCAGGAGAAGAAGGACTATCTAGACCTATTGCATCAGAACCTGGTCCGACCTGGAAAACTGGAGATCTTTGTCATGGATCCTGATGGAAGCCACAAGCAGCAAGTGACACACCTGGGTGGAGCGTCGTTCGCGCCATTTATTCACCCCGACGGCAAGCGAATCATCTTCAGCACCAACTTCGCCGATCCGAAGGGTCGTGAATTCGACCTTTACATGATCAACATCGATGGCACCGGACTCGAACGAATAACCACCGCACCCGAGTTCGACGGTTTCCCAATGTTCAGTCGAGACGGCAAGAAGCTCGTATTCGCCTCCAATCGCTATGGAAGCAAACCCCATGAGACAAATATCTTCGTTGCTGATTGGGTCGAGTAAAAAGAGCGGGGACCCGATCGGCTTGACGGCGTTGAAATAGACCCTATGGTGGGCCGTTCGCACCATGAGCTGGCCCACCAAATTGACCGGGTTTCGCGTTTGCGTAGCTCTGGACCAAATTAGCATAGGCGTCGGAATACTTCTTTTTGAAATCGTCGGGCAGGCCGTCCAAGGCCACTGTCTGAAAAGCGTCTTTGTCGTGTTGGTCAAAGGACTGGGTCAACGACAAAACGGGGGTGAACTGAAAGGTAAACGTCATTTGAAGGCGTTTTCCATACTGCAGCCGTGAAAAGTCGACTTTCTGCATTTCTTCGTTCATCCAGGGAAACAGATCCAGATGTTCTTGAGAGTATTTCTGCCAAGCAAGGGAACTCGGATCCATTTCTCCTCTCATCCCATAAGGTTGGCTATCCGACGGGGATGCCATCACGACATACGAGTTATCGGTAGTGAGCTTTAACAACCCCTTGGGCGGTATGCCGTCAGGGAGCGACTCGGTCGGCTCGTGCAGAAGCCCGTTATAATAGAGATCCCAATCGATCTGATTGCCGTTTTCTCTCTGACTGGGCGGTGGGTTATATTGGAGGTTTGAATTAATACCGAAAACCATCCGATTGACGCATTCGAGTTCGTTTTCGGTCAAGCTGTCAAAGGAAATCCCGCCACTTAACATCTTGGCTCTCTGTTCGGAGGTGACCATTCCGTACAGCCGCAGCATGTTGTTGTCAAAGTAGTCGTTAGTGGCTTTTTCAAGATAGGACGCCAATGCCGAGCATAGGTAATTGGACTGCTGATCGGGAAGGGCCAAGGCAAAGGCAGCCCGCTCATCGATGGTCATCGGTAGACCGCTGCTGATTCTTCTAAGGTATTTTCCCAGCTCCTTTCGGTCAGCATGGTCTTCCCGGCTTTGGCTCGCGCGTGTCGGTTTGACAACCAGCCAGCCATCTTTCAACTCTGACTTCGTGTAGAAAAAGCTTAGCCGCTGGAGGAATGTGTCAGCCGAGATGTCTTTTGAAGCGCCCACAAGGACGTTATAAAAGGCGTTGTCGGTCAGGCACGCAACCATATTCGTGTCCTTGATTTCAGCAGCCTGCACCAACGAAGAGGACAAAAAGAACCTCAATGGGTCATAGGACTCAGGATGGGTGATTTTTGCGATAAGATCAGGCGGAAGCTTGGTATGCGTCGATGCGTTTCGCGATTGAAATCCAATCAGAGCGGTTGCATCCGCATCCAACTTAATGGTCTTTACTCCGGGTTGCGCCGGATCGTCCTTCATGACTTCCATGTAAGACTCGTAATCGTTGGCGAGATTGCTCTGGGCCTGTCCGATTCTCTTACCTTTGTCGTCATACGCAGACAGCTCTAAGTTGAACATCGGCGCCTTGCTCCACCTTTGGGCGCTGAGAAGCACGACCGCAACCTTTCCGGAATTTCCGGCGTTCTGAAAGTCACCGAAATCCCCCACCCAGTAGGTGGTACCGCCAAAAGTCGGGGCTGTCAGATGATGACTCTCGACCGCAGCCGACCAGGTGGCTTGGTTCAAGACGTATTCTTCGATAATCGGAGTTACTCCGGCAGGAAGCACCCGTTGGGTTGCGGTTGGGTTTGTCGACCAAACGGTTTTGTAATAGGGGGGCAATCCTGCTAGGTCGTGAGGATCCATCAGCGCGGCAATTTTCGTAATCGCTCGCCCGATCGGCGCCTGCTGACTTAATAGGCTCGCCTGTTGATAGAAGTTGTTGGAAGCCGCGTTGGGGTTGAATCCCTTGACTAAGGTTTGAACTCGCGTCGCTAGAAGGTTGGCCTCGGTCTCGCCCCATGCAGGCATTTTGGCAAGATCGTCCGTGCGCTTCTTGATCGACTTCTTGATCGATTCGACATCCTGTTCGAACTCTGATTCGCGCTCAGCCCGTTGCTGATCGGCAGTCCGAATAAGAAGATAGGTTTCGCCTTCCGACCTCCAGGTTCCATCAACCGCGTCCGCAATCCTCTTCATCGCCTCGGAAATAGGTACATCTTTGAATCGGAATGTCAGCGTTTCATTCGCGGTCTGAGGCGTGGTTAGCAGTTTGACTTTGCCTGCATCGCTCAATTGTTGGAGAGCGTGGGTCGCATCGGTCGCCTGAACGGTCAGCGTGACCTTGGTGTCTGCCTGTCGCGACGAAGCTAATGCGCAACTGGCGCCAAGCGCCAGAAGCGTCATCCCGGCAAACATTTTGAAGCTAGTCATGGGTATTCCTCATTACAGTATGCGCTTGAAAAAGGCCTTGGGCCAACCATCGGTTCGCATGGAGCCTCCACAAATGACCATAGTATCTTGTAGCGTGGTGGGAAACTTCCATTCCAATCGCGGAATTAGAGTTCCGGTCACGTGTTGGGAAGGCGAGAGAGGCAAACCTTTCCAAGCTAATTCGAAAGCTGCTCCAAGAGACTACGCCGCACCGAGCGGAATGTCTGGACATTTGTATCGTAGCGATCGAAGGCTAGAATCAGTCTCTCAGCAAGATCGTGCGCCGATTTGGGGTCTTTTTCACCAAGCATGGAAAGCAGTTCATAGTCGCCGATTCCATCGCGCATCGTCTCATATCGAATCGAATCGACTAATCGCCCATCTTTCGGATAGACGATCCATGAGTCGCCGGCGGGAAGGAATCCGTCCCACCCGTCCTTGGCTTTCGTGCGCGTGACGTCGTCGAACGGATCACCCTTGACCCAATAATTGAAGCCCCAATGAAGATAGCCGGTGATGCCGTATCGGTAATTGAGCCAGTGAAGTAGGCGAGTCTTGATCAACGGCAGCTCGATGAAACGGTTCGCATACTCGCCTTCCGGCCAAACGCAGGTGTAGGTCCAGAACTCCTCTCCTTCTTTCTGGCGCTCCTTATAGAAGTCGTAGCCATCATGGGCATAGTTGAGCTGCGGAACCCAAACTTGCAGATCTCCTGCTAGTTCCTTTGTATGAGTGGCTTCGATGATCTTGAGCTCAGGAGCGTACGTTCGCACAAGCGTCGCCATTTGTTGGTAGGTGGCGACGTTAGAATCGATAGGTTCGTCCGCCAAATGCTGCATATATTGGCCCAACCATCGCTTATGTTTGAGGTGGGCGGTGAGCAGCGGCAAATACTCCGCATAAAAAGCCTGGGCTTCTGGGCTGTCTGGTGGGACAAGTTTTTCAACGACGTTCCCTTTGTCGTACTGCTTGATGGTGACCCCGAATTGGGATTCCCAGGCGCCCGTTAGTCGGCCCCCGATATGGCCCCCTTCGATTCGGCCGATGACGCCGGCGTCCTTGAATATTTTCACCCAATCATCGAACCGAGTGAAGTCAGCGCTCATCTTGCCGCTGGCATCCCACGTGAATTTTGCGAGTTCCAGCGGGTTGACGAGCGCAACGTTTTGTCGATGGGCTGCCATCGACTTCGCGAGCACCTTGAGGTAGCCGTCCTCCTCCTTCGATCCTGGGCTGTTGGCGCCCGGCATATGACCGGTGGTTGTGAAGAACCAATTCGTGACCCATAGCCGTGACTTTCCGACCGAGACATTGAAAATTCTCATTCGGATGGCAGATTTAATTCGGAACGCCTTGCCTGAGATCGTCCCTGTCACTTGGACGGTTGCTTCATAGTCGCCGGGGGGTGCGCCCGCCGGGATAGGTGTGTCGATCCAAATCGGCTGATTTGTTTCGGCAGCAACCATCTGCGGCGCCTCGGTGATCAGGGGGTCTGGATATTCTGCCGGCGCCTTTCTCAATATGTCCTTAGCAGGTTGGCTCATGCTTCGGTCCACGTTGACATAGCTCACAAACCGAATGCGGGGCGCTCTCAAGGACCCTTGAGGCGAGTGAAAAGATCCTGCCGAAACGTGTAGGCTGGAAATCTCCTTGTCGCTGCGAACCACGATTTGCCATTCCGCCTGTTCTCCCCGAGCAACTTCAATCGGCTCCAACGAAGCATTGGAAGGTGCTTCGTCCCTGAATACTTTGGTCAACGGATCGACCGCCCAAGCACGAATAGTTTGCCCCGAACCGATTGCGGCGCCCGTTGCAAGCAACATCAGAATCATCCACCTCATCTTTAAGTTTTCCCGATCAACCGATCCAATACTGGCACGTCCTGACCGAGTTTAGGGTGAAGTAATCGGCTAGGATGATCCTAGTTGGCCGCGAGATTACGATGGCTAGACAAAGTTGGTCCGGCGCCGGAGAGCTTGCCGGCAAGTCTCACAACCTACGTGTCTCCGAACGGCAGAACTTACAAGTCGTCCGCGCCCCTAGGATGCGCTTTTGGGCAGGTGGAGTTTGCCCTCGTCGCGTGATAAGCCCTGTCAAAGAGTAGGAACTTTCTTTGGGCGCGGCAGTTCCTCAGGCTGCTACATGACGGTCGACACTGTGTCTGTGAAACCTGTGCAAAGATAGGTAGCGCAAGGGGAGAGACTCAAAGACGTCTGGACTCGGGAATAGCTCGTCATGCACTACGGCGGTGGGTTGGTCCCACGCGTGGGCGGCGAGAGGTCGCCTGGCTTGGTGTTGGCGAAGTGTCGTTTGTATGTATCGTATTCCCCATCGATCTGGTGTTTGAAGTCGTTGGGCAGGTTGTCCATCGAGATCGGAACAAACTCCCCCACACTCTTGTCTTCAAGCGTCCTGACGATGGACAACGCGGGCGTGAACTGGAACGTAAAGGTCAAGCGAAGGCGCTTTCCAAGCTGAAGGGTGGAGAGATCCAGGATGCTTGCAAGGCCCTTGAAATCTGGAAAGAGGTCCGGACGGTCTTGAACGTATCTCTGCCATGCAAGTGCCTTCGCATCCAGTTCGGGTGCACGCGCGAAGCTCCTTGACGATCTTCGGTCCTGCGCGATCACGATCGTTGAGGTGTCACTTGCTATCGTGATCAACCCCCTAGACGGCAAACCATCGGGGAGGGCTTCCGTTGGCTCCCTCAGTAGTCCTCTAAGATGGGATTCAAATTCGTTTGGACTGAGTCCGCCATTCGGGTCTGGAAGCGGCCGATAGCGCAGAACCGAGTCAGGCCCGTACACCATGCGATTGACGAACTCGCGTTGTGCATCGCTCAAACTGCTGATCAAAAGGCCGCCTTCGCCGAGTCGTGCGCGCTGTTCGGAGGAAAGTGACCCATACAGCCGAAGCATGTCGTCATCGAGGCTGTCGTCGCTGTGGATTCTCAAGAATGGCAACAGAAACGAAGGTAGGACGGTTGGCTCGGAGTCGGTTAAGGATTGAGCAAACGCCGCTTGCTCCTCGATTGACAAAGGTCTTCCGGTCATTTTTCGGCGCAAGTACTGGCCAAGCTGCTTTCGGTCTGCCCGTTCGCTCTGAGTTTGAATGGGACGCTTGGGTTTCACAACGAGCCAGCCGCCGTTCAAGCGGGCTTGGATACCAAATGGGGCCAATCTCTGGAGAGAATTGTCGACCGATGTTCCCTGGCCGGTCAGTGGCGCTCCTCCGTAGAAGGCGGAATCGCTCAAGCAGGCGACCATGTTGAGATTCTTGATCTCGGCTGCTTGCTCCAAAGGGGGAGATAGGAAGAAGCTCAGCGGGTCGCGCCTTTCCGGGTGGGACAACTGATCGATGAGAGCGGGAGAAAGCTTTGGCCGGTCCTGCTTTGAAGCCGGAAATCTCGAGTCGATCAGGGCTTTGCTGTCGCCTTCCAGCGCCACCAGTTTCTCGCTTGCACGCTTCGACGCATCCTTCATCACGTCCGCGAGATTTTCGGTTTCGTTTCCGAGGTTGTCCTCTGCCTGCGCAATTTGGAGGCCCTTGTCATCGTAAGCGGTCAATTCAAGTTGGATGCCCGAAGATTGAGAGAGGGACGCGCTTAGCAGCATCACCGCCAATTTACGGTCCGCGATCTTCTCGAAGTCGCCAAAATCCCCGTTCCAATAGGAGACCGGTTGGAACGGCGGATTCACCAGTCGGTGCTTCTGAACTGCGGCAGCCCAGTCAGCCTGATTCGCCACGAATTGAATGCCGGCAGGCATCAACTCGGCGGGGAAGGCACGCTGAATCGGAGTCGGTCTTGTCGATAGGACCATTTTGTAATGTGAAGAGAGCCCCGCAAGCTCTCGGGGGTTGATGACAGAGATCATCTCAGACATGGCCCGAGCAATCGGAGTGTGGGGACCAAGGTGCATAGCCTGCTGAGCCAAACCACTTTTCATCGATTTCGGATCGATTGCGTTCACCAAGCCCTGAACCGCAGCGGCGATCGAGTCAGCTTCGCCAACGCTCCAAGGTGGCAGCTTTCGATATTCCTCTGTACGGACTTGAATCGACTTTGTGATTGCCGCGAGACGTTGGCTGAACTCCTCACTCTCCTCATCTCGTCGCTGGTCGGGCGTCCGAACAAGCCGATAACCAGAGGCTTCCTTCTTCCAAGTCCCGTCAACCACATCGGCGATGCGTTTCATTGCCTCCGACACCGGTACGTTCTCGAATCGGAATGCGAGAGTGGCGTTCGCGGTTTGTGGTGAGGGGAAGAGCGAACGTCCGACTTTGTTGCCAAGCTCTTTAAGCGCGGCTGCAGCATCCGTCGCTGGGAGCGTCATCGTAACGGACGGGTCTGCGTTTTGAGCCTGCATCGGAAGCCGAACCGCAGTGAGCCTCATGGCTATACCGGCAAAAAGACCAAGACCTATCATGACTATGACTCCGTTCCATTATTATCCAGGTCGTAACTCGGAGGGTCTTATAATCCGCTAACCCAGTATCTCCGTATGCTTAGTAGAGCGATCTGGATGAGTCTCACGCTAGAGGCAGCCGCACCAGCGATGATCATGCACGCCAAAGTTGAGGATGCACGTTCAGTCCCTGTGCACTTTGAAATGGAGCCGCACCCGAATAAGCCTTATCGTCGCTTCTTGCCCATGAAGGACCTGAGAGAGCATGAGGACTCCGATGGCGGGCTATTTTCCTATCGCGAGTCTCATCGATCGATGCAACTGTGTTGGCAGAATTGATGAACCCAAAGCCCAATGTCGACACGGAACTGCAGAGCAGCGATGCTCCAAACGCCACAAGAGAACTGCCCGTTCACCCAAAGAGCAGTGCTACGGATACGAAAGGCGCAAACTACTTTGGAGTGGCGTCCTTAATGACTCCGACCCCTGAACCCTGGTCCAGGTCCCGACCCTCGTCACCCAGAGATGGGTATATTGAACTTCTACACCTCTCCTTGACCCTTGGGAATTCCCTTTGATATGTCCGGGAGACCGAGCATTTTAGGAGACGGATCGATTGAATAGTTTTAATGCCAAGAAGAGCTTCACAAGCGGCAGAACCGAGTACCAGATTTTCAGCTTGCAGGTCCTGAAGGACAAAGGCCACGACCTTGACCGGTTACCTTACTCGCTTCGAATCTTGTTAGAGAATCTCCTTCGCACGGAAGATAATCGCAGTGTTTTCGCCGAAGATATCGAGGCCCTTGCAGCTTGGGACCCCAAGGCGGAGCCGAGCAAGGAGATTGCGTTTACGCCGGCGAGAGTCATTCTCCAAGACTTTACGGGTGTGCCCTGCGTGGTGGACCTCGCCGCGATGCGCGACGCTATGGTTGCCTTGGGAGGAGATCCGAAGAAGATTAACCCCCTTCAACCGGTGGAACTTGTGATCGACCACTCGGTTCAGACCGACGCATTCGGACGCGAGGACGCTCTGCTCATCAACCGAGATCTGGAGTTCGAGCGAAACCAGGAGCGGTACGAGTTCCTGAAGTGGGGACAGAACGCCCTCAACAATTTCAGAGTCGTCCCGCCAAACACCGGAATCGTCCACCAGGTGAATCTTGAGCATCTCGCCCGAGTCGCGTTTGTCAAGGACGATGGGGCGACGAAGACCCTCTACCCGGATACCCTTGTCGGAACCGACTCGCACACCACGATGATCAACGGCATCGGCGTTTTGGGATGGGGCGTAGGTGGCATCGAGGCCGAGGCTGCGATGCTTGGCCAACCGGTCAGCATGCTCATCCCGCAAGTTGTCGGTTTCCGCCTTTTGAACAAGCTTCCGGAAGGCGCCACCGCGACCGACCTCGTTCTGACTGTCACCGAAATGCTCCGCAAGAAGGGAGTGGTCGGGAAGTTCGTAGAGTTCTTTGGCCCTGGATTACAGCATTTGCCCTTGGCGGACCGCGCGACGATCGGCAACATGTCACCCGAATTCGGCGCCACTTGTGCGATTTTCCCGGTTGACGACGAAGCGCTCCGATACTTGCGGCTGACCGGACGTCCGGAGGCTCAAGTTCAAATTGTCGAGGATTACTTCAAGGCTCAAGGCTTGTTCCATACCGCCGCCTCCCACGAGTGCGAGTATTCCGACGTCTTAGAACTGGACTTGTCCTCCGTCGTACCATCCGTTGCGGGTCCAAAGCGGCCCCAGGACCGTCTGCAACTGAATCAGGCCAAGGACAATTTCCAAAAGACGTTTGCGGCGCAGTTAACCCCGTCAACGGAAAGCTCCCAATACAACGGATTGACCGTGGGTCATGGCGCAGTGGTCATCGCCTCAATCACGAGCTGCACGAATACATCCAACCCGTCTGTCATGACGGCAGCAGGCCTCCTTGCAAAAAAGGCGATTGCAAAAGGACTTCAATCGAAGCCATGGGTCAAGACATCGTTGGCGCCGGGCTCGCGCGTTGCAAGCGACATTCTGGAGAAGGCGGGCCTCATGGAAGCCCTCAAAGAACTCCGATTCAATGTGGTTGGTTACGGGTGTATGACATGTATCGGAAACTCCGGACCACTGCCTGACGAGGTTTCGAAGCAGGTTAACGAGAAAAATCTGGTGGTCTGCAGCGTGCTAAGCGGCAATCGCAACTTTGAGGGTCGCATCAACCAGGACATCAAGGCCAACTATCTCATGTCGCCGCCTTTGGTCGTCGCCTACTCGCTCGCCGGCACAATCAATATCGATCTAAACACCGATCCCCTTGGCAATGACCGGGAAGGGAACCCCGTCTATCTGCGGGACATCTGGCCGAGTCAAGCTGAGATTGCCGAAACGAACGCTTTGGCAGTTCGAAAGGAACTCTACATCGACAACTACGAGGACGTCTTCAAAGGAGATGAGCGATGGGCTGAGATCGCGATTACGGGTGGAGACAACTTTGCATGGCAAGATTCTTCGACATACGTCAAGAATCCGCCTTACTTCGATGGAATGAAGGCAGAAGCACCCGCATCCGTTCCAAACCTTTCCGGTCTGCGCACCCTTGCGGTTCTTGGCGATAGTATTACGACCGACCACATCTCGCCAGCCGGAAGCATCAAGCTGAATTCACCGGCCGGTTCCTACCTCACGGGCCACCACGTTGCCGCACCGATGTTTAATTCGTACGGTTCCCGACGCGGAAACCACGAGGTGATGGTGCGAGGCACTTTTGCCAATATTCGCCTCCGAAACCAGTTGGCGCCGGGGACTGAGGGAGGGTTCACCACCTATCTCCCGACCGGAGAGGTCACGACGATCTATGATGCCTCGATGCGATACCAAGCGGCCGGGACTCCCTTGCTCGTGATCGCGGGTAAGGAGTACGGGTCTGGATCAAGCCGCGACTGGGCGGCCAAGGGAACTTACATGTTGGGCGTCAAAGCGGTATTGGCTCAAAGCTTCGAGCGGATCCACCGTTCGAACTTGATTGGTATGGGGGTCGTGCCGCTCGAGTTTACAGAAGGCCAATCGGCAGAGATCCTGGGTCTAACCGGGCACGAGGTTTTCGACCTTAAAGGACTGTCGGAAGGCGTTGGAACCAACTTTGCGGCTGGAAAGACCCTCACCATGACTGCGACCAAACCCGATGGAGTCATAACCGAATTCGCGGTGAAGGTTAGGATCGACACCCCCCAAGAGAATCTCTACTACCTGAACGGTGGAATCCTCCAATACGTTCTTCGATCCTTGATCTAAGCTAGGTAATAGGGGTTGCAGGCGTTCAAGGACTTTATGGTCCTTGAACGTGCTTGTGCAATGCCTACTGTCCGGAGCACTCCAACTTCAGGTCTGGGTAGGTATACGTTTCCTCGTCGCTATCTCCCCCGTCGTCACGGCCGTTTGCTCCCACGCTGTAGAGTGAAAATTCCGCCTGATCGGCATGGTACAGGAATGGCGCGTCGGAGAATGGATCCAAAGTAATTTCTTGGGAAAAGCCCGTCAGATCTGCAGGATAAGGCTTGTTTTCCTTCCCAAATTTGAGTAGTTCCGAATAGAGAATGAGCAGGCGGGTCCTTGCCATGGTTGCGTCATTCATTTCGATCAACGGTCTCAATGTGCCCAAGACATGTTTGGGGAGTTTTTTCCACTGGGTGTTGAAATCCGTCTTTGGCTTCAACCGCTTGCTTTGCGGTAATGAGGAGTCATGTTCGACCGCCGAATACTCCTCTTCACATGCTTTCTCTAGGTCTGTAAAGAAGACCTTGCGTTTGAGGGCATTCGCCCGGATCTGTGTCATGAAGCGAATCGCTTCGTTCACGTCTGGCCCCATATTGTCTTGGAGCGTCTTCAGGTTGTCAGATTTGAGCTGATCCTGGATGTACTGTAATGATTGGAGCATGTTTTCATGCTCGTTCTTAAGCGTATCCAGAATCGGAGGGTGCTTCAGGAGAGCTTCTTTAATTCCCTGCGCTAGTCGATCCAACTGTACCGGCGACATCTTTGCGAGGTAGGGGGCGATGGCCTTGCGTATTTCGTCGGCGATCGCCAATCCCAGGGATGCATCAGTGGCCCCGCCCCCGGTGAGCCCGAAAGCAAATTTCGTGCCGATAACCGCATTGCTGAGTGCGGTGTCGTAGTCCGCTGCGGTACACGCTGTCTCCACATTCCACTTAAAAACTCTGCCGATCAACCGCCATCCGTTCTGATAGGGGGCGGCCTTAAAGGGGCGGTGAGGTACGAATTTGAAATCGCAATCCCGTTTTGTTGCTTCCTTAACCGTTTTCATGCAAGTTGAAATCGCCTTGGCAACCGCCTGCTTTTGGTCAGGAAAAAAGGAAACACGGCTCACGTAGGTGGGGGCCAAGCGCTCCGCGTCCTGGGCCGCAAACGCATAGGCGTCAAACGCGTTCTGGGTATTCAGCTGTGGGACGTAGGGAACCGGCTCACGCGCCAATACTTTATCTGGTTCGGGCTCACCTGGACCGCAACCATCGACGCAGAGGGCAAATAGCCCGGTACACAGACCACCGATGATCATGAAGGTGCAAGTTACCGTCCTCTTAGTTGGTCTTATCATTGGCTTGATAAGAGATTATGGCCAATGATCCATCCCTTAGGCCTTCGAATCTGACGGTTCGATTCAAGTTGATGTGGCGCTACGGAATTGTCACATTTTGATGGCGAGAACTTAGCCGTAACTGTGAACCGATCTCGGAAATGATTTGCATTTGAGCGGAACAGGACAAGTACCTGAAAAAAGGAACCACAGACTTGCAAGGCTCGGTGTATCATCGTTGCCGAGGTTGGGCAATAATCCCCTGCCGTATCGATCAAATTGAAATGAAAGGCGTCATTCTCGCAGCGGGTAAAGGCACCCGCCTCTATCCGGTCACCCGAATCATCCCGAAACCGCTCCTCCCTATGGCGAATCGCACCACATTGGAGTATGCGTTCGACCGACTCAAAGAAATTGGCATCCACGATGTCTGTGTCGTAGTGGGTGAAAACGAGCCCCAGATGCGCGAGGCGCTTGGCGACGGGTCCAACTTCGGCATCAGCTTGAGCTATGTTCGTCAAGAGAATCCACATGGTCTCGCCCACGCGGTTGGCTTCGCAAAGGACTTTGTCGCGGGCGATTCGTTTGTCCTTTATCTAGGCGATGCAATTTACAGCTCGGGGTTTCAGAAGTTTGCCGAACGATTTCAAGAATCGGGATGTGCGAATTTAAATATCGTTAAAGAAGTTCCGGACCCAAGTAGGTTTGGAGTGGCCAACGTCGATGGAGAGAGGATTGTCAAGCTCGTCGAAAAGCCGAAGAACCCGGAAAGCAACCTTGCGATGGCGGGTCTGTACATCTTCGGACCCGAATTGTGGGAGGTGCTTCCAGACCTCAAGCCAAGCGCACGGGGCGAGTATGAAATCACAGACGCCATTCAAATGCTGATCGACCGAGGGCATTCGGTATTGGCCGGAGTGTATGAAGACGTTTGGTTCGACACCGGTACCCTAGATTCGTACTTGGAAACCACCGCTTTTCTCGTCGATGGCGGGAACCTGGTTGATCCGTCGGCAACGGTGAAGGGCGAGATAGGCTCGAACATCGTAATCGGTGATCATGCCACCTTGGATTGTGAGTCGATAGAGGATTCCGTCATCCTCCCAGGCGCCCGTGTCGCAGTTTCCGGAAAGATTCGCCACTCAATCATTGCCGGGCCCGTATCGTCTGATGGAGATATCGTGGATTCGATATTTCACGGCGACTACGAAGGTTAGTAATGAAAATTGGATTCTTTTTAATGGCGTGTTCTTCTCTCTTGCTCCTAGCGGGGTGTGCGCAGAAGGACCAAGATGCAGCTATGGCTCAGGGAAGGGCCGTGATGAATCAGGCTCAAAAAATAGCGGGCAACGCATGGAAATCGGCGAGCGATGCCGCCAACAAGTTGTCTGCGACCTCTGGACGATCAGCCATTGAATCGGCAAAAGCTCAACTGGAAGGTCTGCAAGGAAAAATGTCGCAAATCAAGGCGCCGACTAGCTTGGACAGTCTAAAGCTTGATTCGGTTAAGGACCAGATTCAGCGACTGGAGGCGGCTCTGAATCTCCAAAAGATCAAAGCCGAGATCGAGGAGCGCGTCGATACCGCGAAAAAAGCCAAAGAAAACGCCGAGAAGAGCGTCGACGACGTTAAGGCGAAGCTCAGCGAAGCGGACGCGGAGTATCGCGATCTTCAAAAGAAGCTTGCTGACGCGCAGTCCGATTATGACGATGCGTCACAAAAAGTGAAGGACTCCGCAAAAAAGGTCCAGGATGCGGCCGGTTCGGTCGGCCTGTAAAATAAATGAGGTCCCCGGTCCGAAGACCGGAGACCCTATTTTGTACCCGTTAAATGGGCAGCTTTCTAGCTAGCTAGTTGTCTTGGTAGTATCGGCGGCTGCACCGGTATCCTTCGTAGCACCAGCAGATGTACTGTCGCCAGCATCATCCTTCTTTCCACAACCGACGGCCAAACATGCACCGAGAACGCTGACCACCATTACGAGCGCAAAAATCTTCTTAGTCATACAAACACCTCCTGACGGACCGCCCCTGTTCGGAACGTTGTTGCGCCGATTGAACCGGCGCTTACGGGTTATACCCTCAATACCCAAATTGGGTTGCAGGTTCAAACTGCACTGGCATTATAGTCTTGGTCGGGCTTGCATGCAAGGCTTTCATTCATCAATATAAAGTTGGGGTATCGTATTTCTAATGTTGGGTGCCTCCCTGAGCCTGGGAATCAACACCTTCGCGCTGCTTTCGCGTGAATTGCGCCGTCGTGCCCCGCGTATCTAGGGGAGTCGGCCTATAGCCAATTCGCGATGACGCAACCCGTCTCCCCTTATTCCTAGCTCTCCCAGAACGCGCAAAGGAGCGCGTATTTTGCGAAAACTCCAACAACAAACATGCTCAAATACGAAACGATTAAATCAACCGACGACGAATTCTTGATGCGGACCTACACCCGGTTGCCCGCTTTGTTCGTCCAAGGCTCCGGCTGCAGCCTCTGGGACAACCGGGGCAACGAATACCTCGACTTCCTTGCGGGAATCGCGGTTTGTCAATTGGGACACTGCCATCCGGCCGTTGTTGCGGCCATTACACGCCAAGCACAGCAACTGATCCACACGTCGAACTTGCTCTTGACCGCCCCTCAGGCTCAGCTTGCCAAGCGTCTTTGCGGCATTAGCGGATTGGATAGGGCTTTCTTTTGCGGTTGTGGAGCGACTGCCATCGAATGCGCCATTAAGATTGCGAAAAAGCACGGCTTGTCCAAGCGGCCCGATGGGGACTATCAGATCATCACTTTGAACCGTTCGTTCCACGGTCGCACGCTTGGGGCTCTTTCTGCAACCGGGCAGCGAAAGTTTCAGCGATCGTTCGAACCGATTGTCCCTGGTTTTGTCCATGTTGAGGCGAATAACGTCGAGGACCTTCGGGATGCGTTCTCTCACAGCACGGCAGCGATCCTGTTGGAGCCGATCATGGGAGAAGGAGGCATCCTCGCTCTGACTGAGGAGTATTTGCTGGAAGCACAGCGGCTATGCAGCGAGTACAACGCCTTGCTCATGCTTGACGAAGTCCAGTGTGGGATGGGTCGAAGCGGAAAGTGGTTTGCATTCCAGCATTTCAACATCAAACCGGACGTTTTGGTTTTGGCCAAGGGGTTGGGGAGCGGGGTCCCCATTGGGGCCACGCTGGCAGGCGGTAAAGCCGCCCACATCCTTGAACCAGGCGACCACGGTTCAACATTCGGCGGAAATCCGCTCGCTTGCTCGACAGCGCTCGCGGTGATCGACACGATCGAACATCAAGATTTGCTGGAACATGTCCAGCAAATTAACTCCGTGCTCGTATCCGGTCTCACTACGCTCGGTTTCGAAGTGTCGGGGAAGGGGCTGATGATCGGCGCGGTTCTTGACAAACCGATTGCCAAGGACATCGTCAAGAAGTGCTTTGAGAAGAAGTTGATCATCAACGCAACGGACGACTTCACCTTGCGTCTCGTCCCACCCCTGATCGTCTCGGAGGACCAGGTGATTCAAGCGCTTGGCACCTTGGCAGAAGTCATGAGCGTGCCGGCGCCGATGATGCCACGATCGGGAGCGCGATCGAAGTCTCTCGTGCGACCTCTTCACGACGTCCTGTCAATTGACGATCTATCGACGGCTCAGATCGAAGAGGTCCTCGATTTGGCAGCCTACAGCAAGCAACGAAGGAAGATCGCACCATCGGTGATCACCCCGGTCGAAAACCGGACTGTCGCCATGGTTTTCGAAAAACAGTCCTTGCGAACACGGGTGTCCTTTGAAACCGCGATTCACGAATTGGGCGGAAACGCCGTTCACCTTGGCAAAGGAGATATCGCGATGGGAAGCAGGGATTCCATCGCCGATGTTGCTCAGAACCTCTCGCGTTGGTGCAACCTGATCGTTGCCCGACTCTATTGGCAACGGCACATCGTCGAACTCGCCGAATACGCAGACGTCCCGGTGATCAACGCCTTGACCGAATGGGAGCACCCTTGTCAGGCGCTGGCGGATATGCAGACTATTCAAGAGAATTTCGGCCAGGACAAGGTGAAAATCACCTATATCGGAGACGGGAACAATGTCGCTCGCTCGCTGGCAAAGTTGGCGACCCGGCTTGGTTACCCCTTCACGATCTGTGGGCCCGAGAATTTCCGCTTAGAGCCAATCGATGGTCTGATTCAGACGACGGATATCGACGAGGGCCTGGACGGCGCCCACGTGGTTTACACGGATGTTTGGGTTTCCATGGGGGATGAACATGAACAGGATCACCGTCTCAAGGTTTTTGAGCCGTATCAAGTGAACGCAAAAGTCATGGAAATTGCGAGCAAAGATGCGATCTTCCTCCATTGTCTTCCTGCCCGTCGAGGCTTCGAAGTCACCGCGGAGGTGATCGACGGACCCCAGAGCAAGGTCGTCGACCAAGCTGAAAACCGTCTGCACGCACAGAAAGCCCTAATCCAGAAGATTCTAGGGCTATAACTCGCACTTGCGCGGCCCGAACAAAAACCCTTACCCGCCAGGACTGAAGGTGAAAGCTCACTTTCTTGGCGGGCAAGGACAAGAACTACGCCGCAAATGGGCCCACAGTGCGTTTGTACGCAATTTGGGCGACTTTTACCTCTATGGAGACCTTTTTGGCTGGAGTGCCTGTGTGGGGCGATTATTCAAATCGCAGCCTTCGCATAGCCAACCGGGGTCCTTATCGGTCACCATCTCCTCATCGTCGTAAGAATCCGATTTCTTCGAAGTCGCGATTGGTTTAATGAGGAACGAATGGCTGAATCGGTGATTGAGTATTGAACGAGGTCCTTGTCGCGGGTCACATATGCCTCGACATCATTCCCGCGTTTCGAGGAAAGGTCACCTTCGATCCAGGAAGACTGATTGAGGTCGGAGAGGCAATGATCAGCACTGGAGGCGCAGTTTCCAATACGGGGCAGGCCCTCCATAAGTTGGGCGTCCAGACCGTACTGGCCGGGAAGATTGGAGACGACCTGTTCGGCAAGGCGATCTGCGAGGTCCTTGATGCTTGCGCGGAGGGACTAAGCCAGGGCATGGCTGTCTCCGATACCGATTCAAGCTCTTACTCGGTGGTCATTAATCTGTCGGGTGAGGATCGAATGTTCTTGCACGCGCCAGGATGCAATAACACTTTCATAGCATCGGACGTGAGCGACGAAGCGATTCTCGCAACCAAGTTACTTCACTTCGGTTATCCCACGCTGATGGCGCGCATGTTTGAAGATGGTGGACGGGAGATGCAGGCTCTGTTCCAGCGTGCAAAACGGTTGGGGGCAACCACTTCGATGGACGTCAGCCTCCCCGATCTGACGGGTCCCGCCGGACGCGCAGATTGGGCGCAAATCCTAACAAGGGTCTTGCCCTATACGGACCTTTTCTTACCAAGCATCGAAGAGCTGGTTTTCATGCTGGATCGTTCCCATTTCGAGAAACTGCACGGAGCGGTGGTTCCAATCCGGGAATTCGAACGCCTCTCTGCCGAGGCACTTGCTCTGGGCGCCAAAGTCGTCGCGGTGAAGGCAGGTTCACGAGGGCTGTACCTGCGGACTTCGCCCTCACTTAGCGGATTGGGTCGCGGAAAACCGGAAAGGGTGGGAGACTGGGAATCTCAGGAAATGTGGGCTCCGGTGTTCGAGGTGGACGTCCAAGGGACAACCGGTGCGGGGGATGCGACAATCGCCGGACTCCTAATGGGCTGGATTAAGGGACTGAGTCCACGCGATGCCTTGCTCGCAGCTGCCGCGGTGGGCGCGTGCTGCTGCGAGCAAGCGGATGCGGTCACTGGAGTGCGCTCTTGGACCGAAACTGAAGCACGGATCCAGGCCGGGTGGGGAACTCGCCGCGACGAGATGCCAGAGGATTGGCCTTTTCAAGACGGTGTTTTTGTGAAGAGGTCGGTCCCAAAATGAAGGTCAACGACCGGTAGGGATCTTCGTGCGCCCTATAGAGTCTAATTTCCAAGAGCAAGCGCCAATCTTTATCCTTTAGGTTCATCTCCACCATGAAACGAAGCGAAATAAACCAGTTAGTCGTCGACGCCACAGCGTTTTTCCAGCATAACGGCTGGGTATTGCCTCCAAGCCCGAAATGGGATGTCACCGACTTCGGACTGGGCGATTGGCAGGCTTTCGGACTGGTACTTGTCAATTTGGCCGAACAGCCGGAGTACTGCGAGAAGCTGATGTACGCCAAGGAAGGCATGACGACGCCTGCCCACTGTCACGCCAAGAAGAAAGAAGACATCATCTCGCGAAACGGTCTCCTTCGGGTTCAGTTATGGGCCGACATCCCGGAGAGGAGCGACGGCATGCCGGTGTCCGTATTCGTTAATGGGGAGTCGAAGACGATCAAGTCCGGAGCTTTTGTCGACCTTCGCTCCGGATGGCGGGTCACGATTACTCCAGGCGTCTATCACGAGTTTGTGCCGCTCTCAGACGAGTGCGTGATCGGCGAGGTCTCGACGGCCAACGACGACGTGAACGACAACATATTTATAAACACGCTGGTTGGTCGATATCCCGACATCGACGAAGACGAGGCGCCAATTGTGCGGTTGCTGAGCGATCGCTAGGTCAACCTTTCTCCCGGCCGATAAACCCGGGTATCGGCGCTTCTCGATACTGCCCGATACATTTCATCGTGAGAGCTGAATTGTCCGTTGGCTAGAAATTGGAGGGCAAGATTCCCCAGGACGGTAGCCTCAGCCGGGCCTGCATAGACGGGAAGGCCACTTTCATCCGCCAGCGACTGGCAAAACGACTGGCTCTGAGATCCGCCGCCCCCAACGCGAAGACTTGTGAAACGCCGTCCGGTTAGTCTCTCCAACTCCAGAGGCTGTTTCGCAATCGTGCTGGTTAAGCTGCTGAGGGCAAGGCCGGCCCACTCTGCGTGGCTTACCGGTTGGCGCCCTGCCAACGAGGCACATATTTTGACCATCGATGGAGGGTTGTAAAAATCGGGATGCAGCAGATCGATCCTCTCATCGACCGCATCCGCCTTGGTCAACCACTCTGGCACGGACATCTTGAGCCCCAGTTCCTCGTGAATTCGATTGATAACGTAAAAGCCCGGAATATTCTTGAGGAAACGAACACGTCCATCTACGGTTCGTTCATTTGTAAACATCGCAGCTTCCGCTTCTGGCGTGGCAAGTGGTTGGTCGATTACACTACCGACGAGCGACCAGGTTCCCACGTTTAGAAACACCTGATCGTCCGACAACTGCCCAAATCCGCATACTGCCGAAGCCGTATCGTGACTTCCCACGTGGGCAATTCGTACATTATCGGTGCGGAGATAGCTTCCGACCTTTCCAGGCAGGCTTGGCTGAATCTCAGGCACGGGCCAGCCGATCATGTCGAAGGCCTCCTCGCTCCAAGTTCCATCCAGACCCAAAAGCTGGCTGGTAGATGCCTGAGTCAGTTCCATGTTCTGTTCCCCTGCAATGAGGTAGCCGAGAAAGTCAGGCAAGATGTACCAGCGAGCGACCTTCTTGGGCAGCTCGGGATCTTTGAGTTTGCGGGCGAGCAGTTGGCAAATCGTATTGAACGGCTGGTGTTGGATTCCGGTCAACTCATACAGGCGAGCTCGATGCGGCGCCAGCAACTCGAACGCTTCCAGGTGAGAGGTATCCCGATAGCAAACGGGGGCCCCAAGCGACTTGCCGTCGCTGCCAATGAAACCGTGATCGACGCCCCATGTATCGATTCCAAGGGTCGCGGTCTCAAACCGACTTCCGGCATGGGCTTCCGCGGCTAAGCACAAATCCAGCAGTCGATCGATGTCCCATTCAAGTCTCCCATTTCGTTCGATAGGCCCATGAGGGATTTGATCGACGATATCAAATCGAATCTGTCCGTCTTCTATCCACCCGGCGGCAAACCTGCCGGAAGAAGCACCGAAGTCTACTGCGACTGCGCCAACCATGGGCCGTGTTTTACTTCAAAAAGCGGTTCAATGTGACCTTGATTTCGGCCAATCGCTCTTCGGAGGACATGTTGCTGCAATTATCGTTATCTGAGCGGTCATTTCCGTAGACGCAATTCTCCAAGTGTGTCGAAAGCATCAGGAGGCCGAATTGGTCGAGTGCCGCCCGAAGAGCGGACACCTGAGTAAGGATATCCACGCAATAGCGCCCTTCCTCCACCATCTTCTGGATGCCAGCAACTTGGCCGCCAATCCTGGCAAGGCGCTTCTTTGCATCCTGGCTAACGTTTTCGTTCATCTCTGATATCACAGTGTATCGCTTTTTAGACGGGTTGAGGTTCGGGGCGGGGGTTGCGGGGCCGGGTTGAGGGTCTGGGGCACGGGGTGTAGCCAATGAATTCGTTAAGATTGGAGAAAAGTCAAAGAACGCGATCGAGAAGGTTGACATCGTTCCTGCAAGAAAAGCTCAATCCCTGATCCCGAGGGTCGCCGTACCCAAAGACGGTAAACTCTCCGAAATGTCCGACCGAACGTTCCGCCTTTATGACACGATGACGCGCCAAGTTAAGCCGCTCGAATTAATCGAACCGGGCTGCTTGCACTTTTATTCATGTGGGCCGACCGTTTATTCATACGCTCACATTGGGAATTTTCGAACGTTTCTTACCGCTGACCTTGTAATTCGCACCGCCGAAGCTCTGGGTTGGACGGTCAAATACGTTAGCAACATCACGGATGTCGGGCATTTGACTCAGGATGACGTCGCCGACGCAGCCGGCGAAGACAAGATGGCGAACGCCCTGAAGTCGAAAGAAGGCGAACACTTCAACAATGTTTGGGAGCTAGCGGAGTATTACGAGGATGCTTTCTTGGAGGATTGGGCTCGCCTGAATCTGCGTGATCCCCAAGTTCGACCCCGGGCAACCCAGCACATGCGCGAGCAGATTGTGGCGGCCGAACAGCTGATTCAACAGGGTAACGCGTACGAGACTCCAACCGGCGTGTACTTCAGCGTCGAGAGTTTTTCAGGTTACGGCAAGCTTAGCGGCAACACTCAAGACAACCTGAGGAAGGCAGTGCGGGAAGTCGTGTTAGACGACAACAAGAAAGAGCAGGCCGACTTTGCGCTGTGGAAGAAGGACGACAAGCACCTTATGCAATGGTACTCCCCGTTTGGATGGGGCTTCCCGGGATGGCACTTGGAGTGCTCCGTCATGGCGCGAATGTATCTCGGGGACACATTGGACCTCCACGCTGGCGGCGAGGATCTGATTTTCCCGCACCATGAATGCGAAATCGCGCAGTCAGAGGCGCTCACTGGCAAGCCATTTTCGAACCATTGGATTCATACGCGATTCTTGCAAGTCAACGGAGAGAAAATGAGCAAGAGTTCCGGAAACTTCTATACCGTGCGCTCGCTTCTCGAAAAGGGTGCGGATCCGTTGGCGATTCGCTATGCGCTGATTTCCGGGATATACACCAAGCCGCTGAACTTTACGGACCAGGCTCTTAGCGACGCAATGGGCAATATCGAGAGGTTCAAGAGGAGCGACGCAGCGGTCTTAGCCGGCCTTGAAGGCGGTGGCGACGGTCCCGACGTGATCGGGTCGGCTCTCGACGATCTCTATGAGCAAGCGCTCGACTCAATGACAAACGATCTGAACACCTCGGTGGCGCTCGCAAAGGCGTTGGAAGGAACAAGGGTCATTCTCCGTGAGGCGGAGTCTCTCTCGAAAGCCTCGGCAGAGAGTGGGAAGCGTTACCTGGATCGGATCAACGCCTTGCTCGGAATTGTGCGCCTAGAGCGGGAATTGGACTGCAAACCGGTAGAAGTTGCGGCCCTCAAGATCGACGAAGCTAAAATCAACGCCCTTATCGAGGAGAGAACGGCGGCCAAGAAGGCAAGAGACTTTGCGCGTGCCGACGAGATTCGCAAGGAATTGGAACTGGAGGGAATCGAATTGAGAGATTCCCCCGCTGGCACTTCGTGGGTCGTTAAGGCTGCGCTCTAGCCGCCTAGAACGCCATGCCTTCGTAGTCTCGAATAAGCCCGATCACTTTGCCGATGATTCGGGCATCTTCTTGCTTGATTTCGATCGGGTCGTAAGCCGGGTTACTTGGCATGAGCTTATACCCCTTTGAATCGCGATGAAGGCGCTTCACCGTGGCGTCGTCGCCCAAAAGTGCGGCAACAAGGTCCCCGTGATTGGCGGTTATTTGAGGTTTCACGACAACAAGGTCTCTTGGCATGATCCCTTCACCCGACATCGAATCGCCCTTTACACGGAGCAGAAAAGCGCTTTCGATGTTCCGGACCATTTCACTAGGTACGGCGATCAGGTCCTCAACGTGTTCTTGGGCATGAATCGGGATACCCGCCGCGATGCTTCCAAGCAACGGCAACATCACGACCCGGTTGGATGATTGATAGGCCGGATGAATCACTTTGATCGAACGAGGCGTATTGGAACGCGAAATGAACTCTTTTCTTTCAAGTGCGTCCAAATGAACGGTGACCCCTCTCAACGATCCGATGTTGAACTGGGCCCCAATTTCGCGTATAGAGGGTGGATATCCTTCCTTTTGAACGTAATCAAGGATGTATTGAAGGATAAGTTGCTGTCGTTTGGTGAGTCCTTTCGCCATTTGTCGCTTCCGCCATTTGCTTCCTCTGCATTTAATCTCTGCCAAGGAGTAGACAAATGATACACTTTTATTTGTCTACTGTAAAGTGGGTGCGCGGTATCGGATCTTTGACGACATGTGCCGCAGATAGACCGTATAAGCCCTTACTTGTGACCTCTGGCGGGTCGCTCATGCCATACTACAACGCTTCTAAATAGCGTTACGGTGACCAACTCGTGTCGATTAATAAGTTTCAAGAAAAAATTTTCAGGACAGGATGCGGTAGTGCAGTCCTTTTTGTTTGTGCGGGTGTTTTCTTTGCCGGCATGTTCTACATGGGATGTGGCACCGGTGCTCGCGTCTCCGAACAAAATGAACCGCAAGATCAGAAGGTAGCCATCGAGATCGGCGACTACCCGATCTATGCGAATGATCTTACACAGCAAATCGAAGCGCGAAGGCAACAGGCTATTCAGCAAGGTCAAGGAGGCAGCGGCCCGGACGCGTTGCCCCCGAAGGAAGAGGCCTACCTACAGTCAGGCATCATTGACCAGTCTATTCAAGGGGTCGGCTACGCGTATCTTGCCCATAAGGAAGGAGTCCAGTTTACGGACGATGCGATCCGAAAAGAAAAGCAAAAGGACTTCGATGAGAGTCTGATGATGGCCAAGATGCAGGTATCCCAGCAAATGAAGCTAAAGGGAGACCCGACTGACAAGCAACTCGACGCATTCCTGAAATCGAAGGGTCAACCCTCGCTCGCTGAGATAAAGAACCAGTTTAAGCAGAACCTAGAGTCGACTTTAAAGGACGCAAAGGCGCGGGGAACGTTGGAATCGACGGTTGCTCAAGCTCTGCTCAGGGACACTTTGCAGTCTCGGCTTAAACCCACCGATGCGCAGTTGAAGGCAGGCTACGATAATTACGACTTCAAGCGGATTCTGTTCTCAACGGATGCAGGCGCCGATGTGTCCGCTCAGGTAGGAAAGGCCCAGGCAGACCTAAAGGCTGGCCTGACTTTCGAGCAGGCAATGGATCGCTATTCGAAAGATCCGCCCATGAAGGGCAAGAAGGTAAGCGACGGCGACACGAAAATGATGGTGACCGAACTCGACTCAATGCCCGCTTATGCTCCGTTGAAGTTGCTCAAACCAGGCCAAGTGAGCGACGTCATCGATACCCCGATGGGCAAAGCGATCTTCAAGTTGATCGGTATCACGAATAGTCCGCCTCCCGATCTCTTGAAGAACAAAGCGACCTACGTCCAGCAGTATGCAAGTCGAATCGTGAATGACGAGATCAATAAGAACATTAAGGCTCTGGTGAAGAGCAGCGCGGTCAAGTGGCATAGCCCCGGGTTTAAAGCGATCTACGATTGGATGCAAGTTTCAAACGACGCAAGGCCCACCGATGGCGCTGCGGCGGTTGCCGCAAAATTCGAGCCGATCGTGGCCGAGGCAAAGAAGGCATACACCTCGAATGAGGGATATGACGGGCGAGCCGCCCTGCTCGCCTGGTATGCGGCTTCCGACGCAATTTGGAGCGCCAAAGACGCCGATAAGGCGAAGCTTCGAGCGGACCGAATTGAACTGCTTAAGACGCTTACCGCCGATACTCCTTACTTCTCCCTGAAATTGGAGATTGTCGACCTCGAAATGGACGCCAAACAAGGTCCAGAAGCGGCGGCAATGCTTCAAGGGGCCGCTGCTTCCAACTACTCCTATGATGCCGAGGGGTTGAAGAACTTCCAGGACATCAACGCTCGAATGCTCAAATTACGAGCCTTCGGCATGCTTACTCCGGCAGCGGAGAAGTCCATCCAGGCTTCACAAGATGCTTGGAAAAAGAACAACGCCGATGTTGAAGCGCAAAAGGAAAAACTGAAAGAAGCGCAGGATGAGGAAAAGAAGAAGGATGACGCGCTAAAAGCAGAGCAAATGGCTGAAGCGGCGAAGGCAAAGGCCGACGCAGACAAGAAAGCCAAGAGCGCTGCGCCAACATCGTCGGCAGCACCATCGAAGGCGGCTCCTGGTGGGACAACGGCGGTCGTGCCGCCTACTGCCCCACCCGCAGCACCGCCTGCAGGAACGTCTCCTGCGAAGAAGAAATGACAGAGACCGTTGGCGGCAAGTTAGTTCTTGTCGCCACTCCCATCGGGAATTTGTCCGACCTCTCTCCCCGAGCTGTCGAAGCACTTGGGGAGGCTGAATTTTGGATTGTCGAAGACTCTCGAATCAGCGGGAAGTTAGCAAGTCATTTGGGCTTGAAGAAGCCCATGAAGGTGTTAAACGACCACACTTCCTCTGGTCAAGTGGATCGCTATCTGGGAGAACTGCAAAAGGGAGCCCATGCGGCGTTGCTGACCGACGGCGGCGCTCCCGCGATTAGTGACCCAGGGGCTCTGCTCACGGATCAGTGCCATAACGCTGGGATTCATGTTGAAGGTATTCCAGGCCCCAGTGCGGTTGTGACCGCCCTCATGCTCAGCGGCTTCTTTGCCCAGCGATTTGCGTTTCTCGGTTTTCTCGGACGGAAACCGGGTTCGATTCGGGGGGAACTTGGCACATTTGCAGACTCGCCTTTAACCCTCGTCCTATTTGAGTCGCCTCACCGTCTGGATGTCCTGCTGAAGAACGCGCACGAGTCGCTTGGAGCGAGGCGATATGCGATTTGCCGAGAACTCACCAAGATGCATGAGCAGGTCTACCGCTCGCTACTTCCAGAGATCCCCAGCGAAGAAGCGGTGCCTAGGAAAGGAGAAATCACCTTGGTGATCGAAGGACGTCGTCGTTCGAGCGACTGAGCGGCAAAGCTCCAGCAATTCAGACATTCAAATAAGCGCGCCGAACTGTCTCGGCCCGTACTCGAGATTTCTCCAAAAGGGAACTCTGGTCACCATAGGGCCATTCCAGCGGCATGGTGGTTGGTGGCCCAAACCGACATTGATCAACCTGAAAGTCCAATGTAAGTTGCTAAGTTAGCTTCAGCTTCGGACCGATTCACGGAGTTCTCTACGAATAAAGACTACGTCCAAAAGGCGAACTGGAACCGAGAAACGCTGCCGAACGACACCAAGTACCAAGCCACAGCTTGAGTTTCAGAAAATCGCAAGACCCGCCGTAACCACATTCTTCGGACTAATTCAGGCTCACACCTCGCTGAAATCCGCCAGGTTTGGGCCTTTCCGATTCACAGTATTGCCTCCTTGCGCTTCAGTAACTCCACGCAACAAGGTACGTATGCAAAGGAACCCTATCTAGACCGCTACGGGTTCCCTCTCATCCGCGTAGGTGTCGGGATCCATGGCCTGTGGCCGCTCAACCATGCTCGTTAGATGGACGTGTCGTTCGGTCGTGGATGCGGTCGTAAAGGCGTGCATCACCTCCAAGGCGTGAAACGCCAGGGCTCCGCTGGCCCGGTGGCTTCCTCCGTTCCGAATGGCATAGCACATGTCGACCACTCCGATTCCGCGTTCTCCCTCCGTGTATCCATGAGTGATTGCGACGGGTCGAAATTCATGGTCGGCGGCTTGTTTGATCATTGGCTGTCCGCCGAAGCCATTGGGATCTGGAACAATCAGTGTGCCCTGGGACCCATAAACCACAATGTTTGGCAGCGGGCTGGAGTAGACGTCAAAGCTGGTCGTAATTTGGCCGATGGCGCCATTGGCGAAGTCCATCGTCCCGCAGAGATGAGTGGGGGTTTCCACTTGGATAACGGTTCCTGCTTTCGGTTGGCTCGTGATAGTACGAGTGGGGAACGTGATGCGAGTTGAACCGGTAACCCGTCGAATCCCCCCGATCAAATTGATCAGCGCCGTAATGTAATAGGGGCCCATATCGAGCATGGGACCGCCCCCAGCCTGATAGTAGAACTCCGGCGATGGGTGCCAAGACTCGTGTCCTCGACCCATCATGAAGGCGTTCGCCGCAACCGGTTCGCCGATCGCTCCGCTATCGATGAGGGCACGGCAGGTTTGAATGCCGCCACCCATAAACGTATCTGGCGCACACCCCACGAGGACTCCCATGCGCTTTGCTTCTTTGAGAAGCAGCTTGGCATCTTTAATCTCGATCGTCAGGGGCTTTTCATTGTAAACGTGCTTGCCTGCTCGCACGGCGGACAGGGCGACCGAGCCATGGGCATTCGGAATCGTAAGGTTCAGAACGAACTCCACGTCCGGTGAGTTGATCAGTGCAACCGGAGTAAGGACTTGTGGAATGCCATGTCTTTGCGCCACGGCGCCTGCTCGATCCAAGTCGATGTCCGCTACGGCGACGATTTCTGTGCTACGAAACTCTCCGAGGTTCTTGAGATAGATCCCACTGATATTCCCAACCCCTATAATCCCAACTCGTACAGGTTGCATTTCACGAGCTTACAAGCTGTCGTAGGCTTGAAACCACCACAAAGGCGATTGGCGGAGCTTTTCTCAAAAGCTGGTAAGAAACCGAGTGCCTTGGGACTTCAGCTTACATGCTGAATGGCCTGGCCGAGGAGATCGATAAACAGTTCAATGTCCTCGCTAGTCACCGAGAGGTTTGGCCTCGTCCGGATGGACCGCTTGCCGGCGCCAAGAAGCAGAAGCCCGTACCGATCTCGCGCCACTTGAATAAGGGCCCCTTTGCGCTCCGGTGAATCCAATGAGATGCCCTGGTACAAGCCCAATCCACGTACGTTGGAAACGATCGGAAAGAAGCGGTCTACAAGTCGCTGCAGTCCCTGCGCGAGTCTCTCACCGTTAACGGCGGCTTTCTCGATGAGTCCCTCTTGCTCAACAATTTCCATCTCTCGGACAACTCGAACCATGTCTGCCAAAGATCCGCCCCACGTGGAATCGAGGACACCGATGTCGTCGAGCGACTCCAGCATATATACCACCCCATTTCCAAATTTCTTACCGGTTGCAATCGCCATAGGAGGATAGGGCAGGTCGAAATGGTCGATAGCCCACATTTTGCCCGTCACTCCTAAGCCCGTTTGAACTTCGTCAAACCCGAGATAGACTCCATGATCGTGCGCAAGGCGCGACAAACCTTGAAAAAACTCGGGAACCGCGACCCGATGTCCACCTGCTCCCTGGATCGGCTCCACAATGATTCCAACAATCTCGTCCGACATCAAGGATAAGGCACTTTCAACCTGCTCAAGCGCCTTGATTCCATTGTCGAGGTTTTGACGCTGGCTTGCGCCGCTGTCAAAGGCGGGGAAGGGCAGCTTAATGTTCCCACCGGAAGTTAGTCCCTGAAAGTCCTTGGTTGCGACGGGGTCGATCGTCTGGGTCACTCCAAGGGCGAAGACAGTACGCCCGTGGAAAGCTTTGTCAAAGTACAAGAATCGCCGATTGATCGCATGGCGACCTTCATTCATTCTTTTGAAGTTGAACTTCGCGATCAGGTACTTCATCATGTTCTCAACCGCTTCAGCGCCTGAGTTGACCGCGTAAACCTCCAACGATTCATTGCGCATGATTTCCGGGGCCACCCGGTAGATCATCCGATAGTAGTCGAGGCAATCCTGCGTCAGAAAATCTGGATTGGCGGTTTTGTTGTTTGCCGCAACGATCAGCCTCTTCGTGTACGACTCCTCGTAGAGGCCCGGATGGTTGTGGCCGATGAGCTTCGAACCGTAGTAGCCTGCCCAGTCAAAAAGGCGTTGCCCATCAACCGTAACAAGCCACATCCCGTCGCATTTCGCCAAGTCCAAAGCAAACGGAAAGGGTCTCGCTATCACATAGCGGTACATCTCGTACAGCATCTCGGCAGAAATGGGACCGGGAAACATCGATGGCTTTGGCGCGACGGTAGGCATGGGTATTTCTTTTGAGGGGACGTTCCATTATGACATTGTCGGGAACATCTCGTTACCGTCCCAGCGCCTTCATGACCGCATCCGCAAGGGATTCAGCAAGTCTATTCTGACCGTCCTGCGAGGACACTTTTGCCTCGTCCTTCGGGTTGGTAAGAACGCACATCTCTACCAAGACAACTGGGACTTTGGAGAAGATCGAGCCGGTCAGCGCCCCTTGTTTTGATCCAACCGCCGTCTCGATATCCGACTTTAGCCCGTTGCTCTTTAGAAAGCCCTTCAGATCAGTCGAGAGCGTTGCTTGGAATTGCCTGGCAATCGGCGCGAGTCGCTTAAGGAGACTTGGATCCGGCCCAGTCTTGCCGTGAGCCGTTCCTTGCCGGTCAGGGTAGTAAGTCGCGAATCCCGATCCGCTTGATGAATCGCAGTGCAACCTAACGAACAGGTCCGCATGGCAGTCGTTCGCAATCTTGGAACGATCCACGTTCTTGACGTATTCGTTCTCCGATTTCTTGGTAAGGACGACCTTCACGTGCTTACCCTCCAAAATTGTCTCCAGCCGCTTGGCTACGACCCACGCAATATGGATCTCAGAGACTTTTGCGCCGCTCGTCCCCTCGCCAACCTCGCTCGGATGGCCCGGATCAATACAAACCGTAAGGTTCGCTTTGGTTTGGGCAAGTAGGAGAAGGGCAAGCGGAAGCATGGCTAGAAACGTTACCTGAGAAGGCGGGGGAAGGGCGGCGAGTTGGTTGGACTCGATTGGGGTTCAGGGTTCTGAGCCATAGAATGCGTTGGCTTGGGCCGAGTTAAGAAAACCAAGAAATCAATCAGCAGAGTAGACAACGTCCTTGTCAAGAAATCTCAATCCTATGATTGACCCGCGACCCGCGAATTACTCTGCCGCGATAAAGTTCGCTCGCAATTTGTTCACCTCTTGCTGCATCTCGACAAGCTTTTTGTAGATGCCGCCGTCGATTTCCAGAAGTTCCTCATGAGATCCGACTTCGGCAATCTTTCCATCGTCGATAACGACCAGACGGTCGGCATTGCGGAGAGTCGATAGCCGGTGGGCAATCGCAAACACAGTACGTCCATCGATGAGCCGCTCAAGCGCCTCCTGGATCATTCGTTCTGTCTCGGTGTCGACGCTTGCGGTGGCCTCGTCCAGGACAAGTATCTTGGGGTTATGAAGGATGGCGCGCGCAATGGCGATCCGCTGCCGTTCACCGCCCGACAGGCGCTGGCCCCGCTCTCCGACGTACGAATCGAAACCATCCGGGAAGCTCACAATGAAATCGTGCGCGTTGGCTGCTTTTGCAGCGCCAATAATCTCTTCCAACGTGGCCTCTGGTCGCCCATAGGAAATATTGTCCTTAATGGAGCCCGGGAAGAGATAGGACTCTTGTAGAACTACCCCGACCTGCCTTCGAAAATCTTCGATGTTGACTTTCTTCAAGTCCACGCCGTCCAGTTCGATTTTCCCCTGGGTTGGATCGTAGAACCGCATGAGCAAGTTGATGATCGTCGATTTGCCGGCTCCGCTTGGGCCAACCAAACCGATCATCTCGCCGGACTTTACTTCAAGGTCGATTCCATGCAGAACTTCGCGAGCTTTGTCATAACCAAAGTGAACATCGGTGAACTTCACCGCTCCGTCGATCTTCGGCATGGATACAGCATCCTCAGCATCGTGGATGTCCACCGGAGTGTCCATGACCTCAAAAACACGTTCGGCCGCCGTAAGGGCTCGAGAAGACCAGTCGATAATTCGCTGGAGCATCATCAACGGCTGTTGAAGCATCGCAATGTAGGCGATGAAGGCGGTGAGCTGCCCCACCGTCATTTGACCGCCAAGAACGCTCTGGCCACCAACCCACCACACGACAAACGTGCTGATGCTCATCGTAAATGTGACGACAGGGAAGAATGTCGACCACGCTGACTCAGCCGTATAGCCTGTGCGGGCAAGGTCCGTGATGCGTCTCTCAAAGCGATTGACTTCTCGGGTCTCTCCGTGAAAGGCCTTGACCACCCTCGTGCCCTGAAGAATGCCGTTAAGGGTTCCACCCAAGCGAGACCAGTTATGCCAGAACCGGCTCCAAACGCGCATCATCTTCCGTCGGAACCAACGAACGGCAATCAGGACAAATGGGACTGGCAGAAGTGCCCAGCCTGCAATATGCCAATTCGTGATGAACAGCGCCGTCGGGATGCCGATAAGCATCGCGGTTTGGTTTAAGAGAACTGGGATCCCGTCGACGAGGACATCGTAAAGCGCCCCCGTGTCGTTGGTCATTCGGGACATGATCGAGCCGACGTTGCGCTTATCGTAGTAGCTTAGACTGAGCGACTGTAGCTTCTCGAAGAGCGTTCCTCGGATGGAGACGGTTATCTTCATTCCAAGAAATGCGACATTGCGTCCACGTGCAACCTGCACTGCCATCACCAACAAACGTAAGCCGATTAGGCCCACAATCAGCCAGATGAAGATGGCGGTCTTGCGATGGAGCAAAACATCGTCGACAAGCCACTGAGTCAGCTTTGGAGGAGCCAACTCCAGAAGCGTTCCTCCGAGGGTGAGAACAGTTCCCCAGAGAAGACGTGCCTTATACGGTTTGGCATATCCGAATAAACGTAAGAGGGTCTGTCCGCGGTTGACGCATCCTTCGCAGACGTCCGAGAATTCTGGAAGCGGACGGCCACACCTTGGGCATACACGAACGTTGTCCTCGATCTCAGGCATTGGTTTGCCTTCGACAAGTGCCTTCAAGCGCTTTTCAGCCCCTGCCACTTGGAGAGCCCGTTTACTTGTCGTTCGAAGTAGCTCTACCGCGGACCCTTGGTAATCGGCGATCAGAGAGTTTGCATCGACCAGGTCTTCAAGTCTTGGGTTAACCAACTTGGAGAGTTCGTAAGAGGAGACAAGCTGCTCGCCCAAGGGCGTCGTTTCGAAGCGGTAAACCCGCTCGTCCGTGACGACCAGACGCGAAGCTCCAAGGGCTCCGTCATGCCGCAGATCCGCTTCTGTGACAAATCGCGTCTCTTCATGTTCGCCTATCGGTATTGGTTCTTCGAGAATTCCGGCCATAAGAATAACTAGACTCTACGAGACGCTCGCCCATGAACGTTGAGTCGAGGCTATTGAAAAGGGGTTTACCCTATCCGTTACGATACGAATTTCAGAGGTTCGTTGATTTCGTCTTCTGGAGCAGGGTTCCAATCAGTAGGTGTCGTCGCCCCATAGATTGCGTTTTGATGACCTCCTCGATATGCCCAGCCCTGATCGCCATAGCTCCAATGCCAATACTCGCTCGGATAATTTGTCAGTCCATAGCTTAGAAGGGCATCTGCAAGCAGGTCACGATGCTTTCTGGCTTCTGGATCAAGCCTTGGTGCATCGAAAAAGAACCCTTGCGTGTCGTGCTCATCATAGGGCGAAAGGACGTCGAGCGAATTTCCATCCAAATCGGTGATAGCGACATCGATCGCTCCACCCGTCGTGTGGGGTGGTGGTACTCGAAGGCTCATCGGCGCCGTGAATTGATTGACCGTTCGACGGAGTTTCGTTTCTGACCAATCGGGATGTCTCTTGCCCATCAGCTCCCAGACTGCCGCATACATCCGCTTCTGAATATGAGGAGCTCTCCAACCCTCGACAACCTGGATCCGGTACCCCAATTTGAGCAGTGCAAGGTTTGCATCGCGCAGCTTCTCCGCCACTGATTTCCTCAAGAGCGTCTCACGCCGGTACTTGAACCGAGGCCGGTCGAGCCGCAATTCCGGGCACAACTGCAGGAAATCGACCAACTCCTCGCCATTGTCGACGATTCTCACCTTGCGCAATTCAGTAACCGGCTCGGCTTTGCTTGGCATAGGACTATTCTAGCAGCGGGATAGCGATTCAACCGCCGACCGCATAGCGATGCAAGTATGATAAGAATCCACCTTGAAGTCAGTACATTTGCAGTAATATCTATTGAGACGTGCAAGTGGGGTAACTGTAATGGGCGGGTTCGTCAGGACATTTGTTTCGCTTCTTTCTGTGGCGGTTTGCTGCCTCCCAGCGCTTGTGCGGGCTCAGAGCGTCTTGCCTTTGCAGTGGGCCTACAACCCGGTCGATGAAGTCGAGGCAGTCGGTGTGTCTCACGATGGCCAGTTGTTAGCGGTGGGAGGCTTTAGCGGAGTTCAGATCTATCGCCAGTCGACTGGGCAGCTCTTGGTTTGCATTCCCCAGATGGCTAACGGCTTCGTGACTTCGATCGCTTTCTCACCGGATGACTCCAAAGTGGCGCTCGGGATGTTTATGGATAATTACCATGGAGGAGGCTATGTCACGCAGCCGGAATACGGCGGCATCGTCGAGATCCATAGCGTCGCTTCAGGAAAGCTGATCAAGCGGCTTCCTACCTCGGCAACTTTCACTACGTCCGCAGTCGCATTTTCTCCAGATGGCCTCTTTATGGCGGACGGGGGCAGGTCTTACGATAGCTCGACTGGCGTTCTAGAGCTATGGGACCTTAATGCGGAGTATCGGCGCACCGCGATCTCCACTGGCTTAGCTGGGGTCCTGACGATTGGATTTTCGAAGGATGGCACACTGCTGGCTGCGGGGGGCTACTCGGAAACAGGGGGGGGCTCGAGCTTTGGAACCTCAAGTCCATGAAGTTGGTCGAAACGTTCCCCACCACGGCGACGCTGGGGGTTTCCTCGGCTGCGATCTCTCCAGACGGGAAGAGCCTCGTCGACGGAGGATATGCGAGCGGCACGTCCCAGCAGGGCAATAACATTGGCATCCTCGAAATATGGAATGTCGCAAGTGGAAAGCTTGTTGATTCGCCAGCCACTACAACAAGTCAGATAAGTTCGATCTCCATTTCGCCGGATGGCAAGTCCTTTGTAGACGTCGGAGATCCTCCGCTTAACGCTTTGCACGGGCTCATCGAACTATGGAGTCTTCCTTCCGGCAACCCAATCGGCACCCTGAATGCCGACGTCATTGGGCTAAATGCGGTTTGCTTTTCCGTGGATGGCAAGCAACTGTTTGTTGGGTGCGATCTAGGGTCGGTGGAAATCTGGAAAGTTGCTTCCAGGACCCTTACCTCGACGCTTCATACCAACCTATTCCAAACTTGCGAATCGTTAGGCTTCTCGCCTGACGGCAAGATCCTCGGTGTGGGTGGAAAAACAAGTGGTGGCTCGATCACATTGCTGGACGCCCAGACCGGTAAGGAAGAGAGGATCATCTCGACCGGTACAAACCTGGCGGCTTCCGTCTCCTTTTCGCCGGATAACAAGTCAGTTGCCGGTTGTGGGGCTGTGACGAATCCGGATAAGGGAGTCTTGGAACTATGGAACTACACGACTGGGAAGCTCGCTGCAAGCTTCCCAACGACCGCGATGGGTCTGAGCGCCACCGAGTTCTCGCCCGACGGGAAGACGTTGGCGGATGTTGGGTATGGACATGGCGGAGGAGTCGTTGAGACTTGGGACGTGGTCAATCAGATGAAAGTTCGAAGTTTTCCCACGGCGGCCACCTGGAACTTCGGGGTTGCGTTTTCGGCTGACGGGACGATGATAGCCACGGGCGGGAGCGTCTCGGACTCGACCACTTACGGAACTTCCGGAGTGGTTGAGATCTGGAGCGCTTCAACAGGCATGCTAATTGCCAATTTGGCGACGTCGGCCACTTCGGTGTCTCATCTATCGTTTTCACCCGATGGCAAGCTTCTTTTAGTGGGAGGCGCCGAACAGCCCAATGCTGGCGGAGCACAGAGTGCGGTCTCGGAAGTCTGGGTCGTGGCGAAGGGAACGCTTAAGAATAAGCTAACCCTTTCCGATCACACCCAATATCTTAATGCGCTCTTCTTTTCCAAGGATGGAAAGACGATTTTTGCCGGTACTGACCTTGACCTGGAGGCGTTCAGTGCGTCGACGTTCAAGCAGTTGGCGACCTACACCGATGGCGGAGTTACCACCGCGACCCTCTCACTGAATGGAAAATCACTCGCAATGAATAGCTATTTCGGGTGGCTGGGAATGTGCCCAACTCCAGGATTTGGTGGACAGTAGGCTACACCGATCTTGCCGGGTGGATTATCCAATTGCTGCCAGTCGCTTGGTCGTTTCAAGGTCCCAGGAAATCTATCCCCCCACTTCTGGCCGAAGCCCGCGATGACAATTCGGGCTTCCGCACCAATTGCTACGTCGCCTAGAAGCACAGCGGAGTAAGACGTTCGTCAAGGGAAGAGACACTAAGGTTGCGATTCAGCATCTCTGAGTGCCAAGTATGAGCGAAGCGCGCTCAACGTGGTCACCAGGCGGCCGGGTGTGGCAGAGGGATCCAATCTCCAACACTCAAGTTCCTGAGCTTATGATCATCTTTCCAATTCCCCTGACAAAGTCCGAACCTGCGGCATTCGCAGGAATCCCGCATGGTTGGGCGCCCAGTCCTCCGAAAAGGCGAAGCGTTGTGATAAACGATTGTCCAATCTTCACCAAAACCGGCGACTCGCGGTAGTCAGCGAGATCGATGCGATTCATCAAGACTTCATAAGGTGTGTTTAGCGAGTCGAGCCATTCGCGTTCCAGTACTCGATCCGGAGAGATCGGAAGAAAGCGTTCCCATCGCTCGGCGAAAGGGATGCGTTCCCAGAAGTAGGAGCCGTCAAACTCGTATGCCGATTGCTGCCAGAACGGTTTTGGCGACGTTCCTTCGCCGGTGAGAATGTGCAGCCCTGGACGTAAGGTTTCGGTGAACCGGGTGGAAAGCACCATCGCTCCCGATTTGGAAGCAAGTCCTAATGCTCCCTGTGGATCGTCCGTCGACCAGAATGCCCGGTCTTCATCGGAAAAGGGCTCAGAAATCCAGAACGGCCAGGAGTTCCGCACATCGACGAATTCGACTTCGAGCCGGTACAGGCCGGGAGTCTTGCAATGCCAAGCGATCTCCCCCACTTGCAAAGAACGTAAGGAGAGAATGTCGACGATTTCAGAGGCGCCGCGGGCAACCTGCGCCGACTGAGAGTCGAATATCCGCCAAACAAGCCCACCCCTTAAGGGGACTTCTGAGTGGACACCGATCCGAAACGAGACGTTTCCCGTAAATTGGTTGAAAGCGTCTTCGACTCCCGGAAGATGATTTCCGCCATGGCATCTGACTTGGCGCGACGGAATGCTGAAAAGGCAACTCCTCTCATTCCAAGCCCTGCATTCAGAACTCGAAAATCGGGGCTCATCCCAGTCGTCGACAAAGCCCGAACTAGAAATTGGCGTGTCGCGTAATCCGCTGACCACGTAACCGGAGACTCGATCCTGGGCTCGAACAATCTCCTGAACTGACTTTCGGACAAATAGGGCTTTCTGGACACTCGATATTGCCAACTGGGAGTCACCGGAACTGGGCATATTCTCGGCAAATCGACTGTGCCCCAGAATCGTTGGCAGTTCGTTGTGCAACCGTACGCCCTGCTCGTTCAATTCCGATAGAGTGGAGCACCAGAACGGTATTTCTCGCCCCAGCCGTGACAAATCTCGATGGACATCTGCCTCGTTGAATTCACCGAAGAGCAGGGGGATCGCAGGGCGAGGTCCTGGCAAGATCGACGCGAGGGCGCTTGCGTAGTATTGGGCGTCGCAACTCAGGTGAAAATCCTCAAAGTCCCCGAGTAGTTTGGAACCATAGATCGACGGTTGCGGCTCGCCGTGTTCGATGATCACAAGCGGCGAACCGGTCAAATTCCTAATCAGTTGTGCCAGATGATGACGGTGCTCCGGAGTCATCGCGCCGAGATTGCTTCCAACTGACCACGCGATGACGTTATCGTGATGCCGATATTGACGAACGATACGTTCTAGTTCGTCTGCAATTTGGGTTAGCTTGGCTTGATTGGAGGTCGGACGCATCACGGGAAGTTCCATCCAAGCTTCAAGACCTTCTTCCTTGAGGATTTCCAGGTACCGATGGGACGGAACCCACAGGCTGAATTTCACGAGATTAAAGCCCATCTGCTTGATCGTTTGAATCTCCTGTCGAATGACCTCGGTCGGTGGGTTCGGATGCCCAACCTCGGGATACCAGCCGTTATGGAGAATGCCGCGAACGTAAAACGGGTTACCGTCGACGAGGATCTGCGAATCGGAGACGTCCGCTCGGCAAACAAGGGGAATTGGTTTTGTCAGCGGTTCATCGTGTCCAACCAAAGACACGTGACCATAGATCCCTCCAAAAGTGTGAAAGAGGTATGGCAGAAAACCGCTTGCGACTTGGTTGACGGGGTAAGTCTTTCCGCCATTCTTAACGACTGAAACGGTCACCTCAACGTGCCTTCCCGCGTAGTCACCCAATGAAACCTCGAAGGCGTCCCAGATACCCTCGTGCCGGCATACGATCCTTCCTGCCAGGGCGACCTCCGCCGCATAGCTGACGCCGCCGAAAACTAACTTTGTAGCTCTCGGTGGAACTTCGATGGACGTTCGATAGACAACGGGGCCCTCAAAGTCCAAACACACATCTTGATTCCATGAATGGGGGACGGTGATGTACTCGGGCGCGCAACCATCGCCATAATCAACCGTCCAATGCTCGACAAGAGTTCGTTCAGTGCCATTCATGGGGGTATCGATTCTTGCATAACGCTGTTCGCGTACAATAGTGCGGGCAAGTGAGTTGCGAAATCGCGCTGAACACGACAATTTTCTGTCGGTGGAACTCAGATCAGGGTTTTGCGACGTAACTCCATAGTAGCGACGGAGTTATTCGTCGGCTAGGAGCATTGTTCACGGAGGAAAAATGACGATTCTTGCCGCAGCCCTTTTAATGGGCTCAACCGCGCAGAACACGGTCGCCGGAGCGACCAAAGTTACAGTAGGCCCCATCATTACCGGATTGCACGCGATTGCTTTCGCGCCTGCTCCAACCGGTTCGAAGTTCTTGGTATGCCTGGAGGATGGCTCGGTTCGCATCATGGACTCCAAGACAAGAAGTACGGTTCGGATTCTCGCCAAACACCCCGATGCTCCTTACGCCGCTGCCTGGAGTCCAGATGGGACATATGTCGCTACCGGCGATTAGAGGGCTCATATCTATATTGAAAGCCCAATTACGGGTGCGAAGATTCGAGAATATCGAACCCATGTCAAGGGAATTCAGAAGCTCAGCTTCAACATGACGCGTCAATTTCTGGCCAGCACCGGAAAGGACGATCAGATCAACATCTACGATCTTTCAAAGCCGGTGCCGAAGGAGGCCCGAAAAATCCTAGGAAAAGGCGCGAATTTTTACGGCGCGGTATTCTCGCCGAAGCTTCCCTACACCATTTCTACCGGCATTTTGGGGCCAGGCGGCCGGACTTACGACAGCACCACCGGAAATGTGACCGGCTTTTTAACGACTGTTGATGAGCAGGGCGTCTTCGACGTGAATTACAACCCGGCTGGGAGCCTTGAGGTCACGGCGGGGCGCGACGGTGAGGCGATCGTTTGGGATAGCAAAACACGCAAGAAGATTGGAACTTTGCGAGGACATAAAGATTGGGTTGTGTTTGCGGAGTTCTCGCCGAACGGAAAGCTGGTGGCCACGTCATCCACCGATGGAACGGTCAAGGTATGGAATCCTTACACTTTGCAGATGATCGCCGATCTTCCGGCCCAAACAACGACCGGTTCGCCCCTTTGTTTTACGTCGGACGGCAACTCGCTCGTCACCGTAAGTGACCAGGGTTTCCTGGAATTCAACACGATAACCCCCAGCCAAGTTGCGGTGGATACGCCCGCTACGCCCATTGCCAACACGAAGAAATCCCACAAGCGGCGCCATAAAATAACGTAGCATCTCCGGCGCCTACCGGACATCGAACCTCTCGACCCCACGGCGGTTTTAACACCGACATGGGGTCTTTTTATGGATTGCAAGAGCTCTGTAGCCGCATTCCAGGGAAGGAGTGTTCTCTGATTGCTCAGTAGAATAAGATTGGAACCATGGAATTCAGACGCTTGCATTTATCGTCCGCGCTGCTGTGCTTTTTGGCAGCGGCTGCACTCGGATCCAATCAGTCGGGACTCCCAGAAACCGTCAAGCCGGTTATCGACCAAGCGCCGATCGATGCCCATAGCTACGACTGGATGGCTCGCCATAACGCAGTCGTCGATCGGGTCAAGCAGGGACATGTCGATCTGCTCTTAATTGGCGACTCCATAACTCATATGTGGGGTGGAGTTCCGGAAGAGCAGACGATTCACGGTCGTGGCGACTATCTCTGGGATAAGTATTTCGGCAGTCGAAATGCAGTCAATCTCGGTTTTGGATGGGACCGTACCCAGCACGTCCTTTGGCGGTTTGAGCACGGAGAGATCGACGGAATCCATCCGAAAGTGGCGGTTGTCATGATCGGTACGAATAACATGGGGACCAATTCCACCGATGATATCGTTACCGGCATCGATACGATTGTCAACCAGCTTCGTCATAAACTGCCTCGAACAAAGGTTCTGCTACTCGGAATTTTCCCTCGCGACTAGAAACCAGATACTCCCAACCGGAAACAAATAACGGAAGTCAACCAAAGGATTTCCGCATTGGGCAAGAAAAAGGGAATCACATACTTGGACCTTACTTCGAGTTTCCTTGAGCCGGACGGGACGATCTCCGCGGAGATAATGCCCGACTTCTTGCACCCCAGTTCCAAGGGATATGGCATATGGGCCAAAGCCATGGAACCGACTCTGGCGAAACTCTTTGGAGACAAACCAAGAGAGTAGTCGCTTACTTAGTCCAAGTTAGATGGTTCCTCTGCAAAATCTCGATCAATTGGTTTGCGGTGACGACTCGGGTATTGGGAGGTAATTTCTCGATCACCCGTCGTACCGCTTCAATGGGGCCGCCAATGGAGCCATAGGACCAGGCGTGAACGTTGACAAGTGCGTAACTGTCTGAGGATTGCTTAGGCTGAGTAGGCATCTTTCCGATATCCGCCACAAGTTCATCGATTCCCAGCAGGTTCTCCCACAAGACAAATCGGTAGGCGATAGAGGGCTTTCCCTTATGCCAGGCGACTTCGCCATGTCGACGGTTATATGGCGAGTAATCCTTGTAGATAACGGCGTCCACGTCGGGTAGGTCCAACCAGGGGAATGTTTCCTCCAACGTGCCATCGTTTTGATTGAGAATCGAGGCGATTTTCAGCCCAGATTCATGCATAAAGGGTTCGGTCTGCTTCGCTACTGCCACACGATCTGGATGCGCATGAGGATAAACGTAGCCTGGCAGGCCCGCCCCGGTTACGAAGTCGTCAGTCGGCTTGGCAGTCGTATAGATTTCCTGCAGGACGGTGGGGGCGAACTCGGCAAGGAGAGGCGAAACCTCCCAACTCATCGGGAATTGCCCGCGCAAAGCGCTGCCGTAAAACTTAGGATCGGTGACAAAGCCTCCCGTCTGCCATTGGACGTTGTCCCCGTCGCTAAGCACGAAGGCGACATAACGTACATTGTCTTCTCGCTCGACAGGCTTCCAAGTTGGAGGCCGGAGTCGACCCGCCTTGAGTTTTTCCAGCACCGAGAGGTTGATGCACCAGTCTGCGGCTACCCCGGTGCCGCCGGCCGCACTGATATCGGAGATCCACCCGTATTCGTCAGGGCCCCAGCCGAAAACATGTGGATTTGGACCTGACGCGGCTATGACTTTCTTTCGAAAGGCATGATCCCGCGTATCCATGACAAATGCGTCGTGCATGACCGCGAAATCTCGCAATGCGCCTGGCTTGTCGACCGATTGCTCCACGACGAACCCGTCCGCATACATCGTGCGATAGAGTTCAAATGCGCGTTGTTCGGTGAATGCCCTACCATCCATGATCGTTCGCAGCCCGTGGTTGGCCGCAGATTGAATCTGACTTACATCAACTGCTACCGAATGCATTGGGCCACAAAAGCCAGTTGCAACATTCAAACTTTCCGTCCCAAGTTTGTAAGTGATCATGCCGTTGAGCTGGTCATGGAAGATGTCCACCAGACTCCACACATCTTTGGCTGGCTGAATATCCCAACCTTGCTTCTTAAGGTTCTCCAACAAAATGGCTTGGACGCCACTTGTCTTCAACCAAATACCCGGCTCCTTTTTCCCCACAATCCCCTGGAGGGTCTGAGCAAGTACCTGGTCGGCCGGACTAAGGCTGTCGTGGTCCAAGGTGTACAGTACACGATGTTGTCGAGCCACAGACAGCAAACCAAGAATCAGAGTGGGAAGCAGCATTAGAACTGATTGTGGACTAACTGCCTACCTGGTCAATAACTCCACTTCCCATTCTTTACCAGAGTCCGCAAGTGTTCTAGCGAGCCACAAAGGTGGGCCCGAGGCTGAACGGCATAGTCAGATATGCCGTCCACAAAAACGTCTTGCCATTTGTGGAGACAATCCAGGCCTGTCACAGAAGCAAATGAATCGTCTATGAGTCCGGCAAACATCACGGATTGCGAGGAGATGGGACCACGTCCCACCAAACGAATGGTCTTGGAGTACCGCCTCATTGCTCCCGCAACTTGAACCACCTCCCAGCCATTAAGGAATGGTACGGAGACGCCCATATACACGCAGTAGCGCATTTCAATGTCTGAGAGTTCGCCGGTCCCAAGTGCGTCCAGGTAGAGATACGCCTCGTTCTCAGAGGGTGGGACGAGTTTTTCAGCCTCTGATTTTCCACCGTCGACGAGGACAATGGTGACCGCCTCGACCTTGCCCTTTGGAAGGCATAGAATGCCGGGGATCTGGAGGCCAGGCTGAGGTTCGAATACTATTGGGCGTTTGGATCCATCTCGGAGTTCGCGGTACTTGATGTCGGTCTTTGCGGGAATACCGCCGTTCACGCGGAACACTTCATCGAGTGGCGCCTCGGACGGTGCGTTATCCAAATACTCTCTTGATAAGTCGCGCATCGTGCGTTCGCCCGGAATGGGAGGATCGAGGACGAGAAGATCGTGGTCCTCCGAGTCAATTACTTTCAACGATGGTTCGGGAACCGGCGAGCCATCGCCTTCCCCCTTCAAGTATTTGTTGAAAAAGCCGATCATCGACTCTCTCATCGGTTTGTTATAATCATGTCCTCCTGCATAAATTTGCACGAATGTATCACTGCCCTTTCCAAATAGATTCCATGTGGCCTCCATCTTCTTGTGGGTGAGGAGCATGCCGGCGGGAGTGAATTCGCCGTCGTTCTGGGCGCCCATGACATAAACCGGCTTAGGCGCCTGAATCGCGATTACGTCCGAACGGTCTCCGATTTGACATGTGCCGGGCACGTGATTGCAGAGGCACCCGTTGTCTGGCGCCAGTTCTAAGCTCGACATATAGACCACGGGCACGGCTGCTTTGTATCGATCGTCGGCAGCAAAAGTGTAGAGTGTTGCAAGACCACCCCCGGAAGCGCCGGTTATGCCGATGTGGTCCATATCGGTATCGGCGCGGGTCGCCATATAATCTAGACCCCGAATCGCATCCCAAACGTAATAGCCGGTCGCGTTGGAACCACCTTCTACAAGCGTAAAGTCGTTGTGATCCCCCTCTGGGCGGCGTTCGATCAGATTGTTGCCCTCGAAGCTGTGTCCCGGACTGTCGATTGCGATAGCGATGTATCCTTGCAACGCTTGGAACTGGCACCGAAGTTGTATCCGGTCCTCATCCTTCTTATGTGCCCAGTGCCCGTTTACGTTCATGATTACCGGTAATCTCTGTTGGGTCGGATGATCCGGCAGGTACACGTGTGCAGTCACGTAGAATTTAGGCCGACTCTCGAACACAACTTTCTCAATGTGGAACCCGTTGCCGTGAAGGACCCCCGTCATTCGAGAATTTAAGGGTGTTTTGGGCGGCATCGGGTCGAGCCCCAAGGTCCTAAAGAGCTCTTTCTTGCGAGCCCTTCGCACGTTCTCGTAGTCGGTGTGATTCGGCGTCGGTATTGCCGACATCTTTTCGACGCGCCCCTTGAGGAACGAATCTGCCAATTCGCGGGCCGTGCCGCCAAGTACATCGTCATCCATGATAGGTCCGGGTATTTGTTTCAAGTCGTTCGGTCCCTGCTCGTTGGCGATGACTTCACCAAGTGTCAGGAAGGGAATATTCAAGGCATTCAGCAAGTCTGGGTAAATCGAAGTCGAGTAGACAGCGCCTTCGGTTCCGGGATCCACGATTACGGCCGGCTTGGATCTTCCGTTAAGTACAAGCAGTATCCGTAATGATTCTGCAGCCTGTGGGTTCGTCATGCGTTGCATCAATCGTCCAGCAACGACATAAATGTCTCCCTTTCCAAAGTGCATATGGGCGACGCCACCGTTACCAGGTACGTCCCAACCTTCACTCGTTAAGAAATGCTGCCAAAGAATGTCACGCGTTTCTATTTTCGAGAGACCCAGCAGTCCACCCGGATCGAAAACTGCCGGCTGAGGGTTGTTTTCAACTCGAAGGGGCTTGGGTAGGAAGTCGAGCGAATACCGCCCGGACGTGAAGTCCTGCTGGAGGATTAGAAGCGTCATTCCACGAGCAACTGGGTCGAGGAGCTTTCGACGGGTAGTTCTGTTGAAGTCCCTGAAGAAGTTACTTGCTCGAGGAGCCACCAAAATCGTGCCGTACTTCTTCGGTGTTAGGTCCGACGAATCGAGAAACGCCATCGCCTCCTCGTTCCCGTAGATTTGTGCTGTTGGTCCGGAATGAGCGGGTATGACCTCGTATGGTTTCTCTCCCGCAATGAACGACGGGATCCGTGTCTTGCCGGAGGATGACTCTATCTCCGCGGCAATGCATTCGCCCCAGCGGCAGTCGTCAATCGTTGCCACATATTCGGCGTCCTGCCGCACCATGGTCGTCTTATGGAAGAACGTTGGGCTTGGCAACGGCTTATGAAGGAGCCAAGCGCTCGTCAAGCCGTCAGCCGGGATCGAGACTTTGATGCGTCCGCCGCTGCGGCTCCAGACAAGGCTCACTTTGCTCGTCGATGCGAGTGGTGCTCTTGGCATTGAGAAAGGACCCGCGATCGAGTCCAGATAAGAAAGTCCTTCGTTTCGGATCGATGTGAACTGAGAAAGCCACGAGAATGTGTTCGTGTGCATTCTGAGGCGCTCAGTGAATGGTCTATAGAAATCAGCCACGGAGGAATCCGATAGCAGACGCCATCCCTTCTGCACATTCGAAAATGGGTGTGTCGCGGATAGACTTGAACCCAGTGATTCGGTTCCTCCGAAGTCCCAGGGCTCTAGGCGTCCTTGGAGGTCCGCAATGGTCGGCACTTTCAAGCTCTTCTGAAGAAGTCTCGCGTCGATTTGAGCGAGCAGGTCGGTGGAAGCTGCTTGCTGGGCCGAGAGAAACCTACCGCAGTAATACTCTGCAAGCGCGGAGAGCATGCCAAGAGCACTTTTCAACTCACGGTAACGTTTTTGGCTTGCTGGTTTGACCGCCGAATCGCCAACCGATGAGACCACTTGTCGAATATCTTGCGATATTTGGCCGAGTTTGGCCCCAATTTGATCGACTCCGATTCGTCCGTCGGAGGCTCCCATCGCCTTGAGCCCGGCTGATTCCAAAGCGCTTCGGAATACGAGTGGTTCAAATGGTTGCCCCTCAATGAACGCCTGAGTATCGCCACCGGTTTCAAGTTCGGGAGCGTGGTCGCGGTGGTCGGGACCCAACGCTCTCGCCATGTATGCCAGCGGAACAACTTCGCTCGCCTCCTTCCAGATCTTGGCGATCGAATCGCCTTGCGGGCCGAACCAGCCTGCGACCTTGGAGTCAAAAACGGAATCAGGGGTCTTCGGATCGTATCCGAGCCGACCCCAAGTCATCCAGTACATTTCATCGCGCTGGTGAATCCAGTCGCAATACTGGTCATGTGGATTGGCCAGGTAGTACAGAGGCGATTTGGGATAGTACGCGTCCTCCCCTTCGATCGTGAAACCGGATGCGGTACCGACCTTCATCGCGCTGATGGAACGCCGAACCCAGTCAGGGTTGTAAAACGGAAAGATTCGGTGGGTGCCGTTTACACGCACCTGCCAAACTTCCTTGTACGGATTGCCGGGCCAATTTCCGCCTCCATCCGCCGGCCAACCTGGCCACGTTTTGGCGTTCTTTCGAGGCTCGCCTGCATCGCTCAGATAGTCTTCGAACGAGTAGCTGTTCCAGGTCGCCATTCGTCCGCCGGCAACTGGATAGGGCGCTCCCCATTGTTCTCCGTTATATTTGATTTCGACCGTAAAATCTTTGGAGGCCCTGGCGAGGGGCAGAACGTTTTGGCGCCGAGTAATCCAGCTCCGTGTAATTAATGGAATATCGCGACCGCTTAATTTGACCGCCTCCCCATAGCACTTGAAGAACGACTCGCTCTTACCGCTCTCGCCGATGCGAAAACCGATCGCGTCGAGGCCCGGTACGCCTCGGATCATCTGTTCGACGACCTCACGGGTGTATTTATAAGCGTTCTCTTCGGTTGGGGCATAGGGCGGATTCGGATTCTGGGGAATCCTCATGCCGGCCTCATAAGCCATCAAGCTCACACGAATACCTCGTTCGTGCGCCATCTCGATAATCTTGTTAAGTCGGACTAGGTTAGTCTGCTTGACCTCGTCAGGCACGCCTACTTTTGGAAACGAGGGGCTGGTCACGAAATACGCGTAGAGGTTCGGAGCACCCGTCGAACTGACATCCCACATCCCGTGAATGTCAAGCCAGTTGAGGCGGCTGTGTGCCATCGTATCGAGAAGGGTTGTCCAATAGTCGTCGTTCTGAAACCACCATCTTTTGGGGTCGATCAGCGCCGCAACGTCATAATCGGTATCGTGCTTCTTGTAGTTCCAAGGCAGGGTTGCGAATAGATTTAATCCACGCTCCGGAAGGAATGGTTTTCCCTCCGTGGTCGTGTGCCACGCCGCTTCGCCTTGGTTGCGAAGCTCTTCCGCAAACTCAAAGGCCCCATACATGGCTCCCACTTCGTCGGTGCCGACAATCGACACCTTGCCATTTCGGCTTGTGATCTTGTACGATTCCTTCGATTTTCCAGGCCGAACTGCGACGCTTACGTTTCCTGAGCGATCACCTGCCACATCGCGAATCGCATCCTTTCCGAAATCGACCGGACCTCTACCTTGGAATACAAGTCCCAGAATAACTAAACCAATCATGAATCCCTCGTACCGCCTGAAGCATATCAAATTGGTTGGGATTTAGGGGCCAGGTTAGTACGCGATTCTAGCCACGATGCCTTCGATGGGACGATAAGGCCGGATACTGTGCAGTCGCTTTTACCAGCCCTTGAGCCATGGACTCTAGACGCTACGGATACAGGAGATGAACGGGGAACCTGTCGTTTTATTGATGAACCAAATTTCAGGCGCTCGAAGAGGAAGAACCGATGTCGGCGGATTGACGACACACTGCACAAGTGTGATTGGAATCAGACTGCAGGCTCATAAATTGCCATTCATTCCATTGCAGCAAGGTTCTCTCCCACAGCTTCTCAGCACGCGGCCTTGAGCATAGAGCGAGGGGTAACCGAGTTCCGAGGCATGAGCTGATGCTATTTCGGACGAGCGGAGAAACTCGTTGCCCCGAACAGGGATGCTCCGACGTACTTGAGACTCATCCCGGCCGACAAAAGGAAAATGGCGCATTCCGGATAGATTTAATGGTTAGGACTGAGATTTGCTCGGCGTGAAAGCATTCGGCGGCAGACGATCATTGACAAACCAGAAATCGGATCGCGCCCCTTTATTGCAGAGTCAGCGCTAGAAGCCAGGCCAAGCCCAAGGCGCAATAAATTAGCAATGAAAACCTGCATCGGTCGGCGTTGCTCGACTGCCCGAGTCTTGACGTCGTTCACGGGTTCATCGGGCAAATGGAAAGCCCTTCTCATTCCTCACCCATTTAGCATGCTTGGGCATCGGAAATGTCTGTTGTCTGCAACCTAGTCTGCCCGAGACAGCATCCAACCCAGCCGGTTGAAAGACCTAGAACCGTTACGTCCAAGAAGAAAGGTTAACACGGTAACTTGGGCACGTAGGTGAATAATGATGCTCAATGTAACCGCGATACTTTTTGCCTCGGTCCTAGGGTTTTCTGGCGTGCACCAAGGTGCCGCACCCTCGGCTGACAACACCTTTCCGCTGCTCGCCGGTAAGACGACCCCGCTGACGTTACAACTGAAAGACCTCGATTCAAGCTGGAGAGTCTTCACAGCATCTTCCAGTACCTACGAAAACATACTTGCCAGCGCGATGACAGGAGGAGATGGAAACAAGGTGTTTACGAGAGGTGACACCGTTACCGTTGGCACCGAAATCTTCCTAGTGACCTACAAGCCCGATGCACCCGATGTGTCTTCGATGTTTGGGGGAGGCGGAACAACTCCTAAAGTGAAACCATTGACGGAGACGACCGTCGTCCGTCTTTCGCTCCTAAACCTCCACGCACTGGGCGCGATGGACGGCATTCGCGTATTTGATCTCAGGGATATCGTCTCCAGCGATTCGAAACAGAAGACAGTTTTCGACATGATCGAGAAGAAAACCAGTAGCGGAGACGATACAGCAGAACATGCGTTGCTAAGCAATGGTACGGTAGCGCCCGACTTTGTAGTGCACGACGATAAAGGCGGCGTTGTTAAGCTCTCGTCATACCGTGGCAAAGTCGTCGTTATCGATTTTTGGGCTACTTGGTGCGGCCCCTGCCAAGAATCTCTCCCTGGAACGAATGCTATCGCTGCGAAATATGCCAGTAAGAATGTGGTCGTACTTGGCGTAAATGTGTGGGATACCAAGAACGCCTTCCACGACTGGCTCCCAAGCCACAAAAAACTCAGCTCCATTAAGTTCGCAATTGATACTCGGACCCAAGGGCAGGATGTCGCGACGAAGCTCTATCATGTCTCCGGGATTCCGACCCAATACGTCATCGACAAAAAGGGACGAATCGTCAAGGCTCTCGTTGGCTCGTCAGAAGACGAGTCAGAGCTGACAAACGGAATCAAAACAGCGCTTTCGCACGGTTGACGAATTTCCAATGTCTCTCACGGTAAAGCCAAGCTAGTACGCGTCTTTCGACCCTTCAGCCGGTAGGTGAATCCTTTTCAGCTTTCGGGCATCTACCGGCAAGAAGAGTTCTTGATAGATAACCGTATCGTCGAATCTGGCGTAACAAACAACCTCAGCACTAACCCAAACTCTGAACCCGTACCCTGAACCCCGTACCACGCACCTTGCCTCCGCGAACAGCGGTATAACCAACGCGGTGGACAAAGCTGACGCCGCAACGACAGGAACCGTATCGAAGATGACCCGATACCGGTGGTCGATCTGTGCGCTTTTGTTCTTCGGTACTACCATCTGCTACTTGGACCGTCAGGTCATTGCGGTGCTTAAGAACTCGCTGAAAGCGGACTTGCACATGGATGAGCAGCAGTACAGCTATATCGTCGCCTGGTTTCAGGCAACCTATGCGGCTGGTTACTTATTCGCTGGGCGGTTGAACGACGTGCTTCGGGTTAAGCGAGGCTATGCGCTGTCGGTGTTTGTGTGGAGTGTTGCCGCGATGGGCCATTCCTTGGTTCGAACAATAACGGGCTTTTCGGTGGCTCGAGCGGTGCTTGGCTTGGCGGAGGGGGGCAATTTCCCTGCGTCGGTGCGAGCGGTGAGCGAATGGTTTCCCCAACGAGAACGAGCGCTTGCGACCGGGATCTTCAATGCCGGTTCCAATGTAGGTGTGATGGTCTCTGCGTTGATGGTTCCCTGGATTACCCTCCGTTATGGTTGGCCGGCCGCCTTTCTCGTCACCGGGACGGTGGGTTTGATATGGCTGATTCCATGGCTGAGGCTGTACGACCAGCCGGATCGACACGCTAGCGTCTCGGCTAGTGAATTGGCTTTTATCCAGAGCGACCCGCCCGATCCGAGTGAGAAGATTCCATGGTTGGGGCTCTTGAAGTTTCCGGCTACCTGGGCATTCGCGATTGGAATGGCGTTGAGCAGCCCAATTTGGTGGTTCTACCTCTTTTGGGTACCGGGCTTTCTCTATGATCAATTTGGTATCAATCTGAAGAACATTGGATTGCCGCTCATCCTGGTGTATCTCATCGCCGATGTCGGAAGCGTCGCTGGCGGATGGCTGTCCTCGGCGCTGATCAAGCGAGGAAGGACAGTCAACATGGCGCGTAAAACCGCGCTTCTTGTCTGTGCGTTATGCGTTGTGCCGGTCGTCTTTGCGTCCAAGGTGTCCAATCAATGGGTCGCGGTCTGCCTGATCGGTCTTGCTGCGGCAGCCCATCAAGGTTGGTCGGCGAACCTCTATACCTTCGTTTCCGATACCATTCCTCGAAAGGCGGTGAGCTCGGTCGTCGGTATGGGCGGAATGGCCGGGTCAATCGCCGGGATCTTTTTCTCCCTCTTTGTCGGCGCCATTTTGAAGTGGACTTACAACAACTACCTCATCCTGTTTCTAATCGCGCCAACGGCTTATTTGTTGGCGCTCGGCATGATTCACCTGCTGGTTCCCAAGATCGGGAACCAAGCCAATTCCAATTCCTAGAGTTTTCCAACCTAGCGAAGAGGCATGAAACCGTTTGCCAACCGTTAATATGTGCTTTGGTCGGCGATTCTCCTCACTCTTGCGGACCACTTGAGGACTCATGGCTTATTATTTCAAGGTTTCGATGTTCGTTTTGGGGCTCCTGACGCAAGTTGCGTTTGCCCAAACGAAGGACACCGTGATCAGCGGCGCCCGAATCGAGGTAGGCGACGGAACGGTGATTCCTAGCGGCTCGATTGTCATTCACGACGGCAAAATCTCGGCGGTAGGGGAGAACGTGACTGCTCCAGCGGACGCCAATGTCATCGACGGAAAGGGGTGGGTTGTGTTCCCCGGGTTCATCGATGCCTACAACACCCAGGGATTGAAGCTTCCGGATGCACCATCCTCCCGTACCGCTCCAGATTCTCGAAATACTGCTCCGGCTACGATGTGGCACGCGAATCGAAAAGGGATTCGTTCCGATATCGTTGCTGCGAAGTGTCTCGATTTATCAAGCCACTTGAACGACAACTATGGAATGGGGATCACGACCGCGCTGGTTGCTTCTGGTACCGGTTCCATCCGAGGCACCGCGTCGATTGTCGATTACGCTGGCACGGGCGTTGTCCTACTGTCCAACGCGGCGGAGGAAATTGCGCTTCGTGGGGGTGGCTTTGGCGGCGGAGGGTATCCCGGCACCTTGTTTGGGGTGACCGCGTTGGTCAGGCAGATTCTCGCGGATGCAGAAACGTACGCCTCGACCGATAACCCGAAACCCGACAAGGGCTTTGATAATCTAAAGCCGCTCATGAACGGTCAAATGCCCGCCTTGTTCACTGCCGATACCGCGCGTGAAATCGTCAGAGCTTCCCGGATAACCGATGAGTTCGGATTGAAATTGATCGTCGCCGGTGGGAGGGAAGGGTACCGAGAATTGGATCTGCTGAAGGCCAAGACCATCCCCGTGATCCTAAGTCTCGACGTTCCGGATGCTCCCACCCGAAAGGTCGAAACCGGACCAGACGCAACTCCCCAAGCCGTCCTGGACGAACGATACAACACCTGGCAAGAACGTTCTCGGAACGCCAAGATCCTGAATGACGCAGGAATTCCTCTTGCCTTCAGCCTTGGGTCCAGCTTCGCAGACTACTTGAAAGGCGTCCGTAAGATCATTTCGTTCGGTTTGCCAAGAGATGCCGCTCTCAAAGCGATGACCACGGGATCTGCGGCCTTGCTGGGAGTGGGAGATAAAGTCGGCTCGATCCAGGTAGGCAAAATCGCAAACCTCGTTATCATGAATGGCGATTTCGCCGACGAGAAAAGTTCAATCCAGACCGTATTTGCCGAAGGCAAGCGGATCGATCTCAAGAAAGGAGGCGCCAAGTGAAGCTCTCAGCGCTGCTCGCGGTCTTTTTCGCCACATACGTCGCATTTGCGCAGCAATTTCCGGTCGAGACCAACCGTGATCGAAAGCCCAAGCTCCAGACTCACGGAGACGTTTTCATCAAGAATGGCCGGATCTTGACCGCGACTCATGGCACGATCGAGAAGGGATCCATCCTGATAAAAGGGGGCAAGATCATAGCCATCGGCAACATTCAGGCGCCTCCGGGAATCGCGGTTATCGACGCTTACGGAAAGGTCGTATCGCCTGGCATCGTGGACGCCCACATACATCGTGGAATTGACACCACCAATGAAGGATCGGATGCGATCGTGGGAGAAGTTCGCGTGCTCGACGTTCTCAACCCCGATAATAAGAACATCTGGCAGGCAGTCGCAAGCGGCGAAACTTCTGGGTTGGTGCTTCATGGCAGTGCCAATCCGGTTGGCGGTCAAAGTTTGGTCGTCAAGCTGAAGTACGGGCATTCCGCTCGTGAGTTGCCGATTCAGGATGCTCCGCGAATGATCAAGTTTGCGCTCGGCGAGAATGTCACTCGGTCTGGGCAACAGAATTCAACGCGCTTTCCACATACGCGTATGGGGGTGGAAGCCACCTATCGTCGCGCATTTACCCAGGCTCGCGAGTACATCAGAAAGTGGGATACCTACAACTCCAAGCATGCCACAGACCCGAAGGCGCTGCCGCCCCAGCGCGACTTAAGATTGGAAACCCTGGCGGATATCCTCCGGCGGAAAATCTGGGTTCAGTGCCATTCCTATCGCGCAGACGAGATTCTGATGCTTGTTCGATTAAGCCAAGAATTTGGCTTCAAGATTGGCGCCATGCAGCATGCGCTCGAGTCCTATAAGATTGCTCCCGAACTTGCTAAGGCGGGAGTGGGGGTTTCGATCTTCGAGGACGAATGGGCAGGCAAGCTCGAACTGTATGACTGCATTCCTTACGCTGCCTCGATCCTAACCAAGGCGGGCGTCAATGTTTCTGTAAACACTGATGGTGTTTCCGGCACCACTGCCATCAACATCGATGCCGCCAAGACAATGAGGTACGGGGGACTGAGTGAGCAGCAAGCGCTTGATCTGATCACGATCAATCCAGCCAAAGAACTTGGGATCGACCATCGAACCGGAAGCATCGACGTCGGTAAGGATGGAGACATCGTTATTTGGGATGGGCATCCTCTAAGCGTTTATTCACGAGTGAATACGACGATCATTGAAGGCGAAGTCTATTTCCAAAGGCGGGATGCGTTTGGGATCAATGGAACTTCGACGACCAAGAACAAACTCGATCCGTTTAAATACATCAAGGACGAAAGATCGCTGCCTTTGGCCAAAGCGTATGCGATCGTGGGTGGCGCCATCCATCCTGTTTCCGGGCCTACCATTAAGGACGGAATTGTCGTCGTCGAGAACGGCCTGGTCAAAGCAGTGGGAACCAAAGTCGCGATCCCGGCCCATGCAGTGCTCGTGGATGCCCACGGTCTCAACGTCTATCCCGGACTCATCGATGCGGGGACCACCTTGGGACTTACCGTATTTGGAGAAGTAGGGCAGGCGACGGATGCCCGAGAGCTTGGAAACAACCAGCCGGATTTGGTTTCGTTAACCGCCGTGCAAGCTCAAAGCGAGCACCTGCCGACGACTCGCAATCAAGGAGTTCTCACCGCTCTCACATCCGGCCGGGGAGGAACGATTTCGTGTCAGGCGTCCGTGCTTAACCTTGCGGGATGGACGGGTGAACTGATGGGAGTCAAACGCAAGGCTGGCCTCACGATCAACTGGCCCGGCGGTGGAGGTTTTAGCTTTGATGGCGACTATGACGAAGGCGACCACGACCTTAGTGCGGATGACACAGATGATATGGGTAGCGACCTCCAACGGACGCGTGGTGCCGGAGGCCAGCGCAATCGACCGGCGACGGGAGCGAGCACGGGAACTGCCGCGGCCGGAGCCCAAGGCAATGGAGGGGATGAGATTGGAGCGGATGAGATCACTTCCTACTTCGACAAGGCGATCAAGTACGGAAAGTCTCATGACGACACCGATCTTGCAATGGAAGCCATGCAGCCCTATGTCAAGGGTCAACTACCCGTCTTCATCCATGTTTCCAGCGCGTCTTCCATTCGGGCGGCGGTGAGTTTCGCCAAGAAGTACAAAATTAAGGCCGTTTTGATGGGCGCTGGCGACGCTTGGAAGGAGGCCAAACTGCTTGCAACCAATAAAATCCCCGTTGTCTTGACTGCGGCAGGGAAGTCGACGTTAAGTGCAAACACGGTCTCGAACGATTGGGATCCTTACGATACGCCGTATGTGGCGCCTGCTATTCTGAAGAAAGCGGGAGTGAAGTTCTGCTTCCAGACGGACGGATATTCCGATTCGATGAAGTTGCCGCAGCGAGTCGCCGAGTCCTGCGCCTATGGGCTGTCCCCAGACGACGCTCTCCGAGCCATGACTCTGTCCGCGGCAGAGATCCTGGGCGTGTCGGATAAAGTTGGGAGTATTGCGCCTGGCAAGCTAGGAAATCTGGTTATTTGCGACGGCGACCCATTTGAGCTGACATCGAATATTCGCTATATCTTCGTCAACGGTCAACCCGTTGAAATGACTAGCCGATTCACCAGACTGCGAGATCTGTATCTGAGGAGGGTGCAATAGACGCGCCCACTTCTTGCCATTGGACTGGATTCTCAAAACGGAGTGGATCGTTCGATTCTGTGACCAAGTCACGGAAAGACACTGGGTTCACCTTAAGCCGCCTTATTGAAACGGACAAGACATGAATATCCTGATTATCGGCGCGGCGGGAATGATCGGACGGAAGCTTGTAGCTCGCATAGCTGCTGACGGACACGTCGGCACTAAGGAAGTGCAAAGTGTATTGTTGTACGATGTGGTTCAACCGGCCATCCCAAAAACGGATGGCATCGGTTTTTCGACGCATATCTCCGACCTTAATTCAGATGGAGAAGCCGAAGAAATACTTGAAGCCAAGCCGGATCTGATCTTTCACCTCGCGGCCGTTCTCTCCGGAGAGGCAGAATCGGACTTTGAAAAGGGATTCCGTGTGAACGTGGATGGTACTCGCTCCTTGTTTGAGGCAATTCGTCGGATCGGAGACGGGTACAGGCCGAAGGTCATTTTTACATCGTCCATCGCGGTCTTTGGCGCGCCCTTTCCGGAATCTATCGGCGACGAGTTCTTGTCAGCTCCACTTACAAGCTATGGGACGGAGAAGGCCATTTGTGAGTTGATGCTATCCGATTATTCGCGTCGAGGGTATTTGGATGGCATCGGAATTCGTCTCCCGACGATCTGTGTTCGTCCAGGTAAACCGAACAAGGCGGCATCCGGCTTCTTCTCGAATATTATTCGCGAGCCACTCAATGGGGAAGAAGCCGTGCTCCCAGTTTCCGAAGACGTTCGCCACTGGTTTGCTGCGCCTAGGACGGCGATTGACTTCCTCGTACAGGCAGCCGTGCTCGACCCAGGGGTATTGGGCGATCGTCGCAATCTATCCATGCCAGGACTTTCCGTCACCGTCGGTGAACAGATCGAAGCACTTAGAGGAGTCGCGGGGGATTCGGTAGTGAATCGGATACGACGCGAGCCGGACGAGACGATTCGAAAGATCGTCGCCGGTTGGCCGGAGCGATTCGATACGAAGCGGGCAAACTCCCTCGGGTTCAAGGCCGAATCGTCGTTCGAAGAAATCGTCCGCATCCACATCGAGGACGAACTGGGTGGCATGTTCGTCAGATAGCGCCAGTGACATCTCCGCGGTGGCAGGTGCGGCCTTATTCGAGCCGCTTTGAATGGATCAGCTAATTGAGTAGGTCAATCCGGAATCGGGAAGGTGGCGTCGGCCGAGGTTCTAGAAGCTCATGCTCGAAAACGCTAGTTGAGCGTCTCGATCGGGGATTTTCCCCCAACCCTCGGCGACGAGTGACTCGTCCGAATACCCTTTTCCAACCGACTCGATGAACACTGTCTGCCCATGGACCGTAAAGAAGAGCCTCCAGGGCCCACAAGCGATGCGATACCGATCATCCCCCAAATGAAGGATGCGTCGCGTTCGGTGGGGGCGAGGATCCAGGCTCAAAAGACTGAACGCACGTTCGGTAAAGTCGATGTTCCACTGGTCTTGGAGCCATTCGATCTGCCTAGACGCTAATTCAGCAAGCTCGATATCGTATCGAGGCGACTGGGAAATCTGCGCTTCCACATCCCCAATCCATCCTAGACTGCTGTCTGGAAACGAGTCGACCGTCAGGATGTATGGCTTGATGTCCAAGATGGGAGTCCCGTCTACGAGATCCAGCGGTCCCACCGTGAGGGTCAGCCCATCGATAGCCAGCAGGCGTACACAAGTCAGCCCAATAGGGTTTGGTCGATGAGGCGAACGGGTCGCGAAAACTCCCCGTCGCTTTGCTGGCCCTCTAGGTGGCAGAGCCCGTGGGCGCCAAGTTTGGTTTCGGTCAAACCAAGAAACCAGCCAGATCCGGTCAAATCCGGCTAAGTCCTGCAGTGCCAGGTCGAACTGCCTTCCTGTTGCCAAGACCACCAGGTTGGTCTCATCCGCCTCTCTGTCCGGCTGATGGGGTGCATCGAACTTTAGACGCTTGCCGGATCGGACGTAGCCAATGGGCTTAAAGCTGACTCTGACTTCCTCATTGTTACTCATCGGTTCACTGTGGGAATTGTGACCGGATTCACGCCTCGAAACTCGGGTGAGCGAATACCCGGGGAAAAAAGCGAGAAAGCGCTGCCGAACTATATCGGCAGCGCTTTCTCGTTGTTGACGATGGAATTAGTTTCGGATCACCGTGATGGTTCCGACGTTCTGGTACGTGCCCGGACCTACGTCTGGTGTGAGTGAGATCTGCCGACCGAAGTCGAGTCTCATCACGCCGCCGGTAGCCAGCGAGCCGAAGCTTGGGCCGCTCGGTTGGAACATGCCGTTGAGCTGAGCGATGGGCACCATACCGCTGTCGTACAGGGAAGTCTTGG